>ODAI014034158.1_pt1 | contig 79602 bp, 70 predicted proteins | sample 1539321 | NCBI WGS metagenome assembly ODAI01 (sample SAMN02144231, study PRJEB22623) | gut metagenome | biome: sheep rumen | host: Ovis aries | place: New Zealand | reverse complement strand
GGGAGCGGTACTCCTCCGACTGTTTCATCACGTTGTAGCGCAGTTATTAGAATGGTTTTCAGCTTCATGTTCTTATATAGTTGTTATATGTCCTTTTTTGCCCTCACCTCTCGCACCCGCCACACCCAGGCTGGGTGTGGGAGGTGTAAGAGGTGCGGGATGTTTCAGCGTTTCCCTACTATTACGCGCGCGCATAGTGTCGCGTCAACCACTTGCGCCGTCTTGGCTTCGGGTGGTGTTCGTCGACACATGGGGCACGGTGTGACAGAAAGAATGAAAAAAGTTTGGTGGTCTCGTTTTTTTGTCGTATATTTGCAGCATCAAAACTGCAATGACAATGAAAGAGAGCAAACCGCTCGTCAGCGCGCAAGCCGCTGAAAGTCTATCAGAAGAAATAACAGCCGACTCCCAAAGGTCACACGAGGCACGGTGTGACAAGCCTTAAAAGAGCGATAAGAGATGAACATCCGCGACCGTCAGATTCTGAAGATAGCCCTGCCGTCGATTGTGTCGAACATCACCGTGCCGCTGCTGGGGATGATCGACGTGGCCATCGTGGGCCACATGGGCAGTTCTGTCTATATAGGGGCCGTGGCTGTGGGTTCGATGATCTTCAGTCTGGCCTATTGGCTCTTCGGGTTTCTCCGGATGGGCAGCAGCGGACTCACCTCACAAGCACTCGGGCGGCGTGACCTGCCCGAAGTGTCGCGACTGTTGGCGCGTTCGCTCATGATAGCCTTTGCCATCGCCTTGCTGTTGATGGTGCTTCAGGTGCCGCTGAAGTGGCTGATGTTCTGGCTCATCGGCCCTACGGCAGACGTCGCACCCTGCGCCACCACCTATTTTTATATCGTCATCTGGGGTGCTCCTGCCGTGCTCGGCGTCTACAGTCTCTCGGGCTGGTACATCGGTATGCAGAATACGCGCATCCCGATGCTGATATCCATCGGACAGAATGTGGTGAACATCCTGGCGTCGCTGACACTGGTCTACGGGCTGGGTATGAAGATTGAGGGAGTGGCCCTGGGTACCGTCATCGCGCAGTATGCAGGGCTGCTGGTGGCGCTGGGCCTACTGTGGAGATACTACGGGCGGCTGTTCCGGAAGGAGTGGCTGGTCAGCCTGACTAATGGTCTTGGTGCTTTCTTCCGTGTCAACCGCGACATCTTCCTGCGAACGCTTTGCCTTGTCGCCGTCAATCTCTTCTTCACTGCAGCGGGGGCCCGCCAGGGAGCCGTTATCTTGTCTGTGAACACGGTGATGATGCAACTCTACCTCTTCTTCTCCTATTTCATGGACGGCTTTGCATACGCCGGTGAGGCTCTCTGCGGCAAGGCCTACGGTGCCCGCAACACCACAGCCTTCCATGAGACGCTTCGCCGACTCTTCCTCTGGATGGTGCTGGTGACAGGAGCCTATACCCTATTATATATTTTGGGAGGGCACTGGATCTTCAGCCTCCTCACCGACGAACCGGAGGTGCTCTCCGCTTCCAGAGAGTATCTTTTCTGGGCCTGCCTGATACCCGTGGCAGGTGCCGTCGCCTTCATCTGGGACGGGGTGTTCGTGGGCATCACTGCCACGCGTGGCATGCTTGTCTCCTCTGCCGTCGCGGCCATTCTGTTTTTCATGGTCTATCAGGTTTCTGTCGGGCGGATGGGCAACCACGGACTCTGGCTGGCGCAGGTCGTGTACCTGGCTATGCGCGGACTGGTTCAGACTCTTTGGTACCGAAAGAACTACTGACTAACATGCTGTCAGCCTTCCGGCCACGCTTCGAATTCCAGTTCCAGTTGTATCCAGCGGGGTTTCTCTTCGGGGAGTTCATCGCGATGGTTGGAGACGCCGAGGCCCATCAGTCGGATGGGGTGGGAACGGTACTCTACCTCGCTTAGCAACTGCTTGGCCAGCGGCAGGATTTCGTCCTTTGTACGGAGGATACGGTTTACGGTGATGCTGCGGGTGATCTGTTGAAAATCGAGGAACTTCACTTTCAGCGTCAGTGTACGTCCCAGGAAGTGGCTCTTGGCAATGCGCCGCTCCAGTTCGAGAACGGTGTGATATAGCTCGATGGTGACGGAAGCCAGATCGCTGATATCCTTCTCGAAGGTACGCTCACAACTCACCGACTTACGCTCCCATTCGGCGATGACGGGACGGTCGTCGATGCCACGGGCGAATTCGTAGAACACGCGTCCCATCTTGCCGAACTCCTGCGTCAGGTGCTGCAGCGAGGCCTTCCGCAGATCGGCTCCGGTGAAGATGCCCATGCGGTGCAGTTTGTCGGCAGTCTTTTGTCCTATGCCCCATATCTTCTGTACGTTCAGCCGGTCGATGAAGTCCTGTGCGCGGTCGGGATGGATGACCGTCAGTCCGTCGGGCTTACGCCAGTCGGAGGCAATCTTGGCCAGGAACTTGCAGTAGCTGACACCTGCCGAGGCCGTCAGTCCTGTAGTGTCGAGGATGCGCTGCTTGATCTCCCTTGCGATGTCGACAGCCAAGGGGGTGTGCTTCTTGTTCTCCGTTACATCGAGAAAAGCCTCGTCGAGCGAAAGAGGCTCAATCAGGTCGGTGTAGTCGCTGAAGATGTCGCGTATCTGTCCCGACACCTCTTTGTATTTATGGAAATGAGGCTCGACGATGATGAGTTGTGGGCAGAGTCGCTTAGCCACCTGTATGGACTGAGCCGAGTGGACGCCGAACTTACGGGCCTCATAGCTGGCGGTAGACACCACGCCTCGCTCGGCATCGTGGCCCACGGCAATGGGCATCCCCCGCAGTTCCGGCTGGTCGCGCTGCTCCACGGCCGCGAAGAACTGGTCCATATCCACGTGTATGATGCGCCGTCCGGTCATATCTTATGTCCTTGCGACTGCAAAGATACATCATTTTGCCGAAACGGCATCGTAAACGGCAGAAAAAAGCGTGGAAAGGTTAAATAATCATAAATCTTTCATCGCTTATCGCTTATCACTTGTTGCTTGTCATTTAAAATATGTACCTTTGCAGTCCGATTTAGGGGAGAGTCTTAGAATCCCCGCGAGATATTGTGTGAATAGCGGCGTCTTTGGCCGGGCGAAGCGGTTCGTGAATCAGTGTCTCTGGTATCCGCCCGATGTGGGATTCGTCCCCACGGGAACGCTCGTTAGACTTGCAGCCGGGAGTTAGACCTCGGATGTGGGTTTATGTGCGTACATTAATTTATAAGTTAAACTGTTTTTTAGTAGTATTATTTAGAAATGAACACTTTAAGTTACAAGACTATTTCCGTGAATAAGGAAACAGCAAAGAAGGAGTGGGTGGTGATTGATGCCACAGACCAGGTTGTTGGTCGTCTCGCTTCCAAGGTAGCAAAGCTGATTCGCGGAAAGTACAAGCCAACATTCACTCCGCACGTTGACTGCGGCGACAATGTGATTCTTATCAATGCCAACAAGGTGGTTTTCACAGGCAAGAAAGAGACCGACAAGGTCTACACCCGCTACACGGGCTATCCCGGTGGTCAGCGCTTCCAGACTCCTGCCGAGCTGCGCAAGCGTAATGGCGGTGTGGAGAAGTTCCTCCGTCACGCCGTGAAGGGTATGCTGCCCAAAGGTCCCCTCGGACGCAGTTTGCTGAACAACCTCTACATCTATGAGGGTACAGAACATCCGCACGAGGCTCAGAAGCCGAAGGCAATTGATATTAACCAGTATAAATAAAATAAGCAAATATGGAATACATCAATGCAATAGGTCGTCGCAAGAGTTCAGTTGCCCGCGTATATGTGAAAGAGGGTACTGGCAAGATTACGATCAACAAGAAGGATTTGGAAGTCTATTTCCCCTCAGCCATCCTGCAGTATGTGGTAAAGCAGCCGCTCAACCTGCTTGAGGTCGCTGAGAAGTACGATATCAAGGCAAACCTTGACGGTGGTGGTTTCACTGGTCAGAGCCAGGCCCTGCGCCTTGCAATTGCTCGTGCACTGGTGAAGATCAATGAGGAGGACAAGAAGAAGCTGAAGGACGCAGGCTTTATGACGCGCGACAGCCGTGAGGTAGAGCGTAAGAAGCCGGGTCGGCCCAAGGCTCGCCGCCGCTTCCAGTTCAGTAAGCGTTAACCCGACTGGACTACGTTTAGTATCTAAACTTCTGAGACTCTGGCTAGGACTACTAGCAGAACTAGTTCAACTAGACTACTCAGGGGCTGATTCTAACAAGAATAAAAAGGAAAGTAAACAATTAAAGAAAGAAAATTAAAATGGCAAGAACAAATTTTGACCAGTTGCTCCAGGCCGGCTGCCACTTTGGCCACCTGAAGCGTAAGTGGAACCCCGCAATGGCTCCCTACATCTATACCGAGCGTAACGGTATTCATATCATCGACCTGCACAAGACAGCCGCCAAGATCGACGAGGCTGCCGATGCACTCAAGCAGATTGCCAAGAGTGGCAAGAAGATCCTGTTCGTCGCTACTAAAAAACAGACCAAGGAAGTAATCGCCGAGAAGGCTACCAGCGTCAACATGCCCTACGTGATTGAGCGTTGGCCCGGTGGCATGCTCACCAACTTCCCCACTATTCGCAAGGCCGTGAAGAAAATGGCGAACATCGACAAGCTGATGAACGATGGTACCTACGGAAACCTTTCCAAGCGCGAGCTGTTGCAGATCACTCGTCAGCGCGCCAAGCTCGAGAAGAACCTCGGCTCAATCGCTGACCTGACCCGTCTGCCCAGCGCCCTCTTCGTGGTGGATGTGCTGAAGGAGCAGATTGCTGTCCGCGAGGCCAATCGTCTGGGTATCCCCGTGTTCGGTATCGTTGATACCAACTCGGACCCCAACAACATCGACTTCGTGATTCCTGCCAACGATGATGCAAAGGACTCTGTTGAGATTATCCTCAACGCCTGCTGCTCTGCTATCGCTGAGGGACTCGAGGAGCGCAAGGCTGAAAAGGCCGATGAGAAGGCTGCCGAGGCACAGGCTGAGAGCGATGAGGAGGAGGGAAAGCCCCGTCGTCAGGCTCGCAAGGCCCGCAAGGATGCTGAGGAACCCGCTGAGGAGGCTGCTCCCGCTGCAGAGGAAGAGGCTCCTGCTGCTGAGTAATTAAAGAATTGAAGAATTTAAAAACTGAAGAATTAAAGTTATGGCAATTTCAATTGACGATATCAAGAAGCTTCGCGCAATGACCGGCGCTGGCCTGGCCGACGTAAAGAAGGCTCTGACCGAGGCTGAGGGCGACTTCGACAAGGCTAAGGAGCTCCTCCGTGAGCGTGGCCTGGCCATCGCAGCCAAGCGTAGCGATCGTGAGACTTCAAACGGTTGTGTACTCGTAAAGAGCGTCGACGGTTTCGCCGCCATGATCGCCCTGAAGTGCGAGACCGACTTCGTGGCCAATGGTGCTGACTTCATCGCTCTGACCCAGAGCATCCTCGACGCTGCCGTTGCCGCCAAGGCTAAGGACATCGAGGCTGTGAAGGCCCTCGACATCAACGGTCAGACTGCACAGGAGGCTGTCACACAGCGCTCAGGTATCACTGGTGAGAAGATGGAGCTCGACGGCTACCTGACACTCGAGGGTGACAACGTGGAGGTCTACGACCACATGGGTAAGCACACGCTCTGCACCATGGTACAGACCAACAAGCCTGCTGCTGAGCAGGGTCACCTCGTGGCCATGCAGGTGGCTGCCATGAAGCCCGTTGCCCTCGACAAGGATAGCGTAGATCAGAAGATCCTCGACGAGGAGTACAAGACTGCCGTGGAGAAGACCAAGCTCGAGCAGGTAGAGAAGTTCATCGAGATGAAGCTTAAGAAGGCAGGCCTGAACCCCAACCTTGTTGACTCGGATGACCACATCGAGAGCAACATGGCTAAGGGCTGGCTCACACAGGCTCAGGCCGATGAGGCTCGTAAGATCAAGGTGGAGGCAAAGGCCGAAGGTGAGGCTCAGCTGAAGATGCCTATGATCGAGAACATCGCCAAGGGTCGTGTGCAGAAGTTCCTCAAGGAGAACTGCCTGGTGGATCAGGAGTTCCAGTTCGGTGACGGCGATAAGGCTACTGTTGCCCAGTGGCTTGCCAAGCAGGACAAGGACCTCAAGATCTGTGCTTTCAAGCGCTTCTCCCTTGTGGCTGACTAATCTTACAGTAGTGATTATAAAAAGTATCGGTATTGCCCTCGCTGGGCAGTACCGATTCTTTTTATAATTGCATTCGTACTTAAGGAAATGGGGACGGGCATACAATAATTCGGCCCCTAAATACGTTATTTGATAGATGAATACTGTCAAGAGGATGATAATGGGCTGCGTCTTCTTGTGCCTCTGTCTGCTGGTGGAGGCACAGGGATTTGTGGATTTGTCTGTGCGCGAGGTGGCCATCGACTCTGTGTTGCCCGTCTACTCCTGGCAGAAGAAGCTGGGCCGTCATTATGCCGACTCCGTCTATAACGTGAGCATCGAGTATCCTGAGTTTGTGGATATGACTTCTGGGGAGTTAAGGCGGTATCGGGAACTTGCAGGAAAGGAAATGGTAATATCCGAGTTGCCGGAGGTGACAACACATATCGGTGTATCAAGGAAGGAGGGTATCCTCGACGTGTCGCTGGTGCCTATCGTGTATCGTGACGGACGGTATCAGAAGATGGTGAGCTTCAAGCTGAATGTCAGATCCTCGCTCAAGTCTGGGGTAACCAGTAGAAGCCAGAACAGACAGTATACCCGGGCTGCCGACGATGGTTCCCGCTATGCTGACCACAGTGTGCTGGCCAGCGGCTCGTGGGCGAAGATACGCATTCCCGAAAGCGGTTTCTATCAGCTGACAGATGCCCTGGTGAAGAAGGCGGGATTCTCCGCCCCCTCGAAGGTGAGAATCTACGGCTATGGCGGAGCCCTGCAGCCAGAGGCGCTTACGGGCGACTACTTGATGGGAACCGATGACCTGAAAGAGGTGCCGACAGCTACTATTGGCGGCAAGCGTGTGTTCTATGGCGTAGGTCCCGTCACTTGGGAGACGGCAGATACACTCGTACGCACCCGCAATCCCTATTCAGATTATGGCTATTACTTCCTCACCGAAGCCGAGGGAGAGCCCCTCTCAGTCAGTGCTGAGGAGCTGACGACAGCCTATTATCCTGCTCCCGAGAATTACCATCTGCTCTACGAAGTGGACGATTATGCCTGGTATCACGGCGGTCGTAACTTGTTTCAGAAGACACCCTATGCCATTGGTACTCCCCAGGAATACACCTTCCCGGCACCGTGCAGTAATGGCACGCTGACATTGGCATTAAGCTATCATGGTAATTTTGCGGCAGAAGTAAGTGTGAACGATTCAGTGGTGGGCAGCATCAGCGTGCGGACCAATTTCGATAGTTATACCGAGGCCGGTGAACAGATATGGAATTACCGCTTGGAGGGCTTGCTCGGTTCGGAGAACAAAGTGACGGTGACGCAGACGGAAGGCTCTGAGGTGAGGCTCGACTTCTGTAGTCTGACATTCGACGAACCCTTTGCGCTGGGTGATCTCGCTACGGCAACCCTCCCGACTCCAGAGTTCGTTTACCGTATCACCAATCAGGATCACCATGCTGACGAGAATGTAGATATGGTGATTATCATACCCACGTCGCAGGCATGGCTGAGTCAGGCAGAGCGCATCAAGGCACTCCATGAGCAACGAGACGGTCTCTCAGTACGCATCGTGCCAGCAGACGAACTCTACAATGAATTCTCCAGCGGTACGCCTGACGCCAATGCTTATCGGCGTTACCTGAAAATGATGTACGACCGGGCAGGGAGCGATGACGAATTGCCCAAATACTTGCTACTCTATGGCGATGGTGCCTGGGATAACCGTATGCTCAGTGACGACTGGAAAAACTATTCGCCTGACGACTTCCTGCTATGTTTCGAGAGCGACAACTCCTTCAGTCACGTCTTTTGTTACGTGAGCGATGACTATTTCTGTCTGCTTGACGACGGGGAGACGATAGAGACGAGTACCGGCAGTGGTACGAGCTATCAAGGTAAACCAGATGTGGCAGTGGGACGATTCTCCGCACGTACGTTGGATGAGGCTACTGTCTTGGCCGACAAGACCATCAGCTATGCCAACAACGACTATGCCGGAGCCTGGCAGAACACTATTTGCGTGATGGGTGATGATGGTAACGGCAATTCGCACATGTCGACGGCCGACCGTGTGGCAACTCTCGTAGAAGGCACTTATCCTGGCTATACCGTACAGAAAATCTATTGGGATGCCTATGCCCGTACCACTTCGTCGACAGGCAACAGCTATCCTGATGTCACCCGGCTGATTAAGGAGAGGATGAGCGAAGGAGCCTTGATGATGAACTATTCTGGCCATGGTGCTGCCTACGCCATCTCGCACGAACTGGTGCTGCAGACACCTGATTTTGCAGAGGCCACCTCGCTGAGACTCCCCCTGTGGCTGACAGCCTCCTGCGACATCATGCCTTTCGACGGTCAGGAGGACAATATCGGCGAGACGGCGATGAACAACAAAAAGGGCGGTGCCGTTGCTTTCTTTGGTACTACGCGTACCGTATATGCCAACTACAATGAGGCGATGAACCTGGCCTTTACACAGTATGCCCTGGGCCCAGATGGAGACAATCCGCGGATGACGATCGGCGAGGCAGCCCGTAGGGCTAAGTGCGATCTGGTAACCTCAGGCCGTGACACCTCGCCCAACAAATTGCAGTACACCCTGCTTGGTGATCCCGCACTGGCACTTGCCACACCTACGCTCGGGATGACTATCGACAGTATCGGTGGCAGAAGTGTTGCTGGCGGGGAGACCGTACGGTTGGCAGCAGGCAGTGTGGTCCAGGTAAAGGGACATGTCGAGGGGACGAGCACTTTTGATGGTGTGGTGACAGCTACTATCCGTGATGCAGAAGAGACAATCGTCTGCCGACTCAATGATGATAGCAGTGAAGGAGCTTCGACGCCATTCGTCTATACAGACCGCACCAAGACTCTATACAATGGTTCCGACAGTGTGCGTAACGGACGGTTCTCACTGACATTTGCTGTCCCCAAAGACATCAGTTACACAGAAGGTTCGGGACTGATGACACTCTATGCCGTGAGCAACGACAAGGCTCAAGAAGCCCACGGGTTGACAGAGAGTTTCATGCTCAGTGGCAACAGTGACGTGGTGAACGATAGCATTGGTCCCAGTATTTACTGTTATCTGAACAGCAGTACGTTTACCAACGGCGGACGAGTGAATTCAACGCCCTATTTTGTGGCGGAACTCTATGACGACAGCGGCATCAATGCTTCGGGTAGTGGTATCGGTCACGACCTGGAATTGGTCGTCGACGGCGAACTGTCGATGACCTACAATCTGAACAACTACTTCTCCTACGATTTCGGCGACTATCGCAGTGGAACGGTGAGATACAGCATCCCCGAGCTCTCCGAGGGCAAGCACAAACTGCTCTTCCGAGCTTGGGATGTGATGAACAATTCGTCGACCTCAGAGCTGTCGTTTGAGGTCGTCAAGGGCGAGGCCGGTAGCATCAGCGTCGATTGCATGCGTAGCGGCAACTCAGGTCTGACCACCTTTATTATCACTCATGACCGTGCTGGTTCGCAACTCGACATAAAGCTCGATGTATATGACACCTCCGGGCGCCATCTCTGGCGACATACCGAGTCGGGTGTCTCTTCGGGCAACATCTATACGATGGACTGGGATCAGACCATCAGTGGCGGACGACCTCTGATGACGGGAGTCTATATCTACCGCATATCGGTGAGCAGCGATGGTGGTGAAGAGGCTTCGCAGGCAAAGAAACTGATAGTAATAGGCAATAAATAAGTGGATTAATACGTTATATGCAAGTATGAACAGACAAAATGACAATACGACGTGGATACTGAGAGTGGTAGCGATACTATTCGCTATTCACTGTTCACTGTTCACTGCCCAAGCCCAGGACGACGATGCACTGATGTTGTTCAACCCCGTTGAGCATGCTGTGATTTCCCAGACCATTGCTCCGGATGCAAGAGGTGCCGGTATGGGTGACGTGGGTGTGGCAACCGATCCAGATGTTAACTCGCAGTACTGGAACCCTGCTAAATATCCCTTTTGCATCAGTCGGGCTGGAGTAGCACTGAACTACACGCCGTGGCTACGCAAACTTGTGGGTGACATCGATCTGGCTTATCTTTCAGGCTATTACCGCATCGGCGACTACTCCGCTATCTCCGGTTCGTTGCGCTACTTCTCCCTCGGTGAGGTGTTCACCTACGACGGGAGTGATATGACGGTGAAGCCCTACGAGATGTCATTCGACGTTGCCTATTCGATGATGCTCAGTGAGAAATTTTCACTGGCTGCAGCCATCCGTTGGATTCATAGTGACCTGCGTTACGATTATAGCGAGGACTCTAAGCCAGCTTCTGCCTTTGCTGCCGATTTGGCCATGTATTACAACAACTACATCATGCTTGGTTCACGTGAATCCCAGTTAGGAATAGGTGTGAACATCTCCAATATTGGTTCGAAGATCTCATTCTATGGCGATGAGGAGAGCCAGTTCTTGCCTGCCAACTTGCGCCTGGGTGCTTCGCTGATGATACCTGTTGACGAGTATAACCGGTTCACTATCTCTGCCGATGCCAACAAATTGTTGGTACCCACGGTGCCCAGACAGGAAGAAGGAGAGTCGAACACCGACTATCAGGACCGCGTGCGCCGCGAATATAGTGATGTGAGTTCGATTAGTGGAATTTTTAAGAGTTTCAACGATGCGCCTGGCGGTTTCAAGGAAGAGTTGGAGGAGGTTCAGTGGAGCGTTGGTGCAGAGTACGTCTACCACGACAGGTTCTCGCTGCGTGCGGGTTATCACCATCAGGCCGAGTCGAAGGGTAATCTGAAATATTTCACCGTGGGTGCCGGCTTCCGCATGAGTGTGTTCGCGCTCGATGTGGGCTACGTCATCTCTACGGCACGTTCCAACCCGCTCGACCAAACCCTACGTTTCACCCTTGCCTTCGATATGGATGGCATAAAAGATTTGTTTAGAAGATGAAGATAAGAGTTGGTATGGGCTACGATGTCCATCAGTTGGTGGAAGGCCGTGACCTATGGATGGGCGGCATCAAGATAGAGCATGTGAAAGGTTTGTTGGGTCACAGCGATGCCGATGTACTGCTGCATGCCGTGTGTGATGCCCTGTTGGGGGCTGCTAATATGCGCGACATCGGCTACCATTTCCCCGATACCGCTGCCGAGACTGATGGCATGGACAGCAAGGTCATTCTTCGCAGGACCATCGATCTGATAGCCACCAAGGGTTTCCATCTTGTCAATATCGATGCCACTATCTGCGCCGAGCGTCCCAAGATGAATCCGCACATCCCCCAGATGAAGGCCTGCATGGCTGAGATTATCGGATGCGACGAGGACGATATCTCTATTAAGGCTACCACCACCGAGAAACTTGGCTTCACGGGTCGTGAGGAAGGCATCTCTGCCTATGCCGTGGTACTCATCGAGAAGGAGTGACTGCCCCTAATGCTCCCTTCGATGCAAAAAAAATGCTGCCACTCTCGCGAGCAGCAGCACCAAAAAAGCCTATGTTTAACTAAAAATCCTTTTCTCTAAAAGAAATTTTCAGCCCACAAGGGCTAAAAATTTGAAAGTTTAAAAGGGAGCTTCACAGCGACCTCCTGTTATCCTACAGTTGAAAACTTTCTTTTACCAATAACTAAAAACCTAAAACTATAAATATTACTACTAACCTAAAACAATCTATTAACCTTTTGACGATGCAAAGGTACGGCGAAAATTTCTTTTTTGCAAGACTTAAGGGATAATAAGTGTATAAAAACACATCATTCTTGACCTAAATCAATCCGTTGTGTGCGAAAACACTAAATAAATACTCATTTTTCTTTGTTATTTCCCCAAATTGCAGTAACTTTGCGCGGTGAAACAAAAAACGATATGTAAATGAAGAAATATCTGTTGATAATCATTGTGCTGCTCGTGGCTGTGTTGATGGTTCTAACTGTACCGGACAAGGCAAAACACAAAGAGGCCATGATGGAGGCCATCAATGAGTATGTAGAGGAAGAGGCTGTTGAAAAGTTGGGCGATACCGTATTGGCCAGGTTGGGCAAGGGGGTTATCGTGAAGACTGTCGAGACGGCTCTCAATTCGAAGTTGAAGATTGACAACTACTATCTATTTAATAAGACGTACGTACGTCTCGACGGCGAAGACCAAATGCTCTCCCTGGGCATGTTTGGTCATGTGTTCACTTTCGATAAGGAGATGATCCGCGAGAAGCTGGAAGAAGCGATGAACGCCAAGGAGGAGGCTAAAAGTGAGAAAGAAGCAGCCAAGCAAAGTGCCAAAGAACTGAAGCGCCTGCAGAAGGAACAGAGGAAGCGCGAAAAAGAATTGGCCAAGGAAGCCAAGCGCAAGGCCAAAGAAGCAAAAAAAGAAGCCAAGCGTAAGGCTAAAGAGGCGAAGCGTAAGGCTAAGGAGGCAGAAAAGGAAGCTCGTCGCCGGGCTAAGGAGGCTGCCAAGGCAGCTAAGGGATAGACGCTCACTCGTTATTTTTCAACTCCAGGTTTGAAGGTTCTGATTGTCAATACCAGTGAACGGACGGGTGGGGCCGCGGTGGCAGCCAATCGTCTGATGAAAGCCCTGAACAATCACGGGGTAAAGGCTCGTATGCTGGTGCGCGACAAGGAGAGCGATACCCTGACTGTCATCGGACTACCGCCAACTGTATGGCTCCGCTGGAATTTCCTTTGGGAGCGCCTGGTTATCTTCTGTCGTCTGCATTTCCAGCGCAAGCATCTTTTTGAGGTTGACATTGCCAATAGCGGCACTGATATAACTCGTCTGCGTGAGTTCCAGGAGGCTGATATCATTCACTTGCACTGGGTCAACCAGGGCATGCTTTCGTTGGGAGGAATCCGTAAGATTCTTGATTCCGGGAAACCCGTGGTATGGACCATGCATGATATCTGGCCAGCCACAGCCATCTGTCATTATGCTCGCGGCTGCCCTAACTTTAAGCAGCGTTGTCACCATTGTCCCTTGCTTCCTGGGGGAGGAGGGAAAAATGATTTGTCGGCAAAGGTCTGGAGTCGCAAGCAGGCCATGCTTAGGGATCATACCGTCAGTTATGTCGCGTGCAGTAAATGGCTGGCAGGCGAAGCACAGAAAAGTAGCTTGCTCGAAGGACAACGAGTAGTGACCATTCCCAATCCGATAGATACTCATATTTACCATCCGAAAGATAAACGGGAAGCGAAACGCCGTTTAGGCTTGCCAGAAGACCGGCGAATCATTCTCTTTGTGTCCCAAAGGGTGACAGACCGTCGTAAGGGGATGGAGTTTTTCATGGAGGCTGTTGGCTATCTGGCTACACAGTATCCGGAAATGACACGGAACTCCGGCATAGCCATTCTTGGTGGACATGCCGAAGAGGTGGCCGACAACCTGCCGATTCCGGCTTACCCATTAGGCTATGTGAGCGATGAGCAGCGTATTGTCGATGTATACAATGCTGCAGATGTGTTTGTCTTGCCGTCGTTGGAGGACAATCTGCCTAATACGCTGATGGAGGCGATGGCCTGCGGCGTCCCCTGTGTAGGGTTTAGGGTAGGTGGCATTCCTGAGATGATAGACCATTTGCAGAATGGCTATGTGGCCAGGTTGCGTGATGCTGCCGATTTGGCAACGGGCATTCACTGGGTACTCTTCGATACAAGTTATGCCGATCTGGTAAAGCTTTGTCAGCACAAAGTAGCCACCAACTATTCCCAACAGAGTGTGGCGGTAAAATACATTGAGGTGTATAATCAGGCGCTTGCCCTTAAACATTATGTGATATGAATCCTTATGCACAGGCGGTCATCCTCTCTGCAAGTACCTTACGAATGGTTCCCCATATCATCTTGTACTTGGTCAAGCGCCGGATAATAGACCCTGATTTGGAGAAATATTCTGCAGATGGGACAGGTGTCAGTGCTTTCATCAAGGTGGCCACTCGTCAGCGGGTATTCCGCAATCTTTTCTATTACAGGTTGGGAGAATATGTTTCTGTCTTTATCAAATGGATGCTTCCACCTGAAAGGACGCTGAATATATGGTGCCCGTCGATTGGCCCCGGGGCGCATTTTGAGCACAATTATGCTACCTATCTGAATGCCGAGCACATCGGCAGTGATTTCTATTGCCTGCATCTTGTGACGTTGGGCAACGATAAGGATGGCCGTCGTCCTGTGATAGGCGACCATGTGAGCATCTATACGGGTGCTACTGTCTTTGGGGGCATCACGATAGGCAACCATGTGACTATAGGAGCCGGCTCTGTCGTGTCGAAGAATGTACCCGACAATTGTGTCGTTGCAGGCAATCCGGCCTATATTATCAGGCAAGATGGCAAAAAGGTAAAGATAGCATTATAATAATAAGGCCATGATCAGAATCATCTACGTTACCATCACATATAATGCTGAAGCAGTACTTCAACGGACGCTTGACAGCTTACTTCAGCAAGACTATCCCAAGATTACACATCTTATTATAGACGGGGCATCAACTGATGGGACACTCGCGATGGTAGACAACTATATCAAGCGCTCCAATGCTGCTGATAACGGCCACCGCATACAGGTGACCTCTGAACCTGACAGCGGCATCTACGACGCGATGAACAAAGGCCTCAGAAGCATCGATGGTGACTATGTCTGCTTCCTGAATGCAGGCGACTACCTGCCAGCTGGCGACACTGCGTCGAAGATTGCCACTGCTGCGGCAAATTTCCAAATCTCAAACCTCCACTCCCAACTCCCTGCCGTGCTTTATGGTGATACGGACATCGTCGATGGCGACGGGCATTTCTTGCACCATCGTCGCCTTTCCCCTCCGGAACATCTCACGTGGCGTTCGTTCCGTCAGGGCATGCTCGTCTGTCACCAGGCTTTCTATGCTCGTACAGATTTCGCCATCGACAATCACTACGACCTGCGCTACCGATACTCTGCCGATGTAGACTGGTGTATACGCATCATGAAGGCAGCTGAAAGAGAGAACGTGCCAATGCTGAACCTACACATGGTTGTAGCCAATTATCTGCAGGACGGACAGACAACGCTCCACCACCGCAAGTCCCTGTGGGAGCGCTATCGGGTGATGGAGCGTCATTATGGTCGCATACAGACCTTCCTGCTGCACTGCTGGTTTGCAGTGCGCGCGCTTTTAACAGCATTAAGGAAAGTCATACATTAGATACTGCATGTTGGGCTCCGTGGGATAGTTCGTCAGCTGTCCTGAGCGCGTCACGAACGAGAGTATACCGTTATACACCCCATGACCGAACGTGTATTGCCCGCCATATATATTAATATGGTGTACACGGCGGGCGTCATAACTCAGGAGTCGCTCCACGTCGGTCACAGGCATGCCGTCGATGAGCACCAGTGTGGGCAGTAAGCTGTCGAAGGCTTCATCCTCCTTGCGTACAATCAGTCGTGGCACACCATTGACCTTTGTATGCCGGACACACCTTACATATTCGAGTATCACCTCCCTGACGGTGAGGAACTGTCGGTACTCATCGAGATTGTATGACAAGTCGGGCTTGGTGCCAAAGGCTGTCTCGCAATAGTCTGTCGGAGCAACCGCTCCGCTGTCGGCCATTGCTATCTGACGTCGCTGCATGTCAAGAGAGCGGGTCTCCACCTCGCTGCGCTTGTAATGGAACACCATGTGGGGCAGGCTCTTGGGCAGCAGTGCTGCAAATGGACTGACCATCTCGACAGGCAGATGCTCGCCCGTGGCTGTAGTGGCGGAAAGCACTAAGGGCTGCCTGCCATAGACACCGTAGGTGAAGAAGACTGCCAGAGAGTCGTTGACCATCTTTCCCTCAAAGTAGTGTATCTCTTTCCCGATGATACTCAAGGAGGGCCTGATCTGGCTGGCACTGAACGTATGGCTGCCATATCTGTTGCTGACACGTGCCTTGATGATATGCCCTTCGGTCTCGCCGAGGTCGGCGGCTTTCACGATGGTCTGTTCCGCTGTTCCTTCGCCCTCAGCCCAGCAGCTGTCTGCGGGCATCCACCGGATATCGTCGTCCTTGCTCTTGCGGAGCGGATTGACGACGGCAACGAGCCGGCGGTATGCCGTGGCCGCGTTGCGTGTATAGACTGTCAATGCATAATAGCCGCTATGGAGGTCGGCGGGCAGTTCGACGAGGCCAGTGCCTGCCCCCTCTTTCAGTCTTACCTTGGTACCGGCCATCAGACCGTGTGTGTCGCACAGTTCGACGTAGGCAATCGTGGCTTCGCCGGCCTTGACGCTGACCGTCATCGCCTCACCTGCCAGATACCATGTGCGGTCGGTCCCGATATTCGCTGCGAAGGTACTCAAGGCGAGCACCGTCGCTGCTGTCAGTGAGCATATTCTCTTTCTCATTTCAGTAACTAACATTTTCTTCCAATGACCAAAAATCTGGCATTTCGATGTATGCCCCCTCGTATCTGGCCCTGATGTCGAGCTGATGCAGGAATGCCCATGCCACATGCGTTTGACCGTCTTCCGACATGATGGGATATATCCACTCGCAGAGGTAGAGGCCTTGCTGCACCATCCGCAGGCAGTCGGCCTCGGTGGGGTTTTCAATCCATATGCGGGTATCACCGATATAAATAGGTGGCGTGGAGAACTCTTGGGGAGTGAGGAAGAACCTGTAGTCACTCGTGTTCAGCGAGCATCCCACAAATCCTATCACGCGCTTGTTCGAGGTGAGGCAACGGACGTTGGTGGGCAGGGCCGACGGCAGGGGTGTGAACAGGCCTCCCATCTCCGAGCTCGCCTGACGCCGTGCCAGCTCGTACTCATATTCCGCCTTCGAGATGGCACGCTGATGCACCAGTCCGCTATACCTGTAATACATACGTACGTCTGTACGGTCGACATCGTAGATCTTGAGTCGCTCTATGTGCTGACCGGAGTAGGTTGCGCTGGAGCCCACCGTGACGGTCTTGCCTATGGCGTCCACCCAGCCGCGTTCTGGAAACTGGCTGGGTCTCGTCTTCGGCATCAGATATTGGACGTCATAATATAAGACGGTCCTGTAGTCGGGACGCACCTCCCAGGTCTCGTCGTACGTCCACGAATAGTACTTCACTTCGTTCGCATCCGCCGGGGAGTCGGGCGTGACGAGCACGTCGATACTGCTCTCCGGCGTGTTCTGCACGCCCCTGACGTCGGCTATCTTTTCGGTACGGAGTGGCTTCTGAGGCTCCGACTCGTAGACCTCGCCATCCGTCTCGATATGCAGGTAGTACGTCGCGTCGGGGTCGAGGGTGCCCGTCTGGCAGGCGTAAATTCCTGCGTTCTCCTGAGCCGGGTATTCTGAGCCGTTGCTTCCCCGTACGGAGACACTGGCTCCCGATACCATTTGAGCCGGATAGGCAGAATTGACAGGCACGGTACGCGACAGCCTGAAGTTGCAAAGTTTTCCAGACGAGATGGTTCCTTCAACCATGAGCAGGTTGGAGTCCTCTGCCGGGATGTCGGCCTCGTATTCATCGATACAGCCCGAAAGTGTCAATATGCATGCCGTCAGGCATGCCATGCTGTATAGCTTCTTTCCCAGTCTTATCATACCTCAGTTGAATCGTATATTAAGTGAAACATAAGGGATGGCCGTGCCGAACACCGACAGCTTGTAGCCCTTGATATCATTACCCTCGGTGACGTAATAGATATTATAGGCATTCCTGCGTGCAAGAGCATTGTATACACCGATGGAGAACGACGTGTGCAGAAAGCTTGTCAGCTTGTGGGTCGGCTCTATGTTGAACGCCAAGTCCAGACGGATAAAGTCTGGTATGCGGTATTTGTTGCGGTCTGTATAGTATGGCATGTATTTCCGGCTGTTTGAGTCGTAGTACTTGCCTGCCGGCAGCGTCGTCGGGCGGCCCGTGGCATAGTTGAAATTGCTCGAAAGACTGTATCGCTCAGTAAACTTGAGGTTAAGCACAGCCTTCACCTCGTGGGGCCTGTCATACTCCGAAGGATACCACTTGCCGTCGTTCAGGGGCATGGCCACCCGGTTGTCGTCCTGACGGAGCTGTGATCGGGCAAAGGTATAGCTCACCCATCCGTTCACCCTGCCCGTAGGGCGCTTCACCTGGAGCTCCAGGCCGTATGCCCGTCCCTTGGTAGAGATGACGTCGGTCTCCAGGTGACTGTTCATCAGCAGCACGGCAGCGCTGCGGTAGTTCAGATAGTCGCCGATGTGCTTGTAGTACACCTCTGCCGAGAACTCGTAGTCTTTGCGCGGTGTCTCGTAATAGATGCCGGCAGCCGCCTGCCAGCCTTTCTGCGGCTTGATGTTCAGGTCTGAGAGCTTCCACATGTCGGTGGGCGACATGATGGAGGTGTTCGATACCTTATGGATATACTGGTGCATGGTGTTGAAGCCCGCCTTCAGCGAGAGATTGTCCTGTAGAGCGTAGCGGGCCGACAGGCGCAGCTCGGGGGCGTGATAGGTCTTGATGTTGCCCGTCTCATGCCGTGTCTCTATCAGCGTGGCCTCTGTGGGCAGTTCCCCGTCGGCATAGTGGTTCACGTCGCGGGGGCCGAGTGCGTTGAACATGCTGTAGCGCAAGCCGGCGCTGACAGAAAGCTTTTCCGTGAGCTTTCGCTCGTAGTCGATATATGCAGCGCTTTCCAGTGCCTTCTCCCTTTGCAGCTGGTTGGTCGCGATGCGCGATTCCTCGCCCACGGGCTCATACCTGCCTGCCTGCACGTTGTAGTGCTGTACGGAGAGGCCGTAGGTGAGCGTCTGCTTTTCGGTCAGGCGGTGACGGAGGTGCAACTTGCCCCACAGCTGGTCGATGCCGAAGCTCAGCCTGGCAGCCATGGAGGGTGTGGCCCAGTCCTCGTTGTAATAGTCGTAATGGTCGAGTCCGGCCGACAGGGTGGCCGTCACCTTCTCGCTCAAGATAGCGCGCCACTCTGCAGAGAAGTTTCGGTTCTGGTAGCCGTAGTTGTCCTGTGAGCTGAAGGAGAACTTGTCCTTGCTCCAATAGCCGTGAATCCTCAGGCGATGATGATCGTTGACCCGCCAGGTCAGCAGACCGCCGAGGTCGTAGAAGTTGGCATTTCCATCTTTGTAGCCGCTCTTCTCCGGCAGCTGTTTGAGCATCCAGTCACTATAGGTGGTACGCCCGTTGAGCAGCAGCGACACATGGTCCTTGACAATAGGTATCTCGAGATTGGCCTTGCTGGTCAGCGCACCGATGCTGGCCGAGCCCGTCAGCTTCTGCATATTCGCCTCCTTTGAGTTCACGCGCAGCACACTACTGATCCTGCCACCATATTCCACGGGGATACTCGACTTGAAGAGCTCCACATCCTCGACGGCTTCAGAGTTGAACGAGGTGAACAGCCCGAACAGGTGGGTCGGATTGTATACCGTACCGCCATTGAAGAGTATCAGGTTCTGGTCTGAGGCACCGCCTCGCACGTTGTATCCGCTCGAAGCCTCTCCGACGGTGGTCACACCCGGCAGCGTCAGCACTATCTTCATAATGTCTGATTCGCCGAAAGCCGAAGGGATGTTCTTCAGCATCTGGGGCTTGAACTTCTCAGCGCCCATCATCATGTTGTCAACAGCCGACAGGCGTCCGCCGACCACCACAATCTCTGCCAGTTCTTGGTCGTCGGCCACGCTTGCCTTGGCCTTCTGCACACCGGGTACAATATAGACCTTGGTGGCTGACGATGTGGCTATGGTGTCACTATCAATAACAGGAATACCGGCGATAAGCTTCGATTTGTCGATAGCTGCAGCTGAGACCGCTGGCTGAAGCAGCGAATCACGGAGGGAGATCGCTTGATCCTGGCTAATGCCTTGTCTCCGTGATTCTGGTGATTCGTCTTCTCGTGGTTCGCCGGCAACACTCGCGACCAAGGCCTTCAGGCTTTCCTCGCGTTCATCTTTTGAGAAAGATAGCCGATTCTTCTTTGCAAACAGCTTGATCTGCTTTTTCTGTTTCGGGAAGAGTTTTGCCACATCCGACGCCCGCTTTACATGGTGCATTCCGCCGTCGGGCGTAACAAGCAGATAATGATCCCGCATGCTGAGCATCTTCAGCGATTTCTTCCTGTCTACTACGCCCTCACCATTATAGACCTTCCACACGCAGTGATAGAGCCGGATGCCGTTTGACTTTCCGTCGCAAAGCAGATATGCATATCGTGAGCTGTCCTCAGGATCATGCACGTATTTGTGACCATCCATCTCAAACCAGTCGATGTGATCCTGCTCGGGCAGACAAAAGACATTTCCTCCCGGGGAAAGCACGACCACTCTCTGCGCCAGTTGGTCGAACCGCAGCAGCACGTCGTCGTAGACGATGCCGTGATAGCTGACGCGTCCCCGATACGCATCAGTATTTCCTTTGTAATAGGGGATGTCTTGCCATGACCATATCTGGTACTGTGGCTCCAGCGCCCCTACATACAATCGCGCAAACTCGGAAGCTGAGGAGTTCAGCTCCTGCGCTTCCGAGTTCTGTACGGCTGCCGCCATACAGGCCAGTGCCAGCAAAGGCCTTGTGAATAAGTTATTTAACGACATGTTTCTTCCCGCTTCTGATGTAGATTCCTGGCCTGTCGGGCTTCGTCACCCGGCGTCCCTGCAGGTCATAGATGGCGGTTTCTTGCACATCGTTTCTGACCCCCTTCGTGATACCTGTTGGCGTGATGGTGCGCTGCAGCCCCTTCTCGTTGTAGTAGCCTCCCTGGGTGAAGATAAGGTCGGCAGTTTGTGGCGTGCCGTTGTTGCTGAAGATAATCTTGGCAGGTTTCGTAGCGCTCGAGTTCTTCTCCTTCGTGCCGTCCCATGTCCATTTCCACACCTTGTTGCCATTGTCGGCCACACCTAACAGCTCGCAGCTGACGCCGGGCCATCCCCCATTGGCGAAAGTGAAGTTGTCGGAGGGAGAGTCGGTCCATGCCCAGCAGTAGATGGCCTTCGTCCATGATGCCGGCGCCTCGAAGAAAGCGCAAACCTCGCCCTCATTGTAGGTGCATTCGGCCTTGGGCAGCACTTCTGGCTCTTCGTAGATGTAGGTGTTCTTCATCACGCTGATTGTGCCTGCTGCCGTGACGAGAGCCACTGTCAGGGTAGTGGTGCCGTCGATGTGGACTTTGGTACCGCTGGTCACCTCGATGCCATTATTGCCTGAGGGCTCGGAGCCGTCGGTGGTGTACACCAGCTTGTAGTCGGTCTGGTCGGTGACGGCTGTCAGCGTCACGTCGAAGGGCTCTGTGAACACACCGGCAGCACGGTCGGTGAAGGGGGTGTTGAGCTTCTTGGCCAGATAGTACTTATATTTATAGCCGCTGAGCACCTCCTGCCAGTCGTTCGCCGAGGGCACGTAGCCATTGGTGTTGTTGCCCACGATGACCAGCAGACGGTTCTCGTCGCCGGTCTTGATGACGTTGGCGTAGTAGTCCTTGTTGCTGCGCATGTTGGTGTAACTGCTCATGTTGGTGATGCCGGCTATCTTGCGGGCCTGGATCATGGCCTTGATCTCCTGCTTGTAGGCCTGCCAGTGGGTCAGGAACACGCAAGGTGTGCCGGGCATGGCCAGCAGGTAGGCATTGGCGGCGAGGGTGTCTTTCTTGATAGGATCCTGTCCGGCATTGGAACGCTTCTCCGTGTCATGGTTCTCTACGAAAGTCACGGCCCACTGGCGGTAGTTGCCTTGCTCGTAGTCCTTGCTCACCAGGGGCCAGTTGCCCTCGTTCTGCTTGGCCAGCTGGCTCCAGTCGTTCTTGTTGATGGCGTTCCTGACAGTGTAGCGGAATTGGAAGTCGAAAGCGGCGCTGGTCTTGCCTGTGCCGTCTATCCATTTCTTAATGGTGTTCGAGCTATCCCAGCACTCACCGACGGAGAACTGTGGCTTAGCCTCCTGGTTATACATCTTAGTATATTCGGCAGCGTAGCCCTTCACCATGTCATAACGGAAGCCCGTGTAGCCCAGGTCGTTCAGTAGGAAGTCGAGGTAGGCCTTCACGCTCTTCTGCACGTTCTCGCTCTTGTGATCCAGGTCGCGCATGCCGTCCCAGCCTTCGCCAGTGTCTTTGTTGGGTCCCACCTGGTGGCCATTCTTGGCAGCCTCGTCGTCGGCAACGATGTCTTCGTAGGTCAGCTGGTATGTTACGCCGTTGTAGGTCTCCTTGGGGAAGTCTGTCCAGGTACTCACGTTGCGGCGGTGGTTGATCACCACGTCGGCGATGGTGCCGATGCCTTTTGCCTTGAAGGTCTTGATCATCTGTCGCAGTTCTGCTTCGTTGCCGAAGGAGCTGTTGTAGTTCTCAAACCAGTAGAGGTCGTCGTAGCCCATCGACTTGCCGCCGCAGTTGCCGCTCTGCGGTATCCACACGAGGTCGAATGTGCTGCAGAGGTCATCGGCCTGCTTTTCGAGTACAGTCCACTGCGAGTCATCATACGAGTCCCAATAGAATCCCTGCAGCATGACGCCGCCGTAGTTCTCAGGCCAGCCCTGCGCTTGTGCTGTGAATAGTGAACAGTGAATAGCAAATAGTACTGCTAACAGTCTTGTTAATGTTGTCTTTGTCGTCATAGTTGTCGTTGTTTTTATTCTGGTGCAAAGTTACGAAAAAAGTTCGTTACAGCTATTGCAATCGATTATAATTATGCAGGTTACACGATGCAAACGGTTGCACAGGTTGTAGCGTCTTCTTCGGAAAAGTTTGCACAGTTTAATTATTATTTGTACCTTTGTACCCCAAACAAGGAATGACAATGGAGAAAAACAATAGACCCCTCCATCTGCAGCAGCTGACAGCAGCCGTCTGCGAGATAGCCCGGAAGGCAGGGGAATATATCGCTGGGGAACGGGAGAAGTTCTCATTGGAGCGTGTGGAGCGGAAGCACGCCCACGACTATGTGTCGTATGTCGATAAAGGATCAGAAGACTTGATAGTCAGTGCTTTGCGGCAGCTGCTGCCTGAAGCGGGCTTTATTACCGAAGAAGGCTCGGCAGGTCACACCGACGAGCAGTTGCTCTGGGTCATTGACCCCCTCGACGGCACTACGAACTTTATCCATCGCTATGCGCCGTATGCTGTGAGCATTGCCCTGATTCGCGGGCGAGAGATTCTTATCGGCGTAGTCTATGAGATCACCTCTGGTGAGTGCTTCTATGCCTGGCAGGGTGGAGGAGCCTACCTCGATGGAAGTCCTATCCGTGTGAGCAGTCAGAAGATAGAGGATGCGTTGCTCTGTCTGCAGCTGCCCTACAACAGCGAGGCCTACAAGCCTGTGGCCAAGCATCTGATAGACACCTTCTACGGGCGTTGTGCCAGCATCCGTATGATAGGCTCTGCTGCGATGGCGCTCTGCTATGTGGCAGCCGGTCGTCTCGATGGCTATGCCGAACAGTATATCGGCCAGTGGGACTATATGGCTGGGGCTCTCATCGTGACGGAGGCTGGCGGCAAGGTCTCTGATTACCTGGGCTCTGGTGATTTCACCCGTGGCAACAGTGTGGTGGCCACCAATGGTTTGATTCACGACAACCTGTTGGAGGCCTGTCGGCAATAAATAGTGTGATCTAATTGTAATGAAGCAATGATACTACTGAGTTTTGACACCGAGGAGTTTGATGTACCTCGCGAGCACGGGGTCGACTTCTCATTGGAACAGGGGATGGCTGTCTCAAAGGTAGGCACCAATCGCATCCTCGACGTATTGAAAGAGAATGGCGTGCGGGCCACGTTCTTCTGTACGGGTAATTTCGCAGAAAACGCCCCTGAGGTGATGCAGCGTATTATGCAGGAGGGGCATGAAGTGGCCTGTCACGGTGTTGACCACTGGCAACCGAAGGAGACCGATTTCGCCCGTTCCAAGGAAATCGTGGAGCGCGTCACTGGCCGTACCGTCTATGGCTATCGTCAGCCGCGTATGTTCCCCGTTGTAGAGTCGGAGATCAAGCGTGTGGGCTACCGATACAACTCATCGCTCAACCCTGCCTTCATCCCTGGGCGCTATATGCATCTGACGGCGCCACGCACCTGGTTTATGAAAGACGGCGTGATGCAGATACCAGCCTCCGTCACGCCTCTCATCCGTTTCCCGTTGTTCTGGCTGTCGCTGCACAACCTGCCCGAGGGTCTATACCATTGGCTCACGCGCCGGGTACTCAGTCACGATGGTTACTTCGTTACCTATTTCCACCCATGGGAATTCTATGAGCTGAAGGAGCATCCGGAGTTCAAGATGCCCTTCATCATCCGCAATCACAGCGGGCAGCAGATGTGTCAGCGCCTCGACCGTCTTGTCAAGATGCTCAAGGCCCGCGGACATGAGTTCATCACCTATCATGAGTTTGTAGAGAAAGTAAGCCGATGACAAAGATAGCAACTGTATCACCGTGTTATAATGAGGAAGAGGTGCTGGTTCACTCCGTGGAGCGACTCACAGCCCTTTTCGAGCGTATGATAGCCGAAAGGCTCATCTCCGACGATTCGGTGATGGTGTTTGTCAACGATGGCAGCCGTGACCGCACCTGGGAGATTATCCGTGAACTCCACGAGAAGAATAAATATGTACGCGGCATCAACCTCTCTCGTAACGTGGGACACCAGAATGCCATCTTCGCAGGTATGATGACGGCCCGCGAATGGGTAGATGCCGTGATCACCCTCGATGCCGACCTGCAGGACGACATCGAGTGCATCCCTCAGATGGTTCGCCACTTCCAGGAAGGCTATGATATCGTCTATGGCGTGAAAGTGTCACGTGAGGGCGACCCCCTGATGAAGCGCATGACGGCGCAGGCCTTCTACAGGATGCAGAGCAAGATGGGGGTGGAGAGCATTTACAATCATGCCGACTTCCGCTTGATGAGCCGTCGCTCACTCGATATGCTCAGCACCTACAAAGAGCACAACCTCTATCTGCGGGGACTGATTCCACAGATAGGCCTGCCCTCTACGACCGTTGACGATGTAATCAGCGAGCGTTATGCAGGTACGTCGAAATACACGCTGAGCAAGATGATGGGATTGGCTCTTAATGGTATCACAGCCTTCTCCGTGAAACCCCTCTATGCCATCTTCAACATCGGCGTGCTATTCCTTGTCGTTGCCTTCGGCATCGGAATCTATGTGGCCTATGCACTTCTGACGGGACAGGCCGTACAGGGTTGGGCATCTCTGATTCTTTCCGTCTGGCTCGTGGGGGGCTTCGTCCTCACCGCATTGGGCATCATCGGCACCTACATCGGCAAAATCTATACGGAAGTGAAACGCCGTCCGCTGTACCACGTGGCAGAAATATTGTAGTGCCTCTTTTACTCTTTTATAAAAGAATCCCCGCTCAGCCATGAGCGGGGATTCTTATTTGACGATCCGTAGAGGATTATGCGAATGGATTCTCGGTGGGGTAGTAGTCGCCCTTCGGGAAGTTGTAGTCGATCTCGTCCACGGGGATACCCATGTACTTGAGAACCTCCCAGAGGTACTTGCCCTGGTGGCCGAACATCACGGCGCAGTGGTGAGGAAAGTGCTTCTCGATGAGCACGTGGCGGTAGAAGCGGCTCATGTTCTTGATACCGAAGATACCGATAGAACCGAACGAACGGGTAGCCACGGGAATCACCTCGCCCTGAGCGATGTAGGCGCGCAACTTGGTGTCGGCAGTGCTCTGCAGACGGTAGATGGTAGCCAGACCCGGCTGGATGTCACCCTCGAGCGTACCGTTGGTCACCTCTACAGGCAGGGCGCGGGCCATGATGCGCTGGAAGCACATCTGGCAGTTGCAAACCTTCGAGCTGGCAGTGTTACCGCAGTGGAAGCCCATGAAGATCTCCTTCTCGGTATAGGTGTCGCATGCAAACTTCTTGCCCTTGATGCTCTCCTCGTACATATCGCTTGGAACGGTGTTGTTGATGTCGAGCAGGGTTACGGCATCCTGAGTGATGCAGGTTCCGATGTACTCTGACAGAGCACCATAGATATCAACCTCGCAGGCAACGGGGATACCACGACCCGTCAGACGGCTGTTCACGTAGCAAGGAACGAAACCGAACATGGTCTGGAAAGCAGGCCAGCACTTGTTAGCCATAGCCACGAACTGGCGTGAGCCCTTGTGACCCTCGATCCAGTCTGTCAGCGTCAGCTCGTACTGAGCGAGCTTAGGCAGTACAGAAGGAATCTTATTACCTGTACCGAGCTCAGCAACCATATCCTTCACTACATCGTCGATACGTGGGTCGCCCTGATGCTTCTGGAAAGCCTCGAGCAAGTCGAGCTCTGAGTTCTCCTCAATCTCAACATCGAGATCATAGAGGGCGCGGATAGGAGCGTTACAAGCCAGGAAGTTGTTAGGACGGGGACCGAAGCTGATAATCTTCAGGTTCTGCAGACCAACGATAGCGCGGGCGATAGGCAGGAACTCGTGGATCATCTCTGCACACTGGCCAGCATCGCCAACGGGCTCCTCTGGAATGTATGCGCGAGTCTTGCGCAGGCTCAGAGCCTGGCTGGCGTTCAGCATACCGCAGTAAGCATCACCACGACCGTCGATCAGATCCTTCTGAGACTCCTCTGCTGCAGCGCAGAACATCGTGGGACCCTGGAACCAGTCGGCAATCATGGTCTCAGAGATTTCTGGACCGAAGTTACCCAGATAGACGCAGAGGGCGTTACATCCTGCCTTCTTCACATCCTCGAGAGCCTGCTGAGCGTGAATCTCACTCTCAACGATGGTGATGGGGCACTCGTAGATACCATCCTTACCAAACTTCTTTTCATACTCAGCGATAACGGCCTTACGACGGTTAACTGCCAATGACTCGGGGAAACAGTCGCGAGAAACGGCGACGATTCCAATCTTAATTACAGGTACATTTTTCATTTTTTTATTGACTTATAAATAAAAAGTAATGCTTAGTTGTTTACCGAATGCAAAGATACAAATAATTCCCGATTTAGCTCATTTCGTCTTTAGATTTTATACAATTTTAGCTAAAGATTCTATTTTTAGACAAAAAATTTGGAAATACCGATGATTTTACATAACTTTGCAGCGATAAGTAAATGCCTGAATATGAAATCGTGGACTAAAACAACCATATTACTCTTGTCGCTACTGCTGACTGGAACCGTTTCGATGGCTGAAGTGTCGAAACGCTTTTTCAGGAAATATAGTGCCGCCGACGGTCTTGCTGATAATAGTGCGCATACACTTTCCTGTACCCTGACGGGAAGAATGGTCATCACCACGATGGGACAAATCAATTTCTACGACGGGCAGCGCTTCTCGTATATCAATGCTGCGGAAGAGAATCTTTATCCACTAGCCAACTATTCAGGCAATTACCACCAGTATTTTGACAAATATCACCATCTCTGGCTGAAAAACAAGCACAACGTAACCTGTGTGAACTTGACGACCGAAACCTTTGTGAACTCCATCAAAGATGAGTTCAGTAAGTTCGGTATGGATAAACCTGTGCAGGATATCTTTGTGGATGGCTATCATATCGTTTGGCTATTGACAGAAGACGGACTTTACAATGTGGAGAGCAAGAAGATGCTGAAGATCAGACGTGACCTGAATCTGCAGGATCTTGAGGTGTACGATAAGAAGCAGCTGATGCTCTTCTACGAAAACGGCCTGCTGGAGATATTCGACCTGACGACGGAAAAGAAAGTGTACGAAGGCTGTGCCTATGGTGCGAATGACGTGCCCCGCTACGACCGTACCTCGGTGTTGCTGCAAAACAAAGACGTGTTCTACCAGATCAGGAACGGCGCCAAGGAAGCCGTGCTCAACCAGTTTGACATCACGAAGAAAGAGTGGAAGGAAATTCTGCGTACACCTTACCATCTGAATAATCTCGCCATGAAGGATCAGGCTGATTCGCTGGTGTTCATTCCCTGTGAATATGGGTATTGGGTGTATGAAACGTGGAAAAACAACTGTCGCCATTTCGAAACGATGATAATGGAGGATGGACAATCTTTCAGCACGAATCTGAACGTTATGTGTTTCGACCATCAAGGAGGTATGTGGGTCGGAACAGAGCGTAGAGGACTGCTCTATTCGCGACCCTATCAGGCACCGTTTACTGCTTATACATGGAACGATCATGAAGCTTTGGTCTATTCCAGGTATGTGGAAGATTTGCCTCAGTCGGCCAATTTCAGGGGCAAGGATGTGAACTGCGTTTTTCAGGATTCGAGAGGCTGGACGTGGGTAGGAACAGGACAAGGCCTGCAACTCTATCGCAAGAAAACTGACGTGCTGCCACAGGTTATCACCAAGCGTGACGGTCTGCTGAACAATGTGATTCATTCGGTCGTAGAGGATCAACTGCATAATATCTGGGTCGCTACGAGCTTTGGCATATCGTGTCTGCTCTTCGAGGACGATAGGGTTCACTATGTCAACTCGTATGACAGTTATGACAAGGTGCCTAACGAATCGTTTATCAACGGTAAGGCAGCCTTATTGCATGATGGTACCATCGTCATGCAGTCGCTCGATCATGTGATCGTTTTCAATCCCAACAATATGAAGACACTTGAAAATCACTATAATTTCAAGTTGTATCCAAAACTTGTGAGACTGATGGTGAAAGGTGTGACTGTGAGGACTGGCGAGGAACTTGACGGTAACGTGATACTTGACAAGGCGCTGACGCGAATGAAAGAACTGAACTTGAACTACGACCAGAACTCGATAGCGCTTACATTCTCGGCACTCAATTTCTTCCGTCCTGCACAGACTTGCTATCGTGTACGTGTGAAAGGATTGGATGAGGACTGGCGCGTGTACACGTTCCAGAACTCAGGCGGGCAGGTCGATTCGAGAGGATTGCTGCACCTGCCGCTGATGTCACTACGACCAGGAACCTATCAGATTGAGCTGCAGACTTCGATGCTGCCCGATGAGTGGGACACAGAGCCGTATGTGTGGACTGTGAACGTGTTGGAACCTTGGTGGCGCACAACAGGCATGTTCCTTGCCTTGTTTGGTGTGCTTTTGGCGCTCGTAGGCGTGAATATCTATTATTATCTGAAGAATGCCAACCTTAGGGCTATGCGTAATAGTGGTGAGGTAGGACTGATCAGACGAATTAGAAACTTTGCTGAACGTGGCAACAATCTTTCTGGCGAATTGCTGGAACCCTCGTATGAAGAAATCACAGGTACGGCTAATCAGCAGAACGATCTGTCGCCAGAATTTATTAACGTGATGGTGAAGATCATGCCTCGCCTGTTATCTGCCAAGCAGTCAGAATTGTCGATGCACGAATTGAGTGATCTGGCTGGGATGAAAACGCAGAATTTCTATTCGCTGGTCAATGCCAATATCTATAAGAGTCCGCGCACTATGGCTCGAATGATGATGCTGAAGCGTGCTGAGAATCTGCTCGCGACCACCAATAAGTCGATTGATATGATTGCTGATGAATGTAGTTTCGTTTCTCCTAACTTCTTCATTGCACTCTTCTTCCATACTTATAAGATGACCCCGCTGGAGTATCGTAAGAAGAACAACAAGAAAGCTATTTGAAAATGAGTTGGCGATAGCTGACCAGACGCCAGGTGCGCTCTCCCGTACCTTTATAATATATATATGCCTGATAGCGGTTCTCCGTCTGATAGAAATTTCCTTCAGAGGGTAGGATCTGCAGATGTCCGTCGTCATCCTGCCAGAGATACTGGTAGGAGTAATAACCCTGTTTCTGAAGGATGCTGGCGGTGTAGAGTCGTTCTGTCTCGTCGTAGCTCATCAGATAGGTTTCTGGCGCTTCTGTAGTCCACATGCCTTGAATGGTGATTCTGCCCAATGGCAGCTGAGGGGCTTTCAGCCTGTAGTTTACCCAGAGGTATTCGCTGGCCGTATCGTTTTCGCGGTTGTCGCTGTTGCGGATATAGAAGGCTCCATCGGCATCTTCGTCGTAGATGTAATGGGGGCGAGGCTCGTTGATAAAGGGGTACACTTGGTACTGTTCTCCGTCCCAGTCGATATGATCGATACCCATAGTCGGGTGGCTGGGGTCGAGCACCTCGTATTTGTGGTATTCGTTACCCGCATCGAAAATGAGTTGCTGATGATGCTGCCATTTTAGTCCGTTGGCATGGATGAACGAAGGACTGACATGTAGGCGGCTGTTGTCCTCTCTGTCGTTTTGGCGCACTACCATGCGGATCTGTTCCTCTGGATTCGTCACAACGTAGTTGTTGTAGTTCAGATTGATAGAGAGCTGCTGATGACTGATGTTGTGATCGCTATCGGTATTGGTCGAAGCCTCCATGAAGAGCGACATCGTCTGATCGGTCACCATAAACTCCACACAGGCTAATTCTTCCTGTTTCTCGTCGTCGACGATATGCAGACGATAGTTGCCACTCATCTTCAACCTGCATTGGCTGTTGGGAATCTGCAGTTGGTAGTGCGTGTAGGGAATGATGGTGTTGACCGACTGCTCATGATCGTCGATAATGATGACATTGAACCCCTCGAGCCAGTCGCTCTCAAACATCTCTTCGGAGGGGGTCCAGTCAGCTTCGCAGCGCTCGATGGTGTAGATGTAGCGGTGGTAGTCGTGCGAGAGTTCATCGAATGCAACATGAAGGATATCGTCAGTTTGAAGACGCATCACGGCAGGTGAGAGGAAATCCTGATTGACGACAGCCTGCAGCGACTTGATCTGAGGACTGAAGATCCTGTTACCAGCAGATAATGCCAACGGACATAACAGGCTGATAGCAAATAGTTTAAACCATTTCATCTGCGACTCTCCTTGAGGATACCATGACGATAGGCATAGAGCAGTTCCTTCAGGTCGGCCACTTGTGCCTTGAGCTCTGTACCCTTGTCGGTGTCGGCTACCAGCATGCGATGAGCTGACATTTCGATGATCTGCGTCGTCGATTTGATGTCAATCTCTCGCACAATAGCATCCTGGGTAGAGGTGAAAGGCTCATGCTGCACGAGCTGGAAGCCGCGAGAGTGGTAGACGAGCGTATAGCCAGCGATGCCTGTCTCCTTGTGGTAGGCCTCAGAGAATCCGCCATCGATCACCATCAGTTTGCCGCCAGCCTTGATGGGGTTCTCGCCCTTGGAGGCATGAACAGGAACATGCCCGTTGATGATATGACGGTTCTGGCCTTTCACTTCAAAGGCATCGAGTATGCGGTCGCAGATCTCCGCAGAGTCGCGCAGCTTGAAATAGTTACCCTTTTCTTCTGTATAAGTCTCTTTATCCTTCAAGAAATAGCGTTCGAAGGTAGCCATCTTTGACTTGTCGAAGAGTGGGGAATCTTTGCCGCACCAGAGGTAGAGGAAATAGTCGCGTGCGTAATCGCGAGGATATTCGTCGGAGTTGTTCTCGAAGGCAGCACGTATCATCATGCCGATGTTGTGCATGAGGTCTTTTCCGCTGTATTTGACATTGGGATAGATCTCCACTTCCTTCAGAGTGCCGTCCTCATTCAGCGGACAGCTGGCGTGGAAGAGGAGGTTGGAGTTGCTCACGGTGTACATGCAACCATGTGAGAGCAGCGTCCGGATATGTTTCTTCAGCTTTTCGCAGATACTGAATGAGTGGTGAAGCTTCTGCATGAGGTCGGCCTCGTCGGGTGTCAGCGCATTGGGCTGACTGGGGTCGATCGTAGGGAAGTGACAGCTCTTCATCTCATATTCCTTACCATCAATCGTGCATACCCCCTTAGCATAATCGATGTGATCGAAGAGACAGCGATCCGTCATCTGCCACTCAGGGCGTCGGTTATAGATAGCTGCTTCCTCCTTGAACTGTATGACCGCAATAGCTTTATGCATCTTGGCTGTCAGCTGGCGTGTCTTGTCGTCCATACGGTTGCCAGGTAATATCATCGGTATGAACTCTTCGCAGGGGTCGTCCTTATATGCTTCGAGAGCGAAGGTGGCCAGCGGAACCAGGTTGATGCCGTATTCCTCGATAGTAGCGAGGTTGGCATATCGCAAGCAGAGCCGCAGCACGTTGCAGATGCAGGCGTTGTTGCCAGCCGAGGCTCCCATCCAGAGGATGTCGTGATTGCCCCATTGGATATCCCACGAGTGATACTGTCGGAGGGTGTCCATGATGATATGTGCCCCAGGGCCTCTGTCGTAGATGTCGCCCAGGATATGCAGCTGGTCGATGGCAAGGCGCTGGATAACGTTGCAGATGGCTACGATGAAGTCATCAGCCCGTCCTGTAGATATGATGGTATCGACGATGACGTTCACATAGGCTGTCTTATCATGATCGGAAAGACGCTCATGAAGCAGCTCCTCAATAATATAAGAGAAATCCTCGGGGAGCGACTTGCGCACCTTCGAACGTGTATACTTTGACGATACATCGCGACAGACCTTCACCAGCTGATGGATGGTGATGCGATACCAGTCTTCAATATCGGTCTCGCGTGCCTTGATGAGTTCAAGTTTCTGCTCTGGGTAATAGATGAGCGTACAGAGTTCTTTCTTCTCTGACTCTCGGATATTGTTGCCAAAAAGTTCGTTTACTTTTCGTTTGATGTTTCCTGAAGCATTCTTGAGTACATGACGGAACGCCTCACTCTCGCCATGAATGTCTGCCAGGAAGTGTTCTGTGCCTTTCGGTAATGCCATGATGGCCTCAAGGTTGATAATCTCCGTCGAGGCATCTGCTATAGTTGGAAATGATTGTGAGAGCAATTGCAAGTAGTGCATCTGCTCGTTGTTGTAATGATGAGTTGTAGTCATATCATTAAGTGGTTTGTTAGAGCTTTGCGAATATGTTCTGTCTGTCTGTCGTCTATGGGGTCGACTGGCATATAGCCTTCGTCGAGCAACGTCAGTTCTTTGAGCACTTGCATCAGTCGGGCTGCATAGGTGTGTAGTTTCTTGTCTTCAAGTTTTTCGGTCAGGAGATCGTCGTTCACGTTGTCACGATAAAGTTCACGCGTGAGTTCTACCAGATGGAGTAGCAAAGGCTGTTTGTTAATCTGACGGATCATGCGCACCAGATAATCAGTCTCGTCGCCCTGATAATCGCCCACAACCTCCTTGAGCGGCAAGGGGCGCTGGTAGCTATCTGGGAAATATGAGGCGATGTGGCTGACATCTAATGTCGGGGTAGAGAGTCCCAGGATGCTGATGCCGTAATCGACGTAGTTGCTGATATTCTCATGTTCTGCATAGAGGAGCAAGCGTCGCCAGTCTACTTGTGCCTTATTAATATTCAAGTCCTTCACCCATCGACGGTCACCCATGATGCCAGCCTTGATGATCTGTGTGAGCGCATGCAGACTTTCGTCATCCATCTGTTCGAGGGTGTTGGAGTCCATCACTTTCTGATAGACGGCAAAGGTCTGAGCGCACATCTCTGAGGGAGCAATGGCATTGGTGATCACAGCATTATGGATCTCTTCCATCCGCTTGTTCCATCCCAACTGCTGGAAGTTGCTTCGCTCCAGTTTACCGTGAACGATGATGGCATAAGCGCGTTCGATGGCTCTGCGTTGCCATAGGACCGTCTTGCTGACATTCTCCTGTACGCTCTGACGCTTGATGACCCAAGGCTCGAGTTGTCCATGCAGCGTTATTACCACACGGGCACCATGACGAATGGCGCAGGACGTAGCACGTGCGAGGAAGAACTGCCAACACCCATGACAATGTACGATGTCGGGATTCATCTCACGAAACAACTTCCTGAAAGCAACGGCATTGTCAGCCACTTTCACCTCCGCACTCTGCCGCATCCCTTCAGCCAGCAGCGTTACGTGGCGCTCAATGAGCGTGTCGGATTTCGGATAAACATGCAGCACTTTCATGGGCAGTTCTCTTTCTTTATTCTGTTACCAATTGCGTGGTTGATGAACGTCCGAAGAGGTTCTTCATAAAGATCCTGGTGCGTATGCCCAACATCTTAGCTGGAGATAATTTCTGCTCAAAGAGGTCGAGTACATCATAAACGACATCCTTACGCATAATGATGAAGTCGTATCGTCCCCAGGTGTAGTTCATCCTTTTCCGTTCACGCACCTTACTCAGTTTCCGTTCTATTCTCCTGATGTGACTGCTGGCATCAAGGCATGTGTGAAAGGGCTGTAGGCGCAAACCTTTCTTAACTGAGTAGCCCAGCGTCAGCTCGGCATCATCGTCAATAGCGTCTGCAATAGCCTTCAGTATATCTGTAGCCATTGGTTTCGTGCTGATTTTCGTGAATATAACCCATTCATACTTAGATGCTTTCACGCCCAGATGAAAGGCAAGCTTCCTGCGTGAAACCAGTCGGTTAGGCTTTGGCAGGAAGGTGGAATAGAGGTGCGGATAATCATTCTTGAGCAGTTTCAGCACATCACCAGAGCGATCCGTCGACGACTCATCGACGACGATGACCTCGTAGCCTGGCTCGTATTCCTGTTGGAGGAAGGCAGGCAGGTTTTCTTCGAGTTCACCCGCTTGGTCGTAGACGGTCATGATGATGGAGAATCTGCGTTCGTTTTTACTCATTGCTGTCTTCTTATATTGTGTCGCTCATATAGCCGATAGGCAATTTGCGACAATTATACTGTGATGCCATGATTTCACCATAGGCACCTGCAGAACGGATGGCCAGCAGGTCGCCGCGCTTGGCCTTGTTCAGGTCTATCTGCTTGGCAAACACATCTGTCGACTCGCAAATGGGACCCACAACGTCATAGGCTTCCATAGGTTCATCGCTGGTGATATTCTCAATCTTGTGGTATGCCTGATAGAGGGCAGGGCGGATGAGGTCGGTGAATCCGGCATCGACGATGGCAAACTGTTTCTGTGCACCTTTCTTTATATATAAGGTACGCGTAATAAGACTGCCACATTGAGCCACGACTGCACGTCCCAGTTCGAAGTGGAGGGTCTGTCCAGGACGAAGCTTTAGCTTCTTGGCATAGGTGTCGAAGTAGGATTTGAAATCAGGAATCGACAGGCGGTTGGGGTGCTCGTAGTCAATTCCAAGTCCACCGCCAACGTTGATATGCTCAACGATGATCCTCCTTTTCTCCAACTTGTCCTGCAGTTCGTTCACACGATTACAGAGTGCCTCGAAGTCGCTCATATCGAGAATCTGAGATCCGATATGGAAATGGAGTCCCACAAATTTGACGTTGGGCAGCTTTTCTGCTTCGTCGATCACGGTATCCATATCGCTCATGGCGATGCCAAACTTATTTTCTGCAAGTCCAGTGGTAATATTGGCGTGAGTATGTGCGCCAACGTTAGGGTTCAGTCGGAATGCCACTCGTGCCACCTTCCCCTTGGCTGCTGCCAGTTCATTGATAACCTCCAGCTCAGGGATGCTCTCTACGTTGAAGCAGAAGATATCGTTGTCAAGTCCGAGATTTATTTCCCAGTCGCTCTTGCCTACACCTGCGTAGACGATCTTCTGACTGGGGAAACCAGCCTTTACGGAAGCCTCGATCTCACCACCGCTGACGCAGTCGGCACCAAGACCTGCCTCGCGTATGATGCGGAGCAGATGGGGGTTGGCATTGGCCTTGACGGCATAATGCACGACAAAGCCCTGATGACGGCCTGCCTCCTCGTTGATGGTGCGCAGAGTGGCACGTAATAGTTCTGTGTTGTAGTAGTAGAAAGGGGTCTGTATCGACTGAAACTTCTCTACTGGAAATATGCCTTTTGCCATTATTTCTTATAGAAGATGGTGTTACTAAGACTCTGGAGTGCACGCTTCTTATCCTCTTCGCGGATCAGGAACGAGATGTTGTAGTTTGAACCTCCGTAGCTGACCATACGCACGGGAATATCCTTCATGGCATCGAGTGCCAGCGACTCAAAGCCGATGTTCGACCAGTCGAGGTCGCCCACGACACAAATGATACACATGTTGGTGTCGACAGTCACGGTGCCATATTTCTTCAGCTCGTCTACAATCTCGCCTAAGTGTGACGAGTTATCGATACTCATTGATACACCTACCTCCGAGGTACAGATCATGTCGATACTGGTCTGATAGCTCTCGAATATCTCGAATACCTTGCGGAGGAAGCCCGTGGCCAGGAGCATGCGCGACGACTTGATCTTGATGGCAGTAATGTTGTCCTTGGCGGCAACAGCCTTAATCTTGCCGTATTCGGTAGTGTTGCTGATGGTTGTTCCCTCGGCATCAGGGTCCATCGTATTCAGCAGGCGAACGGGGATTCCTGCATATTTGGCTGGCTGCACACAAGTGGGGTGGAGGATCTTTGCTCCAAAGTAAGCCAACTCAGCAGCCTCTTCGAAATGGAGCTGGTGAACGGGCTCAGTCTTGTCGACGACACGAGGGTCGTTGTTGTGCATACCGTCGATATCCGTCCAGATCTGAATCTCCTCAGCATTGATGGCTGCGCCTACGAGCGAGGCTGTATAGTCGGAACCTCCACGCTGCAGGTTGTCTACTTCGCCATAGGCATTGCGACAGATGAATCCCTGGGTGAGATAAACCTGTGCGCCCTCGTTCTCCTCGATCAATGGTCTGAGCTTCTCCTTGATATAGACAGGATCGGGCTCTGAGTTCTTGTCGGTACGCATGAAGTCGAGCGCGTTCAGCAGTACGGCGTTGATGCCCTGCTCCTTCATGTAGTTCACCACCATGTTGGTAGAGATCATCTCTCCCTGGGCCACGATGCTCTTCTCCTCGAATGATGTGAACAGCTCCTTGGTGAACGAACGGAGGTAGTCGAACTCGCCGCGCAGGAACTCGCGGGTAGCAGCTTTCGTCTCTTCCTTATCATACAGCTCATCCACGTGCTTGGCATATTTCTGCTCAAGGCGGTTGATCACCTCATTGGCGCCATCGGGATTCTTCTTGTAGAGATAGTCAGAGATCTCTACAAGCGAGTTGGTTGTGCCCGACATGGCTGAGAGGACAACAAATACAGGTTCGCCTGACTTTGTAACCAACTTGGTTACTTCTTTCATTCTTTGGGGGGTACCGACGGAAGTACCGCCGAATTTCATTACTTTCATAATCGATTATATTTTTTAAATTTCAATTCTTTCAGAATACGAAACTTTTGTTTCGTCTGTATCTGGCCTGTCGTCGACAAGTATCAGATGATGGAAATCGTTGGTCACGTCCTCCATCTTCTCGTTCTGACAGCGGTAGGTGATGCTTGGGTGCTCACGAATCAGAGCCAGGTTATGCGACGACATGATGACCGTCGTTCCCTGCGCCGATATGTCGAATAGCAGCTTGATGATCTCCTTCGAGGTCTCAGGGTCGAGACTGCCCGTAGGCTCATCTGCCAGAATCAGTTTCGGACGATTCAGTATGGCTCTTGCGATGGCGATACGCTGCTGTTCTCCACCAGAGAGTTCAAACGGCATGCTGCTGGGTTTGTCGTCCATCCCTACAGCCTTGAGCACCTGATGAATACGCTCGTCGATCTCCTGATGCTTCTTCCATCCTGTAGCCTTGAGCACGAATTCCAGATTCTTATAGACGGTACGGTCAGCGAGCAACTGGAAGTCCTGGAATACTACTCCCATCTCTCTTCTCAGGGCAGGGATCTCCTTCCGTCGGATAGTCAGCAGGTCGCGTCCCAGTACTGTCGCCTCGTCTGCCTCGTCGACATCGAGTTCGCAGTAGAGCGTTCTCATCAAGGTGGTCTTACCCGAGCCTACACGCCCTATCAGATAGATGAACTGTCCCTCGTCGGCTTGGAAATTCACGTTTTTCAGCACGCAGATTCCATGCCGCTGGTATATATTCGCATTTTTATAATTGATTAGCATATATCTCTAAACTTAATCTGTAAACCGTAAACTGTAAACCGTAAACCCTACTTCATCTCCCCCTTTGCTTTGGCCACACGGCGCTTCTTGTCCCATTCAGGATCATGACGCTTGTGAAGCTCATCGGCTATATCCTCGATACGCATATGCTTGCTGGCAAGCAGCACGATGAGATGATAGATCATGTCTGCCACTTCGTATGTCAGTTGCTCGTTGGTGCCCGTACAAGCCTCGATCACAGCTTCAAGCGACTCTTCACCCACTTTCTGTGCAATACGCTTCACACCATCCTTGAACAATTTGGTGGTGTAGCTGCCCTCTGGCATCTCTTCGTGACGGGTGTTGATGAAGTCCTGCAGCTCTGTGAGGAAGAGTAGGGGATTAGCCTTGTTCTCTTCTCCCCAGCAGGTGTCCGTTCCAGTATGACAGGTAGGACCGTCGGGATTGGCTTTCACCAGCAACGTGTCATTGTCACAGTCGACCATGATGTCCACCAGATGGAGGAAATTGCCAGAGGTCTCACCCTTCGTCCACAGACAATTGCGTGAACGACTCCAGAAGGTGACCTTCTTGGTGGCTATCGTCTTGTCGTATGCTTCCTGGTTCATGTAGCCCAGCATCAGCACATTCTTGGTCTTGGCGTCTTGAATAATGGCAGGTACCAGCCCGCCGCTCTTCTCAAAATCTATTTTCATATACGTACGTTTATTCCTTCTGATTTTAAATACTGTTTGAGTTCGGGGATGGGAATTTCTCCGAAGTGGAAGACACTTGCCGCGAGGGCTGCATCCGAATGTCCTTCGATGAACGTGTCGCGGAAGTGCTCTTTGCGCCCCGCACCGCCACTGGCAATGATGGGGATCGAGAGGTTGTCGGCCAGCTCGCGCAGGGCTTCGTTGGCATAGCCCTCTTTCACGCCGTCGTGATTCATCGAGGTGAAGAGGATTTCGCCAGCTCCGCGCTCCTGAGCCTCATGAGCCCACTCGAACAGGCCTCGCTCTGTGCGCTCACGCCCGCCTTTCAGGTAGCAGTGCCAGCCGTCGTCATCCAGACGGGCATCAATGGCGCAGACGCAAACTTGCGAACCAAAACGGTTGGATATCTCGTCGATCAGCCCTGGTCGGCGGATGGCAGCGCTGTTCACGCTCACCTTGTCAGCTCCAGCATAGAGCAGGCGCTCCACGTCGGCCAGTTCGTTGATACCGCCACCGACGGTAAAGGGTATGTTGATCTCTTGAGCCACGCGTGTCACCATCTCTGTGAATGTCTTACGACCTTCGAACGACGCTGTGATATCCAGGAACACCAGTTCGTCGGCTCCCTGCTCACTATAGGCCTTGCCTAACTCCACAGGATCGCCTGCCGAGCGCAGATTGACGAAGTTGGTGCCTTTGACGGTCTCACCGTCTTTCACGTCGAGGCAGGGTATTATGCGTTTTGCCAGTCCCATAATTCTTTCAAGTTTATTTTTCCTTCGTAGATAGCCTTTCCGAAGACGACTGCTGGAATGCCAGCCGCGTTGAGGGCTTTGATGTCGCTTAATGAGGATACGCCACCGCTGGCTATCAGATGCAGCTGCGGATAGGTATCCATGATCTCCTGATACAGTTCGATAGCCGGACCAGCAAGCGTCCCGTCTTTTGAAATCTCGGTGCAGAGTACGTTACGCACGCCTGCATCTACGTATTTCTTTAGGAACGGCAATAGGTCCTCGGCAGAGTCTTCTTTCCATCCGTTGATGCTGATCTTGCCGTGCCTGACGTCGGCACCCAGGATCATGCGGTCTGTTCCATACTGCTCCAGCCACCCCATGAAGAGGTTGGAATTCGTCACCGCGATCGAGCCAATGGTCACCATCGAGGCACCAGCTGCAAAGGCTTTTTCTATGTCCTCATCAGTCTTGATGCCTCCACCGAAGTCTACAACGAGGTTCGTGCTGGAGGTTATCTCGCGCAATACAGCATCGTTCACGATGTGTTTGGATTTTGCACCATCCAGATCCACCACGTGGAGTCGTTTGTAGCCGATGCGCTCAAACTCGAGGGCCATATCCAGCGGTTTGCCGTAGACGGTCTTCTGGTCGTAGTCGCCCTTTGTCAGACGTACGCATTGTCCGTTGATGATGTCTATGGCGGGTATAAGTTCTATCATAGCTCCAGAAAGTTTTTGAGGATTCGTTCACCCACCACGCCACTCTTTTCAGGGTGGAACTGGCAGGCGTAGAAATTGTCTTTATGCATCGAGGCAGAGTAGGGCAGGATATACTCAGCCACCGCAATCGTCTCAGCGCATACAGGCACGTAATACGAATGCACGAAGTAAACATAAGGATTCTCCCCCAGTCCCTCCATCAGCGGATTCACTCCACACTCCTCACTCCTCACTTCAATCCGATTCCATCCCATACAAGGCACTTTGTCCTCATGTCGCTCAGGCTGGAACCGCTTCACCTCAGCATTGAAGATGCCGATACAGTCTGCATCACCTTCTTCAGAATGCTTGCAAAGCAACTGCTGCCCCACGCAGATACCGAAGACGGGCTGCTTGAGATTGCGGATCACCTCGTCAAGCCTGCGTGCTCTCAGATACTCCATCGCCTCACGGGCGTGCCCCTGACCAGGGAACAGCACCTTGTCTGCTTTCGTCAGCAGCTCAGCATCATCAGTCAGAGTGGGCTCGATTCCCATCCTGCGGAGCGCGTTCACAACCGAGTAGATGTTGCCTGCGTTATATTTTACGATTGCTACGTTCATTATGAGAAGATAATAGTCTTGTTCTTATAAGTGAGGATTTTGCGCTGAATATGCTTCGATACGGCATGCGAGAGCACGATCTTCTCCAGATCCTTTCCTTTGAGAACCAAGCTCTCGGGCGTATCTTTGTGCGTGATTCGCGTCACGTCCTGTTCGATGATAGGGCCTGCATCGAGTTCAGCCGTCACATAGTGGCTGGTAGCTCCGATGATCTTCACACCACGCTCGTAGGCCTGATGATAGGGCTTAGCACCGATAAAGGCGGGCAGGAACGAGTGGTGGATGTTGATGATGTGATGCGGATACTCGGCAATCATCTCGTCGGAGATAATCTGCATGTAACGGGCCAGTACGATGAACGAGATGTCCTCCTTCTTCAACAAATCCATCTCAGCCTTCTCCACTTCAGCTTTGTTCGAGTGGTCTTTGTTGATGCTCCACACGTAGTAGGGGATGCCGAACTGGTCAGCGACATAGCGCAGATCCTCATGGTTGGACACGATGCAGGGGATGTCGCACTGGAACTCTCCTGCCTTCCAGCGAGCCAGCAGGTCGTACAGGCAATGACTCATCTTCGACACGAAAATCGCCATTCTCGGGCGCTTGTCGCTGTAATACAGGCTGAACTTCATCTTGTAGCGCTGTGCATAGAGCGTCGTGATGTAGTCGTAAAGCTTGTCGCGCGGAATAAGGAATCCTTCAAGCTCCCATTCTATTCTCATGAAAAACATGCCATCCACCTTGTCCACATACTGGTCGAGGTAGACGATGTTTCCTTTATTATCCGTAATAAATTTCGTAACTTCCGAAATGATACCCTGCTGATCAGGGCAATGTAGAAGCAAAATTGCTGTTGTCATATATTCTATAAATCTCTAAACCGTAAACTGTAAACCGTAAACTGTAAACCGTCAACTTAAATTTCAAGGCGCAAAGTTACAAAAAAAAACTCTAACGCAAGCTATATTTCCAAGAAATCGTAAATTTCTGCTTAATTTCTTCAGAAATTATGTATTTTTATTCGAAAAAGTTGCGGCCATCTACATCGGCAGGCCACTTACCGCCTTGTCTTTCGACATTGCAAGTGAAGCGCAAGGTGAGCTCAAACTTGTCTTACTTTCGCTTAGTCGGCTACGATCGCCAATCAGCTTCCCAACGTTGCCCCTCTTAGTCGGCTACGATTCAATGCCTGCTACCTGGTTCCGCCTCCACAGTCAAAATCTTACACCTAACAGTTGACAGTATAACAGTTACTTAAATCGAATTTTCCTGAAAAAGTTGACTATTACACTTTAATACTATATATTTGTATATAAATATATAGTATTAATTCATATTTCAGTTCCCAAAAACCTTTCTGTTATACTGTTATCTGTTAGCTGTTAGACAAAACTCCTTGTCTAAATGTCTGAATCCACTATTTTCCCTGCACGCTGGGGTCAGGCCCCAAAGTAAAGTCGCGGGCGACTGTACTTTGGCGCCAGACCCGAGGCCTGCGGTTTTCGCTTTGGGGCCAGACCCGAGGATTGGCGTCTGATTATTGTTCTTCCTCGCTGGATGTGCGGAGGATGATGCTGGTGGCTCCGAGGGTGAAGAGGGTGCCGTCTTCGATAACGCGACGCTCGCGAGGATTGAGTTCGACATTGTCGACGAAGGTGCCGGTATTGCTGTTGTTGTCTTTCAGGGTGTAGCGAAGGGCGCCTCGTTTGTCGCGGCTGACGGTAATCGTACAGTGATTCAGGTCGACGCTGGGGTCAACGGTCTCGAAGGTGCAGTTGGCTGAGTTGCCCTTCTGGTAGCGGCCAATGACGTTGTCGCCCATCCATAAAGGGATGACCTGCTTAAAGTGGAACACGTTCTCGATGACCACGATGGAGCCGCAGCCTCCCTCATTGGCCTGCTCATCGGGATTCTCGTCTTTCTGACGCTCACGGAGTTTGCTGACACCGATACGGATGCCGAACTCTTTGCCACAATCAGGACATTTGAACACTAATGACTGACCTGCTTCGTATTTCGTCTCGTCAAAAGTTATATACTGTTCACATTTCGGGCAACGAACTCGTTTCATGTCAATTAAATTTGTAGACCCATGCTTCTGATAAGTCTTTGTGATTGTGGATATCCTTCAGAGCGTTATAGGCATCGTTCTGACTATCGAAATGCCCATAGACCACTCGCGTGATATTATTGTTGATGTATATTCTGGAATCCTGATAACCTCTCTTTTGTAGCTGTTCGATGAAAATCTTAGCATTCTGCTTGGTCACATAACTTGCCAGCACGATGCAGTAGCCACTTTGCTTGACGGAATCGACCTTAGCCTGAGGCTGTTGCGGCGGGATGGCAGTCTTCTTGATGGTGGTATCCACGTGATTCACTTTGTGCTGAAGATCCTGTTTCTTGATTTCTATCTTGCTGGTATTCGTGTCTTTCGACATCATGCCAAACAGAATCGTATTGTTGAGATTGCTGATGGTGCGAGTCATCATCTCGGTCTTACCTGTTGGGAGGGCTAATACAAAGATAGCCAGTAAGACGGCTGCTACGGCAATCGCATTACGTACCCAGGTGAATTTAATCTTGATGAAATCGTCGTCTTGCTCATCTTCATTCTCCTGGTAAGCAGCGTATTCTGTAGACGCTGCCATCGGGATGACGCTCGCAGACGATTCGTCTTCTTTTTTCTCAATTCTTTCTGGCTGTTTTGGAGCTTCTGCAACGTCTAATAATTTCATCTCATACGAGCTGAGTCCGTAAAGACTTGGAGTCAGGATGCCAGCTTCACAGGGGGCGAACATGTAATTTCCGTCTTCGTTGAGCGAGAGCGTTCCGATGTCATTCAACTCGTACGAGCCATCGTTCTGAAGATGCTGCTTCAGTTCGTTGACCTCATCCTCAATGCGTCGCAAAGCCTCAGGATAGCTGATATCATAAGCCTCCACATAGGATATGGCCAACATGGAGTCGTTGATGGTCAGCTGTGGATTGAACCCCAAAGTACGTAAAGGAGGGAGAAAACAGTTGTCTTCCTCGTCGAACCTCGCATGAACATGATGCGTCATGAAGCCTCCCAAATCGGGAACGATGACGCAGTCGTTGCTAAGCAGAAGTATCTCAATATGTCTTTCCAATTCAATCACGATTGCAAAATTACGTCTTTTTTTGGAATTAAACAAATAAAAAGAAACTTAAAATGTTCATTATATGATTTTTTTGCTTTATCTTTGCACAAAATTTCAAGTTTATGGAATATATCAAGACAGAAATAGACGGTGTTTTCATTATTGAGCCGAAGGTTTTCAATGATGCACGAGGCTATTTTATGGAAGCCTGGAAGCAGGCTGAGTTTAATGAACATATAGGCAAGGTCGATTTTATTCAAGATAACGAATCGAAGTCTTCGTATGGTGTCTTGCGTGGCCTGCATTATCAGAAAGGTGAGACCTCTCAGGCTAAGCTGGTGAGGGTTATTAAGGGTAAGGTGCTCGATGTGGCTGTGGATATCCGCAAGTCAAGTCCGACCTTCGGCAAGCATGTGATGGTAGAGCTGAGTGAGGACAATAAGCGTCAGTTCTTTATTCCTCGCGGCTTTGCTCACGGTTTCTTGGTATTGAGCGAAGAGGCCATATTTACATATAAGGTTGACAACCCTTATTCACCGAGTACCGAGGCTGGTATCCGTTGGAATGATCCTGCACTTGGACTGGAGTGGCCGATTGATCCTGCTAAGGTGCAGACGAGCGAAAAGGATCTGAAGCAGCCCTTCTTGAAAGATGCAGAAGTGTTTGAGTAGTTTATAGTTTACGTTTTACGGAATGAATATAGCAATTGTAGGAACAGGTTATGTAGGCTTGGTATCAGGTACGTGTTTTGCTGATACGGGTGCTAATGTGACATGTGTAGATGTGGATACACAGAAGATCGAGCGTTTGAAAAACGGCGATATTCCCATATACGAGCCAGGTCTTGACGAGCTTGTCAAGAAGAATGTGGCAGCAGGTCGTCTGAAGTTTACCACCGATCTCGCCTCCATTCTGGATGATGTGGAGATTGTGTTCTCGGCCGTTGGTACGCCTCCTGATGAGGACGGAAGTGCCGATCTGAAGTATGTGCTTCAGGTGGCTAAGACCATTGGTGAGAATCTGAAGAAATATGTGGTGGTGGTGACGAAGTCGACTGTCCCTGTGGGAACGGCTAAGAAGGTCAGGAAGACCATCGAGGATGAGCTGCAGAAGCGTGGTGTCGATATAGAATTCGACGTGGCTTCGAACCCTGAGTTCCTCAAAGAGGGTAACGCCATCAAGGACTTCATGTCGCCCGATCGCGTGGTTGTCGGTGTGGAGAGTGAACACGCCAAGAAGGTGCTGACGAAGCTCTACAAGCCTTTCCTGATCAACAACTTCCGTGTGATCTTCATGGATATCCCATCTGCTGAGATGACGAAATATGCTGCCAATTCGATGCTGGCCACACGTATTTCGTTTATGAATGACATTGCCAACCTCTGCGAGCGCGTTGGAGCAGATGTAAATATGGTACGCGCGGGAATCGGTTCTGACACACGTATCGGGCGTAAGTTCCTGTATGCAGGATGTGGTTATGGCGGTTCGTGCTTCCCCAAGGACGTCAAGGCGCTGATCAAGACGGCAGACCAGAACGGCTATTCGATGGAAGTGCTGAAAGCAGTAGAGCGTGTGAATGAGAAGCAGAAGAGCATTCTCTTTGAGAAACTGGTGAAGGCATTCGGTAGCGAAGAGGCCTTGAAGGGCAAGACCATTGCCATGTGGGGACTTTCGTTCAAGCCTGAGACTGACGACATGCGTGAATCGACGGCTCTTGTCATGATTGGCAAGTTGCTGGATGCAGGTTGTCATGTGCGTGCCTACGACCCCATTGCCATGAATGAGTGCAAGCGTCGCATAGGAGATCAGGTGACATATTGTCGCGACATGTATGACTGTGTGCTTGATGCTGATGCCCTGCTGCTCCTGACGGAGTGGAAGGAGTTCCGCTTGCCAGGCTGGGGCGTCATTGGAAAAGCCATGAAGCGCAAACTGGTCATCGATGGTCGTAACATATTTGATACAGAGGAACTTGACGAGAACGGCTTTGAGTATCATTGCATAGGAAAATAATGAAGAAACTGATGACCATACTGGCTGCTGTTGCTCTGTTGACGGGATGTTCCAATCGACAGGGAAATAGCTCTGATCAGACAGAAAGTCTTGAGGCCAAGCAGTTGTTGCAAGGCGTGTGGCTCGATTCTGAGACAGAAGAGGTGTCTTTCCAGGTAAAGGGCGATACCATCTACTACACAGATTCTACGAGCATGCCTTCTTATTTCAAGATTGTCGGCGACTCTCTCGTATTGGCATCGGGCACCAAGTATGGTATAGAGAAACAAGCAGCGCATCTCTTCTGGTTACGCAATCAGAATGGCGACATCATCAAACTGAAGAAGAGTGACGATCCGGATGCTGATAAAGAGTTCGTGCATGATACGCCAAAGATCATGAATTACACCCATCAGGTGAAGACCGATTCAGTCGTGACGTATAAAGGTGAGCGTTATCACTGGTATATTGCCATCAACCCCACGAAATACAAAGTTACCAAGCGGACCTTTAATGACGATGGACTTGAGGTGGAGAATGTCTATTACGACAATATCATGCATATCAGCGTCTTCAAGGGTGCTCAGCAGCTATTCTCCAGAGACTTCCGCAAACAGCAATATGCAGATCAAGTACCTCAGGATTTTCTTAAGGATGCTATCTTGGGGGATATGGAGTTCAGCCATATCGATGCAGCAGGACTGCATTTCAATGCTACGCTCTGTATTCCAGACGGTGTCAGCTGCTATCTGGTTGAGTCGCTGATCGACTATCACGGTAAGATGACGATGAAGCTTGTAGAATATTAATCCTCTATCCAGGCATCCAGCAACATTCTTGCTATCGAAAGTTTCTCAGGGATATTCGGCAGATTGTCCTTGCGAAACCATCCGCCTTTGGCAATCTCGCTTTTTTGGAGATGGATTTCGCCTGACACGTAATCCGCATTGAAACCAACCATCAGTCCGCATGGGTAGGGCCAGGGTTGTGAGCCGAAATAGCGAATATTGGTAATGGTAACGCCAGTTTCCTCTAAAGCCTCACGGGCTACAGCCTCTTCCAGCGTCTCACCTGTTTCCACGAAACCTGCTACAAGTCCGAAGAAGTCGCGCTTAAAGTTCTTCGCACGTACCAGCAGCACCTCATCACCCCTGTGGATCAAGACGATGACAGCCGTTGCCAGTTGGGGCCATATCTCTTTCCCGCACTCTGTGCACTTCTTCGAGATATCGGTATCCATCCGCATCGGAGCACCACAGACACCACAGTATTTCGTGTTCTGATCCCAATACAGAAGTTCCTGACATTTGCCAGCCTTCAGATACAGATTCTTCGGAAGATGATAGTAGCTTTGGCGCAGTCCGCACATCTCGTAGCGTTCATCATCTGTGATGGGGGCATCAATACGATAGGTTTTCACCTCAGTACCATCTTCCATCGGGGTGATATTCATGATGTGTGTCCAAGGCTTCTCTGCTATTGGAGGCTCTTCCTGTAGAGGGATGGTATAGCCTCCGTCGCCTGTCTTTTCCAGCAACAGGTCTTCTTTACAGAAAACGAAATAATAGGTCTTCATTTGCCAAACAGTTGTTTGCGGTCACGCTCCAAAGCAGGTTTTACCCATTCCTCAGGAACAAACTTCCAGTTGTTATTGGGTTGCGGATTGATGGTCCCCATCTTCATGATTTCCTCTGTCAGATAATGGCGCTGGTCCAGATCTGTGTGGAAGAGTACACGACTTTCGAGCGAGTCTTGTGGGATACCGGCTCCCTTTGTCAGCAACTCTCCGCCACCGTTGGCACGATAGCTGTTCATGACCACCTTATACCATTTCTGCTCGTCGAAGGGTTCACCGTTCGACATTCTCAGAATCCTGACTTTCTCGCCATCTGGTTTCGTCAGGTCTACCTCGTAGTCAATGCCTGATGCAGAATCGAAGTTGAAGGTGTAATACTGGAATCCTGCGCGCTGCTGGTCTTCTTTGGCGTTATCGTTGAGTCTGAGCGCATGGTCATCGGGTGATGTCATCGTATTACACCACATATCATACGAGAACTCCAGATGCTTGCGGATCTCTTCGCCAGTCATGCGGAGAACGAACAGCAGATTCTCGAAGCGATAGAGCTTGAACATGTCGCCTTGTGTCACATCTCCCGCCTTGATGACAGAATTGAATGACAGAGGTGCATTGAACGACACGTCGGCCTTTGAGATCTGTAGTTGCAGATTGTGGATGAGGTCGGTAAAGGCTGAGTTGCCAAAAAAGCTGTCACGGGTATAGATAGGGTTTTCAAAACGGCCTATCTTGCGGTCTACATATTTCTTGACCGCTTCGATTTTCGGGGTGAAGTGCGTGAGCATCTCCTGATCGATGTCCTCATCGAGCACGCTGACAATCTTGCCATTGATGTTCTTCTTTGTCAGTTTACCATTCTTATAGGTGAGCTCAATGTCAGCTTCAGCCACATTCTTCACGTAGCACGACGGGTCGATAAGGAGTACCTGCTTGCCCTCTTTATTGGTGATCCACTCGTTGTGTACCTGATGATCGTGCCCGAAGAAGATGATGTCGAAACCAGGAACCTCGTAAGCTACAGCCGCAGTGGCGTTCTCTTCATAATCCTCAGTGATGATGCCACCATCTTTGCCTGAGTGGAATAGACCGAAGAGCAGATCAGGTTTCTCAACCTCCTGTATGTATTTCACCCATTTCTTGGCGCAACTTACCATCTCCTCAAACTCAATGCCTTTCCAGATGGATTTGTTCAACCAATTAGGGATAGCAGGTGTGAGCATGCCGATGACACAGATTTTCACACCGTCCTTATAATGCACAGAGTAGGGGTGGAGCCCATTATAGATATGATCGGGGTGAGCTGCTTTTGCATTTTTGTATTCTTCCTTGATGATATTCGCACCCAGCAACGGGCAGCGCACCTCACGGATCCACTTGTCGTAGACCTTATGGCCTGGTTCGATATCGTGGTTGCCAACGGTCTCTGCGTCGTACTTCATATAATTGATGACAGAGGCTGCGAGATTCTCATCCTCAGGCATCACATAATTCGACCAGTAGACGCAAGGCTGACCCTGAAGGATGTCACCATTGTCAATCAGCAGGAAGTTGTCGCCATACTGCTGTCGCTGTTTGGTAATATAAGTGTTGGCACGTACAAGTGTTCCCTTAATAGGTTTCTTTTCCATGAAGTCGTATGGGAAGAAATGCCCGTGTACATCACTGGTCTCAATGACTTTCAGACGGACGGTCTTCGAGGTGGGCTTGGCATTAGTGTTCAGTAGCATACCGAAGGTAATGATTGACAGCAAAAAAATTTTCTTCATATTAAGTTATTTTGTTGGCTGCAAAGATACGAAATTAAAATGATACAACCAAATCCTCAGAATATTATTTTTAGTATGAGTTCGGCACACTTTTTGCTGGATTGTCAGTAAAAAAGATTAGGAAAAGGAGGGTAAAGATTATGGCATTTATTGATTATTACAAGATTTTAGGAGTAGATAAGACGATTCCCCAGAAGGATGTCAAGAAAGCCTACCTCAAGCGGGCCAAGCAGTTTCATCCCGATTTGCATCCTGACGACCCCAAGGCTCAGGCTAAGTTCCAGGCCTTGCAGGAAGCCTACGATGTGATTGGCGACCCCGAGAAACGCAAGAAATATGACCAATATGGTGAGCAGTGGAAACAGGCTGATCAGTTTGGCGGCTTTGACGGTGGCGGCACTGGTGGTGGTAATCCTTTCGGTGGTTTCGACTTCTCTGGCTTTACGAATGGTGGCGGCTTCAGCTCGTTCTTCGAAGACCTGTTTGGTCGTAAAGGCCGTCAGGGTGGAGGCTTTGGCGGTTTCCAGGGATTCTCCTCAGGCGGCTCTGACTTTGGCCGAACAACCCGTACGCACTCAGGCGAGATGAACGCCAACGTCTCTATCGATCTCTACACGGCTCTGCTGGGTGGCGAGGTGATGATTACCTTGTCAAACGGTCAGAAAGTGAAGATGAAGATCAAGCCTGAGACACAGCCAGGCACGAAAGTACGTCTGCGTGGCAAAGGCTACGACAGGGGCGACGGCACCTTTGGTGATTTGATTATCACCTATCAGGTAAAGCTCCCTACGAATTTGACAGAGCATCAGAAAGACCTGATTCGTCAGCTTCGCTACGCCTAATCACAACGAGAAGACCAGACAAGCCCAGTTCTGGTCTTCTTTTTGTTTTGTCAGCTTCAGTCCCAGCGTCTTGGCTTTCTCGATAAGCATCTTGCTGTCTTCTGTATAGAATCCGCTGAGGATCAGACAAGCGTCTGGGGCCATCTTTCCTCGGAAACTCTCCATATCAGCGAGCAGGATATTACGGTTGATATTGGCCAACACGAGATTGAAGTTTCCTTCCACCTTATTTAATATAGAGGCGTCACCCTGCAACGATGTAAATCGATTGTCAACCTGATTGATGACGGCATTATGGCGTGCATTGTCTACACTCCACTCATCGATATCATAGCCAATGGCCTCAGTAGCCCCAAGTTTCAAGGCACAGATAGACAAGATGCCTGTCCCCGTGCCACAGTCGAGAACGCGGGTTTCGGGGAGTGGGGAGTGAGGAGTGAGGAGTGAGATTAGTTCCGAGCAGATCATGCGGGTGGTCTCGTGTGTGCCTGTACCGAAGGCGAGCTTCGCATCAATCTCGATGGGGATGGCGCCTGTAGGCATGATTTCAGGCAGATGCCTTCCATCATGAATCACAATCACAGGACATTCCTCACTCCACACTCCACACTCCTCACTCCACGAATCACCTTCCACAACTATCGGCTCAAACCCCTCTTGTTCCCATTGCTCATTCCAGTCGCGGTCTTCTGCAGGGCGTATATCGTAGCTGATTGAGGTACCCTCGAATGGGAAGTCGGATAACGATGCCTGGAGAATACCGACGTCCAGCAAGTCTTGTTGGATATACCCCATCAATCCTGTACTGGTCTCTTCAAATGTCTCAAAACCAGCCTCTCCAGCTATAGCTGCAAGCAAGTCTGCTGCATCCGTAGAGAAAGGCAAAATGGTGAATTCTACTTCGAAATACTTCATAAGGATGTTAATTTTTGAGGCAAAATTACAAAAAATAGGGAAAATCCTACCATAAGTTAGGGTTTTTCCTTAAATTTGCACTAAAATTCGTTGTAATTTTGCATCGTGAAACTGTATAAAGAAGAAAAAGTATTTAAAATGAATAAGATTTGGGAGGATTGAATATGAAGAAGATGCTATTTTACCTTCTTGCCTTTTTACCATTATCAATGATGGCTCAGGACGATGATCTCTATTTCGTACCCAAGAAGGCGAGTGTAGATGTGGTGACGGATAATTACGGTCTGCCCAAGGATACCTATTATGAAGGCAGTAACCGTTCTGTCGACGAGTACAATCGTCGTATGAAGAGTTCGTACACGGAGATTGCTGGCGACTCTTCGAAAGTCGATGTCATCGATTTCAATGGCCAGAAGGGTGTCTATCCCGATTCGGTGAAGAAAGGTGATTTCGAACTGACGAAAAAGATGTCCCGCTTCGATGATTACGATCTGAGAAATAATGAAGCGTACTGGGCTGGTTATCGCAGGGGCAGGTATGACTGGGGCTGGTATGACCCCTGGTACGATCCTTGGTACGATCCCTGGTATGACCCCTGGTACCGTACATCTTGGTATAGAGGCTGGTACGGTCCCTGGTATAGAGGTTGGTACGATCCTTGGTACTATGGTCCATATTACGCCTATCGTGTCTATCCAGTATATTATGGTGGCAGCTACACGGTTTATCGTTCGCCTCGCTATCATTCTCCACGAAGGACATTTGGCTCTGGTCGCTCCAGCTTCGGTACAAGCGATCGCCGTACAGCAGGTCGCGGCTCCTTTGGTGCCAGCTATGGTGGCAGCAGACCCAGTTCATCGATGGGCAGGATGCCAAGTAGCAGCAATGGCTCCTTTGGTGCCTCTCGTAGCAGCGGCTCCTTTGGCGGCGGTGGCGGCTCTCGTGGCGGAGGCTCCTTCGGTGGAGGCGGCGGAGGTGGTCGCTCAGGCGGCGGTGGCGGATTTGGACGCCATAGATAGTTTATAGTTTACGCTTTATGGTTAAGAGTTTATAGTTTATAGCTTTATAGATATGATGAAGAAGTTTTTATTTGCAGCAATCGCTTTGGCATCAGTAATGCCGGTGGCTGCACAGGAGACATATGAAGTGGCAGAAGTGTCTACTCAGGATCTGAACGGTACGGCCCGTTACGTGGGAATGGGTGGCGCGATGGAGGCTCTGGGTGCTGACATCTCGACGATTTCCACTAACCCTGCCGGTATCGGACTTTTCCGTCGCAGCTATGTCGCAGCATCGCTGGGAATCGTTACTCAGGGTGACGTCTCGAGTTGGGGACCTGCCAATAAGACCAACGTCAGCTTCGACCAGGCGGGTTTCGTCTTCTCTAACCGCTTGAGTCGCTCCAGCTTCCTGAACTTTGCGTTCAACTATCACAAGAGCCGTAACTTCAACCAGATTCTTTCTGTGGTGGATCGTCTCGACGGCGCTTCACAGAGCAAACTGACGCTGGATAAGTTCGCTGGGGGTGTGATTAAGAACAGCGACGACCTGACCTATAATCAGGTGGATGTGCTCTATCACGAGGGACTCTACGACACGAATCTGATCCTCAAAGATGGCTCGTTCAATACTGATGCCTATCGCTTCGATGGCGACAACTATACCTTCAATCGTGGTAACAAGGGCTATATCAGCGAGTTTGACCTCAATATCAGCGGTAATATCAATGATCGCGTCTATCTGGGTCTTACCGTTGGCATCCACGATGTGCACTATCGCGGCTATAGTAACTATTTTGAGAACGTGAAGGGCAATACTCTCGATTTGCGCACAGCTGAACTCGAAGACTCACGCGATATTGATGGTTCAGGCTACGAAGTGAAGTTTGGTGCAGTCATCCGTCCTATTGAGAGCTCTCCTTTCCGCTTCGGACTGTACATCAACACACCAATCTTCTACGACCTGCGTTCTGTCAATAAGACTGGTCTGCGTCTGAATGGTCAGTATTTTGCTGACGAGAATCCCCGTCACGACGAGCTGAAGTATGAGTTCCGTACTCCCTGGAAGTTCGGTGTCAGCCTCGGACATACCATCGGTACCAATCTGGCTTTGGGTGCTACCTATGAGTTTAGCGACTACGGAGCCACCGATGCCCGTATCAAGCGAGGCCAGGGCTACGACGGGTATTACGACACCTATTACTCCAGGACTGATAGGGACAAGGAGATGAACGACCACATCAAGCAGACCCTCAAGGGCGTACATACTGTGAAAGTTGGTGCTGAGTATAAGCCCCTTCCGTTGATGGCTATCCGTCTGGGTTACAACTTCGTATCGCCCATGTACAAGCAGGATTCCTATCGTGGCGTGGAAGTGTGGTCGTTGGGTAACTACTTCTCTTCTGAGACTGATTACGTCAATTGGAAGGCTACCCACCGCATTACTGCTGGTGTAGGCTTCACGTTCGACCATTTCAAGGTAGATATGGCTTATCAGTATCAGACGAAGAAAGGTCAGTTCTTGCCTTTCGCTGGCAGCGATGACGATAATCTGCCCTTCGCTCAGGAGGTGAAGAACAATCGCCAGCAGGTATTGGTTACCCTGGGCTACTCTTTCTGAAATAAGCAGTACTTATTGTCAAATAAGTGGCACTTACAGAGAAATAAGTGCCACTTATTTTTGGATTCTCGTTTCTTTTGTGTACCTTTGCACGCAAATTTGTGTAATTTTGTAAATTTGTGAAGAAATGAAGAAACTGTTATTGGGTGACGAGGCTATTGCTCAGGGTGCCATCGATGCTGGCCTGAGCGGTGTCTATGCTTATCCCGGCACTCCTTCTACGGAGATTACGGAGTATATCCAGGACTCGCCTGTTGCCAAGGAGCGCAACATCCATCGTCGCTGGTCTACCAACGAGAAGACGGCTATGGAGGCTGCCCTCGGTATGTCGTATATGGGCAAGAGGGCTCTGGTGTGTATGAAACATGTTGGACTGAATGTCTGTGCCGATCCGTTTGTGAATTCTGCGATGACAGGTACGAACGGCGGACTGGTAGTGCTCGTGGCCGACGATCCTTCGATGCACTCTTCTCAAGATGAGCAGGACTCTCGTTTCTATGGTAAGTTTGCCATGATTCCTACGTTAGAACCTAGCAGTCAGCAGGAGGCTTACGACATGATGGCTCAGGCCTATGAGATGTCGGAGCAGTTGCAATTACCTGTACTGATGCGTGTTACCACCCGTATGGCACATAGCCGTGCTGTTGTTCTGTGTGCTGACACTCCGCGTGCACAGAACGAACTCAACTATAATGCCAAAGCCTCTAACTGGGTGTTGCTGCCTGCGTTTGCCCGTAAGCGCAACGATATCGTGACAGGTCAGCAGCCTTTGTTGGAACAGATGGCCGTTGACAGCAAGTACAATCAATATATCGATGGAAAGGATCAGCAGCTGGGTATTATTGCCAGTGGTATTGCCTATAACTACCTGATGGAATGCTTCCCCAACGGATGTCCTTATCCTGTGCTGAAAATCTCGCAATATCCTATCCCCAAAAAGCTGATTCGCCGCATGACCGACGATTGCGAATATGTGCTGATTGCAGAGGAGGGGCAGCCGTTTATCGAGGATCAGGTGCGTGGCGTCATGCCTGGCAATGCTGTTATCAAGGGACGTCTGACGGGAGAATTGCCTCGTACCGGTGAACTGAATCCAGACCTTATCAAGAAAGCCCTGGGCATGGAGATAGGTGAAAACTATGCTCCTTGCGAGGATGTGGCTCCACGTCCACCTGCACTCTGTCAGGGATGTGGTCACCGTGACGTCTATGCCGCCTTGAACGAGGTGCTGCTAAATTACCCCAATGCTCGCGTGTTTGGTGATATTGGTTGTTACACGTTGGGCTTCCTGCCTCCCTACAAGGCAATCCACTCGTGTGTAGATATGGGCGCTTCCATTACGATGGCTAAAGGTGCTTCGGATGCCGGTCAGTGGCCTGCTATCGCTATCATCGGCGATTCTACGTTCACCCATTCAGGAATGACGGGTCTGTTGGATGCTGTCAACGAGAATGCTGACATCACCGTGATTATCTCAGACAACCTGACAACAGCTATGACGGGTGGACAGGATTCGGCTGGTACCAATAAGTTCGAGGCTATCTGTCGTGGACTGGGTGTCAGCGAGGAGCATTTGAAGGTGGTTGTTCCCCTGCCAAAGAATATGGCAGAAATCAAGAAGGCCATCGAGGACGAGATAAACTATCATGGTGTGAGTGTCATCATCCCTCGTCGTGAGTGTATGCAAACTTTGCAGCGTCACCTGAAACAGAAAAAGGCTGCTGAAAAGAGTGAAAAGTGAAAAATAAAAGAGTAAAAAATGAAGACAGATATTATATTATGCGGTGTCGGTGGTCAGGGCATCCTGTCCATTGCAACCATCATTGGCGAAGCTGCCATGAAGGAGAACTTGTATATCAAGCAGGCTGAGGTGCACGGCATGTCTCAGCGTGGTGGTGATGTACAGTCGAACCTGCGCATCTCAAGTAATCCCATTCAGAGCGACTTGATACCTAAAGGTGGCGCGGATGTTATCATCTCAATGGAGCCTATGGAAGCGCTGAGATACCTCCCATTCCTCTCAAAGGATGGTTGGATTATTACTTCGAGCACACCTTTTGTGAATATTCCAAACTATCCTGAGTTTGAGAAGATTAAAGGCGATTTAGATAAGCTTCCGAATGTCATTATGATTGATATTGAACAAAAGGCAAAGGATGCTGGTGTGCCTCGCTCGGCTAACGTCATTCTATTGGGCGCAGCCCAAAAGGCATTAGGCATCGAGTATGAGAAGTTGGAGGATGCCATCCGTCGTGTTTTCGGGCGCAAGGGTGATGCTATTGTCGAAGCCAATATCAAGGCATTAGGAATAGGGGCTGCTTATTCTAAGTGATGAGTGAAAAGTGTAGAGTGAAGTTTTTCTTGCCGTGCAAGCGACCTAAGTCGAACGGCTAACGCAACTGAAATGGAAACACCTATTAAGAGAGAAATAATTGACAAATTGATAGCCGACCTTGGCATCAATGATTTTGCAAAAGCCACCATTCGCGAAGTTAAGCAGGTGGCTGCAAAAGCTGAAAAAGAGAGTGGGGTGGAGTTTATCAAGATGGAGATGGGCATACCGGGATTGCCTGCCGCCCAGGTTGGTGTTGATGCTCAAGTGAAAGCATTGCAAGGCGGTATTGCCCATAGTTATCCTGATATCCAAGGTTATCCTGAATTGAAGAAAGAAGCTTCCCGTTTTGTGAAAGCGTTCATCGGACTGGATGTTGCTCCCGAGGGATGTGTTCCTGTTACGGGTTCCATGCAGGGTACTTTTGCTTCATTCCTCACCTGTTCGCAGGCTCAGAAATCGAAGGATACCGTGTTGTTTATCGACCCGGGATTTCCTGTTCAGAAGATGCAGTTGCAGGTGATGGGTGTGAAGTACGAGACCTTTGACGTCTATGATTTCCGTGGCGAGAAACTCGGTCCTAAGGTGGAGAGCTATCTGGAGAAGGGTAACATTTGCGCCATCGTCTATTCTAATCCGAATAACCCTGCTTGGATTTGTCTGAATGAGGACGAGTTGAAGACTATCGGTACGCTAGCTACAAAGTACGACACGATAGTGATGGAGGATTTGGCTTATTTCGCTATGGATTTCCGTCAGGACCTCAGCGTTCCCTTCCAGCCTCCTTATCAGCCTTCGGTAGGTCGCTATACGGATAATTACATGTTGTTGATTTCGGGTTCCAAAGCGTTCAGCTATGCAGGAGAGCGTATTGGTGTGACCTGTATTTCAGATAAGCTGTTCCATCGTCACTTCAAGGATTTGGCAGAGCGTTATGAGGGTTTGCCCTTTGGACTGGTATTCTCTACCCGTATGCTTTATGCATTGTCGTCGGGTACCAGTCATTCTGCCCAGTATGCTATGGCTGCTATGTTGAAAGCGGCTACGGACGGTGAATATAATTTCCGCAAGGAGGTAATTGTTTACGGAGAACGTGCCCATAAGTTGAAGGAGATTTTCTGCCGTCACGGATTCCATATTGTCTATGACAAGGATTTGGACGTGCCTGTTGCTGACGGATTCTATTTCACTATCGGATATCAGGGAATGACGAGTGGAGAGTTGGCCAAGGAACTGATGTATTATGGTGTTTCTGCTATCTGTCTGATTACTACAGGTTCGCATCAGGAAGGGTTGCGCGTGTGCACCTCGTTTATTGAGGATCATCAGTATGATCAATTGGAGGAGCGCATGACGATGTTCCAGAAGAATAATCCCCGTTAAGCAGGTCTTGCAACGTTGAATATGAAAAGGCTGGCTCCCTCGTTGGAACCAGCCCTTTTTCTTTCGTGTCTGTTCAGTTCTTTGTCCTTTCTTTAGAAGCTAAAGGCTATCACGTAACGCATACCCCATTTAGGACTAGAAGGAAGGTTATTATAGCTCAATCTTCTAACATATTCCACATGGAAGAACTTAAAGATGTTATGGATGCCAATCACCAGTTCTGCATAAGGACGGTTAGAGTCCATGATGTGCACACCGTCAGGGAAATGCATCAGTCGGCTATTTCCAGCGTTTTCTGCGAGATAAGGATTATTCTTATCGCTCAAAGCACCCCAAAGCATGCGGACACCAATAATTTCTCTCCAATGGAGCTTCTTCACCAGCGGGATGCGGTTCAGCAGCTTACCATTCAAATCCCATGTTGTCATCAAAGAGAAGAAACGGTCGTTTAGGAACTCCATCGTGTTGATAAGGCTGAACGTCTCAGGAATGATGACGTACGACTGGTTGGCAGCAGGATGAATCAGCAAGGGGTAGGGTACTTGGCTCCACTGGATGCCTCCCTTCAGGTAGAAGTCCAGCTTACCCCAGCTGTTTCCCATCCAGAAACGCTTGTGCAGTCCGACCTCGGTGTAGCTGTAGTTATATTCTCCACCCAGTATGCCGTCAAATCCCATCGTGTGAGAAATGCTGAACACAGGAGCGTCCAGGTTGATGACACGACGACGTAGCTTGTTGTTGATGTATGTTTCACCAGGAGCGTAGCGCAGCTTGGCTGTTACCTCCGTGGTGCGTATGTGGTCGCCATTGCCGTGCTTGTTGAATTCCGTAGGAATAGGCTTGTCAAGCGTTTGGAATGTCATGTGTCCACAACTCTCGTTTTCTTCCAGTTTACCAATCAAATTGGCTCTCAATCCCCAGTCGGTTTCATACTCGAAAGAAATCTGCTGGCGGTTGTAAAGCATCATCTTGTTGGTTTCTGCCCACTTAAAGGCAACCATGAAGTTATCCTTATCAGTGTCCATAAAGCGGTCGCCTGGAGAGCAGACGTCTCTCGTCGATTGAATGGTTATGATACGACGCGGGAATTCGTGGGGCAAGTATTTCTTTGGATTTATCGAATAGGTGAACTCAGCGTTATAGTAGTTGTTCTTGCTGCCCCATCCGCGACCATAGTACGCTGACAAGAAGAAATGCTTACTTAGGTTGGCTGTAGTCTTAAATGACAATCTGGAACGCCATCCGTCCACATAGTTCTTCGTCAGAATGGTATTCACAGGACAGATGTCGATATAGTTCGGTGTGCTGGTCTCTATAGAGTTCTCAAAGAGGGCCTTCATGCCGAAGATGACATACTTGATGCCCTTCATATTCTCTATCTTATGAATGAACTTATCCATAGAGCCTTCGCTCTTTGTCAGTTCTACCTGTCGATATTGTGCCCAGAATGCGTCATCACGCATCTCGGCATCAGCTTCCGTCACTTCTTTGGCCATTCCCTTGAATAGCTTCTTTGGAATGGGGTTGAAAGCATATTCATTCATACGTGTGGTTCGGGTGACAGAAAGAGAACGCACAAAACTCAACAGTTCTAGGTCCGTTGTCATGTCGTCTTGAGTCAGCACCCATTGTCCATCGGGCAACTTGGTGAATTCTTGCATGATCTTAACGCCCTTCACGAAGTTCACGTTGCTCTGCTTGGGAATGGTCATCTCACAGCGTCTGACGTGGAGCGTAGAATCCTTCAGGATATACAAGTCGCCTCTGAAACCCATATCGTTCTGGTTGTTAGGCAGGAAGTGTAGATGGAAACACGAGTCGCGCTCTATCTGTATCGTGTCTTCTATATAGTAGCGATAGAAGCCGATGCCTTCGTTTGATATCGGAGAGACAAAGGGATACTGCAACAGACGGATATGGTCTTCGTACAGGTTCACGTCCGTAAACACGTCCTTCATCACGGTGTTGATGATGTCGCCAGTTTGGAAGAAATCGTTCACACCTTTTGATGTCTGACCCGTTATGATGGTTTTCTCAGAACGCGGTTCCTTACGGTATATCTTCTGAGATACTGTTTCATCTACACTCACGGGAAGAATCATCTTTCCTGATACGGGGTTCACCTCCACCTGGTCAACCAGCCAGGGGTGGCGCTTAAAGGGACCCTGCTCCAACTGCTCTGGCGTCAGGTCGTTCAACGAGAGAGTAATCTTCTCGTACTTATTGTACTGATAATAGTCGTTCTGGCTTAAGTCCGTCTGCTTCTTGGCTGCTACTACGCGCTTCATCAGCTCTACGGCAGGATTGTTCTTCCTGCTGTATCGTCCGCGCTTTGCCTTCACCGTCACCTCGGCAAGCATATGCTTGTCGGGTTTCAGCTTGATATTCAGTTTTCCTTTCGTCTTGTTGGTAATAGCAACGATGCGCGACTTATAGCCCACGGCGCTGAACGTGATGTTCCAGCCTTCGTGTCGATCTATTTTGTATTGTCCGTTAATGTCCGAAATGGCAGCAATGTTATGCCCTTTGTACAATACGCTGACAAAGGCAATGCTGTCACCCGTCTCATCGTCTGTGATGGTGCCATGAATCTGCTGGGCACTCACCGAGAGGCTAAACAGACAAAGAAATCCTATAATATAATGTCGCAATGAGCTCATTTATTTGCCTTGAAAAGTGTATTCTGTGTAGTCTTCGCCTCTTCCGTTCATACGGAGCGTGCGAAATGCCGATGTCTTGGCATCAATGGTTAATACGAAAGAGGAGAACAGTTGACGTTTCTTGCTGACAGGAGTGATAGTAATCACTTTCTGCCCACCTTTTGTAAGAATGGTCAGCTCTTCGCTGGCAGGAATGGGCTGGTTGTTGATGACGGCAGTCAGTACCTGTTGGAAGGTTACGAATTGAGCATTCTTCTTACTGTCGGTCACATGCTTGCGCTTGCCCATTGTCATAGTAAACTGGGTACCGTCCATGATGAGCTGGTCCTTGTTGTTATCAACGGAAATGCAAATATAGTCGGGCTTGCGAATAGTCACAGTACCTGTTGTCACCGCATCGGTCTTAACAGCTTTCTTATGCGTTGTCTTGGTGACGGTTTGTGCCTGGGCAGTAAGTGCTAACAGGCAACAAAATAATAAAACAATCTTTTTCATCTTAAATATACCTTTTCTTAATTATAAATACTGTATTATCTTATTATGTATAGAGACCTCCGTTGATGGAAATCACATTACCGGTGATATATCCTGCATCAGCAGATGCCAGGAAAGCCACAGCGTGAGCCACCTCTTCGGGGTTTCCGAAACGGTTAGCGGGAATCGTCTTCTTCAGGGTTGCCTCGTCCAGACCTTCCGTCATGTCAGTCTTGATAAAGCCGGGAGCGATAGCGTTTACCGTGATGCCGCGACGTGCAACCTCCTGAGCCAGCGCTTTTGTGGCGGCAATAATGCCACCCTTTGCTGCCGAGTAGTTTGTCTGTCCGGGAAGACCTTTCAAGCCACTTACACTCGCCATGTTGATAATACGCCCGAACTTGTGCAGCTGCATGGCAGGCAGAAGCGGTTGTGTCACATTGAAGAATCCGGAGAGTGTGATGTCCAGCACTCTGTGCCAATCGTCCTCAGGCATCAGGGCCATGACGTTGTCGCGACGGATACCGGCGTTATTTACCACGACTTCGATGTATTCTCCGTCGTGTTGCTGTTGCCATTGCTCCAGTGCCTGACGTGTCTGCTCGCTGTTACTTACGTCGAAGCGCATCAATTCACCTTTTCCTCCAATCAGTTCCAGCGTCTTCTGTGCCTCAGCATCATTGCTGGTGTAGTTGATGATGACCTGATAACCTTCTTGAGCCATTCTCTGGCAGATGGCGCGACCAATGCCGCGGCTGCCTCCTGTTACCAATGCGTATTTCATAATTTCTGGTTTATTTCTTTATTTTAATAATAATCTTGTTGTATTCATTGCTGTCATTGCCACACCTTCCAATCCGTGCAGCATCATGTTCTGACCTGTGAACAGCAGGTTGGGGATGGGCGATTGTGGCGACAGCATCGTCAGCATCACACTCCTGCAGTCCTTTCTCACTCCGTAGGCAGATCCTTCAGGTGTCAGCGTATAATCGCGATAGGTCAGGGGAGTGCTGGTATATTGTCTTGTGACCATCTCGCCGAGTCCTGGAATCACAGTCTCTGCCAGCCGGATGCACTCTTGGGCCATTCGTTGTTTCATGTTCATGTACTCGTCGCCCCGATGTCCTATGGTGGTATCCTTCCATGCTTCACACATTCTCCAAGGCATAGGCGTCAGGAGATCTACCTGTTGAGTGTATGTCTGCTTGTCCTCAGGAACTCTGCAGCTTATCATGACACCGCCTATTCCACCGTCATCTTCGTAGAATGTCCACACGTTCGGTTTCTTGTAAACGTATTTGTTGTGGTTGAAGTAGGGCAACACGTCGGGTTTCAGTTCCAACGATACGGTAAAGATGCCGAATGTGTTCTCCAAAGCCTTCATTCGTCTGCGATACATGCCCTTGAGCAGGTGCGACTCCTTTATCCAGTCAACAGTCACGGCAGGGTGAGCGTCGCTGATAAAGGTGCTGGCTTCATATTGTTCACCGTTCTGACAGCGTACCGCAGTAATCTTGCCCTCGTGCTCTGTGAGTTCCACGACTTCATGTCTGCAAAGGATGGTTCCTCCCATCGTTTTGATGTCGTCAGCCAACTTATTCACGATGAGGTTTCCGTCACCTTTCAGTCGCCAGCTGCTTTGTATATAGCTGCCTGTGGTGTGGGCAAAGCTGTATAGTGGCAGGGAGTCCGTTCGCAGCTCTGTCTTCAAAGCTGTTCCAGACAATACATTCAGCAGCAAGGGATCTTTGAAGAGAGTGGAGAGATACTCGTAGGCATTTATCTCCATCATCTTCAGTGCCTCCTCTTGGTTGAAGGTGGCCTGCTCTGCTTCTTGCAGCATTTCCACATATCGTTTCAGCGCGTTCTTCTCCTGAGGGAAGTATTCGCTCATTCCTTCCACAAAATGCTGATAGCCTTCGCGGAAATGGTATGTGCGACTGCCTATCGTCACAAGGTCGAATCCCTCAGCATCCAGTTTGTGCCAAGGTAAGTCCATCAGTCCGAGTTCGGTGAACAACACGTTCAGCGGTTGTCCTTCAGCCAATCCGCCTACATAATGAAATCCTGTGTCGTACTGCTTTCCGTGACGCTGATAGCTCTGTATGCAGCCTCCCAGTTGCTGTTGTCTTTCCAGCAGCAGCACGCTTTTCCCAGCCTTTGCCAGTTGGCGCGCACAAAGCAGTCCTCCGAATCCTCCTCCTATGATACAGACGTCGTACCTCATGACTTCTTCCTGTTAATCCATCTATAGACGGCGGGTTGTAATACGTACGACAGGATGACTGCAGACAGCAGTCCTACCAGTGTTGAGAATCCTACCGACTTGATAGCCGGATGCTGTGCTATGAGCATGCTGCTCACGGTGACAATCAGCGTGATTGCTGAGAGTAGGATGGCCGTCTTGTGATAGGCCAGCTTTTTCTGGTCTCCATTCGTCAGGCCGTCCATTACGAATATGCTATAATCGACACCAATACCGAAGATAAATGTCGATATGATGATACTTATCAGGTTGAAACGAACATCGGCAATCACCATTGCACCTAACACGATGAGCCAGCTCAGCAGGATGGGCATGAATCCCAGCAGGGTATGCTTCACGTTGAAATGGAACGAGAAGAGCAATACCATGAACACAAACAACATAGAGAGCCATTGCAGCACGTCAAAGTCACTGCTCATCTGTAACAATGTGTCAGTAGTATAATAATAGGTGTCAAGTACCAAGAGGTTGGGATTGCTGGCTATGGCGTCGCAGATGCGGATGTAGTCGCTCTCAGCACTTCGTACCGAGTCGTTCAGACAACGCACGCTGGTAAAGCACAGATAGTTACCGTCGTACGATTGTTCCATCAATGTTGACTGGTAACCGGAAGGTATCAGTCCTGCCTCGTATAACTTGTCCGTTTCGTAGTTTCTCGTAGCAGCTTCAAAGAAGGTGCTGAAAGCCTCTGCGTTCAGTCCTGCCTTGGGAGCTGTGGCGTTAATCAGTTGGCGTACCTTGCCTAACCTTTCCTCATTCCAGTAGTTATGCCAGGCATCGATACGTCTTTGTTGTTCTTTCAGAGGAACGAATATCTGGTTGGTGTGCGTATAGCTCTTTACCATACCCAGTTTTGCCAACGAGTCCAGTTTCTTGTCCAGAATGGCAAAATGCTCAATGGCTTCCTCCATCGTTTTTCCTTTCGAGGCGAAATATTTCTGCTTGTCGCCCGTATATGTCTTTTCGCGAAGCAGCTGTTCCGAGTGCTCCGTCATGTCTTCCAGGTATCCCAGGTTATGCATGTCAGCATCAAACCTGGTGCCTTCCTTCAGGTAAGCTCCGATGCATACGACCGTGATGATGCCGATGATGATCAGCAATGCTTTCTTCTGGTCTAAGGGGTAGTTGTTAATCTTATCCATAAAAGCAGGGAACCCGTTTCCTCCTTTTCGTAATAATGGCGGAAGGAAAGCCAGCGAGAAGAGGGTAGTTCCCATGATGGCAAAGGCAGCAAACAGTCCGAAGTCCTGCAGCAATGGCGTGTTGATGAATATCAGTCCGGCAAACGAACCGATGGTGGTCAGACATCCCAGGAATACCGGCTTCACCTGGTCTTTCAGCAGTTGTGTGCCGTCACTCACATACTGATGGTGTGTCAGGATGTGGAGCACATAGCTGAGAGCTACTCCTAACACCACACCACCAATGCCCAGTGCCAACAGCGAGAATTCTCCCTTCAGCCAATACATCATGCTCAGTCCGAATAACGTGCCGAATACGACGGGCAGGAGGAGTAGGGGGATGGTGTCTATTTTCCGGAAACAGATTAGCAGGAATACCAGCACCAGCACCAAAGCCCCTGCAATGGTTGTCGTCAGGTCGTGCTTAATCTGTGATGAGTTGTAATAGCCACTGGCTGGTGTGCCATGATAGCTGATGTCAATGTTCGGATGACTCTTGGCAAATGCTGCCCTTAGTGCGTTCAGCCTTTCAAATAGTGCCGAGCCCTGTCCGGTGTTTGTCGATGAGAATCGGGGTGTCAGGAAGGCGATGCATACCGTAGAGTCTGGCACAAAGAAGTGGTTGTCTATTGTCTGATAGTTGCCGGCACTTAGCAGGGGCTTCATTTGCTCTGCCAATACGTTGCGCATACCTATCGGATCGACCTGAATCACCTCTGGGAACATCTCGCCTATCTCGCCTGTCAGGTCGTCGCGGTTCTGCTCCATCTGCTGTGCCATGTGTTCTGTGGTAAGCAGCGTGTCGAACCCCTCGTATGCCTTCGTGTCGATATACGCAGGCAGATGCTCCATCATATAGTCTATTCCATCCGGCATGAGGTCTTCGCTCAGTTGGTAGAACACGTCTTCTATGAGTGTTGAGTCCTGTTGCAGCGAGTCAACAAAGGCGTCGCAGGCTGTTGCCAAATCCTCATAACCCGCGTCCTTCGTCTCTTTGGCGAAAAGAAGGAATACTTTGTCTTTGATTTTCAGATCGGCAAAGGCCAGTTTAGTCGTGCCGTCCTCGTTTTTCGACGAAGGCATCAGCTTGTCGATATCTTCCTCCAGATGTATCTGCATGGCAAAATAGCCGAAGAACACAAAGAGGGCAGCCATAGACCCCCAGTAGGCCAGTCTATGGGTTTGGAAATAATCGAACAACCTGATGAACATTTTCGTCATTACTCTACGTAGATTTTTAAGTCAACCTCGGCAATCTTCTCATCGCCTACGTGGCAGTCGCAGTGGGCCAATGTCATATTGCCGAACGAGAAATTGAAGTTAATGTTAGTCTCCAATGTCTCTTCGGCATTGGGACGGCGACTGCAGTTGAAGTTCTTGACTTCCACAATCATTCCGATGGGTGCTTTCTCACCGTGAGCCAGGCTGCCAGCCAGTGCCGAGCACGACTGTGCCATATGCTCTATAAGTCCTGTGGTGGCCATTGCTCCGTCGGGCAACAGGAAGTAGTTGTCCTTTAGGATAGTGAGTCTGGTAACGGCATGTGTGTCGTCGCCAGACTCAAACTCATCAACCATCATGAACGGATAGCGTTGCGGAATGAGTTTCTTTAAGTCTTCTCCCTGATAAAGCATTATGCCTGATGACTCTCAATGTAATCGTACAGGTCGCTGAAGGTCTGAATCTGCTTCAGGTCGCCTACGGGGATGGTAATTTTATACGTCATCTGCACCAGGGCGATGAGGTCAACCAGGTTGATGCTGTCCAGCTGGAGGGTGTCCTTCAGGTTGGCATCTGGGGTGAATTCACTCTGTTCTACTTCAAACTCTTCAGCGAGCATGCTGTTTACCTGCTCAATAATTTCTTCTCTTGTCATAATTCTTAATTTTATTTAATATGTATAATTATAAATTCTTCACGATGAGTGTCGAGTTGGTACCGCCAAATCCGAACGAGTTGCTCAGGAATGTGTCGAAGTGAGTCTCGATGGTTTCGGGAATCACGTTCACGCACGCCGTCTCCTCGTCAGGATTCTCAAAGTTGATATTGCCTGCAATGAAGTTGTTTTTCATCATCAACATAGTGTAGATAATCTCTGAGGCACCAGCCATCCACATCTCATGTCCTGTCTGGCTCTTGGTAGAGGTTACGGGAACACGGTAGTCGCCGAAGATGCGTGCAATAGCCTGTGCTTCGCGGCTGTCACCAATCTTGGTAGAGGTGGCGTGTGCATTGACATAGCCAATCTCCTTCACGTTCATACCGCTCTTCTCCAGGCAGAGCTCCAGAGAACGGGCGGGACCTTCCACGTTAGGTGTGGAGATATGGTCACCATTTCCTGAGAATCCCCAGCTTACGATTTCTGCCAAGATGGGAGCACCGCGCTTCACAGCACTCTCGTAGCTTTCCAGTACCAGGGTGGCAGCACCACCGCCGGGAACCAGTCCGTTTCTGTCTTTGTCGAAAGGACGGCTGGCCTTTGTGGGGTCGTTGTCGTCACGTAGGGCAAACGACTGGATGCCGTCGAACGATGCAACGCCATACATGTTAGCTTCCTGGGCACCGCCGCATACCACGCAGTCCTGCAGACCATTCTTGATCAGCAGCCACGCCAGACCAATAGACTGTGATCCGGAGGCACATGCTGCTGAGGCTGTCAGGTTGATACCCTTCAGGTGGAACAGACATGCAAGATTCATAGTCACCGTTGAGTTCATCGACTGGAAGATGGCACCGCTACCGCAAGCAGCAGTAGAGCCGAACTGGCGGAACTTGTCAAGAGCCACCATCGTGGCTTCAGCTACGGAGTCATTTCCGAAGATAATGCCAACCTCGTGGCTGTCAATATAGTCCTGCTCCAGACGGGCAGCAGCCAGTGCGTCCTTCGTGGACATATAGGCATACTGAGCCTCTTCTGGCATGAACTGACGGAAGTTACGGTTTACAAACGGTTTCAAATCGGCTTTGGGCACATTAGCACAGAACGGCGAACGGAAACCAGCGTCCATGCGCTCCTGACTGTAAATGATACCACTCTTGCCTTCGTACAGCGACTGGCGCACCTCATCAAGCGTCGTGCCGAGACACGACCAGATGCCCATTCCTGTTATAACTACTCTTTTTTCCATGATTTTATGATATTTTGATTTTCTTCGTGTAACATCTTCTGCGCTTAACAAAATCAGGCTTCAGGGGCTTCCATTGGGTGAGCTCCTTCAGGTTGTTTTCCAGCTGTGGGCCCGTTTCAGCCCATGTATATCCACATTGGTTGTAGATAGGAATCAAATCGTCAAAAAACAAGGCGTTCACACCCAGTCCCTGATAGTCGGGACGTACTGCAATCAGCAACATCTCGGCATGATCCTCCTTCTGCCATTTCAGCGATTTCAGCATGTGCCACCATCCGAAGGGCCATAGCTTGCCTTTTGACTTTTGGAGAGCGCTTGTCAGACTGCCCATCGTCACCGCCACGCCTACCATCTCGTCTTTGTCGTTCAGCACGATAGGTATCATTTGCGGGTCTATCAGCTTGATATATTTTTTCAAGAACTCGTCAACCTGTTTTCCTGACAGCTTGGAGTATCCGAATATCGGCTTGTATGCCTCGTTCAGCAAGCGGAACACTTCTCTTCCGTATCCGCCTTTTATCAGGTCGTTAGGGCTTTTCTTTACTACTCTCAGACCTATTTGCTCTTTCACGTATTGTGACACGCGGGCATACTTGGCAGGCACCTCCTTGGGAATGTCTATGCGTATTTGCAGCCAGTCGGTTTCTTTCTCAAAGCCTAACTGCTCCATGTACTGCGGATAGTAGGGTGGGTTGTAGTAGGTGCTCATGGACCCCGTCATGTCAAAGTCCTCCACCAGCATACCCTCCTTGTCGAAGTCCGATATGCCCATCGGGCCCTGTATGGTGTCCATGCCTTTCTCCTTACCCCATTCCTCGACGGCCTTTATCAGAGCCTCCGGGACAATGGGGTCGTCAATGAACTCAATCATCGAAAATCTCACGTTCTTCGATTCCCAGCGTTCGTTGGCTCTGTGGTTTACGATACCTACAATGCGACCTACGGGCACTTCGTCACGATATGCCACGAAAGCTTGTACTTCGGAAAAATCAAGTCCTGGATTCTTTGCTGGATTGAAGAAGTCAACAATGTCTTCCTTCCAATCAGGTACATACTGCGGGCAATTGCTGTATATGTCTTCAGCAACCTGAATAAAATCCTTCATTTCCTGCTTGGTCTTGACGTGAACTATGTTAACCTCGTTTCTTAATAAATCCATCCTGATTTGTTGTTATCAGACTTCTAAATGATGCCTTTTTTAATGCTTTTTATAAATCGGGTGCAAAGTTAAGCATTTTTTTGCAGAAACCCAAACCTATTTTTAGGTTTTTTTTCTTTTTGCACCTTTTCATGTCGTATGATAGTGTGTTGTGTTCTCCGGTATATCCGCGCATCAGAGTGTTAAATGTTAAAATGTTTCACGTCACTTCATAGCGGTAAATTGTCGTATCCGCTGAACATATTCCTTTTTGTGTTTCCCGTACGACTCTGCATGCCCCGCACCCTCTGTAATCCACAGCGATTTCTTGGACGGTTTCGCATCATAAAGGCGATAAACCATCTCGGTCGGTACGAAAGTGTCGCTGTTGCCGTGAATGAACAGCATTGGTTGCCTACAATGCTTCACTTGCTCGATAGCCGAGGCTTCTTCAAAGCTCCACCCGTATCGTATTTTACACAATATGTTGCTGGCGTACAGGATGGGGAATGGTGGCAATCCGAACTGATTGCTTAGCTCGCCCTCGAACTCTTCCCACGCACTCGTATAGCCGCAGTCGGCAACAAAGCGGATATCCTTTATCCTCCCGGGTAGCGGTTCTGCAGACATCATCATTGTCGTCGCAGCACCCATCGACACCCCATGAACCACCATCGTGTCTGTCATAAAAATTGATAGCCAGTGCAACACGTCCTTCCTGTCGTGCCATCCCATCTGAACCATCTCACCTTCACTCAGTCCGTGAGCGTGAAGATCAGGCATCACCACGTTATATCCCATCAGTTGCTCATAGATACGAGCCAGATACAGGAAGTCTATCGCACAGTCGCGCCATCCATGTACTATCAGCGCCGTCTTGCTGCTGCCTTTATCTACATACATCGCATGATGTCGCTCGCCGGAAGGCATCGTCACGAAAGTATCTCGTAGTGCCCCCTTTTCCCTCAGGCTATCTACCCATAGGCGCGTTTCGGGATACGCATCAAACTGCCTCTTATAGCATGCTGCCGTATCACTTCGGTTCACCTCTGGTGCAAGTGCAAAGTCAACCATATAGAAACTGCCTGCGACAGTAGCCAACACAACTACTGCCAGTATGCCGGTAATGCTATAGACGATGCCCTTCCTGACTCTTTTCATTCCTATTCGTTTACTTCACCCTCCACACATTGAGCACGATACCCTTGAAGTCCTGTCTGAACTCCGGAGAGCAGATAAACAGCGCATTGTTCAGCCATCCGTATTTACTGTCAGCAGGAGCCTCAAACTGAGGAGCGGCCTTAAAGTAGAAAGTCGGCTTCCCCTCTGCATCCTTTCCGTTGGCTATGATGCCGCGGTTCCTCACGTGGATATACACCCCGTCGTCCGTCTTGATGCAGTAGATAGCCTCCAGTTCCGTCCGTCCGTCAGGACCGTTCAGCTGGTAGTCAGCACCACCGTTGATGATAGTACCCTTAATCTGCGGACCCTCAAATGTGCCGCCCGTTATCGGAATCACCGTACGCCGTCCGTGTTGCGTGTTGTCTATGCCATACGCCTCGCCCAGCGTCACCTTCAGTTGCAGGGCGAACTCCAGTTCTGGTGTCGTCTTCGGCATATCGATTTGTGCCTTCATCCCCAGTGTCACCAGGGCGCACACCATTCCAAGCAATACTCTCTTCCTCATATTTCCGATGTCTTTTTTTCATCTTATGTTTGCGTGCAAAGGTAAACAAAATAAACGAAATAACAAGTAAAAGATCATAAAAAAGAATATGGGGGACTATAATGCCACGGGGACATATGCCTTAATCTTTGCTATTTAACATAACATCCGCCCGAAAGCTGACAGATGACTTTCGGGCGGACGATATGAAAAAGTTTTGTTCCGCATTACATCGGGAAAACCTTCTTTCCCTCGAAGTAGGTGGCGGCGGGCTTGGCAGAGTGGATTTCGTTCACCGGGCAGGAGAGCACGTCCTTGTCAACAAGCAGGAAGTCGGCATACTTACCAGTCTTGATGCTGCCGCGCTCGTTCTCGATGAACATCTGCTTGGCAATGTTGATGGTCATAGCGTTGATGGCCTGCTCGCGGGTGACGAGTTCTTCTGTCCAATAGGGAGCACCATTTTCTCCAGCCATTACACCCGTCACGGCTATCTCCATGATGCCGAAGGGGTCGTCAGGACTGCCACTCGTTGCAGGATAGTCGGAGTGTGTGGTTACGTTAATGCCGTGGTCGAAATACGACTTCATGGGATAAGACTTGTCCTCCATGCCTACAGGAGTAACACCCTTTTCCCGCATCATTTCAACCAAGCCGTCAGGGGCATGATGCCATAGCACACCCGAGGTGATATTGATATTATGCTCTGCCATACGCTTGTAATCAGCGTCATCAACATTGCGCAAGTGAACCAGCGTATTGCGCATCTCATCCTTTCCACCTTTGATGAAGGCGTTGACAATGCGGGTGACGCCCTTGTTACCCATGACATGTACGTGCATGGTCACCCCGTCGGCATTCGCCTTACGCGTCATTTCGGTCAGTTCCTCTTCTTCCCAGTTGGCCAGTCCCTGGTGACCGTCAGGATAGAGCGGCTCCACAAATCCTGTACCCGTTTCAACCGTGCCGTCCATAAAGAGCTTGATCCAGTAAGGCTTTACGCGGGTGGAAGCGTATTTCTTGACGTCAGCGGCATTTTTCAACGCTGCATCCACATCCGTCCAACTTTCAATTTCGTAGCTCAGACCCAATACCATGTGCAAGTCGCCCGCCTTGTCCATTTGCTGGGCAGCCTTATAGAAATTGGTGTTAAAGAAATAGTTGCCCCAGCCATCGACATACATCGTATAGCCTTCAGCCAACAGACGCTGCTCGATTTCTGGAATAATTCCACTTGCCATGTCAATGGTAAAGAGACTTTCATTGTCCAAGTGCGAACGGGTGAAAGTGCCGGCCTGTTCCTTCAGATAACCGGTAGGAGTGCCGTCGGCACCCATCACAATCTCGCCGCCGCGGATATCCTTATCTTTCTTGAGCACCGTGCCGTCCTCCTTCATAATACCAGCCTTCACCAACATGACGGTATTGACCAGTGCCTTATGACCTTCATCGTCTGCAAAGTAAACAGGAAGATCACTGCAGATAGCATCCATTTGCTGACGGGTAGGCATATTATCCTGGAAATCCAAGAGACGCCAGCCGAAGCCAAAGACAGACGTTGCCCCTGCCTCCTTGGCTTTCTTGACTGCAGCGGGAAGGATTTCCGTCAGGAATTTCTCCGGGCTGGCATTACCGCCAACCGTCGTTCCGGCAACACGCAGGGCATAGGCCATTGAATAATGGGCATGACCGTTGCCGCAGCCCGGCATCACCAGACCCTTGCCGGTGTAGTCTATCACTTCGGTCTTGCCGTTCACGATATACTGCTCGGCGCCCTTCTTATCACCTACATAGACGTACTTGCCGTCCTTCACGGCAAAGGCTTCCACCACCTGATTATTCTCAGAAGTGAAAATCTTGCCAATGACCACCAGGTCGGCACCACTTTTTTCGTCTGTACCCGCGTTGTCCTTGTTCGACGTACACGCCGTGAACACGCTTACGCCGCAGATGAGGATGGCGGCGAGCATCCAATTCTTGTTAAACAAGCGACCAAAGGTCGAGCGCATAATCTTTTTCATTTCATTATTATTTTAGAATGAGTAATTCGGCTAACCGTTTGCAAAAATAAACAGAATTATTGAAATATCGAAATATTCACTTACTTTTTTTGCGTAAAGAGCACAGGGGACTGGTACTTGTCTCACACTTACCTCTCTACTTCACTTCGGCATCCTCATGCTGAAGGTATATTCCTCGCGGTCGCTGTTGACATCGGCATCCGTCTGTCGCCATGTGATGGTGTAGCTGCCCGTATCGGACACACCACCCTGCTTGCCGGCCTCGCGCATAATCTCCTTCACGGCATCATTATGGTTGAAGGCATTCTTGGCCGTCACAATAAACTGGCCTATCTCGTCGTACTGGGCGACGCTCTTGCCCTCGTTGTAGGCTTTCTTGTGGTCGGCACGCTTGGTATAGAACACGCACGATGTCAGGAAGTACTGCTTCAGCTGGTCGGTCAGGTGGTTCTTGATCTTCGTCACGTCGGCACCCTTCTCGTTCTCTGGCACGCTTACGCTCATGCTCCACGTCTGAATGAAGCGGGGCGGGCAGATGATTACTTCCTTGACATTATGCACGGTGTCTTGGCCGAACCAATGCGGAGTGGTCTCAAAAATTTTGTTAACGTGGTAGGTCAACCACTCGTCTCCTAAATGGAATATGTTATTAAAGACCACCGTCTTCGAGCTGCTGTTGGGCACCGTCCACACCCATGCCTGCTCCACGGTGCAAGTGTGCGTCTGTATGTGTCGGGCTATATCGTGTGCATCATTCCTAAACAAGGCCCAGTGCGTTTGCGCGCTGGGGCCAGTGTACCTCCACTCCGCCACTCCTTCGGGCGAGGGTGATGCCGTCATCGCCAGGTCGGCATCAAACTTGCTGACGGTATGGCTCCACGACATGCTGGTCGACCCGCCCGCCATCGGTCCACTGGCACTCGCCGAGGCGTTGGCACCTAACTGGAAGGTAAAGCCAGTGGTGACGTTCTGTCCGCCGCTGGTGCTGTTCATCGGGGCATAGTTCTCTATCTTCACGCTATTGCCAGCATCCTCCAGCTTGTACCACGTGTATATCTCCTTCATATAGGGGCCGTACGCACGGGGTTTCTTCAATATCGGCTCCCATAGATCCCAGGGGAGCCACCCCCTGGCATCATACCATTCTCGTTCGCCACTGGGACCGCAGTTCAGGTCCTGGTTGTAGGCTGTCAACGACGACGTCACGCAGTAGACGTCACACTTCTTTTCCTTCGAATAGGCCGTCCATATCTGGTATTTCACTTTATATCTGTGGCGCCGCGAGTAGTTCTGCGGACCTTTTACCTGAAAGCCCCCCTCGAAACCGGTTCCTTGCGCGTCGGAAATCTTGTCCACATACTGCTCTGCAGTTCCTCCGGCGCGACGAGCCATCATACGGGCGACCTCCCAACGGGCAGCCTGCTGGCTGGCCTCGTCCTCCTTGGCGTTCAACCACTCGGCTGCCAGGTCGGCATTCTGCCCATACTGGTAGTCGGTCAGCTCTTCCGATGCGCGAAGAACCTGATAGGTATCATTCCCTCGGAAGATGACCAGCGACAGATAGTCGCCCCGGCCATTCTCGTCCAGATAGACGGAAAAGTCGAAGTCCTCCGCCGTCCACATCACGATGCGGTTAAGCGTCTCCGTGTTCAGCATCTGCACAATGTGTTGGGCCAAGACGGTGTTTTCGCCCTCCATAAATCCATTGATCACGCTCCGCAGCCGGTTCACCAGCACCTGCAGCTGGTCGATGGTGGGTTCGGCGATGGCTATCGAGCCGCCCTTGGCCAGCACCACTATCAGGGCGGCACATTCCGCATCCGTCAGTTTGCCGATGTTGCCGTTGTGCAGGATGATGTTCTCCACCTCCTCGTTGGGCTTGTCCGATTCTAAGACCAGACTCGCAGCACGGTTGCCCACGCGGGCCACCAGTGCCTTGCCGTCGCCCTGATAGCCGCCGTCGAAGACATAGGTCAGTCCGTCCACCGTCACGCTCATGGCATCGGCGGTGGGCTCGGCCTCCGGCTGCACGTATATCACGCCATCATCTTCATCCGCTGCGGCGTTGTCGTTGTTAGCCACACAGGCTGTCAGCATTGCTGTCAGCATCAGCAGGATATACACCATTTTGGAAGGAATCGCAGAAAGCGGTCTTGTATTCATCATTTTCATATCTTCTTACATTATAACTTTTACCATAGAAATTCTCTGCAAAGATACAAAAATAATTTTAAATAAAAGACAAAAATCCCTAAATAAATATCGTTTAAAACATGCCACGGGGACAGGTAAGTGACAACAGATGACTGATGTAAAAATGATGCTCATGGTAATGGCACAACCTTTGATGGTGTCTTGCTCCCCTGCCGGCTCAGAATACCCTGATACTAATTTAAATTAGAAATTCCGTAGAATTATTTTGGTGTATTCCTTTTTATTTTATACTTTTGCATGTGAAACCATGCGAAGCTGCTCACGCTCGGTCATTGATACATTGCAACGCCACACTCTGCACCTTCAGGTCAGAGAAGCATCATGGCTCTCGCTTAACCGCAGCATTGCAGGAAATATTGACAACTAACCCACGCTTATGAAGCACAATTAGGAAAATACGACGAAATAGGTCAATATTGAGGTCAAAATGACTTAAAATAATCAAATATCTTATGCTTTTCCGTCAAAACTCTTGCAGAAAATCTCAAAAAGGTGTATATTTGCACCGTGTAAAATCTCAAAAAGGTGTAAAATATGGAAGTCCAGAAATCGCAAAAAGGTGTGGATGACATCATTATGAAGCGTAAAATATATCAGCAACTCCTTGATTGGAAGGAGAAAAGAAACGGTGAGGTGGCACTACTCGTAGAGGGAGCACGACGTATCGGAAAGAGTTATATCGTAGAGGAATTCGCCAAGAATGAGTATGAGTCATACATCCTCATTGACTTCAATAAGGCTCCCCAGATGGTAAGAGATTGGTTTGACCTCTATCTGGAAGACCTCGACACGTTGTTCCTCTATCTGAGCCAACACTATAAGGTAAGGCTCCATGAGCGCAAGTCGCTTATTATCCTTGATGAGATACAGTTATGCCCCAGAGCGAGAGCAGCCATCAAGTTTCTGGTGGCCGACAGAAGATATGACTATATTGAGACGGGATCTTTGGTAAGTATCAAGAAAAACACACAAGGCATCGTGCTCCCATCGGAAGAACGTTCTATTCAGATGTACCCTATGGACTTTGAAGAGTTTCTTTGGGCCACAGGTAATAATATGCTGATGGACTTGATACGTAAGATGTATGCAGAGAGAAAACCGATGGGACAGGTTTTCCATCGTCAGGCAATGGATGCTTTCCGTCTCTATATGATAGTTGGAGGAATGCCGCAAGCCGTCAAAAAGTATGTTGAGACCAAAGACTTTGATGCCGTAGATGCTGCTAAACGTGATGTGCTGACAATCTATCGTAATGACATCTTCAATTATGCAGGTGAGATAGCAGACAAGGTGGTGTCTATCTTCGACCAGATTCCTCCCCAGCTCTCCAAACATGAAAAGAAGTTTCGGTTGTCAGCCCTGAAACCAGGTGCGAAATACCGCGACTGGGACGATGCGTTCTTCTGGCAGAAGGACGCGAGGGTTGTCAACATATGCTACAATTCGACAGAGCCGAACATCGGACTGAAGATGAACGAAGACCGTACGACATTGAAGTGTTATATGAACGATACGGGCTTGTTAATCAGCCATGCTTTTGATGAAAAGGGCATCGTCTCGTCTGAGATTTACCAGAAACTGCTCTTTGGAAAGCTGGAGGTGAACGAGGGCATGCTCATTGAGAATATCGTGGCCCAGATGCTGACAGCCAGCGGTAACAAACTCTTTTTCTACAGTAAGTCGTCAGAGGAAGCCAAGGAACGAATGGAAATAGACTTCTTGCTTCAAAAGGACAAAGTGACCAGTCGTCACAATATCCGTCCGATAGAAGTCAAAAGCGGCAAGAACTACACTTTATCTTCCCTAAAGAAGTGTATGAATAAGTTTGAAGAGTTTATGACCACTCCTACCGTTTTGCATGCAGCTGACTATAAGGTAGAGGATGGTATCACCTATCTTCCGCTTTACATGACACCTTTATTGTAAGTACTACAAGAGAAGATTGATTTGTTCTGCAGTTTGTTTAAGGGACGTAAGGAGCACAGGGGACTGGTACTTGTCTCACGGTATGCCAAGTATTGACATACTCTGAACTTATCTTTTTCCCTTAAAGTTAATATCAACCTTAAGGGAAAAGAAAGTTTAGTTTGTGTTGCGTATATATAGCAAAGAGACGTACTAAACTCAAAATAATTATATTATTCTTGGCAAAAGCATTGTCGATTCAGAAAAATATCGTATCTTTGCGCCAAGAATTAGAAAAAGGAGATACAACAATGGCAACAGCAATTAAAGCAATTCCCACGCTGAAAGGCAAGGAGGCTCGCGAGTTTCTTCGTCGTGCAGAGGAAGCCGAGCGTGACTTTAAGGGAAACAAGAACAAGGATCAGCATCTTCTTTGCTTGATGGCTCATGAGATACTGAGCAAGGCAGGTATGCTGTAATATACGGATTTGCATATGTCTTTCTTGATAGAGCATTGCACATTCTTTGAACTGACAGAGGACATTCTCGCCACCTGTCAGCCTTTTTCTTGTGGCAATGCTGACCTCGATGATTTCTTTCAGAACGATGCCACTCGCTATGCCTACTTTACGAAAAGAATGATTTTCGGCCTCTTTTTCCTACAGAAGAACAGGAATTTACATACACAATGGGAAAGAAAGATGCTCCAGTCAAGTTAGACACTCGTCTAATGTACTTTGATTTGCTGAACTTGCGCCAAGAATAAGGCATATCCCAACCCATAAAAGTGAGCACTGGGGGACTTGTCTCACAAATATGCTTTCATCGGGTTAGTCCCTGTGCGAGACAGTATGAATAAGACAGGAATAAACTATTGATGTTTGAATGAAACTACTTTTGGCCGTAATGAGAGCGCAGTAGATATCTCGGAACAGGTGATGAATGGTCGCCAGTGGTTTGCTGTATATAGAGCTCTGGTGGACAAGGAGGTGATGGCACGTGGTGATTTTGCGGGGGTATGTGTGTTGGTAAGGAATACGGTTCCCGCCCATGAGCATCTTCCTATAGACACTGAAATAGCGCGCATGGATATTCAGAGTTTCAGAAAGCATGTCCGCCAATGGGACGCCAACGATGCACCCGTAAGCGGTAAACGGTATCGTAAATATTTGCAAATCGGACTTCGGATGCTGGAATTGCTGGAGAACGGATAAAAAAACTCCCCAAAAACTCCCAAAAACTCCCAAAAACTTTACGTCAAAAGGTAAAAACTTTACGGGAATTGTTAAAAACCTGTTAATCGCTACGTAAAACTTTCAGAAACTCTACGGCGACGGAAAAATACTTCCGTCGCTTTTTTTTGTCCCTAATTTTGCGATTGAAAAGTTGGCCGACTTTTTTGAAAACAAGTAAAACCAAAAAACAAAAAAAATGATGATTGCAAAGAATAACATCTTTAACATCCGCAAAGGATTAGGACCGAAATGGAAGGGTGAGACGGGAGTCTGCAAAGGCTTCGCCGAGTTTGATACCCGCGAGCACGCCATCCGTGCGTGGCTCGTACTGATGCGGACGTACCGTAGACGGTATCAGCGTTACCTTTGAAGCAATGAAAAAGTATAACATTTTTATCGTATAAAACTATGGAAACGAAAAAGAACATTTCGCCCTCGATTGAGGAGGCTATGCAGCGCATTGAGCTGTACAACAAAATGTGTTTTGCCATGCGCGACCTGTCGCACCAGGAGAAGCAGCAGGTGTTGTTGCTGCTGACCGTGTACATGGATTTGCAGGAGCGTAACCAGCTTGTGGAAAGGCGACTTTCGCTGGTCTATGCACAGTGCGCCACCTTCGTATTCAACTACCTCTACCGTGCTGGGCAGCTGAAGATAGACAAAGTCGGTTTCGACCCTGAAATCCACAAGCATATCAACGATGTATTTATCACGATAGCCAAAGGAAATGATGAAGATTAAAAATTTTGACAACGACATTGTTCGGCAGTTGGAGAACAATGGGCTGAAAAAAGGTGACAGGGAGCAGCGGATAAAGCTGCTCCTGACCCACACCTACATGGCCGTAAAAATGTACTGGGCAATGAGCCAAGAGGACAGGATTTTTGCCTCGCAGTGGCATAAAAAATTCAGACGTTCTTTTTCACTCAGAAATTTCTTAAAAGAGCGTAAAACAAACAGCAGAAAAAGTTATCTCCCTCCTGCACCTCCCATACTTAAAAAAGAATATAAAGAAAAAACGGATAAAAACCCACCCACCGAAACGCGCGTGAAGAGGACATTGAAGGTTCGTCAACATGAGTTTTGGAACGAGTTGCTGACGTTTGAGGGAAAGTACGACCGGCAGACATTGCTGAAGTTCTACTACTATTGGTCCGAGCAAGTGACTGGTCGTCGGAAGATGCGTCTGGAACTCGAAACATCGTGGGAAACGGCATACCGATTGGCGGGATGGGTCAAGCGCAGTTATCAAGCCATTGACGAGGCCGCCGCCCTGCGACTGGAGCGTGCCAAGGGTAAGGCGACTGAGAAGCAGGCAATCGCCGTTGCCGCTGAGCGTGAGGATGCCAATGCACGGCTGGAACGTGAGATTGCCGAGCGCAAACAGGGGGCCGTGTCGTACGAAGAGTATCTGAAAATGAAGGCTGCGATTAAGCGAGAGCAGAACCAAGCTTGCTTGGGTTTTGCCGAGCGTGAGCAGGCTCGATGTGAAACATCAAAGGTGAAGTATGAAGGCAATGCTGAAATCGGAACTGGCACGTGAGGCAGGAGTCAGCGTAAGGACGTTCAACCGATGGTGCAGGCCCTACCACAAAGAACTCGCCAAGATGGGTTGGAAGCCCCGAATGAAGCTGATGCCGCCCAAAATCGTCGCCTATTTAATTGACAAATTCTGCATTTAAGTGACAGAAACGGACAGAAACGGACAGCGCCATTGCGGCATGTTGTAATTTTGCAAACGGATTTGAGAAAGAGCCGCGGAGAATTCCGGATAATCCAAGAGTAATTTCAAATAGTCCAAGAGTAATTTCAATTACTCCGAAAGTAATGGCGCTGTCGCTAGTGAACAGTGAATAGTGAACAGTGCATAGTATTAACAATTAAAAATTAAATTTTAAGAATTATGGCATTGGAATTGAATTTGACAAAGAACACCAACGACACCATTCAGGGCACGTTGGGCAAGTACTACGCTCGCGTAGAGTACAAGGGAACAATGGGTTTGCGTGAACTCGCCAGCCACATGCACCACCACAACACCGCCTTCTCGAAGGGTATCATCCTCGGCGTGCTGAACGACATGGTGGACTGTATCAAGGAGCTGGCGCTGCTGGGCTACGTGGTGAAGATTGACGACCTCGGCCTGTTCAAGGTATCGGTCGATGCTAACGGACTGACCCTGGAGCAGGGCGCGAAGATCACAGCAGGACGTGGCTCACAGCGCACCGACGAGGAACTTTCCGAAAACATCGCCATCCAGCAGTTTGCCGTAGGTGCCGTGAAGCTCATCATGCAGGCAACGGGCGAGACCACCATCGAGAACATGAACCGCGACGCCACACTGGCCTTCACCTCGAAGACCAAGGCGATGGTCAAGAGCCTGACAGGCTCGGAATCGACCGACGGCAGCGGCGCTTCGGATTCTAACGACAACGTTAACCCTAACCCTAACGATAACCAGGGCGGTGAGAACCAGGGCGGCAACACCGGCGGAGGTGACGAAGGGTAAGTAAAGAGTGGCGCCATTAGGCGCTACTCTTTAAATGAGTAATGAGAAATGAGTAATGAG
>ODAI011242966.1_pt1 | contig 79995 bp, 67 predicted proteins | sample 1539321 | NCBI WGS metagenome assembly ODAI01 (sample SAMN02144231, study PRJEB22623) | gut metagenome | biome: sheep rumen | host: Ovis aries | place: New Zealand | reverse complement strand
TTTCAATATCTTGAAATGTCTGATTAACAACAGAATCAAGACAATTGCTAATATATCTTTCCATATTATACACGGGAATTACTACGCTCAATTCAGACATTATCATTATCCCTTTTATTAACCGATAATCTACAATTATCAATGATTATTTTTCCCACAACATTCTCCGGAAGTTAAATACGCCTACTTATAAAGCATAATTTCACCCCCAATAAAGAACTTTATTGCCATAATCTATTCCTGCCAAAATGAATTATTCTGTCATAGTGTGAAAAAACAACGATTTTGGTGCAAAATAATCCAAAAAATCAATAATTATGTCTTTTCGACCAAAGAAATAGAAAAGGAGATAAAACGGTGCTAAGGTTAGGATGTAACTATTGTTTCTATGTGAATAAGGAGGAAATCACATGAAAAAAGCAAATCAGAAAAAAGTAGCAGGCAAAGTTGTTAAGATGTTGAATTCGTATCTTCGTTTGGATGCAAATTCCAATTCTTCCATCATTATGAATCAGCCCAAGGTACCGGAAGGATTAAAGAAATTCCGGGCTGAAAAATAATGGAGCGTGTCTTCAACAAAATCATAGATTGGCTGGAAGGGTCAGGGGAAATAAAGGAAGCGGACAGGGAATTGTATCTTTACGCTCTGAAGAGTATATTTCTGTCTCTGTCTCCGATTATTCTATCCCTCGTAGCGGGGGTTCTTTTACACTGTCCGCTTCAATCAATTCTAATTATCCTGCCTTTTGCGATTCTTCGTAAATTTAGCGGCGGATATCATATGAGAAGCGAGATCGCGTGTGTTTTCCTTTCCACAATCATAATTGTTGAATGTACTATGATATCTTGTTACTTGAAAAATTCCATTATGACTTTTTTCGTTGCGACGGGGGCGGCTGTGAGCCTGATCTGCCTAAGCCCGATTGACCATGAAAACAGAAGGTTATCCCGGGAGGAAAAAAGAGTCTGCAGGCGCTGGACCGCAATTTTGGTGCTGGTGATTTATATGGCGGATTCGATATTCTTTCTTATGGGGAAATCCAAGGTTTCGAACTGTTTGGCAATCGGATTGATATTGGCAGCAGTGCTACAGTACCCCTGTTTGCTTGAAAAAATGATTTTTCATTTTTGCGAAAAGCGGTACAAGGATTTTGAATGCTCAAATATGCCTGAAGAAAGTGCGGAAACGGGAGTTGTGAAAGGGGATAAAAAGAAGTATAATGCATAATAACGCTTGGAGGCATTGATTTATGCGTGTGTTAATATGTGATGATGATCCGATTATTCTAAATAGTTTAATGTCCTGCGTCAAGAAGTTTTTCTCTGCAAAAAGGATGGAAAACGTTGAAATAGTCGGTTATTCCGAAAGCAAAGGGATTATAGAGGATACCGGCAACAAAGATATTGTTTTTTTGGATATCGAAATGCCCGGCATGAATGGCATTTATGTAGGAAAGAAGATTAAGGAAAACTGCATGGATGCCCTTATTTTTGTGGTGACTTCTTTTGGAGAATACTTGGATGATGCGATGAGAATCTCGGTATTTCGTTTTCTGACCAAGCCGATAGACAAAGACCGATTATACAGAAATTTAGAAGATGCGCTGGAAGTTTATAACAACAGGAATAAGACGATTCCGGTTGATACGAAAGATGGAATCATTAAATTGGAAAGCAGTTCTATTATAATGGTTGAGGCACAGAATCGAAAACTGCTTGTGCGGACGGTGGAAAAAGATTATCAAACCCTTCAGACAATACAATATTGGAAGGAAATTCTGCCGGAAGGGTGCTTTATACAAACGCACAGAAGTTTTTTTGTCAATTTGGAGTATGTGGAAAGATTCGATCATGAAAACATCTATTTTTCACGAAGAAATTTAAAGGCTTATTTGACAAGGCGCAAATACAATGAATTTAAAAGACGATATCTGTTGTATCTTGGAAGTGTGCATGAATAGCGGATTGGTAAAAGGGAGCGCGTAAATGGCACATATGTTGGGCTTTTGCATTGGTTATATGATAGAGGGCTTTGCAATTTGGTTTTATTCTGCATTGTTCCGGGAAAAAACAAGAACATCACATCGTCTTGTGATGTTGTTTTCTTCTTATGCCGTTCTTGCGTTTGTCGGTCATCTGGACTTTAAAGTATTAAATACTTTTATATTTCTTACAGCGAACTTTCTGTTTTTCTTTCTGAATTTTAAATTGAAATGGTTTACTGCGCTTTTTCATTCACTTTTTTTCACAGCATTGGTTGCACTTAGTGAGATTATTATCTATGGGCTGATGAATTATATAACACCTAATTTCTTTTTCCTGAAAGAATCCTACTACTACATGATTTCATATGCAATATACAGTAAGGTTCCGCTTCTGCTTATTGTTCTTGCGATTGTAATAATCGGAAGATTGATGAGGCCAAAGGGAGAAAAAAGTGGTCTGACATTGCTTTATTTGATTGTGCCTTTTGCTTCTGTTTTTTGTATGTTGGTTTTTATTGCCATCTTGGATTGGTATCAAATCTCCGGGAAAATGGAAATATTGATTTGTGTTTCTTCCACCATTTTGCTTTTGGCTAACTTGGGACTCTTTGTCAGTTATTTTCTTATGCAGAGAAGAAATGAAGAATATCTGGAACTGCAGTTAAACTATCAAAAGGAAATGCAGAGAGAGGATTATTACGAACTGCTGAGGGAGCAGAATGAAAACCAGCGCATTTTGGTACATGATATGAAAAACCATCTCCAGACAATTGCGGCACTTAACAAGTCCGGCAAAGGAGCGGAGGTGCAAAAATACATCGAGGATCTTTCCGGAAGACCGGAACTTACAAACCGGATTGCGGTAACGGATCACGAACTTTTAAATCTGATTCTTCATCGATACAAGGCGGATTGCCAAAAGAAAAATATTAAGTTCTTTACGGATATTCGGAAAGGGAGCGTGAATTGTCTGGAAGACTCGGAAATTACCACGATTTTTTGCAATCTGCTTGACAATGCCATGGAGGCGGCAGAAGGATGTGACGGTGCATTTATAGATGTTTCGGCCGCAATAAAAGAAGGAACGGAATATCTAGTTATTACCATTGCAAATTCCTGTTCGGAGAATCCTTTTGAGTCGGACGGCAAAACACTTCGTCCTTCAAAAAAGGAAGGAAAGTTGCATGGGTACGGATTAAAGAGTGTTCGGAGGGTTTTGAGTAAACATGACGGCGATATGGAGTCATACTATGATGATGAAAAGAAGGTATTCCATACGGCGATTCTGTTGAGATGAGGAGAAAGGTAATTTAAACAATGCTCTTCTGTTGTCAATCTTTTGTTAAAAAAATAATAGGATATAGAAATGTTTGATTTTTGCGGATTTTCTCTTGGAATGTGGGGTATATGATTCTTTATCACAGAACTTCTCTGTAAGGCTTTGTTCTAATTCCGGGATAACCTTTTTACAATAACGTAAAAAGGTGGTGACCACATGGGAAAAGAACGAAGCGGAAAACAAAATACAGTGAATTACGCCGGAATCGGGAAACGAATCAGGGATCGGCGAAAGAAGATGAAAATATCCCAGAATAAACTTGCTGAGATGATTGGCTTATCAAGCAACCATCTTTCTTCCATTGAGAATGGAAAGCAGGGATTTTCGATTGAAGTGCTGATTGCAATTTGTACGGAGCTGAAGGTTTCTCCGGATTATTTGCTTTTGGGGAATATGCACAGTTATAATATACCGTTAGAGATTACGGAGACGTTGAAGCTCTGTAGTGAGGAAGATGTGGAATATTTCTATGATACGGTGAATCTCTTGGTGGCAAGAAATACAAAGGGAAACATTAGTGAGAAATACCTGAAAAGACTTTCTGTGTACAAGGATATGATATAAATTAAATCAGGACTTAATGAGTCGAAGCGGAATTAACGGCCTTGCGGAGCATGATTTGTGCAACGCAGGGCCATTTCTGAATACGCGGACGGATATAGCGTTTTCCGAAGAGAAGATGGGTATCCCACAAGGAACACTTGTCCCCGGATAGGCAAAATGTTAGAATAAAAATGTTTCGGCAACGATCCCGAAAAGGAAGGTAGATGAGTATGAAATCCATAGAAGAAATCAGGGAGTTTTTCTCAAGCGACCGTTACGCGACCGACAGCGGAGCCGTCATTGAAGAGGTCGGAGAAAAGTATGCGAAGTGCTCCATTGAGCTTAACCCCATGCATCGTAATGCAGTCGGCGGAGTGATGGGAGCGGTTTATTATACGCTTGCGGATTTTGCTTTTGCCGTGGCAACAAATGCCGAGGTGCCGGGAACAGTATCGTTAGATGCGAACATCACTTTCCTGCGCAGCTGCAGGGGAAAGAAATTAATCTGCGAGGCACATTGTATTCGTGACGGCAAAACGACCTGCTACTATGAAATGCCGATTACCGATGAAAACGGTACTCTCCTGACCATGGTGCATATTACAGGATATAAAACGGGTAAATAAACAAAAATGAAACTACCTTTGTCGTTTGAAAACCGAATGAAGGAATTACTCGGCACGGAATACGAAGCCTTCGAAAAAGCTTTCTGCAAAGACGAGGATGCGGCCAAAGGGATCCGCATTTCCGAAATGCGTTTGGCGGATTCCGCTGACAGCGGAGACGAAATCCGGGCTTTATATACGAACGGACGGATTCCCTGGAGTACGAACGGATATTATGTGAAAGAGGATTCAAGTCCCGGGAAGAGTATTTATCATGAAGCGGGAGCATTTTACATGCAGGAGCCTTCGGCCATGATCACGGCGGCCATTGCTGATGCAAAGCCCGGTGAAAAGGTGCTTGATCTGTGTGCGGCGCCCGGCGGTAAAGCAACGGCGCTCGGTGATGCGCTGGCGGAAGAAGGGATTTTGATTGCAAACGAAATCCATCCGTCCCGCGTGAAAATTTTATCGGAAAATATTGAGCGTATGGGAATCTCCAATGCGCTTGTTTTGAATGAAACACCGGAGAAAATCGCAAGCCTTTTCCCGGAGTATTTCGATCTTGTGATCGTGGATGCCCCCTGCTCCGGAGAAGGAATGTTTCGTAAAGAAGAAGCGGCACTTTCCGAGTGGAGCGAAGAAAATGTAAGTATGTGCGCCGAACGCCAGAAAGAAATCCTGCGCAAGGCTGTAAAGTGTATCACTCCCGGCGGACGAATGGTGTATTCCACCTGTACCTTTGCACCGGCGGAAGATGAAGAAAATATTGCGTGGCTGTTAAAAGAATATAACGAACTACGCTTGACGGACATTCCTGCAAAGATCCGGGATAAAGTATCACCGGCTCTTTCCATCTGTGGCGAAGAAATTGCATCGAAATGTGTGCGGATCTGGCCGCATAAGCAGGGCGGGGAAGGGCATTTTGCCGCACTTCTTATAAAAGACGGATTTGCGGATACGGAATCTGTCGAAGAAGGTAACGCTGAGTCGAAGAATGAGCGTGAAAAGGAATTCAAACGCGGCAAGAATATTGCCTTAAGCCGCGAGCAGAGAGAAAGTTTTGAAACTTTTGCCAAAGAATGCCTGACGAAAGAAGGGCAGGAACGTTTCAAAGAAGTCCTTACCTATTCGCCGAAAGATACCAAAGTGGCATTCCTCTTCGGGGAGAATCTCTACATTGAACCGTTTTATTTCCCGGGGAAGGGCGTTAAAATCGAACGCGCCGGATTACACTTAGGAACCTTTGCAAAAAACCGCTTTGAACCATCACTGGCACTTGCCAGAGCGCTTCGTGCCGGCGAGTTTGCAAATGATGTGGAAGTTTCCGAGGAGCAGGCCAAAGCCTATTTCAGAGGGGACCCGATCCGCGATGCGGATCCTGTACTGAAGGGCTGGGTTCGCCTTCTGGTGAACGGCTATGCCCTGGGATTCGGCAAAGCATCCGGCGGAACCATCAAAAACCATTATCCCAAGGGACTCAGAAAAGACCTCTAAATCGCATATATACTTGTAAAAATCCGCATAATTGGTTAAAATGTAATGGAATATTGCCCGATGGAGTGAAATGGGGCGATTTTTCCATGGGAGAATATGAAAGTATGAAAGTTAAAGTTTACATCGACGGAAGTGAAGGAACGACCGGTCTTCGGATCAATGAACGCTTCGAAGGACGCGATGATATAGAACTTCTTCATATTTCCTCCGAGCTTCGCAAGGACCCGGAGGAGCGCAGAAAGTTCATCAATGCCTCCGACATTACTTTTCTTTGTCTGCCGGATGCGGCAGCAATCGAAGCTGTCGGTTTGGTCGATCCGGACAATCACCATACGGTCATCATCGATGCGTCCACCGCACACAGAACCGAACCCGGCTGGGCTTACGGCCTTCCGGAACTCGGCGACGAATTCCGGAAGAAAATCATTCTCGGCAAGCGTATCGCCGTACCGGGCTGCTATGCTTCGGGCTTTCTGATGGATGTCTATCCTTTGATCAAAATGGGCTTTATCGGAAACGACTATCCGGTCTGCGTGAATGCACTTTCCGGTTATTCCGGAGCCGGCAAAAAAGCGATTGCCGTATACGAATCCGAGGATAAACCGCAGGAATTCAATTCCCCCAGAATGTATGCGCTTTCCCAGCAGCATAAGCATTTAAAGGAAATGAAAGCGATTGCCGGTTTAAAGACCGAACCGTTATTCGTTCCCGTTGTGGACGACTATTACAGCGGTATGATCGTAACCTTCCCCATCTATACCAACCTGATGAAGAAGAAAGTTACACCGAAGGAACTTCAGGAAGCGCTGGAAGATTTCTATAAAGGACAGAAGTTCATTCATGTAATGCCGTTCGGTGCGGAAGCGGAACTGAACAATTTCTTCCATGCAAATTACTATTCCGGAAGAGATGATGCAATCATCTATGTGACCGGAAATGAAGACAGAATTTTAGTCACTTCGATTTTTGATAATTTAGGCAAAGGCGCATCGGGCGCGGCTATCCAGTGTATGAACATACACCTCGGACTTCCCGAAGAAAAAGGACTTTGCTTATAATACCCGGAGGTTGAGATGATTTATATTTTAATGTGTTTGGGACTGCTCAGCGCAGGAGGATTTGCATTCCTAAGCCGTTGGTTTACAAACTGGCATTGGTATTATCTGCCGATCATGTTTGCATTGTGGGTCGGATTTTTCCTGGCATGGTCCGTTCTGTATCTGCTTATCGCATTTATTGTCGGAGCAATCTGTAACATCAAGAAAAAGGAATACCCGGTAAACGGTTTCTTCCAGAATTATGTCAGAGCGACGATGAATTATATTCTTTTCTTTACCAATACATCCGTAAAGGTGGAAGGTATCGAACAGATTCCGAAGGATCAGAAATGCCTGCTTGTTGCAAACCATTTATCCAATTACGACCCGATTTCGGTTATGACACATATTCCGCTTCGTCCGCTCATATTTATTTCCAAGCCGGAGAATTTTAATCTTCCGGTAGCCGGCGGACTTGTAAGACGTGCCGGATTCATGGCCATCGACAGAGACCATGTAAAGAATGCCATCATTACGATCAACAAAGCGGCCGAACGCATTAGAAACGGCGAGACCAGCGTGTTCATTTTCCCGGAAGGAACCAGAAATCGTACGGACGAGAAACTGCTCGAGTTTAAAAATGGCGCATTCAAAATCGCAATCAAGGCGAAATGCCCGCTGGTTGTTCTGGCAATCAAAAACACCAATCTGGTAAAGAAGCGCACACCGTTTAAGCATACGACGGTTACTTTAAAGGTTGTGGATGTGATTCCGGCGGAGAGAGTTGCGGTATCAAAGACTGCGGAACTTTCCGAAGAAGTAAGAGAGAAGATTTTGGCTGCACTTTAAGATGCGGCTTTATGGGGTAACAACAAAACAAAGGAGGGGGCAGCATGAACTATATTCTTTACAACAATTTGGCCAACAACGGCGCGGGAGAGACATGGGCAGACAAGCTTCTTGAAACACTTGGCGGTAAAGTTGGCGAAGGATATGAGAAAACTACACTCGTAGGATTAAATCTGCCTGAGTTTCTGGCAAAAGTAACGTCGGAGGATACCATTTATCTGGTGGGCGGTGACGGAACCATCAATCGTTTTGCCAATGACGCCGACGGAATAGAAATTCCCTGTCCCGTACTTTTCATCTCAGGCGGAACCGGAAACGATTTCTTAAAGGATATCGTGGAAAATTATCATTCGGAAGGATATACGGACATCCGTGAGTTTATTACCAACCTTCCGACCATCAAAGTAAAAGACATCACCTGCCATTTCTTAAACGGTATCGGTTACGGCATTGACGGTATGTGCTGTGAGGTGGCCGATCAGATGAAGGCGGCAGGCAAAGAAAAGATAAATTATACCGGCCTTACGATCAAGCTTTTGTTATTTAAATATAAATGCCCGACCGCAACGATAACCATCGACGACGGAGAGGAGAAAACCTTCCATAAAGTCTGGCTGGCATCCACAATGAACGGACGTTACTACGGCGGCGGCATGAAGGTTGCTCCCGATCAGGACAGAAAGGGAAATGATTTAACCTGTGTTATCTGGCATGGTTCCGGAAAGATCAGCACCCTTGCAACTTTCCCTAAGATTTTCGAAGGAAAGCATGTTGAGAAAACGAAAATGATTACGGTAATGAAAGCAAAGAAAGTGAAAGTCAAATTTGACATTCCCACGGCGATGCAGATTGACGGCGACACCGTGCTGGGCGTTTCGGAATACGAAGCCTGGAAATAAAAATATAAAAGGCCGGCTGCGAAAGCAGCCGGTTTTTCGGCATACGGAGGAAATATGGAAGACAATAACAAAGAAGAAGCCTCGAAAGACAAAATCCGCTGGAAACCGCTATTGGTTCCAACAATTGTGGCCATTCTCGGAGTGGCCCTGATCGTAGTCGGAGTGCTGATTGTTAAAAACAACCTGAAGAAAACGAAGAATCCGTCTTCCGAACCGGGAAGTGTGATGTCTGTCACAGAGACTTCCGACAAAGTGGAAGATACAAAGGATAAAGATCCCGTTGCTGTCGGTACCACATCGAATGGCATCAACGATACCGGCGATTTTACATTGTATGCGACCGAGTACGAAGGCAGGGAAGGAACCGGAGAATTCAATTACGGAGAGGCTTTGCAGAAAGCAATCCTTTTCTATGAACTGCAACGTTCAGGCGATCTGCCCGATAAGACCAGATGCAACTGGAGGGGAGATTCGGCTCTTACGGACGGCGCGGATAACGGCGTGGATTTAACCGGCGGATTATACGACGCGGGTGACCATGTGAAATTCAACCTTCCGATGGCGTATACCGCAGCACTTCTTTCCTGGAGTTATTACGAGAATCCGAAGGCGTACGAAGAAAGCAAACAGAAAGAGTACGCATTAAACAATATCCGCTGGATTGACGATTATCTGATCAAATGCCATACCGGCAAGGAAGAGTTTTACTATCAGGTCGGAAACGGCGGTTTCGATCACGGCTGGTGGGGACCCGCCGAAGTAATGCAGATGGAACGGCCTTCCTACAAAGTGGACGCCAAGAATCCGGGCTCCACGGTTACCGCGGAGTGCGCAGCTGCACTTGCTGCGGGAAGCGTGGTTTTCAAAGACGAGGATAAAAACTATTCCAAGAAATGTCTCGAAGAAGCCAAGGCATATTATGATTTCGCCGTAAAGTATCAGTCCGACGCAGGTTATACGGAAGCAAACGGCTATTACTCTTCGTTCAGCGGATTTAATGATGAAATTTCTTATGCGGCCGCATGGTTATATATCGCGACCAAAGAAGATCAATATAAAAAAGACGCGGCGGAGTATTTCGCCAAAACCAACCGGGATTACAAATGGACTCTTTGCTGGGATGATGCCTCTCTGGGTACGGCGCTTCTCATGGGAAGAGAGACCAAAGACAAAACCTACACATCTTTCGTTGAGAAGAACCTGGATTATTGGACTACAGGTGTAGACGGAGAAAAGATCACATATACTCCCAAGGGACTTGCGTGGCTGGATTCCTGGGGATCCCTTCGCTATGCATCCACGGCATCCTTCCTTGCACTAACTTATGCAAAGAGCGATGTCTGTCCGAAGGAGAAAAAGAAAACCTATCATGATTTTGCGGTAAGCCAGATCGGATACTGCCTCGGAAGCACCGGCTTTTCCTTTGAGATCGGTTTCGGAGACGATTATCCGAAGCATCCCCATCACAGAACGGCGCAGGGCTCACCTTCGAATAACATGAACGATCCCGCGGAGTTTCGCCATATTCTTTGCGGTGCACTTGTCGGCGGTCCCGATGCAAACGATTCCTATACGGATGAAGTCAGCAACTACGTCAACAACGAAGTGGCGGATGATTATAATGCAGGTTTCGTTGGAGCCCTTGCGGCACTCTATGAAGAGTACGGCGGAAAGACACTGAAGAATTACGGTGCCGTGGAAAACATTCCTTCCGATGAGATCCGGATCGAGGGAAATGTAAACGTAAACGGCGAGAATTTTATCGAAGTCAGAGCGTATGTATATAACGCATCCGCATGGCCCGCAAGAGCACTTACGGATGCAACGCTTTGCTATTTCGTGGACTTGTCGGAAGTCTATGAGGCGGGCGGAAGCGTGGATGATATTTCCGTAAACATGAACTATTCACAGGGCGGAAATGCGACCGGATTAAAAGCATTTGATGAAGCGAACCATATTTATTATTTGCCGGTTTCCTTCGCGGGAAGTGAAATCGCACCCGGTGCACAGGATAAGAGCAAACGAGAAGTACAGTTCAGAATGACATCGTCTTTGGTATGGGACAATTCGAACGATTACTCCTATCAGGATGTGGACGGCTTCGGCGGCGGAGATTTGAATCTTTGCGAGCACATGGCTCTTTACGAGGGCGACAAGCTGATCTTCGGTTCCCTTCCGAACGGGGAAGGCAAGGTAAGCAAAGATACCACGACCAATACCGGAAAGCAGGAGAAGAAGGAAACAAAGAACGAAGGAGATGAAGCCAAAGAGAAGAAAACTTCGACAACGACGGTTTCCGAGGGCGACTTAAAACTTGAAATCCAAAACCAGTCGAACAAAGGAAAAGGCTCCACTCTTGCATTTACTTTGAATCTTACCAATGAAGGAAAGGCAGATATCGATCTTACGAATCTGACGGCGACATATTTCTTCTCCGAGAATAACGTTTCGAAATTAAACTTCTATTGTGACTACGCCTGCATACAGGGCGAGAAGTATGAAGCGATCACCGATGCGGTAAGCGGAAAGTTTGCATCGTCAAATTCGATGGATAAAACCGCAACCGCCAAACTGGACATCACTTTCGGTAAAAAGGTGCTCCCTTCCGGACATACGCTGAACGTACAGGTACGTGTTGCAAGAGATGACTGGAGTGAAATGAATTTTGACGATGACTATTCTGCAGCAGGCCCTGATAAGATGCTCATCAAAAACGGAAAAGAAAAAGTTCTCGGTACGGCACCGTAAAGAACGACAACTGTAGTATAAATTTGGGAAAGGAGGAAGAAAACAGTGAAACAACTGCCGTTTAAAATTGCAGCAGGCGTATTAAGTTTTGTATTTTTCCTCTTTTTCTTCGGCGGAATGATGAACCGCGGCAATACCGACATGACCGTGGAGATGGCTTCTGCCACATATCCCGTGATTTCGTTTCTGTCCGGCAATGAGACCTATAATCCGACGTTCGGATACAGCGTAAGACCGGAGGTTTCACTGCATAAAGAAAACATCACACCGCTCGGTGAGAACCGTTCCCTGGCATTTCAGATTCAGACATATACGGAGGATTCCGTGGACGGCATTTTCCTGGAGGTTCGAACCGGAGACGGAAGCCGCCTGATTGAAGATACCGAGATCAAAGAATATACCTATGAGGGAGATGTCATTAATGTTTATACTTCCCTTAAGGATCTGATCAAAGAAGGGGAAGAGTATTCGTTAACGATCCGCCTTTTGGTGGGCAGGCAGGAACTTTTCTATCACACCAGAGTGATCTGGGATGAGGCGGTTGACGTACTTACCTACCTGGAGTTTACACGTGACTTTACAAGCCGTACCTTCGGTGAGAAAACAGAGTATGAAGAGTTAAAGAAATATCTGGAGAGCAGTTCGAAGGGGGATAACAGTGACTTCGGGCATGTGGATATCCACAGTTCCCTGGAACAGGTTGCATGGGGCAATCTGGAAGCAAAGCAGGAAGGAAATATTGAGGCGGTCTTACTGACTGCCGAGAAAAATATTGCCACGTTAAAACAGGTTTATCTGGTACAGATCGGCCAGGGAGAGAATGCGGAGCACTATCGTGCGGAAGAGTATTTTCGCCTGAAAAAGGGAACGGATCGTTTGCATCTGATCGAGTACGAACGAACGGTGAGCCGCCTGATCTTCGAGGAGGATGATCTGTTCTTCGGGAACACGTTATACCTCGGCATCAGTGACGGTAATCTGCAGTATACGGAAAGCGCGGAAGGCGGAAAGGTAGCATTTGTTAAGGACGGCGTTTTGTATGTGGCGGATCCGGGATCCAATCATTTTGCCAGAGTCTATTCCTATTATGACAAAAGCGACTATAATGAACGTCCGCTTACAGAGCTTCCGAGGCTGAAGATTTTTAATATTGATGAAGAAGGCCGAACAACATTTGCCGTCTACGGATATATTCCGCGCGGACTTCATGAGGGACAGAGCGGACTGCTGGTATATACATTTGATTTTGCCAAGAACACACTGGAGGAAGAGCTGTTTGTACCGTACGGAGGAAGCACGGAGGTGCTGGCGGCCAATCTGGATACACTGCTTTATTTAAACGGTGCGGGAAAACTGTATTTCTATCTGGACGGATGTATCTACGAAGCTAATGCAAGAAGTGCGGAATATGAAGTGATCGCCAAAGACCTGACGCCGGATTCGTTCTGCGTCAACGGTACGGGAACCATGGCTGCATGGACGCAGTCGCATGCTGCTACCGGTGTTAAGAAGATCACTTTGGAAAACTTCGAGACCATGCGACAGACCACAATCGAAGCCAAGAGCGGCGAAGTGATCCTGCCGAAGGCTTTCATGAAAGATGATTTCGTTTACGGAAGTGCAAGGGCGGAGGATGTTTCCGTGGATGCGTACGGAAATGTACTTTTTCCGATGTACAGCGTTAAGATTCAGACCGAAGACGGAACGGTTTATAAAAACTATGAGATGGACGGAATCTATGTGACCGAGTGCACGGTAAGCGATAATCTTCTGACCTTAACACGTGTTAAGAAAGATGAGAACGGGAATTTCCGTGAGACGGATTCCGATTCCATTGTGGACAATACTCCGGACGAAGCGAAAAAGAATACCCTGGAGACGGTGGCAACGGAAAACTACGAAACGGTTTACCAGTTTGCGCTTAAGGAAGAATATACAGGAAAGAAACTGCAAATCATGCGTCCGAAGTTTACACTCTATGAAGAAGACAGAGAGCCTGATCTCGGAGCAGGGGACCAAAACCGTTTCTTCTATGCGTATGCCAGGGGCAGGGTTACGGGCATTTATGCCAATCCTTCCGATGCGGTAAGAAGTGCCTGCGCCGACGGTGGATTCGTATTGGATCAGGACTCCGATTATGTATGGCAGAAAAAGGAACTGCAGGCAAAGAACCAGATCATGGCGATCAAGGAAGCCGGTATTCCGGAAGGTGGATCTTCCCTGGCGGTTGCCATGGAAAGTATGATGCAGTACGAGGGATTCTCCCAGGATGCCGATGCCGGACTGCAAAGTGGTATGGTTCCGGAAGAGATTTTAGGAAAGTATATGGCCGACCGGGAGATCGTCAATCTGACCGGATGTCCTATCGATGTAGTTTATTATTATCTGAACAGGGATATACCGGTGCTTGCCATTACGGAAAACGGCGGCGGAATTCTCCTGACCGGATTTAATACTTCGGAAATCGTCTGGATGGATCCGGCGCGCGGAGAGTTGCACAAAGTATCCAAAGAAGAGTCGAAGAAAGCATTTGAACGCGGAAACAATAATTTCATTACATATATCAGAAAAGCGGACTAAGGATTATCAAGGAGGAATGACATGGAAAGAATCATTACTAGCTTACTGGAAACGGATGCATACAAGTTTTCGATGGGGCAGGCAATCTACCACCAGTTCAGCGATTACAAAACAACATGGAGTTTTAAATGCAGAAACGAGGATGTGCATTTCACGAAGGAAATGGTGGACGAGGTTAAAAGACAGCTCCTTTTGTATACCGAGCTTCGTTTCAAGGAAGACGAACTGGAATATCTGCATAACATCCCCTGGATCAAGGGTTCCTATGTGGATTTCTTAAGACTCTGGAAACCGAGATACGAGGACTTTACGATCACGCAGGATTCCGAGTGCGGACTTACGATCGAGACAAAGGGTACATGGCTTAATACATCCATGTATGAGATTCCGACCCTTGCAATCGTAAATGAAGTATATTTCCGCATGGCTTATGATTATGACCACTTGATGGACAGCTTCCGGGAACGTCTGGAAGATAAAATCGCCAAACTGGAAGCGGGTGAATATGAGCTTGCCGCATTCTCCGAGTTCGGTTTGAGACGACGCCTTTCCGGAGAAGCGCAGGACCTTGCGGTAAAGAGACTCAAAGAAGCCAACATCGGCAATTCCAAATTTGTCGGAACATCCAATGTATATCTTGCAAAGAAGTACGGAATTACAGCTGTTGGTACAATGGCCCATGAGTGGATCATGTGCGTCGGACAGGGCAACCACAAGCATAACCCCGCATACTCCAACTGGTATGCACTCGATGCATGGGTAAAGGAGTATGGTGTGTTAAACGGAACCGCATTAACCGATGCCATTACCACGGACTGCTTCTTAAAAGACTTCCAGCTAACCTATTCCACACTCTTCTCCGGTGTCCGCCACGATTCCGGTTCTCCGTTTGAGTGGGGCGATAAGATGATCGCACATTATAATTCCCTGGGAATCGACCCGAGAACCAAGACGTTGCTTTTCTCCGACAGCCTGGATTTCGAGCGTGCGACCGAGATTAAGAGATATTTTGACGGCAAGGCAAAGATCGCATTCGGTATCGGAACCTTTATTGCCAACGACACCGATGCACCGGCCTTAAATATCGTTATGAAGACGACGGCCTGCAACGGCATGGATGTGGCCAAACTTTCCGACGTGGAAGGCAAGGGAATGTGCAAAAATCCGGATTATATCCACTATCTTGAGCGATGCATTAACTGGCGTATGACACACGCGGACGACAGACTGCGTTAAAAGAGGTCCAAAACCCTCTAAAATACTTAGTTTTCTTGACATCTAAGGGTGAAAACTGTAAAATACCATTGGTATTTTATGCGCTTTGCCCTTTTTTGTGTGTTTTTCGGGCTCTGACGGGCCTAATTTAAGGGAAATGCGCAGGATTGGATAATATATTCCATAAGGAGCAGTGAAATGTACGAAAAAGTCAGTACAGATCTTAATTTTGTACAAAGAGAAAAAGAAGTAGAAAAATTCTGGAAAGAGAATGACATTTTCCGTAAAAGTATGGAAAACCGCAAGGAAGGCGAGACCTATACCTTCTATGACGGACCTCCTACCGCAAACGGAAAGCCGCATATCGGCCACGTCCTTACCCGTGTTATCAAGGATATGATTCCGAGATACCGTACCATGAAGGGCTATATGGTTCCGAGAAAAGCCGGATGGGACACCCATGGTCTGCCGGTTGAGATTGAAGTGGAGAAGCTCTTAGGCCTTGACGGCAAAGAGCAGATCGAAGCATACGGTCTCGAACCCTTCATTAAGAAGTGTAAGGAAAGTGTATGGAAATATAAAGGAATGTGGGAAGATTTCTCCGGAACCGTCGGATTCTGGGCGGATATGGACAATCCCTACGTAACGTATCATGATGACTTCATTGAGTCCGAATGGTGGGCTTTAAAGCAGATCTGGGACAAGGGTCTTTTATACAAAGGATTTAAGATCGTTCCTTACTGTCCCCGCTGCGGAACTCCGCTTTCCGCACAGGAAGTGGCACAGGGATATAAGACCATCAAGGATCGTACCGCAATCGTCCGCTTCAAAGTAAAAGACGAAGACGCATATTTCCTTGCATGGACGACCACACCCTGGACCTTACCTTCCAACATCGGTCTTTGCGTAAACCCGAACGATGAGTATGCAAAGGTTAAGGCTGTTGACGGCAAAGTATATTACATGGCTGTAGCCCTTCTTGATAAGGTAATCGGTGAACTTTTAAATGCCAAGGACAAAGAGGGCAATGCAAAATTTGCTCCCCTTGCAGACGGTAAGGCATATGAAGTTTTGGAAACCTACAAGGGTACCGACCTTGAATATAAGGAATACGAACCGCTTTATGAGTGTGCGGCTGTGGAAACCGAGAAGCAGCATAAGAAAGCATTCTTCGTATATTGTGATGAATATGTAACCATGACCGACGGTACCGGTATCGTACACATTGCACCTGCATTCGGTGAAGATGATGCCAGAGTCGGACGTAAATACGACGCTCCTTTCGTACAGATGGTGGACGGCGCAGGTAAGATGAAACCGGAAACCGGTAAATTTGCCGGCATGCGCTGCAAACCGACCGAGAAGGAAGTGGAAGCAGGAGCAATCGCCTGTGATCCGGAAGTTTTGAAGGATCTGGCAGAGCGAGGAATTCTCTTCGATGCACCGAAAGCAGAGCATGATTATCCTCACTGCTGGAGATGCGATACTCCGCTTATCTACTATGCAAGAGAATCCTGGTATATCAAAATGACCGCCGTTAAGGAGGACATGATTGCCAATAACAATACGATCAACTGGATTCCCGAATCCATCGGTAAGGGACGTTTCGGCGACTGGCTGGAAAATCTTCAGGATTGGGCAATTTCCAGAAACCGTTACTGGGGTACTCCGTTAAATATCTGGGAGTGCAGCTGCGGCAAGCAGATTTCCGTAGGCAGCAGAGAAGAACTGGCAACGTTATCCGGCAATCCGGACAATGCAAAAGTGGAACTTCACCGTCCGTACATCGATGCGGTCGTTATCCCCTGCCCGGACTGCGGCAAGGAGATGCATCGTGTGCCCGAAGTAATCGACTGCTGGTTTGATTCCGGTGCAATGCCTTTTGCACAGCATCATTATCCGTTTGAGAATAAGGATGTGTTTGAGAAGCAGTTCCCGGCACAGTTTATTTCCGAGGCAGTGGACCAGACCCGTGGATGGTTCTATTCCCTTCTTGCGGAGTCCACGCTTCTGTTTAACAAGGCTCCTTATGAAAATGTTATCGTTCTCGGACATGTACAGGATGAGAACGGTCAGAAGATGAGTAAGTCCAAAGGAAATGCGGTAGATCCGTTCGAAGCACTTGAAACGTATGGCGCAGATGCCATCCGCTGGTATTTTTACATCAATTCCGCACCCTGGCTTCCGAACCGTTTCCACGGCAAAGCCGTACAGGAAGGTCAGAGAAAGTTCATGGGTACACTTTGGAATACCTATGCATTCTTCGTACTGTATGCAAACATCGACAATTTCGATGCAACCAAATATGCACTGGAATATGACAAACTCACGGTTATGGATAAGTGGTTACTGTCGAGACTGAATACCGTTGTTAAGCAGGTCGATGATCATTTGAACAATTATCGTATTCCGGAAGCAGCACGTGCACTGCAGGATTTCGTGGATGAGATGAGTAACTGGTACGTGCGCCGCGGCCGCGAACGTTTCTGGGCAAAGGGCATGGAACAGGATAAGATCAATGCTTACATGACTTTATACACTGCTCTTGTTACGATCAGTAAAACGGCAGCGCCCATGATTCCTTTTATGGCGGAAGAAATCTACAGAAATCTGGTATGCTCCATCGATAAAAATGCACCCGAGAGTGTTCATTTATGTGACTTCCCGGTATGCAATGACGCATGGATTGATGCCAAGCTTGAGAAAAACATGGATGCAGTCCTTAAGACCGTTGTTCTGGGTCGTGCCTGCAGAAATACCGCAAATATCAAGAACCGTCAGCCGATTGCGAAGATGTTCGTAAAGGCAGACTTTGTACTCGATGAGTTCTTCACCGAGATCATCGAAGATGAGTTGAATGTAAAGGCTGTTGAATTCACCGAAGATGTCAGAGAATTTACCAGCTATACCTTCAAGCCGCAGCTTAAGACCGTCGGACCGAAGTACGGCAAGTCCTTAGGCGGCATTCAGAAGTATTTATCCGAGGTGGACGGAAACGAAGCAATGGATACGTTAAAGAGCAAGGGAAGCCTTGACTTTAATGTAAACGGCGCAGCCATTTCCTTAACCGAGGACGATCTGTTGATCGACATGGTGAAGAAGGAAGGTTTCGAATCCATGGCTGACGGACCGGTAACCGTAGTTATCGATACCCGTCTTACCGAGGAACTGATCGAGGAAGGTTTTGTTTACGAGGTCATCAGCAAGATTCAGACCATGCGTAAAGATTCCGGATTTGAAGTTATGGACCACATTACGGTTTATGTTGCCGACAATGAGAAGATTTCTTCCATCATCAAGGCAAACGAAACCGCAATTTCGGAGAAAGTCCTTGCGGACGAGATCCGATATAATGAGGCATGCGACAACGCAAAGAAGTGGAACATCAATGGGGAAGATGTCCAAATCGGAGTCGTAAGAAAGTAGCACGCCCAAGGCTTTGTGCGTAATAATCGGCGTATGAAGCGGAAAGAAACCACCCGCAACCGGGTAGGTATGGAGGATTTAAAATGGCAACAGCAAAGAAAAGCGCAACCAAGACAACAGCAAAGGCAGCAGAGAAGAAGCCTGTAGCTAAGAAGACTGCAACAAAGGCAGCAGCAAAGCCCGCAGCCAAGAAGGCAGCTCCGAAGGCAGCAGCAACAAAGAAAGCGGCTCCGAAAGCAGCAGCAACAAAGAAAGCGGCTCCGAAGGCAGCAACCAAGAAGGTGAAAAGCTCCGTGCCCAAGCTTGATTTTGATAAAGAACTCTTTAAAAGAAGCGTGCTTTACAATGTAAAGACCCTTTATCGCAAGACCATGGAAGAAGCAACCGACCAGCAGATTTTCCAGGCAGTCGGATATGCCATCAAGGATCAGATTGTCGATCACTGGCTGAAAACCCAGGAAGCATATGAAAAGCAGGATCCCAAGACGGTTTATTATCTGTCGATGGAATTCTTAATGGGTCGTGCCCTCGGCAACTCCATGATCAACTTAACCGCATATCAGGATGCAAAGGATGCGCTTGCGGAACTCGGTGTGGATATCAACAAAATCGAGGACCAGGAGCCTGATGCGGCGCTCGGAAACGGAGGCTTGGGAAGACTGGCAGCATGCTTCCTCGATTCCCTTGCAACCCTGGGATATTCCGCATACGGCTGTGGAATCCGTTATCGCTACGGTATGTTTAAGCAGGAAATCCGTGACGGATATCAGGTAGAGGTTCCCGACAACTGGCTTGCGGACGGCAATCCGTTCGAACTCCGCCGTCCGGAATATACGAAGGAAGTACGTTTTGGCGGATATGTAAGCTGCCGCACCGATGAATACGGCAGAAACAATTATTATCAGGAAGGCTATCAGGCAGTTAAGGCCGTTCCCTATGACCTTCCCATCGTCGGCTACGGAAACGGTATCGTAAATACTCTTCGTATCTGGGATGCGCAGCCCGTGGACTGCTTCCGTCTGGATTCTTTTGACAAGGGTGATTATCAGAAGGCGGTTGAGCAGGAAAATCTTGCAAGAAACATCGTGGAAGTGCTTTATCCCAACGACAATCATATTGCAGGTAAGGAACTGCGTTTAAAACAGCAGTACTTCTTCGTTTCCGCATCCGTTCAGGAAGCGGTTGCGAAGTATATGAGAAATCATGACGATATCAAGAAGTTTTACGAGAAAGTAACCTTCCAGTTAAATGATACCCATCCGACCGTTGCTGTTGCGGAACTGATGAGAATCCTCATGGATGAGTATTATCTTACCTGGGATGAGGCATGGGAAGTAACCACCAAGACCTGTGCATATACCAACCACACCATCATGAGCGAAGCATTGGAAAAATGGCCGATCGACCTGTTCCAGAGACTTCTTCCCAGAATTTATCAGATCGTGGAAGAGATCAACAGAAGATTCGAGGCACAGATCAGGGATCGTTATCCCGGTAATGAAGAAAAGATCAAGAAGATGGCCATCCTTTATGACGGAAAGGTTAAGATGGCGCATCTTGCCATTGCGGCAGGTTATTCCGTGAATGGTGTGGCAAGACTGCATACAGAGATTTTAAAGAAACAGGAACTTCGTGATTTCTACGAAATGTTCCCTGAGAAATTCAACAATAAGACCAACGGTATTACCCAGAGACGATTCCTGCTTCACGGAAATCCGCTTCTTGCGGACTGGGTAACCAAGAAGGTGGGAGACGGCTGGATTACGGATCTTCCCAAGATTGCCGCTCTGAAGCCCTATGCAAAGGATAAAAAAGCACAGGAAGAGTTTATGAAGATTAAATATCAGAATAAGCTCCGCCTTGCCGCTTACATCAAGGAGCATAACGGAATCGATGTGGATCCGAATTCCATTTTCGATGTACAGGTTAAGAGACTTCATGAGTACAAGAGACAGCTTCTGAACATTCTTCATGTAATGTATCTGTACAATCAGTTAAAAGAGCATCCTACGATGGATTTCACACCGAGAACCTTCATTTTCGGCGCAAAGGCGGCAGCCGGATACCGCAATGCAAAACTTACCATCAAGTTAATCAACTCCGTTGCGGACGTGATCAACAACGACAAGTTCATCAACGGAAAGATCAAGGTCGTTTTCATTGAGAACTACTGCGTATCCAATGCGGAAATCATTTTTGCCGCATCCGATGTATCCGAGCAGATTTCCACCGCAAGTAAGGAAGCTTCCGGTACCGGTAACATGAAGTTCATGTTAAACGGTGCATTAACCTTAGGTACCATGGATGGTGCAAATGTGGAGATCGTCGAAGAAGTCGGCAAGAAGAATGCCTTCATCTTCGGTCTTTCCTCTGATGAAGTCATCAATTACGAGATTAACGGCGGATACGATCCCAAGGAAATTTACAGAAACGATCCGGATGTACACATGGTACTCAATCAGCTGATCAACGGAACCTACTCTCCGGACGATCCGGAAAGATTCCGTCATCTGTACAATTCCTTACTGAATACGGAGAGCACTTCCAAGGCAGATACCTACTTCATCTTAAAGGATTTCAAGTCCTATGCGGCAGCACAGAAGGAAGTGGAGAAGGCGTACAACAATCGTTCCAAGTGGGCTGAGAGCGCCATCCTTAACGTAGCCTGCAGCGGTAAGTTTACTTCTGACAGAACCATTCAGGAGTATGTGGATGATATTTGGCATCTCGATAAAGTAGTGCTGTAAGATGAATTTATGAATACCTTGGGGGGAGCCGCCTAGATTTGCATATTTCCCGGCCCTTGGGGGAGCTGCATAGATTTGCATTCACGTCTTCGGGGCGCGGCTCTCGCCTTATTTCACTACGTAGCGGTACATAAGACGCTACAGAACAGCGTCTAAGTACCGACGTAGCTCAAAAGCCCGCTCAGACGTAAATACAAATCTCTCGGCTCCTGCAAAGAGGTAGTAATATATATTTTAGGAGTATTAATTATGATTGAACTTAAGAATGGTGGTGCGTTTCTAGTAAACGGCACCGAATGGGTTGAGGATGAGGCTGCACTGGCAGCCAAAACCGGAAAGAATGTGACGAAGGAAGAGGCGAAGCAGGGTACCATCGCGTATGGTATTTTGAAGGCGCACAATACTTCCGACAACATGGACAAGCTGAAAATCCGTTTTGACAAGCTTACCTCCCATGATATTACATTTGTAGGTATTATCCAGACGGCTCGTGCTTCGGGTCTGGAGAAGTTCCCGATGCCGTATGTTTTAACGAACTGCCACAACTCGCTTTGCGCAGTCGGTGGTACGATCAACGAAGATGACCACATGTTTGGTTTGACCTGTGCCAAGAAGTACGGCGGTGTTTATGTACCCCCTCATCAGGCGGTTATTCACCAGTTTGCACGTGAAATGCTTGCAGGCGGCGGAAAGATGATCTTGGGATCCGACTCCCATACCCGTTACGGCGCGCTCGGTACCATGGCAATGGGCGAAGGCGGACCGGAGCTTGTAAAGCAGCTTCTTAACCAGACCTACGATATCAACATGCCTGGTGTGGTTGCCGTATATTTAACCGGCGCACCCGTTAAAGGTGTCGGCCCTCAGGACGTGGCACTTGCGATTATCGGTGCTGTTTTCGGAAACGGTTATGTTAAGAATAAAGTCATGGAATTTGTGGGACCCGGTGTGGCATCCCTGTCTCCCGACTTCCGTATCGGTGTTGATGTCATGACGACCGAGACAACCTGTCTTTCCTCCATTTGGAGAACCGATGCACAGGTGGAAGAGTTCTACGAAATCCACGGCAGAAAAGGCGATTATAAAGAATTAAATCCTGCGGATGTGGCATATTATGACGGCGTGATTTCCATCGATCTGTCGACAATCAAGCCGATGATCGCAATGCCGTTCCATCCGAGCAACACCTACACCATCGAGGAGTTGAATGCAAACCTTTACGACATCTTAAAGGATGTGGAGAAGAAGGCGGAAGTATCCTTGGACGGTGCGGTTGAGTATACCTTGCAGAACAAGGTTCACGACGGCAAACTCTTAGTGGATCAGGGTATCATCGCAGGCTGCGCCGGCGGCGGTTTTGAAAACATCTGCGCGGCAGCAGACATCTTGAAGGGCAAATACATCGGATCCGACGGATTTACTTTAAGTATTTATCCTGCATCCATGCCGATTTATATGGAACTGATCAAAAACGGCTGCGCCGCAACCTTATTGGAGACCGGTGCGGTATTAAAGACTGCATTCTGCGGACCCTGCTTCGGTGCAGGCGATACGCCCGCAAACAATGCGTTCTCCATCCGTCATTCCACGAGAAACTTCCCGAACCGTGAAGGCAGCAAGCTGCAGAACGGCCAGATTTCTTCCGTGGCACTTATGGATGCAAGATCGATTGCGGCTACCGCGGCCAATAAGGGCGTGCTTACCGCAGCAACCGAGTTTGACGGCGATTTTACGAAGTATAAATACTTCTTTGATGCAAATATTTACGCTAACCGCGTATTCGATTCCCACGGTGTGGCAGACCCGAATCAGGAGATCCAGTTCGGTCCGAACATCAAGGACTGGCCGAAGATGTCTCCTTTGCCTGAGAATCTGCTTCTTAAGGTTGTTTCCGAGATTCATGATCCGGTTACCACAACGGACGAACTGATTCCTTCCGGAGAGACCTCTTCCTATCGTTCCAATCCTTTGGGACTTGCGGAATTTGCACTTTCCAGAAAAGATCCGGAGTACGTCGGACGTGCCAAAGCCGTTCAGGTTGCACAGAAGGCACTGGAAGCAGGCGAGTGCGCAGGTAAGGCAGTTCCCGAAGTCGGTGAGGTCATGGGTGTTGTAAAGAAGACCTTCCCCGATGTCGAGCATGATAACTTAGGTGTAGGTTCCACGATTTTTGCCGTAAAACCCGGAGACGGCTCCGCAAGAGAGCAGGCAGCAAGCTGCCAAAAGGTACTCGGCGGCTGGGCAAATATCGCCAACGAATATGCGACCAAGAGATACCGTTCCAACTTAATTAACTGGGGTATGCTTCCGTTCTTGATCGAGGCAGGAGAGCTTCCGTTTAAGAACCTCGATTACATTTTCTTGCCGGGTATCAAGCAGGCAGTGATTGACAAGAAGGAAGTCATTGATGCATATGTTGTAAAGGACGGCGCGTTAAACAAGTTCGAAATGAAACTTGGTGAGCTGACCGACGAGGAAAGACAGATTATCCTTAAGGGCTGCCTGATTAATTACAACAGAGTGTAATAGAAACAAGATACGAACCCGGGTGGTGCTTTACCGCCCGGTTTTTTTGTTGGTGTATCTTTACAAATATTCATATTGATGATATGATTTCAACACGCACTGTTCAGTGCAGTTCCGGACATTCGTCCAGATTTTTCCAGTTATTTTGTTGCTTGGTTTAATGCATAATGCTATTTTGTCGTTTTTCTATTTTGAAAGGAGGATTACTTTGGATAGAAATATAAATTTGATCAAAGATCTGGATGGTACCAGATTTGTTCTTATTAATGACATAAGATTCAAAGGTAAAAGAGAGGAGTGGAAAGAAGTTGAGAGTCTTTTAAAAGAGTATGTGGGGGAGTTTTACGAAATTGAAGAAACCTGTGAGAAAGTTTTCATCTCTACTGATTTTCCGGATGAGTTTGCCAATTCGGAGAGTAGAATCGGATTAAAGGGGCCTGTGGCGAAGGCAAAGGCAAATGCCTCGCAGATTGTTCCGGAATTAATCCAAATTGCAACCAACAGAGTTTTTAATGAGAATAAAAAACGGAAACATGAACAGGACGCAAAATATGGTTGGTATAGGTACGACGTTCGTTTTGCGTTGCCGGTTTATAATGACAGGTCGGGGAAAGTAGAGAGATATAATATATATAAAGCCGTAATGCTCGTAAGACATGCAGAGGATAAAAAGAAGTATCTCTATGATTTCATAAGTATAAAAAAAGAAGCGAGTAGCCCGCTTGAGTCATAAGACTGTACGGTAAAAAACCCGCTTCTTTCCAAGAATACTATCAAACTCTAGAAGAGATGTCAATAGCACATTCTTTTGAACTCTCTTGAAAAATAAAACTATTTGACACGAGCAGCCTGCTTTTTGATTTGGTTATTGAATTGCATGTCTTTCAATGCTATGATTCTAAACAAGACTGTCTGAACAAATACAACAGAGGATAAGGCTATATGGAAAAAGAGTATATGTTAAGCGGCAAGTTGTATGATCCGAACGATAAGGAGCTTGTTGAACTTCGCATCAAGGCGCATCGACTGTCGAATGAATACAATATGACACCTGAGACAGAGGAAGAGAAGCGGGCGGAGATTTTAAAAGAACTTTTCTCGAAGATGGGAAAGGGTGTGAATCTGCAGGGACCGATTCAGGTGGATTACGGATGTTTTACCGAAATTGGGGATTATTCGTATGCGAATTTCAACCTGACCATATTGGATACGTGCCCGGTGAAGATCGGAAGCAATGTTTTCATCGGTCCGAATGTTTCCATTCTGACGCCGCTTCATCCGCTCAGATGGCAGGACCGGAACTGTTTCTACCGAAAGGACGGTGTGTTAACCGATCATGAATACGGTAAGCCGATTACGATTGAAGATAACTGCTGGCTTGGCGGAAACGTGACCATCTGCGGAGGTGTTACCATCGGAGCAGGTTCCGTGATCGGCGCCGGCAGCGTTGTTGTAAGAAACATCCCGCCGAACAGCCTTGCCGTCGGCAACCCATGCCGCGTAATCCGCGAGATTACGGAGGCGGATACTTTTAACGAATACGAAGGAGAATATGATGTTTGAAACGGTTTATTACAAGGTTACACAGATTGACGGAGACTATGCGCATCTTGCGCAGGTGGATGATCCAAACGCCGAAGACAAGCTTGTGGCTCGTGCGCTTCTACCGGAATCCATTTCGGAGGGCACCGTGGTGAAGTATGAGATGTTGCAGTATATGCTTGAGTAAAGAATGGCGGTTTCGTAAAAGGACGATGCCGTTCATTTATTGGAGACGGATATGTTGAACGAATGGTCTTATGAAAAACAGAAAATGACGGATGCACTGGTATCTCTCGGACACCCGGCGGAACTTGCGGACGAGCTTGCCAAAAACCTCGGAAGCCCGAAAGCTATGTCTAGGATGACATCCTACCTGCAATACGTAAAGCCGGTCAAGGTCGAACTTGTCGTGGACGAAATGCTCGCCATCTGCTCGGATATTCAGAACTGGCGGGATAAAAAGGCAAGCGAAGAAGCCAATGCAAAGTATAATGAAGTGTTGAACAGGGGATTGGAGTAAGCGGTTAATCGGATTCTTTTGACAAATGAAAACCCAGTAAAATCAATATCCGGCGGGCGATTTATTCGCCCGCTTTTCATTTTCTTTGTGCAATACGTAGAAAAATCGCGATTTTCCCGGGAATGTGGGAAATGGGATTGCGGTAGTTTTACGCAGATGTTATGATGCACTCACAAAGGCGAGTTATCTCGCTATCAGGATAAACTCTTATGCCGGGTTCCCGGCACCGGGGATGGTTATCATCCTTTCGGATTATTCCTGCAATTAGAACATATCTTATTGATTATTAAACAGATACTATTTTATATTTGCAATATCACGGTATCGTGATATAATAAGGAGGAAGAATATGCCAATTTTATCGAAATTCTATGGTATTGTAATTCGCATGTATTTTCAGTTGGCGGAGCATAATCCACCACACATACACGCATCATATGGCGGAAATGTTGCTGAAATTGAGATAAAAAGCGGAGATGTACTTGATGGAAGTATTTCTCCGAAAGCATTGTCATTGGTAAAAGAATGGCTTGTTATTCATAGGCAGGAACTTCTGGAGATGTGGGAAACGCAGGAGTTTAGGGTGATTTCTCCATTGGAATAGAGGAGGTGTTTATATGTTTCATAAAGTAAAATCAGTGAATGCTCTTCCGGACTATTGCCTTAGTGTGCAATTTGCTGAGGGGATTACAAAGACATATGACGTTAAACCGCTGTTTAAAATCTGGCCGGGTTTTCAAGAATTTAAGAGGAACTCGGAATTGTTCTACCGTGTAAAAGTGGATCAGGGTGGTTACGGTATCGTATGGAATGATGAGTTGGACTTATCGTGCGACGAGCTTTTCGAAAACGGTAAAAGGGTTGAAACTCCTTTTGACGGCCTTATGGCATTTACCGATGCAACGGAACTATGGGGATTAAATGAGAGTACCTTACGCAAAGCGATTTCCTATGGGAAACTGGTGAATGGAGTAGATGCATGCAAATACGGCAAACAATGGGTTATCTCCACAAAGGCTATGAAACGGGAGTATGGAGAACCTGTGGAAAAATGAACCACCAGGTCCCAAGGGTCATATCATATCTTCAACGTCAGCACATTTAAATCCATGGAATTTAGGTAATTTGATTCTTTAGCCATGTTGCAGACCATGCGGATGCCAATGTTTTTGGCGGGATCGTCGCCCTGATGCTGGTTTACCCAGTCCGTGGGGTCGAACATTTTGCAGTTATCACGAAGCCTCAAAATCCAGCCGTCTGGAGCGTGGATGACGCGGATGTCGAGGCTTTGGCCCTTACCTTCCTCGAAGCCGTAATTAGCGATATTGTTACCGATTTCTTCCGTAAAGAGCGACAGCAGCAGTTGCTCTTTTTTCGTTGCTCCTTTGCCTGCGCAGAAATCGCGGACCGCAAGGGAGGCGGAGGGAACTTCGCTTATGTCGTTTATGGATACTTCGAAGCTCTCGCTTTCCGGAACACCGAAGGTTTTCGGGACAAACAGAAAGTCCTTGATCCTAAACGGAAAGCCCTTCTTATGGATTCCCGCAAGGATAAAGATGGAGAGCATGGTGGCACATTCTCCGATAATAAACGCAAACCAGACCGCATCCGTATCCCATACGCCTGCCAAAGACAGCGCGGGAATGGCGATGAAGAGGAAATTCTGCAGAAAACAGAATACGATGGAATAGCCCATTCTTCGGAGCCCCTGCATATAGTTTACGAAAGCATTGTTTAAGCCGTACAGAATGATGCTTACGGAGTAAATGCGGATTCCTCTGGCGGCCAGAGCCACCATTTCGGCACCGTCTTTATTGCCGAACGCCGCGGCGACGGGTTTTGCCAGGATAAACAGCGGAACGGTAACAATCGCACCGATTACGATTCCGGCAATTAGGGTGGTTTTGACCAGCTCTTTTAAGGAAGAACGGTCCTGTTCTCCCAGAATCATACCCGCAATCATGGAAGTGGTTAAGCCCACGCCGATCATGACGCACTGGGCAAATCCGATGATGGAATTGACAACACCGAAGGCGCCGACGGCGGTTCCGGAAAGCACGGTTGCCACCATGATGTGGTTTAGTGTGGTATTACGCAGAACGGCGGAGCCGTTTCCGACGGCCGATGAGGATCCCGTGGCGAGAATATCCCGTAAATCCGACCACCTGAGGCCTTTAAAGGAAAACTTCAGCAGGATATCTTTCTTTGCAAAGTGGAAGAACAGTATGATAATCGCCACCAGATAGCTGAATGTGGTGGCAAGGCCCATGCCGAGCATGCCTTTTTTGAACACCAAAGCGTTGAGGAGATCGCCTGCAATATCCAGAAAAGTCATGGTTCCGACCGCAATGATGACGCGGTTCGCATCACCGTCAAGGCGCATCAGGGTGTTAAATTCAAACAGCATGATCAGAAGGGGAAGGGAAAACGAAAGCCCCAGCATATATTCGGAAGCGTCTTTCAATAGATAGGCCGAATTTCCGGTTGCGCCGAGCAGAACGGCGATTCTGTCACGGAACAGTAAAATGGATGCTACCAGCAGGACGGATACGGCAACCGTTGCGACCATACATATGGAAAAAGCTCTACGCGTACCTTTGACATCGCCCGCACCGATCCTTTCGGCGCAAATTACCTGGGCGCCGGTGGAGAAAACTCCGCTGAAAACGGATGTTAAATTGACAATCGGCGTTACAAGGCTGTAGGCAGCCATACTGTCGGGGCCAAGGAAGCGCCCGATGACGATTCCGTCGATCAAAACGCCGAGCAAAGCGGCTACGGCGGCAGCGATGAACCCGACGACGGAACCTTTATAGAGTTTGTTGATGATGCTTTGATTTTTTCTCATTTTCCTAACCTCTGCAACAGGTTTTATTTAAATTCATTGTATCACGAATCCGGCGGAAATCAAAACTGCGGATCGGGTCGGAATGCCTTGTATATATAGCGTTTTGACATGTCTCACCCACTAGAAATTGTATGTTTTTTTGTGTCAAATACGAGGTTATTTTATTCGTGTCAGTTCATTTTTAGTTGGTGTAAAACCCCTTTTTTTTCTCCAAAAAGGTGATATAGTTAAGATACAAAAGATAAATGAGTTGCGCGAAAGTCAGTAGTCGGTCAGTTGGACGAAGACGAATCCCGAAGGTTTCGGGAGGGATGCGCCGGAACGAATTTCATCTTTGCTGAAAACTACCACTAAAGATAAGTGACATTGTCTTGTGAACAACATTTCTGTAACAGCGAAGGCGAGAGGAGCGAAGGTCGACAGACCGAACGGAAGCGGAAGGACGACTTGGAAGCCGGCAGGTTGGTGAAAGCAATCGGCACTGCATATATCAATTGGAAAAAGGAAAGAGGAAACCGCATTGGATAATATTATCGATGATCATCGTCAATGCAGTTTCCTTTTTTCATGTCTTTCATCTCTCCCGGTTCGGGAATTGAAATTCCATGTGAAATCCGTTATGATGAGAAGGTGTTCCGGACGGACAATCCGGAAATGATTGGAATGATTTGAGAGGAACAAACCATGGAAATTAAGCCTTACGTCCACAAAGTCCAGTACTACGAAACCGACCGCATGGGAATTACCCATCACTCCAACTATATCCGCTTCATGGAAGAGGCCAGAATCGATTTCATGGCGCAGCTTGGATACGAATATGCCAAACTGGAAGATATGGGAGTGGTTTCACCGGTAACCAAAGTGGAATGTCAGTACAAAGTCCCCACCACATTTGCCGATGAACTTCGCATCAGTGTTTTGGTGGAGGATATCAGTTTTGCAAGACTTCGTCTTCGTTATAAAATGATCAACCAGCGAAGTGTTGTTTGCTGCAGTGCATCCAGCGAGCACTGCTTCGTATCTCCTGAGGGCAAAATTGTCCGCATAGACAGGGATTATCCGGAATTTTTTGCCGCTTTGAAAGAGCAGTCGGAAGCCAATTCCCTGTAAGCATAGCGAAATTTAGAGTATTAACCCGCCAACCGGCGGGTTTTTATTTTTTTGAGGCCAACCTATTGACAACTTTATTTGTCAATGCTATACTCCAAAAATGACAAGGATAATTGTCATAACGACAACAAACCTTGTCATGATGACAATAAATCATGTCAAGGCCTGTGTGCCGGGAGGAAAATGATGAATAACGAAACAAAAATGAAGCAATCCTACAGCAAATACGCGCTGGCGGTTTTTATCTTCGGCGTGGTAGCGACCACGATTCAACTTTTGGTGGCGATGGTTTTGGTACCGGTTTTTAATATCAATACGGATAACGGCTGGTTTTCTTTTGCCAATGTTATTATTCCGTTGTATCTGATCGCATTTCCGATCCTGATTCTGATTACCCGCAACGCGGAAGTCAAGGTGCCGGAGAAGCACGGCATTAAATTCGGCAAGTTTATCGTCTTTGTGCTTCTGATGTTCGGTATGGTCGGCGTGGGCGCCGTAATCGGAACAATTTTGAACTACCTCGTTATGCTGCCCTTCGGTTTGAATCCGAGCAACAATACGGGAATTGTAAAAATCATGATGAACTCCAATCCGGTAATTCGAATCGTGACTGCCGGAATCCTTGCACCCATTGTGGAAGAGCTTATTTTCCGTAAGTTTTTAATTGACAGAACCTACCGGTACGGAGAATGGACAGCCATCCTGACCTCCGGCTTGATGTTCGGTCTCTCCCACGGAAACCTGGCGCAGTTCTTCTTTACCACTTTAATCGGCGGATTACTTGCCTACATCTACATCCGCACCGGCAAAATCTGGTATACCATCGCTCTTCATATGACATTGAACCTTGCAACAAGTGTAGTTACCATGTTTACCATGGAGAACTACCTGTCCGTCGACCCGGAACTGATGAATGAGTATGCCTCACTTTCTTCACAGTACTTAGCCTCCGGCGGAGATCCGGCTTTGCAGCAGAGAATGATGGAAGCAGCTTCACAGGTTATCCCCAAGATGATGCCTTTTATAATCTGGATGGGCTTCTTTGGCCAGCTGGTTTTGGTGGGAATCATTCTTTGGATTGTTTTCCTGGCTAAGAAGAAGTTTACGATTAAGCGCACGGAAGAACAGGTGGAGCACGGCATGCGTTTTGCATGGGGCAATATCGGTATGATTCTTTTTATCGTGTACATTGTAATTGAATTCGGATTGAATTTCTATCAATTGGTGGCAGGCAGCAGGTAGGAGAAAAGTTATGGCACTTAATAACCGTCTAAAAGAGTATCGCGCCAGGATTGGTGTGAACCAGCAGGAACTGGGCAGTATGGTCCATGTGTCACGTCAGACCATCAGCCTGATTGAGCGCGGAGATTATTCTCCGTCGGTAACACTTGCACTGAAACTGGCCAAAGTATTTGACGCCAAAGTAGAAGATCTTTTTACTTACGTAGACGACGGCAAAGGAGAATCGGAGAATGAATAGCGAAGAAAACAGAAGAGAAGAGATCAAAAAAGAAGATTCCAAAAATCTGGCTGCCTTCATCATAGTTCTGATAATTGCCGGAATTGCCGGCGGGTTGATAGGTGCGATGATGATGATCGGCAAAGACCGCGTTCGCATCTGGCTTGATACCGTCGCCAACGATACATTGATGTTCTGTACGGTTTCCGGAGGTTTATTCATAGTGGCGAGTGTCGTTCTTTCCATTATCATTGCGTCTAACTACGTGGCGGCGAAGAAACTTTGGGAGGACAAGGAACATCTGGATGATAACTGGGATAAGATTGAGAAAAAAATTTCGAGAGTCCTGGTGGTGAGTGCAGCAACCTATGTGATTTTATATGCGCTTTACGGTTGCACGGCATATAACCTGGCCGGGAATATAAATGAATCTTTCCAAACAGCGAGCGGTATGCCCGGAATTTACGCATATGTATTGGCTGCAGTAACCGTGCAGATGTTTGTATGTATCTTTTTCAACCTTTCATTCCAAAAGAAAGCTGTGAATCTGGAGAAACTTTTGAATCCGGAGAAAAAGGGAAGCGTATACGATTTCCGATTCGCAAAGAAGTGGTATGAAAGCCTTGATGAAGCGGAAAGATTGAAGGTCGGCATCGCAAGTTACAGGGCATACAGCATTGTAAACCGAACCTGTCTGGTGATGATGATTGTGACAATTCTCCTGGGTATGATTGTTAAAATTACCGTTTTACCCGTATTCATCATTGCAACCCTTTGGCTGATCCAGATACTGTCGTTCGGCCTGGAAAGTTTGAAAAACAGTACTCCCACGGCAGCAAAATAAGGAAAATACAATATATTTTTAACATGAAAAAACCACGGAACTTATCCGTGGTTTTTAATTGATTTTTCAACGAGTGAGCGTTTCATCATCACCTGATGGGAACAGCCCATGCATTCTAAGCGGAAATCGGCCCCGACGCGGAGTACTTTCCACTTATCGCTGTCTTTCTTTCCGCAGGGATGCGGTTTTTTCAATTGAATGATCTCACCAATCTCGATATTCATGGATTTATACCTTATTTAATGTTCTGCGATAATTTTAAAAAAATTATAAAAAAATTGCAACCTTTCATTTATCATGCGATTACACCATTGCGGTTAAACTGTGTTATGATAAGTATGGACATGGTTTTTGCAATTTTTTTGAAACTTGGGGGGTATTATTATCAGAAGAGGCATGAAATCAACATTTTGCTTTTACTGAATAAAAGATACATCGCTGGGGGTAACCCGAAAGGAGAAGGTCTATGCCAAAGATTACATATGAAAGTATGGGATATTCGGAGCACCTGAAGGCTCGTGAGAGCATGAAAAATCTCGGTGCGGAGCTTGAACAGATTTCGAAGCAGGACAGACTGAATGTGAATATGCATGATCCGAGAGCAAATTCCAATAACTGTCTGTTTGATTTGTTTGTTATGGCCAATCATGATATTGCATTTAAAGATATCCGGGCTTTTCAGAAGAACGAACTGCAGGGCCATGATAAGGCGAAATATTTTGAGGAATTTAAAAAATTCGTGGAGACCTCGCCCTTACATACCGTCGATGAATTCGGCAGAACCATAAACCATCCGGAGAATGCCAAAAAATGGGGCGAAATGCTTCATAAGGCAAATCAAAAAATCAGTGAGTATAAGCTTCCTGACTGCAATTTGTTTAATCCGAGGGAGTACGGAAAGTATAATGACGAAGTTACATATCTGTCAAAAATAGGAACGGATTATGTTCAGGTTGAAGAAAAACTGATCAATGCTCTCAAGGATCCTGATCTGGCACATGGTTTTGTGGAGGGATTTGGCTCTGTTAAAAACATGAACCAGTTCCATACTAATATATATACTCTGCAGGGCATTATGAACCTGACATTCAAACCGGACGGTAATATTACTCCGGAGAAGAATGCTTCTTTCTTTGCACTGTATAAGTATACTTCCGAAAAAATGCGGCCCGTGTATGCCGGTAAAACCGTAAAGGAATTCAATCAGGCTTATTCCAAAGCGGATTCGTTAACGATCATGAAATCGTATCCGTTTGCCACACAACCGATTGAGTCGTTTTCACCGGAAGACCAAAAGGCGATTCAGGATTATCTGGAAAAGGATGTGCCTCTTCCGAAGAACATTACGGATCAAATAGATGAGATCTTTCAGGCTGCGAATGATGAAGTATACCCTTCTTCCATCGGCTTCAATGTTGAACAGGAATTTGGTAATCCGGATAAACTGAAGACGTTGGAAGAGAGCATTAAGCCGTTGCTGAATGCGGAAACACTTCCCGAAGTAAAGGATATGACGTCGGAACAAAAGAAAGCGGCGCTGGATGGATTTGATTCCACATTTACTCCGGCATATACCTTTAGTTTTACGGTTGTTAATCAAAGCAGCATCGGGAAGGATCCGTTTGACCTGATTAAAATCGGAGATCAGTCCGCTAAAGAATTCAGTGCGGAGAAATATAAGGATGATAAGATTTTTGGCGAAAACACCAAATTTGAAGAATTAAGTGATTCCCAAAAAGAAGAATACATGAAATTAAATATCATGCGCGCCGTGGCGGATCCATCCACAGAAGTAAAGTGCCATGATCTTGAACTCGATGGTCAGGGAAAACTGGTAGAAACAAATGTTAAGTTTTCATCCAAGAAAGTCCATGATGATCTGAAGAAGGAACCTGAATATGTTGCCAAAAACAGGCAGCGCGTACAGGACGCAAAGAATCTATCCAATGAATTGGTAAATCTGGTAAATGAAGTGGACTTCAATCTTCTCGGCCAGGGTTCTCAGGCATTCAAGGATATGAAGAAAGAAGTTGCAGCCTTAAAGAAATTTACGGATCAGAAATTTAACCTGGATTCGAAGAACAAAATACCGCTCAACGTATCAGAGGCACTTCTTGACGCGCAGTATAAGGCTCTTACCAGGATAAAGGATTATTTGGAGTATAAGCAGGAACAGTTTAACAGGGAGCCGAACCGTCGTAATGATCCCAAGCGTCAGGTGAGAGAGCAGCCCCGTATCAAGAACAGTATTAAAATGTTTGACAAGCTTCAAACGGCCTACATAGACAATAAGAAATACGTGATGGAAAGGGAAAACGAACTGCGAACCTATCTCGGGAAAAAACTGGATGAGGCGGAAAAAGAGAGAAAAGATCCGGATGCATCCTATCCCGCAAACATCAAAAAGAGTGTGGACCTGATTTTTAAACTTGACGGAAAACGTTGGGAGGGCAAAGAAGACGGTAAGGCAGTGGAACATTTCAGAAAACTGAATGAAGGATTGAAACTGAAATATACCGATGAGGATATTATGGAAATCGGATTGAATCAAGACCATCCGGGACATGACATCATTCAAAAAGCGTTGAAAGATGAGAATGCGCGTTATGAAAAAGACAAATTCGGTCAGAAAAAACTGATTGAAGAAAAGAAGTATTCCAATAAAGAACTGATTTCCATGGCAGTCAAAGACAAGGGTATCAAGACCAAAGTAAACTGGCCGGAAGTTAAAAGCCTCGAGTCACATAAGACAGAATTGCATGATTTCAGAACGGATCTTTGGTCGCAGCAGACCAAGGAAAGTCTGAATCACAAGGAAATGTATAACGACCAGGATAAAGCGTTGGTACAGGCAAAACAGGCAGGTGTAAAGCAGAATGATATGCAAAATGGACCGAAAAAATAAAGTTGCCATACTTTCCAATATCAATACGGATCCGCTCGTGCGCCTTCTTTCCAAAGAGGAAGGATTGGATGTTTATGCACCGGAAGGGTATGGAGGAGAGCTCGGTGCATTGCTCAATCCTTCTTCGGCTTTGAATGCGTATGCTCCGGACGCGGTTTTTCTGCTGATGGATCAGGCGCAGTTGATTTCGCAGGAATATGATGTATCAACCGCAAAAGAGAAAATCGCACAGTGGTTTCAGGCATTTTCTTCAGCCATAAAACCGGGCGTATCCTATTTTCTTTCCGATGCATATCTGTATGCACCGGATACCGGAATGCTTTCGGGTACACCTGTCCGGCAACAGTTGGAAAACCTTTGGCAGGAGGAGTTTGAACATCTTCTTAAGAAACACCCCAATCTGTATCTTTTTCCATATGGAGATATCATCAGAAGACTCGGGGAGGAAAGGGCTTTCTCGCCGAAGATGTGGTACATGGGTAAAATTCTTCACAGTAATGACTGCCTGAAGGCACTGAAAGAAGAGGTCGTAAAATGTTTGCATCTTCTGTCCGGCATCCCGAAGAAGGTTCTACTGCTGGATCTGGACAATACCCTTTGGAAGGGCCTTGCGGGCGAACACAATATTACACCCGTCGGGCTCGGTGATGACGGCGTGGGAGCTGCATATAAAAATTTCCAGCGTGTGATTAAGTACATGCAGACAAACGGTGTGATTTTGGGCATCGTTTCGAAAAATAACGAAGAGGATGCCTTTGAGATATTGGCAAATCATCCGCATATGATCTTAAGGAAGCAGGATTTTGCCGCATACCGGATTAACTGGGAGCAAAAGGATACCAATATCAAAGAGATTGCCAAAGAACTGAATCTGGGATTGGATTCCTTCGTTTTCCTCGATGATTCCGCAGCGGAGAGGATGCTGATCCGCGAGGCGCTTCCTTTTGTTACGGTGCCTGATCTGCCGGAAAGACCCGAGGATTTGGCGTCTTTTGCGGTGAAACTGTATTTTGATTATTTTGCTTCCGTAAATCTGACCGAAGAAGATAAGAACAAAACGAAGCTGTATCTTGCCAATAAGCAGAGGGAAGAACTAAAGGGAGAGGTTACGGATTATCAAACCTATCTTCGCAAACTGGATATCCGCCTGATTCGTGAAAATCCTTTGGAAAACCGTGAACGCCTGGGACAGCTTATGAATAAAACGAATCAGTTTAATTTAACGACAAAGCGTTATGATGAGAAGGAACTGGCAGAACTTATGGAAGATAAAGGCCGGGAAATCTTTCTCTATCGCGTAACGGATATCTTCGGGGACAACGGAATTGTCGGCGCGGCAATTTTACATTACGGGGAGACTGCGGATATTGAGGAATTCACCTTAAGTTGTCGTGTGATGGGAAGACAGATCGAGAATGCAATCGTACAGGATTTGGAAGAGGCTGCAGGAAACAGGGGATATGATAAGATCCGGGGATTCTATCATCCGAGTGAAAAGAACCTTCCCGTAAAGAATCTGTACCCTTCTTTGGGGTACATACAGATTTCCGATACTGACAAAGAGGCTGTATATGAGTTAAAATTAGGGGAAGCACCGAAGAGAGAATATGTTTTAAAGAGGGAAACGAAATGAGAGAGAAGATCATCGCGTTGATTGAGAATCAGCTTGGCCTGGAAGCGGGCAGTATCAAGGAAACCGACCTGATCGAGGATATCAGGGGCTGGGATTCCCTTGCGCATGTTCTGATTATCGGAGAACTGGAGTCGCAGCTTGGCATTTCCATTCCGCTTGAAGAAGCGATTGAGATCGTAACGGTTGAAGATTTATTGGCCAAAGCCGGCGTTTGATGTATTATTGATGATTGTAAGAAAAAGGGACGGAGCCAAGCTCTGTCCCTTTTGGTGTGCGTTATTTGGTGATTTCCGCGATTTGTTTACGAAATTCTGTAACTGTCATATCAAGATTCGGTGACTCTCCGTCAAGGAACTCTCTTAACATCGCGGATGTGTGATAACTTCCCTTGCCGATTTGGTCTTTTGGTTCGTATTCTCCGGAAGAGATGATATCGATATTCTCCATAAAGAGATTGACTATTTCTTCGTTTAACCGATCGTAGGAAGTGCGAAGTGTCTCGGTATCCTCATCAAAGGTAATTTCCTTCTGAACGATGATTTTACCGGTATCGAGACCGGCCTCCAGCTGGTGAATGGTGACTCCCTTCGGGCTGTTTTCGATAAAACTCCAAAGATTTGGTGAAGCTCCCTTATTCCAAGGAAGATAGGAACAGTGGAGATTTACGATGCGCTTTCCGAGAAGTTCAATGACATCCTTTTTCACGATGTGGCGGTAATTGTAGCTGACTACCAAATCCGGTTGAAAGGATTCGATAAAAGGCACATCAATGGCATTCGGATAAATGGTTACGTCGCAACCCTTCCGGGTCAGCTTGTCATATAAAACCTGGGCGTTATTGTTGTTGCTAAGCAGCAGGATTTTCATCTTCTCTTCCTTACATTGCGAATTACTTATACCTGTCCGTATTTCTTTAAGATGTTCTGAATTCTTGCGGAAGGATTCAGAAGGTCGGAAATGGATGCGTCGTGATTTAAGGTATCAATCAGGTATGCAATATACTTGCTCATGTCAACGTTGATGTACCAGGGACGGGAAAGAAGTTCCGGAGTCTGGTAAACCAGGTTGGTGGTAAGAACTCTGTAAAGAAGACCGTCTTCAAATGCCTTGTCGAATTTCTCCAGACCGTTGGTGAAAAGTCCGAATGTGGTAGCAAGGAAGATACGGTTTGCATTTCTTCTCTTTAATTCTTCCGCTACATCAAGAGCGCTGTCACCGGAGGAGATCATATCATCGATGATGATGGCATCCTTGCCGGATAAATCGGTTCCCAGGTACTCATGTGCAACGATGGGGTTGCGTCCGTCCACGATACGGCTGTAATCGCGGCGTTTGTAGAACATACCGACATTCAGGCCGATGATGTTTGCCATGTATACGGCACGGGAAAGAGCGCCTTCATCGGGGGAGATGACCATCATGTGGTCCGCATCCAATTTGATGTCGGGAACATTCTTTAACAGTGCTTTTGTAAACTGGTAGGTCGGTGTAACGGTTTCAAAACCGTGAAGAGGAATTGCATTCTGTACTCTGGGGTCATGTGCATCGAAGGTAATGATGTTGTCTACGCCGAGAGAAGTAAGCTCCTGAAGGGCAAGTGCACAGTCAAGGGATTCTCTTGCGGTACGCTTGTGCTGTCTTCCTTCATACAGGAAGGGCATGATTACGTTGATTCTGCGTGCTTTTCCGCCGATTGCGGCAATGACACGCTTGACATCCTGGAAATGATCGTCGGGGGACATATGATTGGTATGTCCGCAAACGGTGTAGGTTTCATTGTAGTTGCAGACATCAACCAGTATGTAGATGTCGGCGCCACGTACGGATTCGTTAATCGTACATTTGGCTTCGCCGGATCCGAAACGGGAAAGCTTGGCATCGAGAATATAGGATTCTCTCTGATAACCGGAATATGCAAGGGAGCCTTTGTGCTCGCTTTCTCTTTCGGTTCTCCATTTTACCAGATATTCGTCTACCTTTCTGCCGATTTCATTGCATCCTTTGGTAGGCATCAGTCTTAACGCACCTACGGGGATGGTTTCCAGATTGCGCACTTCTTCGGAATGAGCCATGGAAAATTCCTCACTTTCTGTTTTGCATTTGTTTGATATATAATCTGATGTCCTGTCCGGACAGCGTACAGATTTCAAAATTATTGAACAGTCTTGAGAAGACCCTTTCGGAATAGCGGTTGCAAAGATCTTCTATGGACAGATTGGTCGAAATAACCGTCGATTTATTGGTTAATGAGCGTTCGTTTAAAAGCGTCAGAAGTTCCGAAACCACAAAGGAATTGGTTACTTCCGTACCCAGATCGTCCAAAACCAGTAAATCACAGGTATAAATCAGTTCCGGAGTGTTGATTTCCGTCGGGCTTTTGCGGAAACGGTAATCCGCAATTGCGTTAAATAAGGTCGGAGCACTGAAGTACAGGCAAGAGTAGCCTTTTTTAATGACTTCTTCCACGATGCAGTTCGAAAGAAAAGTCTTGCCCGTTCCGACGGTTCCGTTGAAACAGATATTCCGTCCGCCTTCTCCGAATTCATCCGCGAACGCTTTTGCTTTCGAGTAAGCCTTTTCAAATTGTCTCGCAGATTCCCCGATCTGGAAATCGTGACGCAGGGTGGAGAAGTTCTCGGTTTTCAGTTTTTCCTTAATGTTGCTTTGCTCATACAGACGGTCCATTAATGCCTGTTTAAAACAGTGACAGGTCACTCCGTCAACGAAGCCGGTGTCCTTGCAGTCCGGGCATAGATAGACCGGCTCAAGGTAGTTGATCGAAAAACCGGCGCCCGTAAGAGCCAGTTTCTGCTCACGGGTTTTATCCTCAATTAAGTCATCAATGTGTGCAACGAGCGCGGAATCCTTCCGGATTCGGGCACGGACCTTTTCGGCGGAGAGGGAAATAATCTCCTCTTCCAGACTGCGATAGGAGGGGATGCGTGTATACACTTCCTCCTTCTTTTGGTTTAACAGCCTGTGGTTTTCAAGGCGGCGCGCGTTGTATTCACTCAGTATTTCGTTGTAATCCGAAGTGGAAAGACTCATTGTTTATCCGGTTAAATCAGTTTTCGTTGATAAATTTCTGCAGTGCGGCAAAATCATAAGTGGACTTCTGATAGGAAGCAGGATACGAATTTGTTTTGCACGCCGTATTTGCCTGCTTTGCCTTACGGTAGTTTTCTTCCGCCGTTTCGATTTCGGCAAGCGTACACAGTCCCTGTTCATGCCACTTGGAGAGAATGCCTTCGGCATAAGGAAAACGGTCGGATTCGGTTTTCATGACCGTTCTTTCGCAGGCTGCCAGAACAACTTCCCTGTCAAAACCATAGGTTCCGAGCCAGCGGCTGATGAATTCGGTTTCCTTGATGGTCGGTGTTCCGCTCTTTCCGAGTGCTGCCATGATATCGAATGTGGTGCGCTCGTACCGTGCAATACCATCCTTGGCCTGTGCGGGAGTTTTAATACCCTGCTGGAACCAGGAAACGGCTACGGCTTCGATGTAATTGAAGCTTCTTTTATTCTTGGAAACGCAGTACTGCAGCAGCAGATCCAGCATCTCGAAGTCAAAGGAAAGCTCTTTGTGGATATAAAGAAGGCTTCGAAGGTCGGACGGACTGATGGTCTTGGCAAGATAGGACTCCGTTACGGCAATCAGTTCTTCCGTGCGGGTTTCTGCCTTGAATGCACGAAGGTCATCCGCACTGTAGGAAGGTTTTTCCGGAACCGGCGGATGAGCGGGTACCTTCTTCTCTTCGATGGAGGGTACGATGGAAAGGACAGGGGCAGCAGGCGCTGCGACTGCCTTTTCTTCCCCGGTATCTTCTTTGCGGATGCCGAGGAGTGTGATACCGCAGATTTCGCCCGTTAAATCATAGCGAAGGCGCAGTAATCCCTCTTTCTCCCAGTATTTCAATGAACGGATAACGTCTTTCTCCGTATGGTTAAACGTATCGGCGATATCACCGATTTCAAAAGACGAATCCGAACCGGAATTGCGAAGAAGGTAAAGATACACTTTGATCTGTGCATCGTTTGCTTCTTTCATATAGTGATCGATGAAAACATTGGACACAGCGGTACTTCCCAAGTTTCCATCGCCGGTCAGCATAATGCGGCTCATTACAAATTCCCCCAATTTCTCATTTAAGCATTGTGATTATAGCATAAGAAACGGGAAATGCAAACTAAATTTTATCCGCAAACCATTGATTTTACTGGGTTTTCCGGGCATGTGGATAATGTGCATAAGTCGGAGCGTTTTGACAGAAAACCCTGATTTTTGGGCAAAAAAATATCCACAGCCATTTTTTGCCGTTTTTGGCGAAAAAACTGTGGATATTGTGGATAACTATTGACCGAGGAGCTCTTCGCCTACGCGCAACACGTCTCCGGCGCCCATAGTTATCAACACATCCCCCGGGTTACAATTTTGCAGTAAAAATATTTCAATTTCCGAAAAAGAGTGGAAATAATGGCAATCCGTGCCTCTTTTTACGATCTCTTTCATCAGGTCTTCGGACGAGATTCCGAGGGTATCGGTCTCGCGTGCGGCATAAATATCTGCCAAAACCACATGCTCCGCCATGGAAAGTGCATCGGCAAAATCGCTCATCAGGGCCTTGGTTCTGGAATAGGTATGCGGCTGGAAAACAACCCACAGGTGATTGTGCGGGAATTTCTCCGCTGCGGTAAGGGTTGCCTTAATCTCCGTAGGATGGTGGGCATAATCGTCCACAATCGTAATGTCTCCGATCTTACCTTTGATCTGGAAACGTCTGTCCGCGCCGGTACATTTATCGACTGCGTCAAGAGAGGGCTCCATCGCAAAGGAAAGGGTATCGGCAAGCGCCAGTGCTGCCAGTGAATTATATACATTATGAATACCCATCACGTTTAAGATTACGGGATAGGTGTTTCCGCCGGGTGTATGCAGGGTATAGGACGGATGCCCGGATGCATCATAGGTGATATCCGTTGCATAATAATCGAAAGAATCGGATAAACCGAATGTGCGAATGGGACATTTTACATCTGCCGTGATTTCGGACAGATTGTCGATTTCCCCGTTGATGATCAAAGCTCCGTTCTCGGGAAGGAGAAGGGCAAATTTATGGAAGGAATTGCGGATATCCGCAAGATCCTTAAAGAAGTCCAGATGATCCGCTTCAATATTCAGAATCACTCCGTAGCGGGGGAAGAAGGACAAGAAGCTGTTCGTGTATTCACAGGCCTCCGTTAAGAAGTAATCGGAGTGTCCGATGCGGATGTTTCCGCCGATCGCTTTCAACATACCTCCGATGGAAAGGGTCGGGTCGGTGTCCATGGAAAGGAGAATTTCGGATGCCATGGAAGAAGTGGTGGTTTTACCATGGGTACCGCTGATAGCGATGGAACAGTCGTAATTGCGCATCAACTGACCGAGGAGTTCCGCTCTGGTAAGCATCGGCAGGTTGTGTTCCATTGCGGAACCGAATTCGGGATTGTCCATCCGGATGGCTGCCGTGTACACGACCAGGTCAATGTCGGCCGTAATGTTTTCATAGCGCTGTCCGATGTAGATGGTCGCGCCTTCGTTTCGCAACTGCTCGGTTAATTCGGATTCCTTGTTATCGGATCCGGAAACGGTAAAACCTTCCGAAAGCAGGATGCTTGCCAAACCACTCATACTGATGCCGCCGATGCCGATAAAATGCACATGGACGGGATTGTTAAAATCGATATTGTACATGGTGTACTCCTTTCCCTATTCGATTATAGAATAAACTCCCTCATTCGTCCATATTTGAAGGAAAAGGTTTTTCCGTTCCGTGTCGGAAACGGATTTGTTCAATTTTTCAAGAATCCGGGATAAAAAATAAGTGCCGGTTCGTGATTTTTACCAAAAACGAACGCGTTTATTAGGTGAAAAGTATGAAAAACTAACAGAAGAAAATTAAAAAAAGAGGAAATAGTGGCTTTTTCATAGTTCACTTTTTACAAAAGCCATGTTAAAATTTTCTTATGGAAGTCGGGGGGCTACCATTTTTTAGTGTTACCTTTTTAGAGAGGAAGGCCGTTGTTTGGGGGAAAATAACAGCGGAAAAACACAGTATTTGGGGTACAAAAATATTGTTTGTGAGGTGAAAGCATGATCAAGAAAGAAATGATTGCCATGTTGCTTGCAGGCGGTCAGGGAAGTCGTCTTGGTGTGTTAACTGCCAAGGTGGCGAAACCGGCGGTTTCATTCGGCGGTAAGTACAGAATTATCGATTTCCCTTTGAGTAACTGCATTAATTCGGGTGTGGATACCGTGGGTGTATTGACCCAGTATCAGCCTCTTCGTCTGAATACCCATATCGGAATCGGTATTCCTTGGGATTTGGACAGAAATATCGGCGGTGTGACCGTGCTTCCTCCTTACGAGAAGAGTACGGATACCGAGTGGTATACCGGTACTGCAAACGCAATCTATCAGAATATTGATTACATGGACAGCTTTAATCCCGATTATGTGCTGATTCTGTCCGGCGATCATATTTATAAGATGGATTATGAAGTTATGCTTGATTTCCACAAGAAGAACGGTGCGGAGGTCACCATTGCGGCAATGCCCGTTCCTTTGGAAGAAGCTAAGAGATTCGGTATCGTAATCACCGACGACAACCGTAAGATTATTGATTTTGAAGAAAAACCCGAGAAACCCAGAAGCAACCTGGCAAGTATGGGTATCTATATCTTCAATTGGAAGACATTGAAGGAAGCACTTCTTGCCAAAGCTTCCCAGCCGAATTTGGACTTCGGTAAGCATGTCATTCCGTATTGCCATGAAAAGGGCGCACCGCTTTATGCGTATGAATACAACGGATACTGGAAGGACGTCGGAACACTTCATTCCTATTGGGAAGCCAATATGGAATTGATTGATATCGTTCCCGTATTCAACCTCTATGAGGAATATTGGAAAATCTATACCAAGTCCGATACGCTTCCTCCCCAGTATCTGTCCAAAGACAGCGTAACCGAGAAATGTATTATCGGTGAGGGATCCAGCATTTACGGCAAGGTATACAATTCCATCATCGGTTGCGGTGTTACCATCGGTGAAGGAACCGTCATCCGCGATTCCATCATTATGAATGAAACCCAGATCGGCAAGAACTGTGAGATCAGCAAAGCCATCATCGCAGAGAACGTTGTAGTGGAAGATGAGGTGAAGCTCGGTGTCGGTGACGAAGTACCGAACGAGACGGATCCGCATATCTACAATAACGGATTGGTTACCATTGGAGAGAAATCTGTCATTCCGAAGGGCGTCAGTGTCGGAAAGAACTCCGTTATTTCCGGTATCACGAAAGAAAGTGATTATCCGGACGGATTACTTGGCAGTGGAAAAACTTTGATTAAGGCAGGTGACTGAATATGAGAGCGATTGGAATCATTTTAGCCGGTGGAAATAATCACAGAATGCGCGAACTCTCCTTAAAGAGAGCAATTTCCGCAATGCCCGTAGCCGGCAGCTACAGAAGTATCGATTTTGCATTAAGCAGCATGAGCAACTCTCACATTCAGAAAGTTGCCGTACTGACCCAGTATAACGCAAGAAGTTTAAATGAGCATTTAAGCTCCTCCAAATGGTGGGACTTCGGTAGAAAACAGGGAGGTCTTTATGTATTCACTCCCGTGGTGACCGCCGATAACTCCAACTGGTACAGAGGAACGGCCGATGCCATTTATCAGAATATCGAATTCTTAAAAAGAAGCCATGAGCCCTATGTTGTTATCGCATCCGGTGACTGTGTTTACAAGATGGATTACAACAAGCTTTTGGAATATCATATCGACAAAAAAGCGGATATTACCGTTGTTTGCAAGGATATGCCCGAGAACGTTAACGTAGAGCGTTACGGCGTCATTAAGATGAACGAAGAAAGCCGTATCGAGGAATTCGACGAGAAGCCCATGGTAGCCAAGACCAATACGGTTTCCTGCGGTATCTATGTGATCAGAAGACGTCTTTTAATCGAGTTGATCGAGAAGAGCAACGAAGAGGGCAGATATGATTTTGTTGCGGATATTTTAATCCGTTACAAGGAAATGAAGAGAATCTTCGGATTTAAGATGAAAGATTATTGGAAGAATATCGCTTCCGTGGAAGATTACTATGAGACCAATATGGATTTCCTGAACAAGGATGTAAGAGATTACTTCTTCCATGAATATCCGGATGTATATTCCAAGGTTGACGATCTTCCTCCCGCTAAATACAATGTGGGCGCCGAAGTTAAGAATTCGCTGGTAGCTTCGGGAACCATCGTAAACGGTAAGGTTGAAGATTCCTTAATCTTTAAGAAAGTATTTGTCGGCAACAACTGCCACATTAAAAATTCCATCATTCTGAATGACGTTTACATCGGTGACAATACCTACATCGAGAATTGCATTGTGGAAAGCAGAAACACCATCCGCGCGAATTCGAGATACGTTGGGGACGGTGAGGTTAAAGTGTTGATCGAGAAAACGGCAAGATATGAGGTGCAATAAGTCTTTTTAGAGAAGATATGGGGAAAAAGAAAACGGAGCAATTTGCTCCGTTTTCTTGCTATAAGGCAGGTCTTTTGGAATTGATTTCATATTTCGTTGCAACCATTTGCACATTTTGCGGGTATATATAGAAAGAGGTAGAATACCCCAATTTTACTTATCCGAATCATATATATACTAAAAACGCAAAAAAATCGGGGAGGACATGAATATGCCAACAAAGAAAACAAAGCTTACAGCCAACAATTTAAAACAACGGCCCGGATGGTTTCCGCCGATTCATGACAAACCGGGTAGCAATGGACATATATACGGTGATGAAAAATTTTACAAAACCGATAAAGCCGGTAAGGAGTACTTTCATAAAATCATGAAAGAAAATTTTGGCTTTAGTCTGGTTGCGGATCCGGAGGATGTTAAGAAACGAATCGTTTTGACATCCGATGTGGACAGAGCCGCCATGGATAAGTATCTGCGGAGAATGGAAGAAGTGAGCCAAATGCCGGATTCACCCCAGAAAATAGAGGAGTACAATTTAGCGGCGGGTGAGATGGAATTTAATCTGTATCAGATGCTTTCCAAGGGCAGGCTGGTGTTTATTCCTTTGGGCGAAACCGAACCAAGACAGCTTCGCTATAACCCGGATGCGGGAGAATTCCAGCTTTCCGGAGAGTACAAGAACTTAGAAGAGTTCAGTAAACTGAATGACGCATTTCTTCCGAGAGATAAAAGGGGAAATATCATTACCCAGAAAAAAGAGAATCTTTTGCAACCGCAACATCCCGGTGAGTTTACACTCCGTGAGCCGGTTAAGCCGGCACCGCTTCAGCCGTTTAAAGAAAGACTTCGTGATATGCCTAAGATGAGGGAAGTGAAGCCGCTTCGCGACGAACCGAAACCTCCAAAGGATCCCAGGGAGGGCGGTAAAACAAAGGATGATCTGATTGAAGAGGAATTCAAAGAACTCACTAAGGGTATGGTAAAACCTGAACTGAAGGAGGTCGATATTCCTGTTCCGCGTTTTACTTTCAAAGTCCCGGAAAAGATTGAGAAACCGAATCCGCCCCGTACGGATCTGAAGGAACCGGTGGCTCCCGCGATCGAAAATGAAATCAAACTGCTTGAAGAACAAATGAAATCCGTAAAGGATCCCGTATTCAATTCCGAATTCAAGCGTGTTCTGGTGAAAAAACCGGTTCCCGTAAAGGAACCCTATAAGCCTGTGCTTGAAAGTCCTGATCCACCCGCAGAGCCGGAATATATACAGCTTCAGAAGGAGCCGGTATTTAAGCACCCTCTTCTACCGGATATTAAACTTAGGTATCCGGATTGGAAACCCAGGGAAAAACCGGTCCATCCGGGCAAGGTGCAGTTTATCGATCCGCCTGACGAACCCAGACTTCGTGAAGAACCACAGGAACCGCAAAGACCCGGATTCTTCAGGAGGTTATTAAGCTCTGCAGCCAATCGCCAGTATGAGGAAAGACACCGTGAATGGGAAATAGACCACAGTAGCTGGGTTCAGCAACGCGATGAAATGCCTCAAAGAATGAATGAGTACAGGGCCAGAGTCAGCGAAGTAGAGCGCCTGAATACTGTCGCCATAAATGATTACATCGCAAAGGTGCAGGCATATACCGCCGAATTAGAGTTATATAACGCGGAAATGAAGGAATACGAGCACCAGCTACAAGATTTAGAGCCGGAAAATCAGGTTATCTATGACCAGTTTATGTCGGATCTTCAGGAATACAAGGAGGCCAGAGCAAAACTCGGTGATCAGTATGATCTGGATTATCAGGATTTCTTAACCGAACATAAGCTTTGGGAGGAGCAGAATAAAGAAGATATCGAAAAGAATAAGAAGATAAAAGAAGATTATGAGAATTCTCCTGAGTATAAGAAGTATGAGGAAGAAAAGAATTGGTATGATGTGAATGTGAAGCCGTTTGTTTTCCAGTATGACAAGATCCAGGGAATAAAGGATAATCTTACGAAAGAATACGAAGAGAATCTTGCAAAATATAATGCATATCTCAAGGACGAGGAGGCATATCAGAAAGCTCTTGAGCCGGTTAAAGAGTGGATTGAGGAAGATGACAGGGTAAAGAACGGTGGTAAAGAGGATTATGAAGAAAATAAGGAATCACGATTAAGCGAAAGACTCGCCGCAAACGAAAAGGCCAACCTGGATTATGACAAAGAACTCGAAGATTACAAGAATAAGATGGAGAGTCTCTATGATGTTCACAAAGACCTGATCAATAAACCGGAGCATATTCAGTACGTTAAGGATAAAAAAGAATACGACCGGAACGAGGAACTTAAGACAAAGAAAGTTGTTGTTAGGAAGCAGGTTCCCGATGAGTTAGACTTTGACTTAAATGTTAATTACGATGAATTAACCGATGAAGAGAAAAAGAAACTCGGCGAAAAACTTGATCCGATTCTTACATCCGACAAACAGCCGCTTCTTTCCGAGAAAGTTGTCGAAGATGAGAATAACGAGAAGGTAATAGAAAATGACAATTACGATGCTTTGAATTATTCCGTTGTGGAAGATGAGTTATTTGACGGCATGGACGAAGAGGGACTGCAGCAGGAGGGTAATCAGGAAGAGAAACAGCAGGAACTCGGAGAGGATCAGGAGGAGATTACATTATATGAATATGAACTCCGCAGATTCGAGGCATCTCAAAAAGATCAGAAATACTATGATCTGATGAAGAAACGATATGATGATAAGGTAAAGGAGTTTGAACAGAAGAAGGAAGAAACCGAAGAATGGAACGTCATGCTTGATTTTAAGGTTACTGAGTATGACAACCGTATTCAGGAACTTCAAATGACCGCCCAGAATAATGTGAGCCAGAAACTCAGAACCTATGATGAGAACCAGGTTCGGTATGAAAAGGATCATGAAAAGTGGAAGGAGGAAGAAAAAGAATACAAAGAGGATAAGGCGGATGCAGAGCGCGACTATTCTCTGGCTATGTTCAATTGGAATAACGAAAAAGAGGAATTTGATAATAAAAAAGCCGAATACGAACAAGAGGCAAAAGACTACGAAAACTATGTGAATGCCTATAATACCAGAGTCAAAGAATATAAAGCTGCGTATGAGGATTACTCCAAGAAACTGATCCAGTATAACAATGATGTTAAAATGAACAAAATCATTGAGGAGAAGAATGAGAAATACGAAGAAGAGTATCAGAAACTCGTCGAAGAAAATACGCAAAAGAAAATAGCGAAAGACCCGGAATTATTGGACTATAAACGAAGCCAGCAGGAGTATTTGAACGGAAGTCTTCAGTGGGGATTGGAACTGAATAAAAATGCCACGGTTTCCGAATGGAAGAACGATATGAAGTCCGAGCAGGTAATGGACCAATACTTCGACAATCATCAAAGAAAGATCAATGAGTACAATAACTTTAAGATCAAATGCAAGAATATTAAGGAAGTAGATCCCATTCAGCAGAAGAATTACGAGGAAATGATCAAATACGGAAAATATCCGGAAAAAGCAAGACCGTTCTTCAAACTGCTGGATTTGGAAGAAGAGAAGCTTGATAAAGTGATTGATCATATGGGCCAAAAGGATTTTGAATCTGCCGATAACTTCAGGGATGCTGCGACTTTGAAGATGTACAATAAGGTCGTTCGCAATGAACTGGAGTCGACTTACAAAAATCCCGATTTTGATCCGAACAAATTTGCGCAGTATCTGGATCCGAAATACAAGAGTGATGCGCTGAAGTCCATGCGTAGCGATAAGACTTTGGTAACGTCTCTGAAAACAATGCACAAACAAGAGCTTAACATGGCCAAAAACATTAAACAGGATGTTCCCGAAAGATTCAGAGGCCTGTTTAAAACGGATTCCTGGAAAGTGACCGATCTTTATTCGAAACGCTATGAGAATCTTAAGAAGGATGCCATCGATCCGATAACGAAGAAGACTCATAAGGCGAAAGCAGCCGAGAACAATAAGAATAAACCGGAGAAGAAACCGGTTAAAATGTTCAGCTAGGCGGCAGCTATTTTACCCTAAAGGTTTTCGGACCGAATTTGCGGATTAAAAGACGGGAAACAAGAACATACGGTACGGTAATGACAAGCAGAATCACGGTCAGAATCAGTGCATTCATCGGGATGAAAATCAGCGCGAAATAAAAAAATCCGCTGAGTACATTGAAAAACGTGTAGACATGGTTTTTCACCATATAATCGCCGTTGTAGGGCTGCATTAAATAGTAAAGCGTCATATGACGTACCGAAAACAGAATAACAGAAATAAATATTACGAGTGCGGTAAACAGACACTGCAAAAGGAAATCTTCCCCGCCGGTCAGAAGAATCGTGACTAGTGCGAAGACGGCCATCATAACGGCCGGTATGCAGTTAAGTTTTACCGCTCTTTTGCATCGTATCGTAAACATGCGAAGCAACGCCCTGGGTGTTTTGTAGAAACCATAGTTTAAAAGCGCCGAGTCGCAGTTTGCAAACATCGCATGGGCAAAGGATTCCGTGGAATTAAGCGTAAACAAAAGGAAAACAAAAATGCCCGGATGCCGGGTAAATGCATAGCGCAAGGTCGATTCCGTCGGAAGTACAAACCGGCGCAGTTCAAAGTGTAAATATATGCTAAGAAGTGTTATCGTTATAACCGTACCGATGCAGGCTCCGATGAGTCTTCCGAAGAGGACTTTCTTGTGGCGCTTGATAAAAAGGTCATTTAAAAACTCAAAGCCGCGCTTATCGCTTTTGGCCTCCGCGTTTCCGAAACGTAACTCTTTGGAGTGGCGGAGTTCGTTTTTTTGTTTGGTTTCGGCTACTTTCCGCCTCTCATCCTCCGCAAAAAGGGCTGTACGATAGAGCCCGTAAGGAAATTTCCGGATTAAGAGAATTCCGGGGATCAGTAAAAGTGCAAAGAGGACGATGCCGATTTCACCGATGAGGTGCAGGTTCAGACCGATCACCCAGAAGGCACCTGCAATTCCTCCGAAGAACAAAAGAAAATCAAAAAGTCCGATCAGCCAGGTGTTTCCGGCGATGGAGGCGGGAATCCCTTTTTTGGAAGCAAGCCTTCCGGCTTTCTGTTTTAAGGAGTAGGTAAGCATCATAAAGCCGCATCTTCCGAGGAGAAGTCCCACTCCGGCCAAAGGGATGACAGGCACAAAGAACCAGGGCACTTTCAGAAGCAGTGCTGCGGGAATGCCGAAGAAAGTATAGCCGATCAATGTGTTGACTGACTGGTAGGTAAGAATGGCAAGGATGTATTTCTTGGCATCCATTCCCAAGTAGAATACGGCGTATTTTGCCTCGGCCGTAACAGCAAAGACATTGCCAAACATTGCGATGAAAAGGGACAGGATTACAAGGCCGTACAGAAATGCCGTGGAAGAGGCGCCTTCAAAATAGTTGCCGATCGGAAATGAAATCAGCGCAAGAAGGGCAAACATACCGAGCTTTCCGAAAAATGCTTTGATAATCTCGATTTGCAGCGAAAAAAACAGGGTGATGATTTTGATCGCCCTGACACCGTAAATCCTTTCGGAAATGTGTTTTCCGATAATGGGAAGATGGCGGATTCCGTTTAGGATGGAATTGATATTGATTGTATTCCGGATGCTGAGGATAATCCTTAGCGAGTCAAGTATCGTCCGCATCTTTGAGTGCCTCTATGATTCTTTCTTTAAAATCGCTGTTATCCAGGTTTTCGCGGCTTACCGGTTCCAATTTGCCGTGATTTAAAAGGACAATTTCGTCGCAGAGATCGACAGCGATATCGAGAAGGTGCGTGGAGAAGATCAGTACGCGGCCTTCTTTTTGCTTTCTTAAGATATCTTTCATTTCCTCGGCCACAACCACATCCAGGGAAGTGAGCGGCTCATCGAGCAGCATCAGTTTCGGAGTGGAAATGATGTTTAAAAGCATCTGCATTTTATTTTTGGTGCCGTGCGAGTAATCCTTCATCAGGCGGTCTCTCGTATCCTCGGGAATGCGGACATAGTCCATGTATTCGTCGATGGTTTTGGATTCCGTTAATTCGTCTTTGTGGATGTCCATGAAAAAGCGCAGAAATTCACGGCCGGTTAAGAAGTCCGGAACCGTAGGGGTCGAAAGGACATAACCGATGTCGCCGGCTTTAACCTCGGACTTCGTTTCTCCGTCCATAAAATAAAAAGAACCGTTTTCAAATTCGATGTCGCTGTTCAGGCAGTTAAAGAGCGTTGTTTTACCGGCTCCGTTCCGGCCGAGCAGACCATAGATTTTTCCTTCTTCGAACGTAAAATCCACATCCGTTAATACCGGATGTTTTCCGTAACTTTTGGCCAGATGTGAGATAACGAATTTCACTGTAGTCCTCCCGGGGAGATTGTAGTCTATGTTATTGTATCATATTTTGGTTCCTATAGTTCATTTGAGTTTCTACGAGAAAGTTGTTATAATATTTTTTATGAAAAAAACAGGGAAAATATGGATTCGAAATATTGTCATTTTATTGGTTCTTCCGTTTGCGGGACTTCTGTTGATGCTGCTCGTACACCTTCTTCCCACAGGGAAAATGTTTACCAATGTCCTGAATTCCAAAGACACGATTGTAAAGGAATTCGATGACGGGCTTGTGGTGGACGGTTATCCGGCTACATTGACGGGCGGATTTACCGACAGCCTGATGCTGGAGTTTGCCATCTACAATACGCCGCATTCCGCGGTTCGGCAGGTGATGAACATGTACCGTGCGGAATCCTGTACGGATGGCGGTTGGCGAGCCGGAGAGTCCCTGGTCGATTACCTGGACGGATCACCAAACCAGCACGAAGTAACCTATGCAAGATATTGGCACGGTTACCTGGTAATATTAAAACCGCTTCTTTTGCTTGCATCATTTAATACGATTCGAATGATAAACGGGGCATTTCAGCTTCTACTTTTGTGTCTTGTAATCGTTCTATATACCAGGAAGGGGTATGGAAATATCGCGGTAAGCCTTGGTATCGCAATGCCGTTTTTGATGTTTACTTCATCGTTTACATCGCTTTCCTTAAGCATCTGCCTTTACATGGTATTGCTTCAGTTATTGGTTTTACCGATGATCAAGCCGACCGAAAACAGCGGAGTATTAACAACCTTTTTCCTGGTTTCGGGGGCGCTGACCGCATACTTTGATTTCCTGACCTATCCGCTGATCACGCTGGGATTTCCGCTTGTTGCTTACCTTTGTATGTTGAAGGAAAAGAATACAAAACAGTTCGGAAAGATCGGATTGTCGGGCGCATGCTGGGGCATCGGATATGCGTTTATGTGGGCATCAAAATGGCTTCTTGCAGCTATTTTTGCGGGAGGCGATGTGCTTTCGGATGCAACCTCCACCATAGCGCAGAGAACCTCCGCAATGGACTCAAGAGGACGCCTTGCAGGTTATCTGGATATCGTAAAAGACAATCTTTCACCGTATGCCAACCGCGCATTTCTGCTGTTTATGGCAGCAGCAGTCATCGGGTTGATTATATTTATTGCCGGAAAGGGAATAAAAGAATATCTTAAGACAATAAAGACGGCTCTTCCCGTCATCTGTCTTGCCCTTCTTCCCTTCCTTTGGTGGTTCGTAACTTCCAATCATTCGGGAGAGCACTGGCAGTTTACATGCAGAATTTTCGCAATCACAATTTTCGCCGTATTCGGCGGTTTAACCAAAGGATTCAATGAACGAACGGAGTAAATATGTTCATCATCGCAGGTCTCGGGAACCCGGGAAAAGAGTATCGAAATACCAGACATAATGTGGGCTACAGCGCACTGGATGTTTTTGCGTCCAAGTACGGAATCCGTGTCGAGGAAGAGAAGTTCAAGGCACTGATCGGAAAGGGCGTTGCAAACGGTCAGAAAGTGATTCTGGTCAAACCGCTTACATATATGAATTTAAGCGGAGAGGCCATTCGCGCCGTTTGTGATTATTATAAAATCGACGTCGAAAGCGAACTCATCGTCCTTTACGATGATATCGATCTTGCGGTCGGTCAGCTTCGCGTGCGTCCAAAGGGAAGTGCCGGAGGTCATAACGGAATCAAGAATATAATCGCACACCTTGGTACGGAAGTCTTTCAGCGGATCCGTGTGGGAATCGGCAAGAAACCACCCAGGATGGATTTGGCGGATTACGTTCTCGGACATTTTTCCAAAGAGGAGGAAACGGCCGAGAAAGAGGCATATGAGAAAGTCTCTGATGCGATTTTAATGTTGATGGACGGACAGATCGAAGAAGCAATGAATCAATATAACCGGAAGGTTGCCCTGACCGAAGAGCCTTCCAAAGAAGAATAATGGAATTATTTGATGCACCACTAAGAGAATTGAAAGAGTTTAACGATGCGAAGAATGCCCTGGATCAGGGTGTTAAAAGCATCGAGCTGACAGGTTGCACGGAAAGCGGAAAATGTCATTTCATCCAGGCTTTCGGTGCTCCTTTTGACGTACGCATTCTGATCACATCCGACGATCTGAAAGCCAAGTCCGTCGCCGAAGAGTATACGATGTATGATCCGGAAGTAAAATATCTTCCTGCGAAGGATCTGATTTTCTATCAGGCGGATATTTATTCCAACCAGATTACGGCGGAGAGACTGAAAGTCCTCCGCGCGATTTTAGAGGGAAAGCCCATTACCGTTGTCACCACGTTTGACTCGCTGACCTGCCCGATGGTGCCGCCCGAAGTGTTAAAAGATTATATCTTAACCGTCCGCACGGGAAGCGTGGTTGAGGAGCAGGCATTAGCGTATAAGCTTAGCCGCATGGGCTACGAGAAGGTCCTGAACGTGGAAGAAAAGGGACAGTTCGCCATCCGCGGAGGCATTGTCGACATCTTCGATCTGACGGAGGAAAACCCCGTGCGTATTGAATTATGGGGGGATGAAGTAGAATCCGTGCGCATTTTTGATGTGCAGACACAGCGCTCGTTAAATAAGGTAAAAGAGGCAGTAATCTATCCCGCGACGGAGCTTCTGTTCTCCAGGGAAACCAGGGAAAAAGGCTTTGCCCTGATCGAAAAAGAGGTCAAAAAGACCGTCAAGGTTTTCCGTGAGAAAGCGGCAAACGAGGAGGCGCATCGCTTAGAGCATGAGTGGAAGGTCTTAAAAGAGCAGGTGGAGGAGTTCAACGCAACCGGCGCGCTTGAAGGCTATATCCGCTATTTCTACCCGCAGGCGGGCTCGCTACTTGACTTGTTCGAAGGCAGAAAACGCATTATTTTCTGGGACGAGCCGTCCAAAATCGACAACCATGTTAAAACCGTGGAAGAGGAGTATAAAGACAGTTTTCTGCACCGCATCGAGAAGGGATATGCAATCCCGGGGCAGGCCAAGCTGATCACGCCTTCTTCCAAAGTCTATTCGAGGCTTAAGAACGAGACGGTTGTCGCTTTTACCCAGCTTGACTATGTCTCTTCCAAACTGCCTGTTGAAAAAACATTCGCCGTGGATATGCATCCGATGGCGGCATATAACGGCTCCGTGGAGGAGCTGATGAAAGACCTTTCTGCGTTTCGTAAGAAGGGTTACCGCGTACTGGTGGTTTCCTCTTCAAAGACCAGAGCCAAACGTCTGGCGGAGAGCATTACCGAAGAGGGAGTGAACGCGTTTTATTCGGAGAATACGAACCGGGTACTGAAAAGCGGAGAAGTCATGACCTGTCACGGCCATGTGCGTCAGGGCTATGTTTTTGACGGGATCGGTTTCGTGGTTCTTTCCGATACGGATATCTTCGGAAAAGAGAGAAAACGCAAGGCAAAGAAACAGTACTCCGGCAGCAGGATCCACGATTTCCGTGAATTGAAAGTCGGCGATTATGTTGTGCATGAAAGCTACGGTGTCGGAATATACCGCGGTATCGAGAAGGTTTTAAATGACGGTATTACCAAGGATTACATGAAGGTGGAATATGCCGGCAATTCGAATTTGTATGTGCTTGCAAGTTCCTTTGATGCCATTATGAAATATTCCTCCAAGGAAGGCAAAGCTCCGAAACTCAACAAACTCGGAACACAGGAGTGGCATAAGACCAAGACGAAGGTCCATGAGGCTGTGCTCGGGATTGCGAGGGATCTGGTGGAACTGTATGCAGCCAGAAAGCGCGGTGTGGGCCATCGATTCAGCAGGGATACCGTCTGGCAGAAAGAGTTTGAAGAGATGTTTCCCTATGAGGAAACCGACGATCAGTTGGCAGCAATCGAAGCCACCAAGGCGGACATGGAAAGCGATAAGATCATGGAGCGCTTGATCTGCGGGGATGTCGGTTACGGCAAAACGGAGATAGCAATCCGTGCCGCATTTAAGGCCGTTATGGATGGCTATCAGGTGCTTTTCCTGGTTCCGACGACCATTCTGGCCGAGCAGCATTATGAGACTTTTGTATCGAGAATGAAAGATTTCCCGATTCGTATCGAACTGCTTTCGAGATTCCGCACACCGACGGAACAGAGAAGAACGGTGGACCGTCTGAAGAAGGGCCTGGTCGACATTGTCATCGGAACGCACCGCATCCTTTCGAAGGACATCGAACCGAAGAATTTGGGACTTTTGATCATCGATGAGGAGCAGCGTTTCGGTGTTGCACACAAGGAAAAACTGAAAAAACTCCGTACGGACGTGGACGTTCTGACTCTTACGGCGACGCCCATCCCACGTACATTAAATATGTCACTGGTCGGCATCCGCGACATGTCCGTTCTTGACGAAGCACCCTTAGACCGCCTTCCGATCCAGACCTTTGTCATGGAATATAACGAGGAAATGGTCAGGGAAGCCATCACCAGAGAACTTGCAAGAGGCGGTCAGGTTTATTTCGTGCATAACCGCGTTAATGATATTTCCAATGTTGCGGCAAGGGTGGCAGCACTGGTTCCGCAGGCGCGGGTGGCTTTTGCACACGGGCAGATGAACGAAAGAGAACTTGAGGACATCATGCATGACTTTATCCATGGGGAGACGGATGTGCTGATCTCCACGACCATTATCGAGACCGGTCTGGATATCCCGAATGTCAATACGATCATTATCGATCACTCCGACCGTTTCGGATTGGCACAGTTGTATCAGCTTCGCGGACGTGTCGGAAGAAGCAACCGCGGTGCATATGCGTTCCTGATGTACTCCAAGGATAAGATTTTAAAAGAGGAAGCAGAGAAGCGTCTTTCCGCCATCCGTGAGTTTACAGAGCTGGGCTCCGGTTTCCGTATCAGCATGCGTGACCTGGAAATCCGCGGTGCCGGAAATATGCTCGGTTTAAAGCAGAGTGGGCACATGGAAGCGGTCGGATTTGAACTTTACATGAAGATGCTTTCCGAGGCAATTTTAAACGTTAAGGGCGAAAAGAAGGAAACCGAAGAGTTCGAGACGGTTGCTGACCTTGATGTCAATGCCTATCTTCCTGCGGAATACATAGTCAATGAGCCGCAGAAACTCGAAATGTATCATAAAATCGCCTCCATCGAAGGGAAGGTTGATTACGAAGAATTCCGTGACGAGCTGAAAGACCGCTTCGGCGAATTGCCGCATGCGGCGGAGAATCTTCTGGAAGTTGCGCTTCTTAGGGCCAATGCCAGAAAGTGTTACGTGACCGAGTTAAAAGGCGGGAACGGTAAACTGAAACTCTGCATCAAGGAAGATGCACCGATTCTGGCGGAGCGTATTCCGGATTATTTGAATTCGTACAAAGGGAAAATGAGATATGTCAAATCCGGCACACCCGGCTTTGAGTACCGATATGAAGAGTGCGGTATTACGGAGATTGATGAAAAGACCCTGCTTACCACAGCCGAGAAACTGATCGATGAACTGGGTACTTTGTTTGAACAGAAATAAAAAACGGGACAGCGTTTGCTGTCCCGTAAATTTTTGCATTTGTTATCTGCAGCAGAAGTACTGGTTTCCGATGTGGTCATATACTTCGCTTCCCTGAGGGAACTCTGCCTGGAAGACCAATGTGTCCGGTCCGAGTGCTCCCTGGGTGAGGAGTTCATCAGCCCACTGATAAACCTGTGCGGGTAACTGACGTCCTTCTTCGACTCTCTGGATGGTACGGTAATCATACTGTCCCGGAGCATAAAGTACATCGGCCAGGGTCTGAGCACCGCTGAAATGTGTGTTCAGACGATGGAGAATGACGCTTCCCGCAAGCTTGTGCGCACGCTCGATGGTATCGGGATCGCCTGCGTACCAGGAGAAGAACACGCCTTCTTCGGCAAACATGATCTGTGCCAGAAGTTCACGGTTTTCCATGGTGTAAGCTGCATTGGTGCGGGTGTATACATCCTCTTTTCTTGCAGTGGATGCTGCCTGGTTTTTCTGCTGTTTAAAGATCGTCGTGGTTGCTACTTGTTTCTCGTTTCCAAGAATCTGCGTAGCGGATACGCTGTTTTCGGAAAGAGTAACTTTTCTTGCGTTGTAATTGGCTCCGACGATGACGGATGCACAAATGATGGAAGCGGAGAAGACGATTGCCATGGCGATGTTTTCCTTCTTGCTGAAGGTCTTAACCACACCTTCGCCTGCGCGTCTGCCGAAGATTCCGGCAAAATCCGCTGTCACATATGCGGTTGTTTTCAGTTCTTTTTGAAAGTCTTTAGCGAAGGCAAGTACTTCTGATTTTCCTTTGCCGAAAACTTCTTTGAAAGATTTCATTTTAATCTTGTTATCCTCATTTGCCAATCCCTGATCGGCATGGGCACTATGCCCTTACAGTTTTCACAAGTTTTACTCATTATAACAACCATGCAAGAAAAAAGCAACAAAAACTTAATAAAATGTAACAATTTTGTAACAAATTGGAAAATATTGTGGTTTGTGATTTTGAAAAATCAAAATGTAGTGTACACAAAGATGTAACATTTTATAAGGAAAAATTATTTGTAAACGGGGACAAGGTGGTTTATAATATACTCTGTGTTTGTCTAAGCAACAGTAGGGAAAACGGTGGATTTACGGATCCGTTTTCCGGAAAAGAGGTACAAAATGGAACAGCTGGTAAGCATTCGTGATATTTTTCGAAACAAAGATACCTATTTGAATAAGGAAATCTCCGTTGGCGGATGGGTTCGTTCGAACCGTGATTCCAAGGCCTTCGGTTTTGTAGTCATTAATGACGGTACATTTTTTGAACCGCTGCAGGTGGTTTATCATGATACGATGCCCAATTTTGCGGAAATCTGCAAGATCAACATCGGCGCGGCTCTCATTGTAAAAGGAACGTTGGTTCCGACTCCCGAAGCAAAGCAGCCGTTCGAGATCCAGGCTACGGAAATTGCCGTGGAAGGCGATTCCACTCCGGACTATCCGCTTCAGAAAAAGCGCCACACCATGGAATATCTGCGTACGATCACACATCTTCGTCCCAGAACCAATACGTTTGAGGCTGTTTTCAGAGTTCGTTCCTTAATTGCATACGCAATTCATAAATTCTTTCAGGAGAGAGACTTTGTATATGTACATACTCCGCTGATCACCGGAAGCGACTGCGAAGGTGCCGGCGAAATGTTTACGGTTACGACTCTGGATCTTGCCAATGTTCCGATGACGGAAGACGGCAAAGTGGATTACAGCAAGGACTTCTTTAATAAGAACACGAATCTTACGGTTTCCGGCCAGTTAAACGGCGAAACCTATGCAATGGCTTTTAAAAACATCTACACCTTCGGACCCACATTCCGTGCGGAGAATTCCAATACCACCCGTCATGCGGCTGAGTTCTGGATGATCGAGCCGGAGATGGCATTCGCGGATCTACAGGATGACATGATGATCGCTGAGAGCATGATCAAGTACATTATTAATTATGTTCTGGAAAATGCGCCCGAAGAAATGGCATTCTTTAACAATTTCATCGACAAGGGCCTGATCGAGAGACTGAACCATGTGGCAAACTCCGAGTTCGGACGCGTTACTTATACGGAAGCAATTGAACTTCTTGAGAAGAATAACGACAAGTTTGAATATAAGGTATTCTGGGGCTGCGATCTGCAGACCGAGCATGAGAGATACCTGACCGAGGAGATTTTTAAGCGCCCCGTATTTGTTACGGACTATCCGAAGGAGATCAAGGCATTCTACATGAAGCTGAATGAGGACGGCAAAACCGTTGCAGCCATGGACTGCCTCGTTCCGGGCATCGGCGAGATCATCGGCGGTTCCCAGCGTGAGGATGATTACGACAAACTCCTTGCAAGAATGAATGAACTGGGTCTGAAGAAGGAAGATTACGACTTCTACTTAGACCTTCGTAAATACGGTTCCGCACGTCACGCAGGCTTCGGTCTCGGATTCGAGCGTTGCGTAATGTACCTTACCGGAATGGGCAACATCCGTGATGTCATTCCGTTCCCGAGAACCGTAAATAATTGCGATTTATAAATCTGGTCGCCGCCTCGATTACATATATAGAATACGAAAGGTAAGCACTATGGAAAGATTTTATTTTCCGAAGGGTTACGAAAGCCCGCAGAGTATTAAGGATACACAGAAAGCCATCAAGGAAGTCAAGGATTATTTCGAGCATGCTCTTTCGGATGCTTTGAACTTGACCCGTGTTTCCGCACCCTTATTTGTAACTCCCGAAAGCGGTCTGAACGACAACTTAAACGGTGTGGAGCGCCCGGTTAAGTTTGGAATCAAGGAGCAGGGCGATAAGGAAGTGGAAATCGTACACTCCCTTGCAAAGTGGAAAAGAATGGCTCTTCAGAAATACGGTTTTAAGAAGGGCGAAGGCCTGTATACCGATATGACCGCGATCCGTCGCGACGAGGATACGGACAACCTGCATTCCATCTATGTGGATCAGTGGGATTGGGAGAAGATTATCGATAAGTCCGAACGCAACTTGGATACGTTAAAAGAGACGGTATTCCGTATTTACATGGCCATCAAGCAGACCGAGTATTATATCTGCGGAAAGTATCATTTCATGGATCCGTTCCTTCCTGCGGAGATTTCCTTCGTTACCACACAGGAGCTTGAGGACAGATGGCCCGATAAGACTCCGAAGGAACGCGAGAACCTGATCACGAAAGAAAAAGGCGCTGTTTTCCTTATGAAAATCGGTGGTCCCATGCTTAGCGGAGAACGTCATGACGGACGTGCACCGGACTATGATGACTGGAATTTAAACGGAGATATTCTGGTATATTATCCGATTTTGGGTATTTCCCTGGAGCTTTCCTCCATGGGTATCCGTGTGGATGAGGATTCTCTGGCTGCTCAGTTAAAACTGGCAGGCTGCGAGGAGCGTGCCGAGCTTCCGTTCCAGAAAGCCATTTTGGAGAAGAAACTGCCGTATACCATCGGCGGCGGGATCGGACAGTCCAGAATCTGTATGTTCTTCTTACAAAGAGCACACATCGGAGAGGTACAGTCCTCCATCTGGCCCGATGAGTTATATGATATTGCTTTTGAGCATAACGTAAATATTCTGTAATTATAAGGTTATATATGAAGAAGTTATCTAGAGTTTTCGTTCCGCTTCTTTTCTTATGCGGAATTGTCGGTCTGGATCAGTGGACCAAATATCTGACAATGAAACATCTTGCCGGCGGCGGTGAGGTGAAGTTTATCGGGAATGCGGTGGTGTTCAGCTACATGCAGAACCGTGGCATGGCCTGGGGGCTTTTTCAAAATGCCCAGTTTGTGCTTTGCCTGCTTACCATCCTTGCCATCGCGGTCATTGTTTTTCTTTACGTAAGAACTCCGTTTAAACCTGAATATCGTCCGATCCGAATCGCGGAAGTGATGCTTGTCGGCGGTGCTCTCGGAAATCTGGTCGACCGGATCTTTAGATTCGATCCGGCAGAGGGTGGCACGTATTTCCACGGATATGTCGTGGATATGATTTACATCAAAGCCATCAATTTTCCGGTCTTCAACGTGGCGGATATCTTTGTTTCGCTGGCATTTCTAAGCTTTTTATTCCTGTTGATCTTCGTTTATAACGAGGATGAGTTTAACAAATGCTTTGGAAATTTCCCTCCGAGGAAGAAGAAAGAAGCCGAAGGCGAAGGTAAGGAAGAGGCCGAGAAGGCAGTAGAAGAAGAGAAAACAGAGGAAGAATCATGAGAATCATCGACGCACATACACATATATTTCCCACCAAAATAGCCGTAAAGGCATCCGAGTCCATCGGAAACTTCTACGGAATACCGATGCATTCCGATGCATCTCCGGAGAGCTTGGTTCGCCTGGAGGAGGAACTCGGAAGCGAAAGATGCTTGGTCTGCTCTTCGGCACTTGCTCCCGCGCAGGTGGAGAATATCAACAATTTTATTGCGGACGAATGTAAGAAGCATCCGATGTTCATCGGTTTGGCTGCCATGCACAAGGATTACGAGAATTTCGATGCGGAACTCGACCGTGCACTTTCCCTTGGGCTTCGCGGTGTAAAATTCCATCATGACATGCAGAAGTTTAATATCGATGACCCGAAGTGCCTGCCCATTTACGAGGCAATGGAGAAAAAGGGCATGATTTTACTTTTACATATGGGCGATAAAAGATACGAATATACGTCTCCGCACAGACTTCGCGATGTCGCGAAAATGTTCCCGAAGCTTACCATCATCGGTGCCCACTTCGGCGGATACAGCGAATGGGAAGAGGCATATCGTATGCCGAGACTGGAGAATGTATATTATGATACATCAAGCAGTCTGTTCATGTTGGAGCCTGCCATGGCCGTTCGTTTTATCGATCATTTCGGTGCGGACAGATATTTCTTCGGAAGCGACTTCCCGATGTGGAATCCGAAGAAGGAACTGGAACGATTTTTAGCCCTCGGTCTGGACGAGGAAACCAACAATATGATCTTACATGATAACTTTGCCAAGGTATTCGGTCTGAAGGATTAAGGAATGGCACATTATCTGAGTTTATCCCCGGAATTGACAGAACGTATTGAGAATGACCGCAAAGCCGGTCTTCGAAATCCGTATGCCTTTTCGGATGCAGATTCCGTAAGAAGAGATCCGGCGCACGATCATGCAACACTTTGGAGACCGGCTTTTGTAAGAGATATCGAGAAGATCATGCATGTACCGTTTTATTCCCGTTACATGGATAAAACACAGGTTTTTTCTTTGGTGAAGAATGATGATGTCTGCAGAAGAGCGCTTCATGTGCAACTGGTTTCGAGAGTGGCAAGAAATATCGGCTCCCTGCTTGGCTTAAACGTCGATCTGATCGAAGCAATCTCCCTGGGTCACGACATCGGCCACACGCCCTTCGGGCACGCGGGAGAAAAGAAACTGAGCGAATTATATCATGCCTCCTGCGGCAGATATTTTAATCATAATATTCATTCGGCAAGAGTGCTGGATGAGATTTTTCCGCTGAATCTGTCCCTGCAGACCCTGGACGGAATCATCTGCCATAACGGGGAGATGGAGGCAAAACACTACGAACCCGAAGCATATGCGGATTTTGCCACTTTTGATTCCAAGATGGAAAGCTGCTATCTGGATGAAAAAGGCGGCGCAAAGCTTGTTCCGAATACACTTGAGGGCTGCGTCATGCGGATATCCGATATCATTGCTTATATCGGCAAAGACAGACAGGATGCGCTTCGCTTGGGATTTATCGAGGATACGCCGTTTACGGACGGTATTATCGGTTCGACCAATGCGGAGATCATCAACAACATGATCGTTAATATCGTCGAGAACAGTTACGGAAAGCCGTACCTGCAGATGGACGATGAATATTTCGAGGCTCTTTCTTCGGCCAAGAAGGAAAATTACGAAAAGATTTACAAGTCCGAGAAGATGTTAAAAGTCTTCAATGACGCCATCAATCCGATGTTTGAAATGATGTTTGAAGAATTGCTCAAACAGGCCAGGGAGCATGATGAGAACAGCGTTCTTTACAAGCATCATATCCGGTATATCGAAGAACAGACCGCTCCGTATGCGGACAATGCAAAGGACAGAAACGATCCGCCCGCAGAGGGTAAGGGCAAGATTCGAAGGAATAAGATATATCGCGAGAATGCGCCGGAAGATCTGGTGGTGGACTACATCGCCGGAATGACGGACGACTACTTCGTGGACTGCTTCCATAAACTGTTTCCGAACAGCAAATACAGCGTGGAATATCAGGGATATTTTAAAGCATAAACGGAAGGGTTTGCAGACAGCACGGTTTTGTGATACATTGTATATTGCGCCCATGAAAATGGGAGCGAGTATTGGGCAACAAGGGGTTACTATGGATACAAACAATGCCAGCGTACACAGCTGGGAAGAAGTAATACTGATCTATAATTCTGCCATGAAGGAAATGGTAACGAGGCTGGAGATTTTAAGTGACGAATTTCAGCATACCCATTCCTATAATCCGATAGAGCATTTGAAATCAAGATTAAAGACACCGGAGAGCATTGTTAAGAAGCTGCGCCGTCACGGATACGAATCCTCCATCGAAAACATGGTGACTTACATTAAGGATATCGCGGGAGTGCGTGTCATCTGCTCATTCACTTCCGACGTATATACAATCGCCGAGGCAATTTGTTCCCAGAGCGATATTGAGGTAATTTCCGTCAAGGATTATATCAAAAATCCCAAGCCGAGCGGATACCAGAGCTATCATATCATTGCATCGGTCCCGGTTTTCTTATCCGACCGGAAACTGGATACGAAGGTGGAAATCCAGATTCGTACGATTGCCATGGACTTCTGGGCATCCTTAGAGCATAAGATCAATTACAAGTTCGACGGAAACGTTCCGGAAGAGATCCGCGCACAGCTCGTGGACTGCGCCGGCAGAATCCGCGATCTCGATGACCGTATGCTTTCCCTGAACGAGGAAGTGCAAAGAGCCAACGCTCCGTCTTCGAAAAACTAAATGCCAGTACCGCGTCGTATGGCGCGTATCATGGAGTTGTACCCAAGTGGTTGTAAGGGACCGCACTCGAAATGCGGCAGGCCGCGCAAGTGGCGCGAGGGTTCGAATCCCTCCAACTCCGTTTACGGTTTCGCTAATGCGAAGCCGTTTTTCTTTTTTCACAGATATGGTAAAATAGAAACTGTTATTCAGCGTCGTATTAACCAATAACCGGAGGTGATTGAATGGGACAACCTGATAAACCCATTAGGGAAGTATCCGTGGAAGGCTGTGAGGTTCTCGGAAGAGGCGGAAACGGAGCCGTTTACAGACTCGACGACGAGACCATCGTCAAAGAATATTTTAAAGAGAGAAGCAGTCTCGAGAAGATCAACCAAAGCAGGGAAAATACCAGGGCGGCATTTGTGGCGGGCGTCCCAACCATGATTGCGTTCGATCTGGTTCGCGTCGGTGAAAACTACGGTGTTGTTTATGAAATGATCAATGCCGACTCCATGAACCGTGTAATTCCCAAAAATCCCGATAAGATCGAAGAATATGCAAATCTTATTACGGATACGCTGATCAAACTCCATCATACGGAATTGGAAAAAGGCGTTTTGCCGGATGCCAGAGGCAAGTATTGGACGGAAATTACGCAGACAAAGCAGGCCGGATTCTATACGGAAGAGGAAGCTGCGAAAGTAAAAGCGCTGATTGACGCAATCCCGGAGCGGAATACGTTCATTCATATGGACTATCATCCCGGGAATATGATGCTGCAAAACGGCGAACTGATGCTGATCGATGTGGATGATTCCGGACTCGGACATCCGATCATAGATCTTGCCGCTATGCACCTGGTTTATGTTACGGCTGCAAAGTCCAACTGGAAGGCAACCAGTCAGGATATTAAGAAAAAGCATTATGATATCCTTTGGGACCGCTTTGTCAAACGGTATTTCAATACGAATGATCCGAAGGAAATCGCGGAGATCAACAGGCTGATTTACGGTTATTCGCTGCCTCGGTTTATCCGCGGTGTCGCGTGTTCTCCGTCGGTGCCGAATATTCTGCGAAAACCCATCGTTTCAAGTGCCAAGAAAAAATTGTTTTCCATGATAGATACCCTTCATCCGATTCCGTAAACCGATACTTAAGGGAGAAACCATATGGTAAAGAATTTTATATCCCTTCCCGGTGTTTCCAATGCAAGAGAACTCGGAGGTTATCCTGTCGACGATTCCGTAATCAGAAAGGGTGTACTGATCCGAAGTGGGAATCTGGTGAATGCAAAGCCGGAAGCGGTATTAACGCTTCGGGAAACATATCATGTGCAGACCGTGATTGATTTTCGCTCCAAGGATAAGCGAAAGAACAATCCGAACGCGGAAATCCCCGGCGCGGAGAGCATCGGTCTGCCTGTTGTGGAGACAATGGATTATGCGTCCATGCTGAAAAATCTGCTCCACCTTCCGAAACTGATGACCAAGAAAAAGGATAAAAAGGCGGTTTTGGAGGCATCATACGAGTACGGATTGCTCGGACCCGAGATGTATCTTGTCTTTTTGCTCCGTAACCGCGGGAAAAAAGCTTTTCGGAATTTTTTCCGGATTCTTCTTGGAAACGATCCCTCCAAAGGCGCCATTCTCTGGCACTGTGATGACGGAAAAGACAGGGCGGGGATTGCGACGATGCTGTTTCTTTCGGCACTCGGAGCCGATCGTGAAACCATTCTTTGCGATTATTTATACACCAATGAATGTAATGCCGCAGTAATAGAGGAAGTAAAGAAAGAATATGAGTCTTTCGGGATTTCGGGAGATAAACTGAATGCCATGATCTATGCATCCGGAGGCGTGTTTGAACAGTACATGAATCACGCCATTGATACGCTGATCGACAGGTACGGTAGCGTCAAAGGATACCTTCAGGCCGAACTTCGGCTGACGGAGGAGGATTTTACGCAACTTAAGGAAAAATACCTGATCCATTGATTTTGTCCGTTTTTCGGCATATAATAAATGCGTTTAAATGAAAAGGAGATGTACCATGGATAAAGAAAAACAAAGAGAAAAATACGGCATCGCCGGTGCGGTTGCCACAATAATGCAGATTCAGATGTTAGTAGTCGGACTGGCCCTGGTGCTTACGGCATACGGAATTATCGTTTCGTTTGATTCACCGAGCAGACTGATTGTTTATATTCTGCAGGCAGTTACCTGCATTGCAATTCTGGTTTTCGGACTGTTCCATTTCCACAAGAAAGAAAAAATGTATTTTAAGGGTGTGGTTTTCGCTTATGCGGCATTGGAAGCAATCCGTTGTACACTGCTTGGAACCACGGGTGTGGATAAAATTCCCGCATACGCGGCCAGACTGATCATGGTTGCCCTGGCTTGTCTTTCCGTATTGCTCGGAGAACGTCTGGGCGAGAGAAAAGCCAATTTCATAGCAGCATTGATTCTTTTCCTGGAAGCTGCGCTTTATCTGATTTTCGCGTACGCGTTTGCAACGGGAAGACTGATTTTCAAGCTTCTTCCGCTGGTCGGAATTTTAATTGCCGGTTCCCTTTATCTTTTCAATGTTGCGAAGGTAAAACAGAAAGAATATTTTGAGTCGCATTAATTAATATTGTATTTGATCTTCTTTTCTTCCGTCAGTTCCGCATCCGGAAACTGCTTTTTGGCCATTTCGATCAGCTCATCGTAACGCTTGTATTTGATCGAAGATATTTCGTTCTTGGCTTTGGTAATGAATTTCTTCTCGTCCTTGATGTAAGAGATTCCACCCGGAACATATGCCAACATTCCGTATCCGCTGTTGTTCACCAGATAGAGATTGAGGGTATCGGTGAATGCGGTCATATTGTTCTCTTCATCGAATATAATCTTTTTGATTCTCCAGCTTGTAACCAGCGTATTGATATAACGCTGGTTTTCTATGTCATAGAAATAAATGCGGTAATCATTATCCTGGGTAATCAAGGTCTTGGAGTCTCTTGAAAACTCCATGTGGAAAGAATAGTTAGAGTAAAGCGGGAAACTCGTAATTTCGGATAAATCGCCTGTGTTGTAAATATGGATTGCGGAATCACTTCCGTTGATCGCAATATACTTTCCGTCTCCGCTGATTTCTATAGCGGAATCGAGCAGAATATCCTTGGATACGGTGATTTCATCGTTTCCGGTTTCAATTATCTTTCCGGTTGCAATGTCATAGATTCTGAATTCCCCTGTCTGGAAACCGACATAGAGTTTGGTTCCGTCCTGTGAAACCTGGGCGGAAGTTAAGTAGGCGTCCATGTCGATTTCGGCAAGGGTTTCTTTTTTCTTATAGTCTACGATGTCAACGGCGGAGAACGTGTAAATGGCTACATACGGGCTGCTGTCGGTAAAGAAGGCTTTTGAACCGTTTGTCCTTCCGAAAAGCATGGAACCGTAGGATTTTTTATCCACCGTCTGGTCATAAGGATTGATATAGAACATGTTTTTATTGCCGACAACCACGTAGGTATCTCCGTCAAAAGCGGTATCCAGAATACTGTCACTTTCCAGGTCGTAATTAAACAGCTCTTTTCCGCTCGGATCAAAGAAATACAGAATACTTCCCGTATGCGACAGGACATAATATTTACCGGAAGGGTTCGTATCCTCATACATGGTGGCATCGGGCGCATTGGGAAGTTCCTTTTTATCCGGTGCGGAGTTCTTTTTCAGGGAATACAGAAGCGGCGAGTTGTTTTCGCTAATAATGAAACCGTCTATTGCCGGGCAGGCCTTCATACTGGTTGTCGACAGGGTTGTTTTTATCGTGTATTCGGAATAATACAAACCACTGACGGTATCTACGGGAGTGATTTCTCCGTTTAGGAAAGAAAAGTAACCGACATTGCTCTCCGGAAAGAGATAGAATCCGGTAACCGGTGAGGCATGGGAAAATTTACCGAGAAGATTACCGGTCATTTCATCATATGTAAAAGTATCATACTGAACGGAAATGACAACCTGGTTGTTTTCTTTTCCGTCCTTGGTAAATTTACGGCTGTCCAACATGTTGTAAACCGGATAAATCGGTATGATTTCGGTGTCCAGCTCGGTCGACCACATCTTTTTGCCGTCCAGTGTGTAAACACTCAGTAATTCCGTGGTATCGGGATTGACAAAGAAATCGCCGTATGAATGTACCACTGCGAGATTCCGATTTTGGGTATATATCACTTCGTAAACAGATCTTCCGGGAACACTGAAGTCCTTGGTGGCTCCGGTTTCTCCGTCGATGATTGAAAGGAAGGTTCCGTCTTCCCCTTCCTGATGGTAGTGGCAGGCACAGATCTGATTATATTCCGGTGAATAGAACACTTTATCGAAAGAACTTGTTTTCGTATTATCGGTGGTATTGATCACCTTAAATGTACTTAAGTCGATAAAATAGCTGTGCTCGGAATCTATCATGGCTGCGCGTTTTGCTCCGGCGTGAATATCACAGCCCTGGATATAATCTTCACAGTTTATGACATCCAGCTGTTTCCCGTTATAATCCAGCTTCAGGAAATTGTAACCATAGCAGATATAAATGGCATCTTTGTCGGCATTGGCACAGACTATGCTTTGGTGAAGTCCGCCTTCCGTAATGTTTGCGGGAATATTAACGAGTAAAGACATATCCTTGCTGTCCCAGACGGAAACCGTCATGGCGGAGTCAACGGAAATGATCCTAGTTTGGTCGTCGCTGATCCAGAAATTGTTTACGGTGTATTTATGCGGAAGAGTGCGGTCGAAATTGTAGGAACTGCCGTTATTATATGCGTACAGGGCGTTTGCCAGGGCATATTCCGCCTCGGATACATAGGGACGCTCGTCTCCGGGACTCGGAAGACCTGCGATGGCTAAGAGTGCAGCATCTTCGCGTTGCCCCGATTCCATAAGGCGGGTGGATTCCTCCGCATAGAAACGGGACTGGTTTTCCTGTTTCGACTTCAGCTCCGTCATGATCTCGCCGGCCAGTCTGGTACGCTCCTCGGCGAGTGCGGTTTTTTCTTCGGCAAGTTTGGTCATTTTGGCTGCGGTTACAGCGTTGTAAATACCGAAGATTGCACCGAATAAAGCGACGGTTGCCAAAGCGATTCCTCCGATGGTGATGTTACGTCGGATGATACGCTCTTTATGACGCTGGCGTAAGTCATCGTATGTGCAACCAATCAGGGGAGCGGCAAGACGCAGGAATTCCGACTGGAATTTCTGGTTTCTCTCCTTGGGTGTTTTGGCACGGATGTCGGCAGCAAGCGGCTCGACGGCATTTCCTTTGTCATCGGTAAGAAGGGGAGCCGGGAACGAGGTCCAGGGTTCACCGTCGATTAAAATCGCCAGGACATGCTCTCTGTCATGGAGTTCGATGAAGGTTTCGATTTCCTTTAAAACCCAATAGGACTCGGGCGTATCGGGAGAGCAGATTACGATCAGGTATTCCGATTCCGCCAATGCAGCGGAAATATTGTCATTCAGATCGCTTCCGATGGGAAGTTCTTCCTGGTCACGGAAAACGCGGTTGATCTTCTTTTTACCGGTCTTTTTCTGTACGGACTTCGGAATATGGTAAGTCTCCAGAGTTTTATGGAGCTTTTTGGCAATCTCTAAGTCCAAAGCCATATGTCGGTAGCTGATAAAAGCATCGTATTTCATAGTTGATTCCCCTTATTGGTTCCCTTTTCTAGTTTTCTTCATAGCTGCGATAGAAAATGCCTTTCGCAATGATATACACGTCGGAAAGATCGTCGGCACGTACGGCCAGATAATCTCCCGGCACACCTAAATAATATTTGTCCGGATCCCACGAGGTAAAAACTTTAACCCTGTGGTCAAGCTCTTTTGCGTAGATTCCGCCACCGCCGAGTGCGATGCATTTTCTGGCAAAAGGCAGAAGCTCGATTCTGTCTCCGGTAACGGAGTTGACCACGGCGGGAGGATAATCGTCCGGATACTGGTATGCGCTGGAATCGAGGCGATAACTGCTTAAGAAACGGTTCTCTCTGCACGGATAAATTTCTCCGTCAATTCCCAGAATGATATAGAGATCGTCCTCAATAGTTACATCCACATCGCCTTCGAGAGTACGGATCATGACTTTGGTTCCGGCCTCGGCAAGATCCGTGGCCTTGACGTATCCCACGGGGACTTCCTTTTTCTGGTAATGGGTCATCGTGGACATATCCACGGTGTAATTTCCCGCATAAATGATTTCCGATTCGCTGAAGTAGCGACGCATTCTGCTGCGCAGAAGGTTATTGATTCCCTCATCGGAATACTCGATGCCGGCCTCCTCGATCAGTTCTTTCTTCATAAGACCACCGGCCTTGGTCATATGTCCGCCGCCTCCGCCGAAGCCTGCGGTTAAGTAGGCAGCCAGTTCGCTTGCCTTGACCTCTTTGATACAACTGCGGACGGAGAGTTTGATGCCGAAGGGAAGACGGTTGTAGACGATACAGCTGTTTACCGTATCCACTTCGAGGAACATGTCTCCGATCAAACCTAAAATATTCGGATCGCAGGGATGTGCTTCGATGATCCCGTAATGATAGTTGTCATCGTAAACGGCGCTTTTCAGCGCTTCGCCCGCAATCTGAAGTTCTTCTTTGGAAATGTTGGCATTCCTGAAAAGTGTGATATCCGCCTGACGGTAGTCCGCATAATCACGAAGGTCCTTGTCGGCAGGGTGGGAGATTTCGGCAAAATTGCCGGTATCCGTCAGAAGGCCGTAATACATTGCTGTTGAAACATTTTCGTTTTCGTTGATATCGAGGCCTTCTTTTGTGAGCATCTCAAAAAGCACGGTGGAACAGGAGCCGTAATTGCTTCTGACTTCATTCAGTTCCGGAAGGGGACCGCTCACCTGGTGATGGTCGATGGTGGCGATGGTTTCCGCTTCGTGGCGGGTGACATTGCTTTCTCCGTACTGGCAGTCCACGGTCACTAAAAGGTCGGGCTTTTGATCCAGATTTTCCACATATTCCACGGGAATGTTAAGATGGTCAATCATCAGCGCCAGGTTGCTTTTTTTCACCCTGTTCTTGCCGCTGTAAATAAAACGGGCTTTCTGACCCGCTTTGGAGAAATACCACCAAAGTGCATAGCCGGAAGCCAATGCATCGGCATCCGGATTATCGTGGCACTGAATTACCACATCGTTGTAATTACGCAAATCTTTTAAAGATAAAGCCATCACCGTCTCCTTATTTTTGCGAATTGTTTCACCTCTTAATCCGGCCTTGCCGAATTAAGCCCATATACCCTTTTAATATACCAAAAAATCGGGCGATTCTCAATATGTTAATCAATCGGTTTTCTGGTTTTAACAGACAAAGAATCCACCCTAAGAGGAAGGCGAATAGTAACCTTGAAGAAAGTCGCAATTTGTATTATGATATGAGAGGGTTTTTTTGCGATAAAAAGTATTGGAGGTGGTATAGATGAAGAGAATCGGAATGCTGACCAGCGGCGGAGACTGCCAGGCTTTAAACGCAGCCATGCGAGGTGTTGTTAAAACTTTGGTTCATGCCGAAGAGGAAGTGGAAATCTACGGTTTCCTGGATGGCTACAAAGGACTCATTTACGGAGATTACCGTATGCTTTCCGGCAAAGATTTTTCCGGTATTTTAACCAAGGGCGGTACCATTCTCGGTACGAGCCGCACACCGTTTAAGACCATCAAAGAACCGGATGAAAACGGTCTGGACAAAGTCGAGGCCATGAAGCATAACTACTATAAGCTGAACTTAGACTGCCTGGTAATCCTGGGCGGAAACGGAACGCACAAAACGGCCAATCTGCTCCGGGAAGAGGGATTGAATGTCGTAACGCTTCCCAAGACCATTGATAACGACCTTTACGGAACCGACATGACCTTCGGATTCCAGTCCGCAGTGGATATCGCAACCAATGCCATCGACTGCATTCATACAACGGCAGCATCACACAGTCGTGTATTCATCGTTGAGGTTATGGGACATAAAGTCGGATGGCTTACTTTAAACGCAGGTATGGCGTCCGGTGCGGATATCATTTTGATTCCGGAGATCCCGTATGATCTGGACGAGATCATAGCTGCCATCGAGAGAAGAAAGAAAAACAGCCATTTTACTATTATCGCTGTTGCGGAAGGTGCCATCTCCAAGGAAGATGCCAAACTTTCCAAGAAAGAATATGCGAAGAAATTAAAGGACAGCCCGTACCCGAGCGTTTCCTACGAACTTGCGGCGCAGATTGCGGAGAAGACCGGACAGGAAGTCCGCGTGACCGTTCCCGGGCATACACAAAGAGGCGGAAGTCCCTGCCCGTATGACCGAGTATTCGCTTCCCGTCTGGGATCCGAGGCTGCAAACCTGATTCTGAAGGGCGAGTACGGATTCATGGTAGGATATAAGGATCGTGAAATCGTCAAAGTGCCGCTGGAAGAGGTTGCGGGCAAGCTAAAGAGTGTTTCTCCGGATGCACGTATCGTGCAGGAAGCAAAGATGATGGGCATCTGCTTCGGTGACGGATATCTGGCTAAAGAAGAGGCCCCGAAGGCCGCCAAAGAGAAGGAGAAATCCTCCAAGGACGGCAAGGAGAAATCCTCAAAGGATAAAGGAAAGAAAGGTTAAGTTTAAGGCCTGATCTATGTCATATGTTGCATTGTATCGTAAATTCCGCCCGGCTTATTTTTCCGAAGTCAAAGGGCAGGATGCGATTGTCACTACATTAAAAAATCAGATCCGTTCCGGAAGAATCGGACATGCGTATCTTTTCTGCGGAACGAGAGGAACGGGTAAAACCACCGTGGCCAAGATTCTGGCCAAGGCGGTAAACTGCGAACACCCGGTGGACGGAGAGCCCTGCGGAGAATGTGCGGTCTGCAAAGGAATTGCGGCCGGAACGCTTTTGAATGTCATCGAAATCGACGCGGCATCCAATTCCGGTGTGGAGAATGTCCGCCAGATTGTGGATGAAGTATCCTATGCGCCGACGGAGGGCAAGTACAAAGTTTATATTTTGGACGAGGTACATATGCTTTCCACCGGAGCTTTTAATGCGCTCTTAAAAACACTGGAAGAACCGCCCGAATATGTGATCTTTATTCTGGCAACCACGGAAGCGCATAAGATTCCGATTACCATCCATTCCAGATGTCAGCGTTATGATTTTAAGAGAATCAGTCTGGAGACCATAACGGACAGACTCCGCGAGCTGACCGAAAAGGAAGGAACGGATGTCGAGGAAGAGGCACTGCGTTTCGTGGCCAAAGAAGCGGACGGATCCATGCGTGATGCACTCAGCCTTCTGGATCAGTGCCTTGCATTCCATTACGGAGAGAAGCTGACCTATGAAAAGGCACTGGATGTGCTCGGTGCCGTGGATGACGGTATTTTTGCGCAAATGCTTTCTGCCATTACCGAGCGCAATGTTACGCAGGCACTGTCCAAAGTGGAAGAGATTGCCGTACAGGGCAGGGATCTGACGCAGTTTGTCGCAGACTTTCTGTGGTTTTTGCGCAACCTGATGTTAGTGAAAACATCGGATATTCCGGCGGAGCGTCTGGAAATATCAAGAGAGTCGCTGGACCGCCTGAAAGCAATTTCCGAGAAAGTCGATTTAAATATCATCATGCGATATATCCGCGTTCTGTCTTCCCTCAGCGCGGACATGAAATATTCCGACCAGAAGAGAGTTCTTCTGGAGGTTGCAATCATCCGTATGTGCAAACCACAGATGGAAACCGATACCGACTCGATTCTCGACCGGTTGCGGGATTTGGAGAACCGTTCCGGAGAGGTGCAGTTCATTCCGCTTACGGCGGGAACGCCCGGCGAGGCGGTTTTATCTTCCGCACCCGTCAGAAAACAAAGACCTGTCAGGGAGAAGGCTCTGCCGGAGGATATTCAGAAAGTTTTATCTTCCTGGAATGCCATTAAGGAGACCATTGACGGGCCGTTAAGGGCACAGTTAAACCAGTGCAAGCTGTCCATTAATGATGATGATGTTCTTTTGATCGTTCCGCTGAATTCGCTGACCGGAAAGATCCTTTCCAAGGACGGCACAATGGACAAGGTCAAAGAGATTATCTGCGAAAGCGTGGAGAAAGACATTCCCGTGGAACTCAGCCTCTTAAAGCAGGGGGAGGATTTCGGCAGCAGTTATGTGGATATCGAGAAGCTGTTTGGTGATATTGTTGTCAGGGACGACAGCATTGTAATGTAAATGGCCGTTTTATAACGGATATGCGAAAGTATAAGGAGGACACCATGGCAAAACGTGGAGGATACCCCGGTGGAGGAATGCCGGGAAACATGAGCAACCTGATGAAGCAGGCACAGAGAATGCAGCGTCAGATGGAAGAACAGCAGAAGGAAATGGAGAGCCGCGAATTCGAAGCAACGGCAGGCGGCGGAGCTGTCCGTCTGGTGATCACCGGTGCGAGAGAAGTGAAAGCACTCGAGATTTCTCCGGATGCCGTTGATCCAGAAGATGTGGAAACCTTGCAGGATCTGATCGTTGCCGCAATGAACGAAGCACTTCGCATGGTGGAAGATGCCAACGGAGAAGCGATGGGCAATATGGCCGGCGGACTTGATCTGGGAGGATTACGATTCTAATCATGAGTTCCGGCGAAATGTATTCCGGCTATATCGGAAAACTAATCGAAGAATTGGAGAAGCTTCCGGGGATTGGAAATAAATCCGCGGAACGCTTGGCTTTTCATATTATCGGCATGCCGAAGGACAGAGCGGATAAACTCTCAAAGGCGATAACGGAAGCGAAGGAGCATATCTGTTACTGTTCCCAGTGCTGTACCTTGACCGACCGGGAAATCTGCAGTGTCTGCGCCGACGAATACCGGGATCATTCCACAATCATGGTTGTGGAGAATTCCAGGGATCAGGCTGCATATGAAAAGACCGGGAAATACAAGGGCGTTTACCATGTTCTGCACGGCGCAATTTCGCCGATGCTGGGCATAGGACCGGCCGATATTCGCCTAAAAGAGCTGATTGTGCGCCTGGAAGGCGATGTGAAAGAAGTCATCATAGCCACAAACCCGAGCCTGGAAGGCGAAGCAACCGCAATGTATATCAGCAAATTGATCAAACCTACCGGAATCAAGGTAACCAGAATCGCTAGCGGTGTACCTGTCGGAGGAGATCTGGAATACATTGACGAGGTAACACTGCTTCGCGCCCTGGACGGAAGAGTGGAATTATAATTATTTATGAGCCGTGCATATCACAGCAGGGGGAGAAAATGAGCGTAAAAACAAAGAAATTCGGTACAACGAAAAAGGGTGAGAAGATTACATTGTTCACCATTACGAACAAGAAAGGAACCGAGGTTGCCATTATGGATTTCGGAGCCATTGTGGTTTCTTTCCGCATGAAGGATAAAAACGGAAAAGTCAAGGATCTGGTGCTTGGCTTTGACGAGGCAAAGCAGTATTTTAAGGATGCCAACCACTACGGTGCGATCGTCGGACCGATCGCCAACCGTACCGCCAAGGGAAAATTTGTCTTAAACGGCAAAGAATATCAGATGAAGGTCAATGACGGGGAGAACAATCTTCATACCAGTCAAAACAAGGGCTTCCATCAGAGTATGTTCAAGGGGCATGCAGGTGAAAATTGCGTCACTTTTACCATTGAGAAAAAGGATATGGCCATGGGACATCCCGGCAATGTCAAGACCAAAGTGACTTATACCTTAACGGATGACGATGAGCTGATCATTCACTATCTGGCGACATCGGACCGAGATACCTACTTGAATTTAACCAATCACAGCTACTTTAACTTGAACGGACATGACAGCGGTAATATTTTCCATGAAAAGGTGCAGATCAATGCCGCTTACTATACACCCGTTGTTAAGGGCGGTATTCCGACCGGGGAAATCGCACCCGTAGCGGGAACACCGATGGATTTCACCACGGCGAAGGAAGTCTGCAAAGATTTCAGTTATAACTATCCGCAGATCGAGATCTGCAACGGATATGACATCAATTTTGTTTTGGACAATTACGACGGAACTCTTCGTGAGGTCGCAACCGTGGAAGACGATTGTTCCGGCATCTGCATGAGTGTGCTTACGGACCTTCCCGGTATACAGTTTTATACCGGAAACTGGGTCGGCGAAAAGGCTGCAAAGGACGGAGTGCCTTACGGACCCCGCCAGGGCCTCTGTCTGGAAACACAGTATTATCCAAACAGCGTAAACGAAGAGAAGTTCCCGAAGCCCTTATTCGGACCGGAGAAACCCTTCGATTCCACTACGATTTACCGCTTCTTTGTGAAGTAATATGAAGATACATCAGGAAACCGGCAGAACATGAGAAAACCCAAGAAAGAGAAAAAACTGCTTCGTTTCTCGACGAATAAAAACGTCAAGCCCTTGAACCGCTTTACTCCGAAGACGGGATCGAAAAAGGAAAAGACGAAAAAGAAGACCGAGGAACTGTGGGATAAAATTTTAAGGCACCGCACGGATATTATGATCCGTGTCGGTATTGTTATCGTGGTTTTGCTCCTGGCGACCGGATTTTTCTATTTCCGCTACCTGAATAAGGAGTACACACAGGTCAGTGTGGTAAAAAGCGAAAGCCTGGTCGTAACCATGGGATCCGAGGTAATGCGATTCGGAAACTATTTGCTGATCTACAGCAATGACGGTATGAAATGCGTCAATGAAAAAGGACAGGTAGTCTGGAACGAAACCTTCCAGATGCAGAACCCGATGATCGACATCAGCGGTGATGTTGTCGGAATCGCCGACTATAACGGAAGTATTATATATATGATGAATAAGAGCGGTAAGATGGGAACCATCAACACCGGTATGCCAATCCGCAAATTCTGCGTATCCAACAAGGGTCTTGCGATTGCCATCCTGGATGATTCCGAAATTACGCCGATTCATATCTATGATACCGCGGGTGAGACCATTGCTTATTTCTCCACGAGCATGAGAAACAGCGGATATCCGATTGACATTGCCATTACGCAGAGCGGTTATGTGGTAGCGGTTTCCTATTTATATGTAGATAATGCTTCCTATAAAACGGATGTGGCATTTTACAATTTCGGGGATGTCGGTCAGAACCAGACCGATAACTTGGTCAGCGGATACACCTACAGCAATGCGATTGTTCCGGAAGTAAAGTTTATCGATAATGCAAACGCAGTGGCCGTGGCGGATAACCGTCTGATGTTTTATTCGGGTGACCAGAAACCGGTCAGCAACGGGGAAGTTTTGGTTGAAAACGAGATTTCCGCGGTTTATTACGGAGACCAGTATGTAGCCTTGGTATTTAACAATACCGGAGATGAGGAACGTTACAAGGTTAATATATACGACCGAAACGGAAAGATGAAGGATTCCATTTCCTTCAATATGTCATATGAGGATATTCTGCTTACCGGAAACCAGGTGGTCGTATACAGTTCCGATGAGTGCCTGGTTCATGTGATCGGCGGAATGGACAAGTATAACGGACCGCTTGAGGGCGGAGTTCTTGCCATGCTTCCTACCAATATCAATTACCGCTATGTGCTTGTAACCAGAGATTCTCTTCAGACGGTAGAATTGAAATAGTCTAAACTACAGACGATTGATTAAGAGCCGGACATCGACTAAGAATTTCACGATGATCGGATTAATAAAGAAAAGAATGGAGAATGTTGTACCGAAGACGAGTACACATTCTCTTTTTTTGAACGGGGAGCGAAAGAGCTTCGGATCGGATTTGGTGAAAACCCTGATCAGACAGAAGCCCAGAAATCCACCAAGTGTATTGGTGATGATATCGTTGACATCGGTCAGTCTCGGACAAAGAATCTGCAGGGTTTCAATGAAGAGGCTGAAACCCATAGATGTCAGGACGGCATTTTTACAGGAGAAAAAGTCTCTCCACAGTGCGGTAATAAAGAATCCGAACGGAATAAACAGAAAAACATTCAGGGCGCAGTTAAACGCATCATCCACAATCCCATAGAACGGGATGAGCTGGAAACGCGGCCTGAAGTTGATATGCATGGAGTCGGGAAGTCCCGTGATACGGTAAACGATAACCAGATACAGCGCAAAAAACGTAAAAAGCAGCGTTTTGCGGTTATCCTTGAACAAAACCCTGTTCAGGATAACGAAAATCAGGATTATGATCAAAGGCGTAACCATGGAACTGTATCTCGGAAATAAGAATTTATATATATCGTAAAAGATCGAAGCCATTCAAAATACCTTATATATAGTAAAAATATAGGGCGGAAGGTCCGCTCTTTTCTATTTTACTACCGAAAGGAAGGGATTGTAAATGGAAAGAAAGTGAGTGCTCACTTAATTAATGAACCTGCTGTAAACATTGTTTTAATATTGTGTAAAAGGCATTTTTTTTTGGGGGGGGTAGATGCTATACTCTGTTTATCTTAATTGTGATGTGTGTTTGTTTGAAAGAAAATGAGGGCACATATTTTGATACAAAAGGAGGAAGAGCTTATGAAGAAATTATGGAAAAGAATTACTGCCGCCCTGGCGGGAACTGTTCTCTCCGCAATGGCGGTTTTGGCGCCGGCCGTAACATCGTTGGCGTATAGCGGAAGTGGCGGAACGAAAACAGTTTCGTATGTAGTATACGAAAAGGATTCCAATGGGAAATGGCAGTACACGGAATACACATCGATTCCCATTACATATTCATCGACTGGTTCCGGTACCCCGTATTGGTGCTATATTTATAAGAATTTTACTGACGGAAAAGATTTACTGTATTTTCATTGGGATTATGGCAAGAATGAGAACTGTAGCGTAACACTTACCCTGCCGATTTCTTTAGCCGGACTGACTCCGTATCCCGAAACATCAAGTGTATATGATGCTCTTGCCCCCAGTTCGGTAGAATATGTAAGTCAGAGCGTTTCCGGAAACACAGTTACATTGAATTTTGTTCCTCAACAGAATTCTTGTAATTATCTCTATTATATTGTTGGTGATGTTTCGTCTGATGCTAATGATTGGCTTGAACCGCTTCGTACTCAGCTTCATATTGCAGCTGATCCTGAATTTGGCGGAAACATCAACCATACCGCTGAATATACAGGCGATTTCGCTCTGCCCGTAGAGATTATGCAGTACCTGAAAGCTCATCCGGACACGACCCTGAAATACAGCTTCTATGTAAATGATGTTCTTCAGACTGTAACGATTTCCGGTAAAGATGTTGTTATTGAAGAAGGCGTGGATTGGTACGGATTCTCCTACCTGCTTCGTCAATACGGTAACGGAACAACCGGAACCGGTGGATATACCATCGCAGCAGGCGATACCTTAACTTCTCTTGCCAAGAAGTTTGGCACCACCGTTCAGGCCCTTGCAGCAAAGAACGGAATCAAGAATGTGGATTTAATCTATGCAGGAAGCAAGATTGCTTACTAAGGATTAATTATCAAACAGAGAATAATATATCAAGATTAAAGAACAATATAGAAAACAACGGGCTGTCATACAAGGGATGACAGCCCGTTTTCTCACTGCTTATGCGGCTTAAAAAAACGCACAATTAAAAAATAATAAAAAAAGAAAAAATAGTGAAAAAAGTTGTTGACAACTGTTTTTGAGGGTGATATGATAATCAAGCTGTCGCTGAAAAAGCGATAACACGGAACCTTGACAAATGAACAGCAATGCAACCCTGAAAATTCCAAAAATGCAGAAATGCATAAAGAGAAAATTCAGAAG
>ODAI010911584.1_pt1 | contig 80140 bp, 67 predicted proteins | sample 1539321 | NCBI WGS metagenome assembly ODAI01 (sample SAMN02144231, study PRJEB22623) | gut metagenome | biome: sheep rumen | host: Ovis aries | place: New Zealand | reverse complement strand
GGATGCCAGATGAACGTGGCGGACAGCGAAGTGGTTGCTGCCATTATGCAGACTACGGACGCTGAGTTGACGGACAATATAAATGAGGCTGAGATAATCATCCTCAATACTTGCTCTATCCGCGAAAAAGCGGAAGAAACCGTACAACACAGGCTGCAGGAAGTCAAAGCCCTTCTGACCAAACAGAAACGCAAGACCGTTATCGGTGTAATCGGCTGTATGGCAGAACGGATGGGGCAGAAACTGATAGACTCCTATGGAGTGAATTTCGTTGCCGGACCTGATTCGTATCTGGATATCCCTAATCTGTTGGAACAGTCGTTGCAGGGACACAAAGCCATTAATGTCGAACTGAGCACGACAGAAACGTATCGGGATATCATTCCCGCGCGGATAGGCAAAACGATTTCGGGCTTTGTAAGTATCATGCGCGGTTGCAATAACTTCTGCTCCTACTGCGTGGTACCTTATACGCGAGGGCGCGAACGAAGCCGGGATGTGGAGTCTATATTGCAGGAAGTGAGGGACTTGCAGAACCGTGGCTATAAGGAGGTAACCCTACTCGGTCAAAACGTGAACTCCTATCGGTTCAATGAGATTGATTTCCCAAAACTGCTTGATATAGTGGCTGATGCCGTTCCGGATATGCGTATCCGCTTTACAACGTCACACCCGAAAGATATGTCGGACGAGACGTTAGAAGTGATTGCCAAGCACGATAATATATGTAAATTCATCCATTTGCCGGTGCAAAGCGGTTCGAACGCTATCTTAAAGTCCATGAATCGCAAATATACCCGCGAATGGTATTTGGACCGCATTGCTGCCATACGCCGTATCGTACCGGATGCTGCTATCGGCACGGATGTGTTCTGCGGCTTCCACGATGAGACGCTGGAAGACCATGCACAGACACTGAGCCTGATGCGTGAAGTGGGGTTTGATACCGCCTTTATGTTCAAGTACAGCGAACGGCCAGGTACCTTCGCAAGCCGGTTCCTGCCGGATAATATCTCCGAAGAGGAGAAAATACGCCGTCTTAATGAGATTATTGCTCTGCAAAACGAATTGTCGTTTGCTTCCAATCAACGCGAAATAGGCAAAACGCGTGAAGTGTTAGTGGAAGGATTCTCCAAACGCAGCAAGGATGAGATGTTCGGACGCACATCGCAATACAAGACAGTTATCTTCCCCAGAGAAGGACGGCATATCGGCGAATTTATCCAAGTCCGCATTACTTCCGCCTCTGCTGCCACGTTAAAGGGAGAAGTGGTAGAATAGCCGGTTTTCCGAGAATAAATAGCGAAAAAATGTAAAATAATCTTGCAAAATAAAAAAAAATGCAAGATTATTTGCGTATGTGAAATAATTTATGTACCTTTGCAGCCTAAATATCGTGTGCGTACATATACGCGCGCGTACGAGCTAAAATCCGACTATATTTAAAGAACAAAATAAATGGAAGAAAAAGAAAAGTATGACGGCTCGAGTATTCAAGTTCTCGAAGGATTAGAGGCAGTTCGTAAACGTCCTGCTATGTACATCGGAGATATCTCCGGTCGCGGTTTGCACCATCTGGTGTATGAAGTGGTGGATAACTCAATTGATGAAGCTCTGGCGGGTTTCTGTTCGGAGATTGCAGTTCACATTAATGAGGATAACTCTATTACCGTTCAGGATAACGGCCGTGGTATCCCTGTGGATATGCACCCCAAGGAGCATCGCTCGGCGTTGGAAGTGGTAATGACGGTTTTGCACGCCGGCGGTAAATTTAACAAGGATAGTTATAAAGTGTCTGGCGGTCTGCATGGGGTAGGCGTAAGTTGCGTGAACGCACTCTCAACGAAAATGCACGTGGAAGTCTACCGTGACGGTAAGATTCATACCCAGGACTATGAGAAAGGTAAGCCTTTAGCTCCTGTTCATGTTATTTCCGAGGCTGAGGCTATCGGTAACTGGGAGCAACGTAAAACCGGTACTTTTGTGCAGTTCTGGCCGGATGATACTATCTTTACCGAGACGGTGTATTCGTATGACATTTTGGCGAACCGTATGCGTGAGTTGGCTTATCTGAACGCCGGCGTACGTATCGTGCTCAAGGACAAACGCGTGAAGATTGATCCCGAACTGAAAGATTCGGAAGGTCATCCGCTACCGAATATCAAGGGATACAAAGGTGAAGAGTTCTATTCCGAAAAGGGATTGAGCGAGTTTGTGCGTTATATCGACCAGACCCGTACTCCGCTTATCAGCGAAGTTATTCATCTTAATACGGAGAAATATGGCACACCGGTAGAGGTGGCTATGATTTATAACACCGACTTCAATGAGAATGTGCATTCGTATGTGAACAATATCAATACCATCGAAGGCGGTACTCACGTAGCCGGTTTCCGCGCAGCCTTGACGCGTGTAATGAAGAAATACGCAGAGGACAGCAAACTGCTGGAGAAAGCCAAACTGAAAGACAAGGACGGCAACTCCACGATTGACCCTAACGACTTCCGTGAAGGTCTGACCGCTGTCATTTCGGTCAAAGTGGCAGAGCCACAGTTCGAAGGACAAACAAAGACCAAACTCGGTAACTCCGAAGTAGCAGGTATGGTATCGAGTGCAGTTGCCGAAGCGTTGACCTATTATCTGGAAGAACATCCCGATGATGCCAAGAAAATCGTAGAGAAAGTGATATTGGCAGCTCAGGCCCGTATTGCAGCTCGCAATGCCCGTCAGAGTGTGCTCCGTAAATCTCCGTTAAGCGGTGGCGGTCTGCCCGGTAAATTGGCTGACTGCGCTTCGAAAGATCCTGCCGAGTGCGAACTCTTCCTCGTAGAGGGTGATTCCGCCGGCGGTACCGCAAAGACAGGACGTGACCGCGTTCACCAAGCTATTCTTCCATTGCGCGGTAAAATCCTGAACGTCGAGAAAGCAATGGAGCATAAGGTATTTGAGAGTGAAGAGGTACGTAATATCTTTACCGCTCTGGGCATCACCTTCGGCACCGAAGACGACCCGAAAGCGCTTAACTTAAGCAAAATTCGTTACCACAAGGTAATTATCATGGCTGATGCCGATGTGGACGGTGCACATATTGCAACACTGATTATGACCCTGTTCTTCCGTCATATGAAAGAAGTTATCGAACAAGGACACCTCTATATCGCAATGGCTCCGCTTTATATGTGCTCGAAAGGCAACTATAAAGAGTATTGCTGGACCGATCAGCAACGCTTTGACTTCATCCAGAAGTATGGTAATGGCGATGAGAAACAAATCAAGACCCAACGTTACAAAGGTCTTGGTGAAATGTCCGATGAACAGTTGTGGGAGACAACAATGGATCCCGCCCGTCGTCTGCTAAAGAAAGTGACTATAGAGAACGCTGCTGAGGCAGACCGTACGATTGCTATGCTGATGGGGGATGATGTGGCACCTCGTCGTGAGTTTATTGAAGAGAATGCAACTTACGCCAATATTGATGCATAATGAAAATAGCTGTTTACTGCTCTGCTAAAGATGCTATTCCTGCCGACTATCTTGCCTTAGGCGATGCGTTAGGCACATGGATAGGAGAACAAGGTGACACGCTTGTTTATGGCGGCGCTACAGGCGGTCTGATGACTCGCACCAGCAATGCGGCAAAAGCGGCAGGTGCGTATGTGATAGGTGTTATCCCGCCTTGTATCATTGCTGCAGGCAGGCTGGCTTCCAACTGTGACGAATTGGTCGAAGTGAAGAATATGTCAGAGCGTAAACAACTAATGCGCGACCTGTCTGATATCATCGTCTGCTTGCCGGGAAGCTACGGTACGCTGGATGAAATGATGGACGCAACATCGTCGGCTATAGTCGGAGAGCATAATAAGCCGCTGTTTGTGGTGAACTATAACGGATTTTACAATGCACTCAAGGAACAGATAGAAGTGATGCGTTCGCTGAATTTTATTCCCCAAGAGCAGTGCTTCAAGCCAATCTTCGTAGATAGCCTTGCTGAACTATACACTTGTATAAATAATATTAAAAAATAAAAGATATGAACCTGTTTACTGCCAGATTAACCGGAAAAATGCTCTCGACAGAGCAATTCGAGAAATCTATTCATGACATGATAGAACGTGTCAATCGCTGGCGACAAATTGAGAAATCTCCAGAATTGGCAGAGTATCTCAAGTTGGAGAAAATTGTGGAAGATCCTAAATTCCAAGAGAAAAAACGCGAACTCCTTGAACGTAAGTACAAAGAGACGGAAGAAGGCCGTAAGATGGCGGACTATGAGCGTCTGTCTTCGTCCATGCGCATGAAAGGCTACAAGTATGCGCTTAGCAATCCGACTTTCCAGTCTTTTCTGAAATTCCGTGATTCGGACGAATTCCAGAAACTGCAAGATTCCAAGGAACGCCGCAAGTCCAGCGAGTTGCGTATGTATAATGTGATTTATCGTTCTGCGTTCTATAAGAACTATCAGAAAGTGCTCAATTCGGACGAGTTGAAACAACTCACTGCGTTGGAGAAAGAAATCCAAACGGAAGACTTCCAAAAACGTAATTCGTTGTGGGCGGATGCCAAGCGTTGGCAGCATTCCGAGGAATACCAAACCGAGCAACGCTATCTGGCTCTTGCCAACTCTGATGATATCAAGTTCTATTTCAAACAACGTGGCGAGAAGATTGACTGGGCAGAACTGTTCCGCCCGGCTTTCACGGATGATATGTCTTCCTCCAAGAATTGGCAGCCCGGGTATGGTTATGCAAAAGCGAAAGACGGTCACTCACGCACATCCCAAAGACAGGCATATAATAACGGTAAAAACACGTTCTTTGCCGAGGGCCGTATGAGCCTCGAAACACGTGAAGAGAGCAAAGAAGCACTCGCGTGGGACGAAAAGAAAGGATTTATCAATCAGGTATTTGAATATACCTCCGACGTGATGAATACGAAAGAAGCATTTGCACAGGAAAACGGCATGTTCATGGCTAAAGTGCGCAGTCAGGGCGTGCCTCATCACTTCTTTGGCTTGTCAACCGGAAAGAATGGCAGTCCGTTGGTCGCTTTATATCACTACAACGGTAAAGTGCATCAGTTAGGACTTGTCAATGGTAACGATGCGAGAATGGCAGACTTGACAGGTATGCTGCGTTCTATGTACTACGTTTATACATTCCGTTGGACTAAAGAGGAGCTGATTTGGTATGTGAACAATATGGAGATACTCCGTATGCCGAATAAATTACCGAAGGAAGCTATGTTCTTCTTCGGGCAATCCTGGTTGCCTAATAATGAAAAAGGCGGTGCCGGTAAACTGAAAGTTCAGTGGGTACGCGCTTACCGTAGCGTAGATTGAGATACAATAAATTTTATTAGTAATGTTTTTAATAGCCGGTCCGTGTGCGATAGAAAGTCGTGATGTAGTGTTTCAAACAGCAGAAACACTGAAGCGTGTTTGCGAAGAATTGGAAATAAATCTGTTTTTCAAATCTTCGTACGACAAAGCCAACCGCACATCAAATAGTCAGCGTGGAGTAGGTATGGAAGAAGGGTTGCGTATCCTGGAAGAAGTGAAGACGCAGTTGGAACTTCCTATTCTGACGGATGTCCACGAATCGTGGCAGTGTAAGCCTGTGGCGCAAGTGGCGGACGTGTTGCAGATTCCCGCTTTCTTAAGTCGTCAAACGGACTTGTTACAGGCAGCGGCTGAGACAGGACGCGTGGTGAATGTAAAAAAAGGACAGTTCATGGCGCCTTGGGACATGAAAGGTTGCATTGATAAAATATCTGCTGTGCGTGGAAATAGTAACGGAATATGGTTGACCGAACGCGGGTCTTCATTCGGCTACGGGCGATTAGTCGTCGATATGACCTCGTTAGTAGAGATGCGCAAGTTCGGTTGCCCGATTATCTTCGACGCTACTCACAGCGTCCAGTTGCCGAGTACTCAAGCGGGTGTAACGGGAGGATGTCGGGAGATGGTCCCGTATTTATTACGTGCAGCACTGGCAGTTGGCGTGGATGGCATCTTCGTTGAGGTGCATCCTCATCCCGAAAAGGCCATCTCCGATGCGGCTAATCAATTAAGACTAAGCGAAATAAAACAGATTATAGAACAAGCAAAAGAATATGACTTATTCGCAAAGAGCTAAACAGATATTTGAGGAAGAAATAGAGGAATTGCACAAGTTAGGGGCAACTATTGATTCTAATTTTGATAAGGCGATAGATCTTATACAAAACTGCCGAGGAAAACTGGTAGTCATGGGAATCGGCAAAACCGGAATCATCGGTCATAAAATTGCTTCGTCCTTGGCATCCACCGGGACGCCTGCCGTTTTTGTTAATGCGGCAGAGGCGGTGCACGGAGATTTAGGTATCGTCAATGGTAAGGATATTGTATTACTGGTTAGCAATAGCGGGTCTTCCAGTGAGATATTGAATGTCATTGAACCTGTTCGTAAGTTAGGATGTTCAATTATCGCTATGACCGGTGATATGTCTTCTCGTTTGGCAAAGGAGTCAGATGTAGTAGTATCTATTCATGTAGATAAAGAAGCGTGTCCGTTAGGATTAGCTCCTACAACGTCCACCACCGCTACTGTATTGATGGGGGATGCCTTGATGATTTGCTTAATGGAAAAAAACCATTTTAAGGCTGAGAATTTCGCCGTTTACCATCCGGGGGGCGCTTTGGGACGCCAGTTGTTAGGCAAAGTGAAAAATCTGATGACCACCAATATCCCGCGTGTGATGGTCGATGCCTCATTCAAAGAATTGGTGCATGAGATGTCCGATAAACACCTCGGAATGACTATGGTATATGATGGGAAAAAATGTATTGGAATCATCACAGACGGAGACTTGCGTCGTGCTATTCAGAAATATGACGATTTACATATTGTGGCACGTGATATCATGACTCCGTCTTACAAACATATCCATAAGGATGCATTGTTGTCAGACGCGTTGGCAATCATGGACAGGTACAATATCACCACTTTGGCCGTTACGGAAAAACCGGATACAGAAGAGATTATAGGTATCATATCAATTCACCATATTATTGACTTTAATTAATGTATTATGACCCAGACTATCGCTTTGTATTGTAAAAACAACAAACAGTTTTACCAAGTTGAACGGGGAACGTCTATAATGGATTTCTACAAGAGTGTCGGTATTCAATTGAAGTATCCTGTAATAGCCGCTCGCGTCAACTACAAAGTGCATGATTTACGTTATATTGTCTATAAACCTAAGGATGTAGAATTTATTGATGCCAGTTGTGCAGACGGAATGCGTGTATATGTTCGTACATTATGCATGGTGATGGGATGTGCTGTCAATGAATTATATCCGGAATGGTCATTACGTATTGAGCACCCCATTTCCAAAGGATATTTCTGCACATTGCGGGATAATAAAGGTGCCAAGATTAAACTGCACCCCGAGATTATAGCTGCTATTAAGGAGCGCATGCAAAAAATAATTGCAGAAGATCGTCCGGTAGAAGTGGAGGAGAAACAAACAAAAGTGGTTATGCAGTTGTTTCACGAACGTCCGGACTATGAGTCTTCGCTGTTGGAAACGTTAGGTAACCCTTATTGTCGTTTCTTCCGTATAGGTGATTATATTGATTACTACAATGGGGTATTGATGCCGTCAACGGGTTATCTCAACATCTTCGATTTAGAGCCGTTGTATGAAGATATGCTTTTACGCATACCTTGCCGCCATGATCCAAGCCGGTTAGAGGATTTCGTACAGCAAGATAAGATGTTTGAAATCTTTAAAGAGTTCGTCGGTTGGAACAAACTGTTGCGGATTGGTAATGTTGGTGAATTCAATAAGGCTTGCAAAAATAATCGTTCATTCGAGATGATTAAATTGAGCGAAGCATTACACGAGAAGAAAGTGGCGCAAATAGCCGATATGATTGTTGGACGAGATAATCCTCCGCGCTTTGTGCTGATTTCAGGTCCGTCGTCATCCGGAAAAACAACATTCTCGAAACGTTTAACCATACAATTAATGGTAAATGGAATTCGTCCTGTTGTACTATCACTGGACAACTACTTTGTTAATCGTGATGATACTCCGAGAGATGAGAACGGTGACTGGGATTTTGAGCATATAAATGCGGTTGATTTGCCCTTACTTCAAGAGCAAGTAAAACAACTCTTAGAAGGTCAGGAAGTTAAGATACCCACTTATAATTTTGAAACCGGTAAACGTGAATATAAAGGTAACACTCTGAAATTGGAGCAGGATACAATAGTTATTCTGGAGGGTCTGCATGCGTTAAATCCACTGTTGTTGCCTAATATACCCAAGGAAGCAACCTTCCGAATCTTTGTTAGTCCTATGACTACAGTCAATTTGGATAATCATAACTGGATTCCAACTACTGATATCCGTTTGATTCGTCGTATTGTGCGCGACTATAGATATCGTAATTATTCGGCAAGAGAAACGATTGCCCGTTGTCCGAGTGTGCGTCGTGGCGAGGAAAAATGGATATATCCATTCCAGGAGAATGCAGATGTCATGTTTAATTCGGCATTGTTATTTGAGTTGGCGGTTTTGAAACGTCATGCAGAACCGATTTTAGCAGAAGTGCCGAAATACTGTGATGAATATGGTGAGGCTCACCGTATGCTTAATTTCTTGAGTTATTTCGAGTCGATACCGGAAAGAGAGATTCCGCCTACATCCTTCCTGCGTGAGTTCGTTGGTGGTAGTTCATTTAGATATTAGAATAATGAGAAAGGTATTATTTATATTAGGTTGTGCGTTAGGTTTGTACGCCTATGCTGATGATAGCATAAGCATTGTGGTATCTGACACGGTTTCTCAGCGAGTTGATACGCTGATAACAGATGTGATGCCTAATGTACATGTTTATCAAAGTGAATCTGTGGCGAAGTTGCTTTATGAGAAATCTACGGGTGCTACTTCGCAGACGGTGGAAGTTCAGGGATATCGATTGCAAATCTATTCGTCTAACCACCAACAGTTAGCTAAACAAGAAGCCATTAGGTTAGAGAAGGAAATGCAGTCCAAATTAGATTATCCTATTTATGTGTCCTATGTTCCTCCTTTCTGGAAAGTTCGCGTAGGAGATTTTGCGACATATGTAGAGGCGCAAGAGTTTAAAAATAATTTTGTTCACCAATTCCCGGAATTGATGGGGGATACTTATGTAGTACGTGATAAAGTAACGATAAAGCAATGAATTTACAAGTTTTTAAAGAGGATAGAGAAGTAACAAAAAATATAGCAGAGCATGTTTCTGCCATTATTACTGCGTTAGGTGAGAATGTAAATCGTCAAGGATTGCAACGTACTCCGGAACGCGTAGGTGAGGCATTCCAGTATCTGACAAAAGGTTATAAGGAAGATCCTGATGCCATCTTGCGTTCGGCATTGTTTGAGGATAGCTACAAACAGATGGTGGTTGTTAAAGATATTGATTTTTACTCGCTTTGCGAACATCATCTGTTACCTTTTTTTGGTAAAGTACATATTGCTTATATCCCTAACGGGAAGCGCGTTACAGGTTTAAGTAAAATTGCACGAGTAGTTGATGTATATGCTCGTCGTTTACAAATTCAGGAACGTATGACTACCCAGATTAAAGATTGTATTCAACGTACTCTTGACCCCTTGGGTGTGATGGTTGTTGTAGAAGCTGAGCATTTGTGCATGAAAATGCGTGGTACAGAAAAGCAAAATAGTATCACAACGACCTCAGATTTTACAGGTGCCTTTACCCGTCCGGAGACTCGAAATGAGTTCCTGAGGTTAATTCATTAATACGAAGAATTATATAATGTGCAAATTCTTATCTGTGCAAGATAAGGATTTTTGTAACAGTGTGTGCACCATTTTCTCCATTGCAAAGTACGGAATAGATTCCTGAAGCAACACGTTTGCCATGTAAATCTTTTCCATCCCAAACAGCGATACCTCCGTTAGAACGGGTTTTGCATACTAAATTTCCTCCGGCATCGGTAATATTGACGACGGAGTTATCCATAAGTCGAGCAATGGTAATAGAGCCGGTATAATCCGCTTTGACCGGATTAGGATAAGCATAGACGTTATCGTAGGTATCTTCGGGTTCAGATGCATCACTTCGGTATGAAGCTAATCCGTTAGCAGTCCCAATGAAGACATCCCCTGTATGTGGATGGATAGCAAGTGAGAGTACTTCATTTGAAGGAATAGGCGAATTGTCAATGGTAAAATGGTGAAGTGTTTCTTGGCCGTCGGAGGACATTAAGAAGAGACCGGAAGTTGCGGTTCCTATCCATTTTCTGTTTCCACCATCTACGGCGATACAATTAATTTGTTCATCTGCAAGGAGATAATCCGCTAATTGCGTCTCCTCATCTTCTCTACTGATAATCACTCTCTTACATGCATTAGACTCGAGGAATGACGCTGCAGACTCAATGAGGAACAGTCCGGTTTGAGTACCTACCCAAATAATGCCGTCCTTATCTTGAACGATGGAATAGAAAACTGTAGGTGAAAATGAAGTTCCGTTTTGATCCACAAAAGTGCTGCGTTTCATAACGTGGTCATCTGCCGACAAAAAAGGAGTTCCATTATCATCCACTAATATGACCCCTGGATTATTTCTACATTCCAATAGCCATTTGCTATTAGGATATTTTATATCGGCAATTAAAGGTGACGGGGTAGTAAGTGTGAGTGTTTGTCCATTGCTGCGCAATGATAACCCGTGCCATACGCCATCGGGAGACAAAATATTAATAGGTGTACCTCTATCTCCTGTGTTGATCACCCATAAATTTCCATACGTGTCGTAGAGGGCTCCATCGGTACGTAAATAAGATGGGGTTTTATCATCATCTACTGCTGAACGAAGGGTACTATTTGTTTCATTGTAAATTTTGATGGCCTTTCCGTCCCTGAATTCTATAAGACCTTTACCGTACGTGGTTGCGAAGAAATGGTCACTGTTTTTAGGATCTACAGCATAATTCATTATATCGTTAATCCAATAATGAATCTGGGAGGCTATAATGTCTTGCGTAATAGATTGCCATTTATTAACATGATCATACCACATAACGTGTCCTGCACGTGCGAATGAACTTGCCCATCGTCCGCCTTGCGTCATCATAAGTCTTTCGTCAAAGAACTGTAATCGGTATGGTAGGTTGCTAACAGGTCCGTTTGGTAAGAATTGTTGATAGCTTCCAGATTTATAGCGCATCAGTCCGAAACCTCCTGCAGCTAACCAATATTGGCCATTGTCCAGAATAGCATCTTTAACAGGATACTTATCAGACAATTTGGTAATTAAGCCCTCGTTTTGTATGGAAACAAGTATGTTCGATGTGGTTTGTGCCAGAATCTGTGTTCCGTCAGAGCGGGCCCACTGATAGGAATCGTCGGTGGCCTTAGTCCAACTGCCGGCATTATATCGGAATAAATTATTTTGTTGTACAAGATACAGGTTGTCGAGAGACACTAAAGCTTGTATAGACCCGTTAAGTGGCAATCGTGTTTTTTGCCAATGCCGATAGTCAATCAGATTGTCTTTAAGTGCTCCTTTATAGAGAATAGTGTCGGATGCCGCAAAAATACTATCTTTATGAAAGGCTATGGCATATACATTTACATCTGCAGCGTCTTCTCCGATATAATATGTGTCCTTAATCTGTCCTTTTTGCAAATCTACAATAATTATTCCGGTTGTTGCTGCAATATAGCAATATTGCTCATAAAGGGAAATGTTATTTAAAGCAATTTCAGATGTCTCTCGTTTGAGGTATAGGTCGGATAAGGTTGTAATTTCGCCATCTTTTATGAGGTCAATCATGCCATTGCGGTAAATGATGACGAGATTATTGGTTGTTTTATTAAACGCAATTATTTGAATATCCGCACTGGAAAGTCCGTCTAATTTGCTGTAATACTCAATTGTTTCATCCGTTTTATTGACAGAGAAAAGTGCACCTTCGGAGAGGGCGTAGATATTATCTTGGGATGCGGTTATTGAGTTTACATTTGTATAAGCAGGATGGAGTTTCCAACCGTTCATAGTATCGTCAGTCCGTCCTTTTGCGGGAAGGAGTTGTACCACAGCCATGAGGCTTACCGCTATTATCAGCCGTTTCATATACATTTTATTTTAGAATTTTGGTTAATTGGGCTAAAGCACGTGCCCTATGACTAATGCAGTTTTTTACTTCTGCAGGCAGTTCTGCAAAGGTGCTATTATATCCTTCTGGAATGAAGAGGGAATCGTAACCGAATCCATGCTCTCCGGATTCCTTCTGAGCAATGAAACCGTTCACCTCTCCGACTACTTGTTGTTCTTGTCCGTTTTGTATGAGAGTGATAATGGTTCGGAACTTTGCATTACGTTCTGATATACCCTCCAGTTCTTTAAGAGCCTTTTTTCTATTATTTGCATCACATGCCGGTTCTCCTGCCCAGCGTGCGGTATAAACACCTGGTTGCCCGTTAAGCGCCTCGATTTCCAAGCCGGTATCATCTGCAAAAATGTCATAGATATTATCCAATTGCTGCTGTTTAAGCCACTCGAAAACAGCCCATGCTTTTATGCGTGAATTTTCTTCCAAAGTGTTACCCGTCTCTTCTATATCGGCATGAAAATGTATGTCATTTAAACTCAGCACTTGTCGTGGTGCTAATATACGGCGCACCTCTTCTAATTTGTGCGCATTGTTGGTCGCAAATACTAAAGATCTTGATGTATTCATGTAGCTTCGGTATAATACTGCCTACAAAAGTACAATATTATTTGCACATTTGCAAATAAAATGCTATTTTTGCAGCAAAATTAGAAACAATATGAAGCAATTTTTAATATTAGCAGCATTCTTATGCTTGCCATTGAGTATTTTTAGTCAAGTAGATCAAATTGTAGGACAATGGAAAACGGTAGATGATAAGACCGGCGACAACTTCTCCATTGTGGAGATATACTGTGGAACTAATGGATTGTACTATGGTAAAATTGCTAAGATGTTGGTAGGTCCCCAAGGATTAGTGTGTGACAAATGTGTAGACGATGACCATAATAAGCCTTTAGAGGGATTAGTGATTATCCGCGATATGAAGGCTATCGATGGAGAGTTACGTGAGGGGCGTGTTTTAGACCCCGAATCGGGTAAGTTCTATTATGGCAAGATATACATAAAAGAAGGCCGCCTCGTATTAAGAGGAAGCCTTGATAAAAAGGGTTTCTTTGGTCGTAACCAAACTTGGGTGAGGGCCAATTAAACCGGATCTATTGCTTGTGCGATAGAGTTAGCAATCTCAACCATTTCCTCTGTTGAGAGTTGCAATTTGGGATTGGTGAAGAGCATGTCTTTCTCCGAGTCTAATGGGATAAGGTGGATGTGAACATGATTGACTTCCATACCTAGCACTGCAACTCCGACACGCTTACAATCTGTTGAAGCTTTTATTCCGGCTGCAACTCTTTTTGCGAATACCATCATCCCTGCTAACAAATCATCATCCAAATCAAAGATATAATCCGCCTCCGGTTCAGGTAATTTAGGAACTACTAAAGTATGCCCTTTTTTCAATGGATTGATATCTAAAAAGGCGTAATAGTGCTCATCTTCTGCTATTTTATAACTTGGAATTTCTCCTTTGATGATTTTACTGAAAATGGTCATAGACTTATTTCTAAAATTTTAAATTCAATTGTTCCAGCCGGCACCTGTACTTGTGCTATATCACCGACTTTCTTGCCCATTAAACCTTTAGCGATAGGTGTGGTAACAGCTATTCTTCCTTCCAATATATTGGCTTCGTCTTCTGTTACTAGCTGATACGATTTCTGTTGACCTGTTTTAAGGTTCTCTACCTTCACTCTGGTTAAGATTTGCACCTCGTCCGTTTTAATAGAAGTTTCATCTATGATTCGGGCATCCATAATTTTAGTTTTGAGCATAGCGATTTTGGTCTCAAGATGCCCTTGTTCCTCTTTCGCAGCATCGTACTCTGCGTTTTCGCTCAAATCTCCCTTATCGCGTGCTTCTGCGATAGCAGCTATAACGCGTGGGCGTTCTGTACCCTCCAAGAATTGGAGTTCGTCTTTTAGTTTCTGCAATCCCTCTGCAGTCATGTAGGTTGTTGCCATATTCTATTTGTTCAATATTTACGGTTAATTATTTCACTTGCAATAAAGGCCTTACGAGCTTCTTCTGCATCCGTGAGGTCTGGCAAGACGGTTGTATTTTTTTCTTCGTTATTAGTCATATGTTCTTCTCCTTATTCGTAAAAAAATAAGCACCGCTTTCGCAAGCGGACTTTCTTTTAAAAGCATCAGGAAACTTCACAGCCTCCTGATGCCATAAAACCTAAACCTTAACTATGAAAATTGTTTGTTTTCGAGTGCAAAGGTATATCTTTTTTGTGACATGACAAAATTTTTTTATTAAAAAATGGTTATTTTCTGTATTTTTTTTGTTTTTTACCAAATTAATGCAGAAAATCTTTTGGGAATGGAGTTTCAAAATGCATAACTCTTTCTGTAACAGGATGGATAAATTCCAAAACCTTAGCATGCAAACACAATCGGTCGAATGGGCTGTAGGTGTTTCCATGACCGTATTTTCTGTCTCCGACCACCGGATGTCCAATAGAAGCGAGATGCACTCGAATTTGGTTTGTTCGACCTGTTTCCAAGTGAAGTTCAACAACGGAGATAGTACCTCCGTCCGGTAAATTCCGTTCCTTAATCACTTTGTAATGTGTGACAGCAATTGCGCCTCCGTCATCAGTAGAAGATGAGTAAACTACAGCATTGCGTTTATCCTCGGTCAGCCAAGTTGTGATTGTGTCCTCTTTGGCCGGTATTAAGCCCTCGGCTAAAGCAATGTAAGTACGTTCTTTTACTAACTCTTTCCAATAGGTCCGCATATATTCCTGTAATTCCGGTGATTTAGCGAAGACGAGCAATCCGCTTGTTTCTCTATCCAGACGATGAACGACGTAGATACCGTTTCTCAGGTTTTGTTTTTTGACATATGCTTTAAGAATGGAGAAGGCAGTTGTTTCTTTACTTCCTACGCTGACTGGTACGGTTAGCAGTCCTTGTTTTTTCTCAACCACGATGAGATATTCATCTTCGTAGACAAGTTTCAACTTGGGATGTTTAAGTTCTATATTTCCTTTACCGGCAAGAATGGTAACCGTATCTCCTTCGTGAAGAGTAAAGTCATGTCTTGTTTGTACAGCACCATTCACCATTACCTGTCGGTGGGCAAGTAGTGATTTGGTACTATTACGGCTCTTTCCATTCATTTGCATCATAAGAAAGGGCAGTAGTAAAGAGTCATCTTTAACAGGAAATACTGTATTGTTTTTTAATGGTTTCATTTGCATTTCTTTTTATTGACAACCCATTTGTCGAAAGCTACAAGTATTCCCGGCAGTACAAAGAGAATAAGAAGTACCGATACCGCAGATCCGACAGCTAAGCAGCCAACAATAGATGATATGGCTACATCGTCTACGGAGACAGCCATTACACCAGGACCAATGACCATAATGATGCCTGAGGTCATGATTGTACGTATAGAACCGCGATATGCTTGCGTACTGGATTCATATTCATCAAGGGTGCGACGATTCTCTTTATAATAGTTGGCAAAGAGAATGCCATAGTCAATGGTGGCTCCCATCAATATACTCTGCACAATGAGATAAGCTAAATATAGCATGCCGCCAGAGACCCATCCACTCACGGTGACATTCACAAATACAGCCGTCATGACTGTCATTACAAGGATAGTAGGTACGAGTACCGATTTGAAGGTTAGAGCTACAATAAGGAAAATGGCAAGAATCGTAAATAAAGTAATACGGGTCATTTCGGCGCTGAATCCTTGTTTCATTTCATCGAACATTATCGATTCGCCAACTAAATAATAGGGCTCGGTTAATAAGTCTGATGATAACGTGTCTAAATGTTCTACGAAAGAATATGTTTCCTCTGATTCATCCGGAAGATTGGTAATAAGAACCATCAATGCATAGTCATCGTGACTAAGCATGCCGATTCCTTCTTTGAGTTGTTCGGGAATACTTTCTATCATTTGGCGAGTCTGCTCATCTAAGAAATTTGTAACCTGTTGGTCTTTGATAAGAGTATCGGCCGCATAGTATAGAAGTCCCTCCAAACTCATGCGGAGACTGTCATTGTAATAGTTCTGACTGCCATAGTAACTATACAATAGATTAACGGTAGAAAGAGGAATGTCTTCGCCTAAGGACTTAAATATCTTCACCATTTCAATACTTGTGTATTCTTTCTCCGATTCCATTAATTCCACCATCAACCCTGCTTTGCGCTCATTTTCACTCTTGGTTATAGGAGCAACCAGAACTATAATGGGCTCTTCCTCTTGGACTTCGCAGGAATCTGCGTCAAATGAGGAAGCCGGTTCTTCGTTGATGCTTGTCAGATGCTGTGTTTCTTTTTCCTGTTCCGGTGTCAAGTCTTGGCCTCTTGCAATAGATAGAACTCGTGCCTCATTCATGGTCTTGAAACCATATTCTATCAACATTTGGGACAATTCGTCGGCAGATAGATAGGCATCTGAATTGGCGTAATCCATGAAGCGCTTACGAATGGTCAGTTCCTGCTTTTGTTCATCGCTCACCATAGAGCGAAGGGCTTTGCGTTGGAACAAGTCGTCGGTTAGGAAGTGAACGTATTGAAGGGGAGTCATGCGTTTACCGTAATCGCTCATGGAGAAGATGAGTTTTGTTTGACTGTTGGTAGAACCTATATACTCTGCCATCTGGCGGATGTTCATGTCTTTACGTAGAAGGGTTGTATCGGTTATAGCGTGTAGATATGCTGATTCCTCATTGAAATAAATAGCGTCTAACATAGATGAGAACTGAATGACGGAAATCTTACCGTCCGATATCATTCTTCCTCGACCATAGCGAGCATTGTTTTTGACATCTGTTGTCACTTCCTGTGTGTTTGGAGTGATGGGGGTTATATGTGCATCTACATCTTGGCGGAGAGCAATGATTGGTTCTTCATTTGTGGCCTCTTCGTCACTTTCTTCCTCATCCTCGGTGTTATTCGATATAGCGAGCAGACCGTCTAATAGTTGTATTTGGCTGCGCATGTGGTCATCAATCACTCCCGAAAAGAGAGGATTTTCTAAACAGTCTTCTTTTATGAAGCGCATGATTTCCGGAAAGCGAATGGTTAGTGTATCGCTGCTGCCTGAATGAAGATAATACACTACCTGCATCAGTTCCGGAGTCAGCAGACTCATATTATCTATTGCGGGGACGTAGTCTGCCATATCAACGGTAAGTCGTTTGATATGGGCAGTTAGTTCTTCTGCTGTGTATTGCTCCTTGAGCAGGGTTGGGTAAGAAACAATACTTAGCACATTGTCTGAGGGGCGTAGGCTATCGGCTAACTGCATGACACCTTCTTCATCTTTCGTGTCATAAACGACGAGCATCGGGTTGAGACGAGGAAAAACTTCACTAATCTGCGATTTACCATTCGTTGAGAAGGTGATGTCCGTTTGGCGAGAGAAGTAATAAGAAGAGCCGAAGAGCAATACTATGAATATAACCAGTGATACCTTATGGTGGGTAACAAAACGGCTGATTCGGTCTGTGGGAAGGACGAAGACTCGCTTGGTCGTTTTTTGCAGAGCCTTATGGAAGAGCAGTAAAAGGGATGGTAGTACTGTAAAGGTACAAACTAAACTGCATAAGACACCTTTAGCCAATACAATACCCATATCCATTCCTATCTTCAATCGCATCAATAACAGCATCAATAATCCGACTACTGTGGTCATGGCGCTACTGATAATGGATGGTATTGCCTTTTGTATAGCGGTATTGATGGATTGGCTTAGTGTGCGCTCAATGCCCGAATTCAGCTCTTGACGATAGCGGTTAAGCAGTACAATGGAATAGTCCAGACTCAGTACCAACTGCAGGATAGGAGCAATATAATTGGTCGTAATAGAAACGCTTGGCATAAAATAGTTCGTACCCACATTGATAGCAACAGCTATTCCGGTAGTAATCAGTATCAATAACGGGTCCAACCACGATTGTGCCATGAGGAATAGTACGGTAAAAATGAGAATGGCAGCAATTACGATGACGGAGAATGGAGGAGTGGCACCGTCTTGGCTCGTTTCTACAATCACATCATCTCCATAACGTTCACGAATCGATTTTCCGAGTGCTTTCTGGTCAATACTCTTAGGTACAACCATGTTAAAAAGCGTGTAGCTACTATCAGTTGAAACATTGTATGTGATACCATTAACATCCGGTAGAGCATTCAGCTGATTGAGTAAAATATCCCGTTCGTCTTCACGTACATCGGGGAACATTGCTTTTACATCTGCATTCTGTAACTGTGCTGCCGAAAAATCAGATGAGATAATCTCTAATCCTTGACGCATGCGTGAGTTTGTCGGCAAGTACTTGGTCATATCACTATTAACGTTGACGCGTGGAATCAGCACCAAACAAACAACACATAATGCGAGTGATAAAACGAGTAATATGTAATGATATTTATTCCTCACTTTGAATACATTCAAAAAAACGCGGCAAAGGTATAGTTTTTTTTTCATATATACAAATAAAAATGCACTTTCCTCATAAACTTTATTACATTGGGTCTATATCGCACAATATTTGTATATATTTGCATGTTGGAATTTGTTGTATTGTTTTTACTTGTTCTTGCAGCATGGATTTAGCGCGGGCATAATTGGCGTTCGCTTCGATTCGTAATTGTATAGTGCGCATATGGAGATTTTGAATTTTAGCTATACCGGGTTCAATTACAACAGAACAGCGCTTGGCAAATACTTGACGTAATCTCTGTTGTAATTCGTCGGCTGCATAGAGAACTTTAGACAGGTCTTTATGGCGTATCATTACCGTAATAATTCGGCAGAATGGAGGATAGTTGAATGTCTTTCTTTCTGCTATTTGCGATTCATAGAAATGTTCATAGTCATGATGTAGAATATAGTCATAAAGAGGATTTTTTATATCATGGGTTTGAATTATTACTTCTCCTTGCTTTCCTTTCCGACCAGCGCGTCCACTGACTTGTTCTAACATTTGATAGGCACGTTCGTAGCAACGAAAATTAGGCTGATTAAATAGATTATCGGCATTCAATACGGCGACCAAACTCACGTCATCAAAATGTAGTCCTTTGGATACCATCTGAGTGCCTACTAATACGTCCACTTCGTGATTGCCGAAGGAGTTGATAATTTCTTGATGGGCGGATTTCTTGTTAGTTGAATCGAAGTCCATCCGGCTTACGCGGGCTTCAGGAACAAATTCATGCATTTCATCTTCTACTCGCTCTGTTCCAAAACCATGTATCTTCATACTTCCGCCGCAGTGAGGACAGGATGTTGGCATCGGAATACTGTATCCGCAGTAGTGGCAAGTTAGACGATGGTCGCGCAGATGCAATGTCATCGGTACATCGCAGTTAATGCAACGTGGAGATTGGCTACACGCCTCGCATGCCATCATTGGAGCATACCCGCGGCGATTCTGAAAAAGAATAATCTGCTTGTCCTTCGCTAATTCTTCTTTTATCCTATTTACCAGAGGATCCGAAAAATGACCATACATCTCTTTGCGATGATATTGGCGTGTAAGATCTATCATCGTTATCTTTGGTAGCAGAAGACCGGAGTACCGTTTTTTCATCGTTACCAAGCCATATTTCCCTGTTTGGGCATTATAATAGGACTCAATGGAAGGCGTGGCGGTACCAAGTAATACTTTTGCGCCATACATTTTTGCCAGCATGATAGCTACGGAGCGGGCATGGTAGCGCGGAGCCGGATCTTGTTGTTTGTAACTTGGTTCATGCTCTTCATCCACAATCACTAATCCCAAGTTTGTGAAAGGTAAGAAAACAGCAGACCTTGCGCCAACGATAAGCCGTGATTTTGGAAAGAGCTGTTGACGATAAATCTCCGCACGCAAGCCATCTGTAATTCGGGAGTGATATACCACAACCTGATCGCCAAATACCCGCTGCAGACGGTCTGTCAATTGGGTGGTCAATGCTATTTCTGGTACAAGATAAAGCACTTGTTTGCCAGCGTCTAATTGAGATTGAATGAGATGCATATACACCTCCGTCTTACCGGATGATGTAACGCCGAATAACAGAGTTGTATCGTGTGTTTGCCAACACGTGAGTATCTGTTTTAAAGCAGTAGCTTGTTGTGCATCTAAAGAATGAAAAGGTTCGATTTCACCGATATATTCCGGTAGGTGTACACGCCTTTTCTTGACGGGGGAGAACGAATAAGTCTTATCGCCTATCTTTGCCGGAAGTGCAGCTGCCATCACATCGCCAATCGGGCACATATAATACTCGGCTATCCATTGCCATAGGGACAGTTGCTCTTTGGTTACAATAGGCATTTCATCTAAAACAGCTATCACATCGCGCAAACGCACACTAACGTCTAAAGGAGTTGTGTGCTCGCTTTGAACGACACCAACGACATTTTTATTTGCCAAAGGCACAAGAACGCGCATTCCCGGCTGAGGAAAAGGCAAATCAGCGGGAATGCTATACGTGTAAACACCTTCGACGGCTATCGGCAATATAACATCAATTGTTTTCAGAACACATCGCTTTTTCTGCCGCTATGGCTTTGGTATAGCATGCGCGGCAAAGAGGCTCATAACTATCTGTTTCGCCGAGCAAAACGCGTTTCTCGGAAGCTACCAAACGGTGACTGACATAGGCTAAATCGCCGCAGTTGACACAGATGGCGTGCGTCTTGTATACGTCTTCGGCAATAGCCATCAAAGCTGGCATAGGACCAAAAGGAACACCCTTGAAGTCCATATCCAAACCCGCCACAATCACACGAACTCCTCGCTCTGCAAGTTGCTTGCATACGTCTACAATGCCCATGTCGAAAAACTGGGCTTCATCAATACCTACAACGTCAATATCGTTGGCTAAAAGCAAAATGTTTTGACTACTGTCTACAGGAGTTGACTGAATTACACGCTTGTCGTGACTTACTACGTCTTCTACGCTGTAGCGCACATCAATAGCGGGCTTGAAAATCTCCACTCGTTGTTTGGCAAATTGTGCTCTTTTCATACGGCGAATCAACTCTTCGGTCTTACCCGAAAACATAGATCCGCAAACGACTTCAATTCCGCCTCTACGACGGCTGGGGCCTTGGGTGTCTCTTTCTGAAAACATATTATTTCGTTTTTATATCTTCTACAATCATTTGTATGCTGCGAATCCCGTTGAAGGTATTTTCATCCAGTTCATAGCATATGTTTACCGCATTCCCGTTTTGTAGGTACAACGCCCAATCGCCTTTGCCGAAGGCGATACCTGTGATAGCGGCTGTGCGGTCGGTCACATCCAACTTTAGGTGTTCACCTGTCTTGCCTACACGTTTGGTGTAACGGTTGTTGATAACATTTTTCGTGACAAAAACAGGGCGGGGATTACCCGGTCCAAAAGGTTCTAAACAGCGTAATACTTTAAAGAATTGGTCTGTTATTTGTGCGTAGTTAATTTCAGCTTCCACTTGTATCGTAGGATGCTGTTGTTCCTCCGTGATATGGGTGGATACGTACTCCTCAAAGCGGCGTTTGAACTCCGGCAAGGAGGTCTCTAACATGCTTAATCCTGCTGCAAACTGGTGTCCGCCGAAATTTGTCAGTAAGTCACGGCATGAGTCAATAGCAGAGTAGATGTCAAAACCGGCTACCGACCGGGCTGAACCGGATATAACACCATTATCTCCGGCAGTCAGTACTATCGTCGGGCGATAGTATGTCTCAATCAAGCGGCTGGCTGCGATACCTACTACTCCTTTGTGCCAATCAGGAGAATAGACGACTGTCGTATGGCGCTTGTCGTTGTCAGGATCTTGTCGCAGCATCTCTAAGGCATCTTCCGCTGTTTTCTTGTCATAACTCTGCCGTTCGGCGTTATAGGAGTTGATATCCTGTGCGCGTTGTTTGGCAAATTCCGCATCTTTTGTTATCAGCAGTTCTACGGCATCGCGACCGGAGTATAAGCGTCCGCAGGCATTGATACGGGGACCTAATTTAAAGCCCAAGTCGGTTATCGTTACATGTTTGGGGTCTATTCCGGCAACCTCTATCAAAGCGGAAATACCCGGAGCAGGATTATTATTGATTTCTTTCAGACCGAAAAATGCCAATATCCGGTTTTCTTCCGTTACTGAAACAACATCCGAGGCGATAGCCATCGCCACTAAGGGTAGTAACTCGTGCCATCTCAGAGGTAAGTGGTGAGTCTGCGAGTAAGCCTGTACTAACTTAAATCCTACACCACAACCGCTTAGGTCTTTATACGGATACGGACAATCAGCACGTTTCATGTTCAGTACGGCTATAGCTTGTGGCAGTTCATTTCCCGGGGTATGATGGTCGCAAATGATAAAATCTATATTTTGCTTCGTGGCATACTCCACTTTATCTACCGCTTTGATGCCGCAGTCTAATGCCACTATGAGTGTACAGCCTGTGGATGAGGCATAGTCGATGCCCTTGAATGAAATACCATACCCTTCAGTGTAACGGTCGGGAATATAGAAATCAACATTATCCGTCAAACTCTTGATGAAGGTGTACATCAGGGCTACCGCTGTGGTGCCGTCTACGTCGTAGTCGCCGTACACTAAGATCCGTTCTCCTTTGGCCAGTGCTTCTTCCAACCGGGCAACTGCCTTATCCATGTCTTTCATTAGAAACGGGTCGTTAATCTCGTCTAAAGAAGGACGGATATACGCCCGAGCTTCCTGAGCGGTACGGATGCCGCGAACCACTAACATGCGTGCCGAAAGTTCACTTATGTTGAGTTCTTGAGCCAATTGCTTGGTTAGTGTTTGCTCCTCGTCACTTAGTTCCCGTATTTTCCATATTGTATCCATCTGCGTCTTTCCATAGAGGTAGCACTTGTCTGAAATGCCATAAACGGTCAATGTCCAAGTCTGCTATTTTTGTACCTTCCTCGTCATCGTTGAAATGTACTACAGGATTAAGGTAGCTGTCGTAGGCGATGGAGTGTCCGTTATAATGCATACCTAAATTATCATCGCCTACTATATTGGCAGCGCATATATAACATTGATTTTCGGTTGCACGTGCAGCTATGAGAGCATCCCAGTAATTAATCCGTACTTGCGGCCAGTTGGCGCTGACTAACAGTATATCATACATGTTATCATTATCCTGCCGTGCCCAAACAGGGAATCGTAGGTCGTAGCATATAAGCAGGCGGAATCGTACTCCCATGTATTCTACTACGGTGCGTTTGTGTCCGGCAGTAAAAAAACGGTCTTCACCGCCATGCGCATACAGATGAGCTTTGTCGATGAAATCGGGCTTTTCGTAGGGCTTGATGAAAAATCCTCGGTTATATAACCGCTCGTCTTCACGGCATATGAAAGAACCGGCAATAGCCATCTCGCATTCATCGGCTATCCCTTGCAGCATCTGCATCGTTAGCCCCTCTGTCGATTCGGCTAACTCCGGTTGGTCCGTACAAAAACCTGTAGTGAACATCTCCGGCAGCAAAGCCACGTCGGTTTTGCCGCGTAGAGCGCGCAAACGCTCACACGCAAGTCGGAGATTCTTCTCTTTATCCGCCCATATAACAGGATACTGAAGTATCGCTATCCGCATACCTGCTATTTCTTAGTGTGACTGGTTGTCGGTTTAGCGATAGACTCGCGCATGGAGGTGTCTGCCTGAATATTTTGCATGCGGTAATAGTCCATAATACCTAAGTTGCCGTTGCGGAACGCATCCGCCATAGCTTGTGGAACGAGTGCCTCCGCTTCAATAACCTTGGCACGGGCTTCCTGAGCCTTCGCCTTCATCTCTTGTTCGTTGGCGATAGCCATAGCACGACGTTCTTCGGCTTTTGCTTGTGCAATATTCTTGTCAGCTTCTGCTTGATCCATTTGTAACTGAGCACCGATATTCTTACCTACATCAATATCTGCAATATCAATACTCAAAATCTCGAAAGCGGTTCCGTCGTCCAAACCTTTGGACAGAACTAATTTACTGATGGAATCCGGGTTTTCGAGCACTTGTTTATGGCTCTCAGCACTACCGATAGAGCTCACAATACCTTCGCCTACACGGGCAAGAACGGTGTCCTCGCCTGCACCGCCGACCAATTGGCGGATGTTAGCGCGAACAGTCACACGCGCTTTTGCAATCAGCTGAATACCATCCTTTGCTACGGCTGTGACAGGAGGAGTGTCTATGACCTTTGGATTGACCGACATCTGTACTGCTTCAAATACATCACGTCCGGCAAGGTCAATCGCTGTCGCCATCTGGAAGGACAGTTGGATTCCGGCTTTCGAAGCGGAAACAAGGGCATGGGTAACACGCTCTATATGTCCACCCGCTAAGTAGTGGGCTTCCAAACCGTCACGTTTGACGTCTTCCAAACCTGCTTTATGTGCCTCAATCATGCAGTTTACAATCTTTGTAGGTGGCACTTTGCGGATGCGCATCAGGAATAACTGAATAAGCGACACATGTACACCACTTACGCCCGCGTTAATCCACAACATGAACGGAACATAATAGAAGAAAATGATTGTCACTATGGCAATCAATACAACTAAAACAATTTCAAAAATTCCCATAATAGTATAATTTTAAGGTGTTATTTATTTTGCATCTTCAGTGTTAGCCTCTTTTTTGAGGTTGTTGATTTTCTTGCCCGGGTCGGCAAGTTCCACTTTGGAGTCTATCTGCGTCTCCAACGCCATTTTCTCTATGGCACGCCCGCGCACGAACGCGTATATAGAAAGTGCAGTAAGCAATAAGGCGGCGGCTAATGTGACATGACCGGCCCACGCATAAACGGGAGCTAACTTCAGATAAGCTACCACTACACTGCCGGCAAGGCAGCCAAAACCACTTATTCCGGCAATACCAAAACCCGGAAGTAGGAACATTTCGGCGAGTAAAAGACCGACACCGAACACTAATAACAGAACAACAATGGCGATATACATAAGCGTAATTTTTTTTTTCAGGCTGCAAAGATAGTAATTATCTTTGATATACGCAAGCAAAAAAATAAATTTGCACGGATAAAAAAAAAACAGTACTTTTGCCGCCGATTTGCCAATCCCCTTTATATAAAGGAGTTGACATGCGAAATGTATATATGTAATATATAAAAATAAAATGAGCAAAAATTTAGTTATTGTTGAGTCTCCGGCAAAAGCAAAGACGATTGAGAAGTTCTTGGGACCCGATTTTCATGTATTATCGTCGCAGGGTCATATTCGGGACATTGAAGGTATGGGCAAGAACAGTCTGGGTATTGATTTTGATAATCATTATGCGCCTAACTATGTCATTGACGCTTCTAAAACCGGATTGATTGAACAATTAAAGCAGGAGGCAAAAAAAGCTGATAAGGTTTGGCTTGCGTCCGATGAGGACCGCGAGGGGGAAGCTATTGCATGGCATTTGAAGGAGGTTTTGCAACTGCCTCCGGAAAAGACCCACCGTATTGTCTTCCATGAGATAACTAAAACGGCTATCCAAGAGGCTATCCAGCATCCGAGAGATATTGACTATAACTTAGTGGATGCCCAGCAGGCGAGACGTGTTTTGGACCGCATCGTGGGATTTGAACTGTCGCCTATTCTTTGGAAAAAAGTGACCACGGGGCTCTCTGCCGGACGTGTACAGTCTGTAGCGGTACGACTTATTGTTGAGCGGGAGCGTGAGATACAGAACTTTACAACGACCTCGCAATATCGGGTTTTGGCCGATTTCATCGGCACTAATCCGGCTGATGCCTCTGTCTTGCACACCGAACTCAATCATCGCTTCGAGACGAAAAAAGAGGCTCTGGCGTTCTTGGAAGCATGTCAAACAGCCTCTTTCCGCGTGCAGTCAGTAACTAAAAAGCCTGGTGCTCATATGCCGGCTCCTCCTTTTACGACCTCCTCCTTACAGCAAGAAGCAGCGCGTAAACTGAAGTTCCCTGTCTCCAAAACTATGCGCTTGGCGCAGTCCTTGTATGAGGCAGGACGAATTACATATATGCGTACGGATTCCGTTAATCTTAGCTCCTTGGCTATTGCTACGGCTAAGGCGGAAATAGTCGGTGAATACGGAGAAAAATATCATTACGCCCGTCAATATCGCACCTCTTCCAAAGGGGCACAGGAGGCACACGAGGCCATACGCCCAACCTATATGAATGTCCACTCGGCAGGGGCTAACGCGGATGAGAGACGTCTCTATGAACTGATTTGGAAGCGTACGATTGCTTGTCAGATGGCAGATGCAGAGGTGGAGACGACCCGCGTAGAAGTGTCTGTTACCGATAGCCCTTATGCTTTCGTGGCTTCCGGTGAAATCGTCACTTTTGACGGTTTTATGCGTGCTTACGTGCAGTCTACTGACGATGAACAGGAAGGCGATGCGCAAATTATTCCGGCTATGGTCGAGCAGGAGTCTTTGCGTCCTGTTGAGATTAACGCCCAACAGCAGTATTCTCGTCCCCCTTTCCGTTATACCGAGGCATCGCTTGTAAAGAAACTGGAGGAACTCGGCATTGGTCGCCCTTCTACCTATGCTACAATCATTGATACAATTCAGCAACGCAAGTATGTCGAGCACTGCAGTATTGCCGGTAAGAAACGCGAGTATAATCTCCTGACGCTGCGCAATCATAAGATTACTGACAAACAAAAGAACGAACTATATGGAGCAGATTCCCAGAAACTTCGTCCAACGGATTTGGGCTGTGCCACCAATGACTTCCTTGTAGCACAGTTCCCGGATATACTTAGTTACGATTTTACCGCTACGGAAGAGGCTAATTTCGATAAGGTCGCAGAAGGAAAATCCGATTGGGTCCAGACGGTTGACCATTTCTATAAAGCGTTCCATCCGCTGATTGAGAAAGTGCCGTCCGGTAAGGTGGCGTCGCGTCAATTAGGTTTTGACCCGGTGTCAGGACTGCCTGTTATTGCTAAAATCACTCGCCTCGGACCTTGTGTGCAATTAGGCGACTCCGACGACGAGAAACCTAAGTTTGCATCGCTTAAACGTGGGCAGTCCATATACACCATATCGCTTGCGGAAGCGTTAGAACTCTTCCAAAACGCACTTCCATATACCTTGGGACAACTCGATGGGGAGGATGTCGTGATTGGCGAAGGTAAGTTCGGACCTTACTGCCGATATAAGGGTAGTTTTGTTAGTATTCCGAAGTCGATAGACCCTCGTACCATTACTATGGAGCAGGTTCAACAGCTTCTCGCGGAAAAAGAGCAGAAGCAGGAACCGCTTTTGTCCTTCGGAGATATTCAAGTCTTGCAAGGTCGATACGGGGGGGCCTATATCAAAACGCCGCAGGGAAACTATCGTCTGCCTAAGAACCTGAAGGTGGAGACTTTGACGGAAGAAATGGTGCAAAAATACATTTCCGAGGAAAAAAGTACAGGTGCAACGGCACAAAAAAGCACTTTTCGCCGAAAAAAATCAAAATAATTTGGTGGAATAAAAAAAAAGCAGTACTTTTGCGCTCGCTTTTGTGAGAAAAGATAGGACGAGAAGTAGCGCAGTTGGTAGCGCACCACGTTCGGGACGTGGGGGTCGGGCGTTCGAGTCGCCTCTTCTCGACCAAAAGAAAGCATCCGGTTTATGCCGGATGCTTTTTTTATGACTCTTCGTTATAAGAGTGCCTGCTTTATTTCTTTACAGTAAACGCAGGTTTATATGGATTGGCTATTGTGCCAAGTTGGGCATCGTTTTTAAACTCAAAGGCATCCTTCGCCTCAAAGATATTTGAGTAGAACGCAGAGTAATTGCGAATCGTAACAGCTCCTTCCGTACCGGTTACGTAGAGGAAGAACAGTTTGTTCTCCTGTGAGGCGATGCCCAGACATTTGTCGTCGCTAAAAGCAGCTACTATATCTTGGTCTTTAAGAATAAAATCGGATGCCAGAGTGGGGTATTGAGCCGATAAGTCCACTTTTATAATGGCAGTCATAGAGGTGGTATAATTGTACTCTGAAGGTGCAGTCCATATGGGACGGGACACATTCCCCACAAAGGTCTCAGGTGTTGTTTCTTTTTCTTTTCCCTTACAGCCACAAAAGTACTACAAAAACTTCATATACGCAAATTTTTGTGCTCATTTGCGTATATCCCGCAGGGCGCGAACGTATATTCGGGCTGGTGAAGGAGTGCCTCGGATGGCACTCCGAGTGTTGAACCCGATGAGTCCCCACTCGGAGGAACAGTGCGACACATAGAACAAATAAGGCAGGCGGCGTCCGAAAGTACTGCAAATAAAAGACGTGACGAGAGACGCACTCATCCCACCAACTCACCACCGAGAGAAGACCGAGAGATAACCGAGAGATAATCAACACAAAAAACATTTGACAATTTACAACTTAACAATTAATATTAGTCGAAAGCGATTTAATAAAATTAACGCAACACTAATAATTAAAAATTACGAATTATGATAGTAATAACCAGGAAAGGCGTGGAAGTAGATGTCTGCGCAAGTAGAAGAGAATTAAAACGTTTTATAGTCAGCCTTCATGGTCGATTGTAAAGTGAGATGGTCGCGTGATGGTTGCGATGACAGCCTCTCTCCCGAGATGCTGTCAGAACGACGATGACCATTAAAAAAGGAAAAATGCTATGGCAAATGTGGAATTTGAAGAGCCGATACAATCCCTACGAGGGATATTGGTCAGTAGTGATCCCTACTACTTTAGGCGTTATCCGAAGAGTGGTGGCGGAGTGATGCACATCGCTCAGAGTAGGCCCAACAGGTCCCAACATCGGGCGACGGAAAATGAAGCAGCGAAAAAAACGCAGGAAATACGATTTTTTGGAAAAAATTTCACTTTTCGCGGAACAGTAAACGGACTTTTGAACTATCTTTGCACCAGGAATTGTGAAAGACGTCGCACAGTTCCGGATTTTGATTCACCTAAACCTTAACTATTATGTCCAAAGTGCAATTAACCGGAGCATTCGCGCGTTTTCGCGGGAAGCTCAACAAATCGGAAGTGCTCGTACTGAAAGGCTGCCCTTGCGGCAAAGCAAAGGCGTTATGGGTGAAAAAATTGTATACCGAAGCCAATGTCAACGGGAGGGGGATGAGAATGATGAATTGAGCAGGGGGTTATTCGTCGCAGTTGCAGCCGTGTTTGGTGCGTTTTTGTCGCGGTGCGGAAGTAAGATGATAGGCTACCTTAATACCGACATCGAACGGGCGCATAGATGCGACCAAGGGATTATTTTCCCTCCACGCCTGCAGGACGGGTTGGTTATGTCGCGTAAGTGGGAAGCCGTCGCGCGTGTCGGAGAGTCGCAAGATACCGTACTGCTCATTATTAGGATAAGTAGGCGCAGTCATGAGTGACGCATCAAAATAAAGCCCGACCGAGATGAAGGATTCGGACTTGCCATACGAAGATGCGATAAGGAAGTCATAGGTAATTTCTCCGGCGAAGGCACAATGCCAAGCGGGGAGAACGAGAGAACCTTTGTCCTTGACAGCGAAGTTACGCGTTGCCGCCAGCGGATACGACTCCTCAACGAGGTTGTCGTACTTTGGATAATAGACAGCTAAAGCGGCATCGGCGATAGACTGATTCCAAGAGCCTCCAATAGGCAGTGTGAATCGTGGTCCGACGAGGACGGTGAAATGCTGCAGGTGGAAGCCTATTTGCACGGGGAACGATGCAGACCACGTATAATGTCGCTCCCGCAGTAGCCCGATATTATAGCTGACCACCATGCTTTCGTTCTCCACATCGGTGACGGTATATGCATCTTCGTATCCCGCTTTACGGTACGAAGAGGAAGCAGATTCAATAGTAGCACCGAGGCGGAAAGCGATCCAATATGGGGACTTATAGAGATAGCCTACGTCGAAAGCGGCATGATATCCGGGCATAGTAGTTCCATAGTTGCAATCATATTTCAGTCCTCCTAATCCAACGCGTGCACCGATATCGAGGTAGGAGCGTGCGTGCAGGAGCATACAGGGAAGAATGCAGAGTAATATGGCAGCTAAGCGTCTCACGGGATGAGGATTTGTTCTGTACGCGTTTGGTTACCGGACTGATAGACAAAGATATAGATACCCGCTGGAAGGTTGTCCCAGCAGGTATGTATATCTATCTGCGCGCCCATAAAATTATATATAGCGATGAGTTGTTCTTGCGGTTCGTCGGCATTGATATAGAGGATATTGGATCGTACGAGCCGATTATTATCGAGAGTGACATGGAGCTGGAAAGTGCCGTTAAGCTGTTGCGTTTCGGAATAATCATCTTCGGTAGCATCGGGCACGAGGTTACCGTTTTTGTACCATTGGAAGGTCTTCGGTTGGTTGTCGGGGAAATAGGCATTGAGCCGTGTGTTATCACACACGATGAGCCAGTTATACTTATTGACGATGAGTTCGAAGAGCCTGTCCTCCGGCCAAACGGGGTCCGGTGTCGGGTCGGGGTCCGGATAAGCTCCGGGTTCGGGGTCACGTGTATCTTCGGGATCTGGGTCATCAGGCGTGACAGGTTCGTCCGGCTTACAGTCCTTAACAGTGAGCATGACGGGTTGTGAAGTGAAGGTTGTAGGATTTGTGCTGCCGGCATAGGAGACGACGACCCGATACCACCGTGCGTCCGTATAATTAATGCTGGAGAAGCAGAGCTGTGTTCCCCTGCCGCAGTTATACCACGATGTTTGGTTGGGCGAAGACTGCCAGCGGTAGCTAAATCTGGTATCGAGCAAGTCGATACCATTAGTGGCGGCGACAGTCATGCAGAAATCGGAGTCTTGGCAGGCTTCAAGTTCTCCTGTTATCTCGACTTGCGGCAGCGTCGGTGCGCAATCATTGACGGATAATTGGAAAGGATAGGTGGTATATGATTCTTGCCAGCGTTCGTCAAGGAAGCCGACAATGACTCTATACCAGCAGGCGTTGTCAGGCTTTATCGCATCGAAGCAGAATTCTTTTTCAGTAGAGAGTTCTCCCCAGACACCTCCGTTGTGTGAGAACTGCCAACGATAGGTCAAGACGATAGTATCCGCGATGGCGTCGGCATTGTTAATCGTGACGTCGAAGCAATAAGCAGAGTCGAGACACGCCATTTCGGGCGAAGTAATCTCAGCGTCGGGCATTGGCGGCGGATTGCAGTCCTGTACCTTCAGATAGAACGGGTCGTAGTCACGCCGTATATCGTTCCATTTATCCTGATAAGTGATGACATGGCGATAATAGCCCTGTTTAGTTTTCGTAGCGGTGAAGCAGTAGTCTTTGGTCGTAGCGACTTCGGTCCAAACGGTTCCATCGGCAGAGAACTCCCAAGATTGGTGTAAGGTGTATGGTGTATGGTTGAAAGGCGTAAGAGTAGATTTATTGAGTGTATCCAATGCAAAGCAATAGGTCGAGTCGAGACAAACGACCGACGGCGATACGACTGTTAACTCTGGCAGCGTAGGTGGTGCGCAGTCGATTACATTGAGATGGAAAGGATTGCTTCTCGCGCGGCAGTATGTGTTATCAAGATTACCTTCTCCGGCAACGGTGAGCCGATACCATCCATCGTGGTCAGCAGTGACATTAGAGATAGTGAGGTCTTGTTCCGTACCGCTTTGTATGGTTTGCCAGTCCGGGCTATCCCAAGCGAGTGAATCTTTAGCGAACTGCCATCGGTACTCGTATGGCGGAGTGAAAGGGTTATCACCGGAGAGGCTTGTAACAAATGTATATTCGCGTCCAAGACAAGCTTCGTTGTCAGAAAGGATATCGACTTGCGGGTTACAGAGTCTGATTTCGATATCGTCCAAGGCGAAGTCGTTACCATCCGATCCCACCGCGGCATTGAAGATAGACAGTCGTACATTCTCGACATCTTTAGGCACCCGGAACGACGTTCCGATCAAGTGCCAGTTAGAGGAGGTGTACATAGTGGAATAAGGAACGTCCAAATACTCCCATGAATAATCAATAGGGTCTGTGATTGTCTCATGGATGACCGTATCTTCGTTAGCGTCTTCGATAATAAACCTGACTTTAGGGAGGACGATACCAGACCTGCCTTTGGTATTCTCGGCTCCCATGACGTTCGCCACATAAGCAGAGAAGGAGAGGTCCATTTCATGGCAGACATTGATATCGGCAGTATAGAAAGGTACATTACTGCCGTTACCATCAATTTCGAGGAAATATCCTCGTGTATAGTCATTGGGATATGTATGGTCATCCTGTATATGCCACTGTGAGCCTAATCCGGCGGTGTTAGAGCTATTGCGGCTGTTTTGTGCGCCGTATTTAACGACTCGATAGCTGCCTGAAGAACCCATAATGTCATTTTTGATGAACCTATATCCGCTTGCCGCCATCTGCGGTACGGGGGTTTGACTCTGGGCGGGAGCTGTTTGTTCGTTACCTCCGAAGTCCTCTCGGAAGAGTAGTGTTCCGTCATCGCATACGAAAGGAGACTCTTCGTCTTGTGGTGTTTGCGGGAATGGCGGGCATTCATCCTCCCATTGCATATAGACAGGTTCGCTTGAAGCTCTGCAGTTAGGTTTATTGATAAGACTTCTTTCTGTGACACTCGCTCTATACCATCCTTCGGGCAGGTTTCTCTGGGTAGGAAGATTATATTTCATAGGTCGCTGTACAAAGACCACCGAGTGGTGGTTTGTGACATCGCTCCAAGTGATGCCATCGGCGGAGTATTCGTAGGCATAATAAAGATAATTATTAAATGTTCCGTCATCCGTATAATGCGGAATGAATGCAATATAGGGATTATTTGCGCATAGTGCGTCGGCACTGGTAGTAAGTGTAATTTTAGGAGCGCAGAGCCGTATGGCAACACTATCGATAAGGATGTCTGCTGTTCCGTTTTTCGATACATCAATATCTACATTGAATGTCCAATCGGGTACGACAAAGGAACCCGTAATCTCATGCCAGTCATCATCTGTAATAGGGTTGGTGTTTAACTGTGCGACGAGTCTGTGTGCCTGTGATTCAGAGACGGTTATACGTGCAGTTGTTTCCGCATTTGTTTTTCTCTTGACCCGCGCGTAGATATTATATGGGAGTCCGGGCCAGATATCATTGAGCTGTATGTTAGCATGCGCGGTTTGGTTGAAGTGCAGTGCTTGTTTGATTGTTCCGTCGGGGCAGAAGTCTTCGTTCATATTCTGCGGCGGGCAGTCCGTGACGGTGAGAAGGAACGGTTCGCTAATGGCACAGCAGTTGGGGTTATCAATAGTTGTAGCGTCTCCGATAATGAGGCGATAGTATCCTTCGTCCGTGTGTTGGATTTGGTCAATCGTCCAATAGGATCCCGTGCTACGATCAGTCCATTGGTGTTCTCCCGTGAGTTTTTGCCATCGGTATTGCAAAGGAGAAGTGAATTTAGTTGTTCCGTCAAAGGAGTATTTAAACTGATATGTATCGTATGCGCAGACACCTTCGGTCCCAGTGATGGCAGGAGCAGGAATATCGCATCGTCTTATTTCGATATCGTCTAATGCGTAGTCCATTCCATCGACACCTGAATTGACATCATTATAGATTGCGAACTCCACGGAAGAGACGCCATCCGGCACTTCAAACGGGAATCCCATCAGGTACCAAGGCGTGCTGTTTTTATATGCGTTGGATCCGTAGTCTCCAAGTTGCTCAGGCACACATGGTGAAACGCTCATGATAACTGTGTCCGCGACGGCATCTCGTACTTCCATCCGGAAAGCAGGATCGGCATGCGTCCAGCGAGCGACTTGATATTTTGTAACCAAATTGGCGAAGTAAGCGGTGAAGGTGAGTTTAGACTTACTGCATAGATTGTCGAGTCGGGTGGAATAGATTTTCTCTTTTCCAGCAGCACCGTTAACCTCGAGGAAATATCCTCTTGTTTCATCATCGGGGAAGGTATGGTCCGTCTGTAGATGCCAAGCAGAAGTTCTGATACTTCCGAAGTATCTATATTCAAATCCTTTTTTGAGTATGATATAGTGATCAGGCTGCAACATACCTGATGTAGTGCTATATTCGCCGTTGAGGACTTGTTTGTACTTATCTGTTCCTCCATAGTAAGCAGGTTCGAAGAGTCCCGGAACAGTTGTTTGTCGCACGGGGTTGTCCGTAGTTTCATTGCCTCCGAAATCCTCTCGGAAGAGCAACGTACCATTTCGACAAATATCATTATCGGTATAGAGTGTAACCCGCTTAGCGGGACTGACGACACACTTAGAAAGGTCGTTTAAGTCGGCGGCTGTTTCCGCTACGATTACGCGCCAGTATTTGGTGCCTGTAAGATTTGTAGAAAGTGATAAATAGATTGAATTATTCCGATTTCCGTAAGAAGCGACGCGTTCTGTCAAGGCAGCATCTTTGAATATTTGGAAGGAATAGTGGAGATTGTCGGTTGTAATCCCCTTTGTTCTGAGATCAATATATGGATAAGAGGTAGTAATGTTTTCTGAATATAGGAACCTCAGGGTATCCATGACGAGTTCTATTTTGGCATCGGGTGCGAAATCTTTTCTGAGTTGTTTACTATAGTCTGTTGCAGATAGGGGGGAAGATGTGTAAGGTTCAGATGTATGCTCTATTATATAATCAGCAGGGATAGAGTCTTGTCTATCCGTTGGAATAGTATCTCCTTGCGCGAAGGAGTTCGCAGCAAGGAGATAGAGAGTAAGTAATATGGTACTAATTTTACTTTTTAGAGTGACCATTCGTAACCATCTTTGGTGTCTTTTATCTGAAATCCGAGCGCTGTGAGGTTATTACGGATTTTGTCGCTGGTAGCCCAGTCTTTATTGCGTTTAGCGTCTAAGCGTATATCGAGTAAGAGGTCCACGGCTCCATTGTATGCTTGTTGTTTGGCAGCGGATTGTGCATTATCGGTTGACATGTCGTCGTTATTCAATCGAAGTCCGAGGATATCGATGGCGTAGTCTTTCCAGACCTTACGCAGTTCGTCTAAGTCTTCCGATGAAATGGATGCTTTTTTATCGTGAATGGTGTTAATAACTCGCGCTGAGTCGAAGAGAGCCTGCAGTACGATAGGGCTATTTAGGTCATCGTCCATGGCTTCTTGGCATTTAGAGCGTAAGGATTTTATATCTTCGATTTCATCGGATGTTTTGTTGTCCGGTTGTAGTTTTTGCAGTCTGGCAAAAGTTTCTTGTAGTCTGTTGAATCCTTTTTCTGCTGCTTCGAGTGCTTCGGATGAGAAGTCGACGGTAGAGCGGTAATGTGCCATAAGTATAAAGAACCTAATGGTCATCGGGCTGAACGGTTTCGTGAGCAGCGGGTGTTCGCCTTTGAAGAATTGTTCGAGAGTGATGAAGTTATTATATGATTTTCCCATCTTTTTGCCGGCGATGGTAATCATGTTGTTATGCATCCAGTAGTGAACAGAGTCGTGTCCGAGTGCGGCGCATGACTGAGCTATTTCGGCTTCGTGGTGCGGGAACATGAGGTCCATACCTCCGCCGTGTATGTCGAACTCTTCGCCGAGGTATTTGGTTCCCATGGTAGAGCATTCCATGTGCCATCCAGGAAATCCTTCAGACCAAGGACTTGGCCAGTGCATGATATGTTCGGGTGCTGCTTTTTTCCAGAGAGCGAAGTCGTAGGAATGTTTTTTCTCTTCCTGTCCGTCGAGTTCCCGTGTTTCGGTAACTATATCCTGTAGGTTGCGTCCTGATAGTTTTCCGTAAGGGAAGTCTTTAGCAAATTTCTCGACATCCATGTACACACTTCCGTTGGCGACGTAAGCGTAGCCGTGGTCAAGAATACGTTGTACGAAAGCTATTTGTTCAATGATATGTCCAGAAGCATGTGGTTCGATGCTTGGTGGCAGCACATTAAGTGCTTCCATATCATGGTGATAGCGGTTGGTGTAGAATTGCACGACCTCCATCGGCTCGAGTTGTTCGAGTCTTGCTTTTTTAGCTATTTTGTCTTCTCCTTGGTCTGCATCGTGTTCGAGGTGTCCGACGTCGGTGATATTTCGTACGTACCTTACTTTATATCCGAGGAATTGCAGATAACGGAAGAGCAAGTCGAATGTGATAGCGGGTCTTGCGTGTCCGAGGTGTGCGTCGCCGTACACGGTGGGACCGCAGACATACATGCCTACGTGTCCCTCGTGTATGGGCTTGAAGTATTCTTTTTGTCTTGTAAGTGTGTTGTAAATGAGCATGTTAGAGGAGTGTGTCAGGGTTAAGATGGTCTTTTTCGATGTCTTTGAAGTAGTTGAAAGTTCCGACTTTTAGTTCATCGCAAGCGGCTTCGTCGCAGACGATAATTCCGTGTTGGTGCATTTGTAGTGCGGAGACGGTCCACATATGGCTAATGGGTTCTTCGATAGCGTGTTGCAGTGCACGTGCTTTATTGTGTCCATTAACGACGATGAGAACCTCTTTTGCATCCATGACTGTTCCTACACCGACGGTGAGTGCGGTTTTAGGCACTTGGTTGATATCGTTGTTGAAGAAGCGTGAGTTGGCGATAATGGTGTCGGTTGTCAATTCTTTCTTGCGCGTCCGGCTGGTGAGCGAAGAGCCCGGTTCGTTGAAAGCGATATGTCCATCGGGTCCTATACCACCGAGGAAGAGGTGGATACCTCCGTAGTTTTTAATTTTTTCTTCGTATCGAGCGCATTCTGCTTCGAGGTCAGGCGCATTCCCATTGAGGATATTGACATTTTCTTTTCTGATGTCGATATGTGAGAAGAAGTTGTTCCACATGAAGCTATGGTAGCTTTCGGGATGGTTTTCGGGTATAGCGACATACTCGTCCATGTTGAATGTTACGACATTACGGAAGCTAACTTTACCAGTTTCATAGAGTTTGATAAGTTCTTTGTACATTCCGAGCGGACTGCTACCAGTAGGGAGTCCGAGGATGAAGGGGCGACTTTCCTTAGGCCCAAATTCGTTGATACGTTTTGCTACGAAGTTAGCAGCCCATTTAGAGAGCAGTTCGTAGTCTTTTTGAATAATTACACGCATTGTTTTAAAATGTTTGATAGTTAGTTAAAATATAAATTATAACACTTTTGCTTGCCGGTAACTACTGCCTAACGGACAAGCGCAGTTTGTATATTTTATTCAGTTTACTTGTTCGAGCACCACAGCGGAGCGTGCAGGTAAATAGAGTTTAAGCCATCCTTTATGGTCTTTTGCGTACAGAGGGTCGGGTTGTGTAAAATGTTCGATGGAATCGTCAGAAAGTCCGAATCCGGCGAACTCTTTAGCATCGGTATTGAGTACGACTTTGTATTTTCCTTCGGCAGTAAGGATACCGTAGTCGGAGAAGGATTTTTGTCCGTTCCAGTTGAAGACGAAGACGAGGTTGTCCCGTCTGTATGCTACAACTTGGTCTCCTTCGTTATCCCAGAGCGTATAGACCCAAGGCAGGTGTGTTCCATTTTCGTCCTTAACCATATGGAGGTTTTTCCGCAGGAGTTCGACCATAGCGGCGTCGAATCGGTTGAGGTCAGCGAAGTAGAAGTTAGGGTTATCGACGAGTGACCATTGTCTTCTTGCGTATTTGTATGACCATCCGTTTCCTTCGCGCGGGAAGTCGATCCATTCGGGATGTCCGAATTCGTTCCCCATGAAAGTGAGGTATCCACCGTTAACGGTGGAAGCGGTGATGAGGCGTATCATTTTATGCAGTGCGATACCTCTATCGACCATATAGGTTGAGTGTCCGTGTTCGAAGTGCCAATACATGTCCGAGTCAATGAGTCGGAAAATGATTGTTTTGTCTCCGACGAGTGCCTGGTCGTGCGATTCGGCGTAGGAGATGGTTTTTTCGTCCTGTCGGCGATTGGTCATTTCGTAGAGAATATGGCCTGCTTTCCAGTCTTCGTCTTTTACTTCCTTAATATATTTAATCCAGAAGTCAGGGATACCCATTGCGAGTCTGTAGTCGAATCCAACGCCTCCGTCTTTGAACGGGCAAGCGAGTCCCGGCATACCGGACATATCTTCGGCGATAGTGATGGCGTTTTTCTTGACTTGGTGTATGAGTTTGTTGGCAAGTGTGAGGTACATGATGGCATCACCGTCTTCGTTGCCGTTGAAGTAGGATCCGTATCCGTTAAAGTCTTCTCCGAGTCCGTGTGAGAGGTACATCATAGATGTAACTCCGTCAAATCGGAATCCGTCGAAGCCATATTCGTCGATCCAGAACTTGCAGTTAGAGAGCAAGAAATGCAGCACTTCGGGTTTGCCGTAGTTGAAGCAGAGCGAGTCCCAAGCGGGATGTTCTCTTCTTGGTCCGTCGTGGAAGTATTGGTATGGTGTACCGTCGAAGTTACCGAGTCCTTCGAGTTCGTTTTTGACGGCATGCGAGTGCACGATATCCATGATGACGGCGATACCTTTTGCGTGTGCGTCGTCGATGAGTGCTTTAAGTTCTTCGGGTGTTCCGAATCGTGACGAAGCGGCGAAGAAGTTAGAGACATGGTATCCGAAGGAGCCGTAATAAGGGTGTTCTTGGATAGCCATTATCTGAATGCAGTTATAGCCGAGTTTTTCGATGCGCGGTAGGACGTTAGTCCGGAATTCCTCGTAAGTAGAAACTTTCTCTGCTTCTCCCGCCATACCGATGTGGCATTCGTAGATGAAGAGAGGTCCTTGATTTTGTTTACCGGCTTTGATGTTTTTGTTTTTCCATTTGTATTCGCCCGGTGTCCATACTTGTGCGGAGAATATTTTGGTATTGTCGTCTTGTACGACTCTTCGTGCGTATGAGGGGATGCGTTCTCCGTATCCTCCGTTCCATTCGACGAGGAGTTTGAAGAGTTGTCCGTGCTTCATGGCATTTTCGGGCATTTTAGCCTCCCATACTCCGTTACCGACGGGTTTCAGACGGTATTTTTCGTCCTTCTGCCAGTTGTTCATGTCGCCTTTGATATAGATGGCAGTGGCATTTGGTGCCCATTCGCGTAGGACCCATCCCGGATTCAGGTGGTGCAGACCGAAATAGAGGTAACCGGTAGCCCAGTCGTCAAGCGTTTTTCCTGCTGTTATTTCTTTTTCCTTGCGGATAGCGTAGTCATAACGCCCTTGAATAGCAGCCTCGTATGGTTGCAGATATGGGTCAGATTTGACGAGTTTAAGTTGTTTTGCCATAGTATTTTTGGTTATTGGGTTGTTATTATGTCGGTTTTATGTCAGCCTTATCTTAGGTTTATGTATCGTGTATCTTTCGTGTATCTTTCGTGTATCTATCGTAGGGAGCGGTAGGGTAATTAGTTTTCGACGCGTGTTTTGACGATGAGTTTTCGGAATTCCTGTCCTTTAGGAGCGATACCGGGTTGGTGTGCGTCGGAAGGGAAGAAGACGACGAAATGTCCGACGGGTACATTGAGCATAGCGGTAGCTTTTTCTTTGTAGAGTTCGACATCTTTTCCTTCGTCGTATTCGGCGGTGACGTTTTGGCAGTCTTCCTGTGCTTTCCACCCCATTTGTTCGTCGGCAGTGAGGGGTATTTGAATGTCGATATAGTCTTTATGCGCCTCAAATGGGATGGATTTTTCGTCTTTACCTTTGAGGTCGATGATGTTAACGAAGAGGTCGTCTCCGTCGAGTTTAATTTTTCCTGCAGCAAACTCTTCGAGTTCGTTGTTGTTAAAGAAGTGCATGAATTGTTCGAGTCTCGGTACGCAGTCAAAATAGAGGTCCGCGTTTTCGATTTTATCCAGTATCATATAATATTGTTTTTTATTGCGGCACAGCCGCGAATTAGTAATTAAATGCGTTTATTAAGCGTGCAAAGGTACAACATTTGCATTTAATATGCAAGAAAAGCGCAAAAAAAGCGAAATATTTTGTAAAATATTTGCATATATAGTTTTTTTGTTGTATTTTTGCAGCCGTTTGTAATATTGCGCGTAATGTGCAAGTGTGTAAGGTGAAAGGGGTGAAGGTTAAAGGGTGATGGTTTGAAGGGTGAGAGGATGAAAGGTTAAAGGGTGCAAGTAATATTTTTGCTATTAGATATGAGTTACTTAAATTTTGACAAGGCGTTGTTAGTGAATTTGGAGCGTTCTTTGCAGAAAGAGATGCTTCGCACGAACCGTGCCGGAGTTTACAATTCGACTACTTTAGTTGATTGTAACACTCGTAAATACCATGGACAATTAGTGTTGCCTTTGCCTCAGTTGGGTGAGGACAACTATGTACTGCTGAGTTCGTTAGACGAGACAGTGATTCAGCATGGGGCCGAGTTCAATCTCGGTTTGCACAAGTATGGAGAGAATCATTTTTCTCCGAACGGTCACAAGTACATTCGCGAGTTTGACTGCGAGGTGATAGCGAAGACGACGTATCGTGTCGGCGGTGTTGTATTGACCAAAGAGCGTTTGTTAGTCAGTTTTGAGCCGCGGGTGCTGATTCGTTACACATTAGTGGAGTGCGGAGCTCCTGTGACGATGCGTTTCCGTCCATTTTTGGCGTTCCGCAGTGTGAATGCGTTGACTCATGAGAACAATCGTGCGAATGCTGATATGAACGAGTGCGAGAACGGTCGTGTGAACTGTATGTATCCTGAGTTTCCTCAGTTGTTTATGCAGTTCTCGAAGAGCATGACATACTCTCATAATCCGATGTGGTACAAGAATATAGAGTACCAGAAGGAGCAAGAGCGCGGTTATGAATATAAGGAAGATTTGTTGGTGCCGGGTTATTTTGAAGTGCCGATGAAGAAAGGCGAGAGTCTGATTTTCGCCGCCGGTATCAGCGAAGTAAAGACCAGCAGTCTGAAGACATTGTGGAAGAAGGAGTTGGAGCGTCGTAATGCGCGTACTGACATGTTCGAGTGCTTGCGTAATGCGGCATCCCAGTTTTACAAGCGTGAAGGAGACAAGTGTTATCTGCTTGCGGGTTATCCGTGGTTTCATGCATCGGCACGCGAAGAGTTCATTTCCACTCCGAGTTGCACGTTGGATATTGACCGTCCGGAGTATTGGGATGCTATTATCGACCAGACGGCAGTAGGTGAAGTGCGTGCGTTTATGGAAGACAGCAGCTACAAGTCCCGTATTACCGGTATGGACGAGCCTGATGCGTTGTTGTGGTTTGTCCGTGCGTTGCAGAAGTATGCCCATAAATATACGGTAAAGCAAGCGTCAGACAAGTACGCGGGTTTGTGCGAAGATATCATATCCTACTACCGCAAGCAACATCATCCGCGTGCATGGGTTCACCAGAACGGTTTGATATGGGTGGACGGTACACGTACTCCTGCGACCTGGATGAATGCGACGGAGAACGGTTGGCCTATTACTCCGCGTACGGGTTATGTAGTAGAGATTAACGCACTTTGGTACAACGCGATGCGTTTTACGGCGGAGTTGATGCGTGAAGCCGGTAAGGAGATTGGGGCGGACTTGATGGAATATCAAGCAGAGATTAGCCGCGACGCGTTTGTGAAGACTTTCTGGAACGGGTTCTATCTGGATGACTATGTAGTAGATAACTACCACAACAAAGAAGTGCGTCCGAATCAGATTTGGGCGGTAGGTCTTCCTTATACGCCGTTGGACAAGAAGCAAATGAAAGCGGTAGTGGATATATGCACACGCGAGTTATTGACTCCTCGCGGTTTGCGTACCTTGTCGCCGAAGAGCGGCGATTATCGTCCTGTATATATCGGAGGTCAGTTAGAGCGTGACCGGAATTTCCACAACGGTCCTGTATGGCCGAATACGATAGCAGCTTACTCCCGTGCCTATATGACAGTTTACAAGCACAGCGGTTTGAGTTTTATGCAGCGTATGCTGGTCGGTTTTGAAGTAGAGATGAGTGAGTTATGTATAGGCACACTCAACGAATTATACGATGGCAACCCTCCATATAAAGGGCACGGCGGCATGTCTTATGCTCCGAGTGTAGCGGCAGTCATCTCAGTTATGGATACCATGAAAAAATACCAAGAATAGTATGAAAGCACTTATGTTTGGTTGGGAGTTTCCTCCCCATATCCTCGGCGGTTTGGGAACAGCGAGTTACGGTCTGACTCGTGGTATGTCCCAGCAAGAGGATTTGCAGATTACTTTTGTTATTCCGAAGCCTTGGGGCGACGAAGACCAGTCGTTTCTGAAGATTATCGGAGCCAATTCCATTCCTGTTGTATGGAAGGACAATGACTATGAGTATGTACGTCGCCGCATGGAAGGTCGGATGTCTCCTGAGGAGTATTATCACTACCGTGATGGTATTCGTTACGACTATCGCCGCATCGGTACGGATGACCTTGGTTGCATCAATTTCTCGGGTCGCTATCCGGACAATTTGGTAGAGGAGATTGGCAACTATGAGGCAGTAGCGAGTGTGTTGGCGAATAGTTTGGACTTTGACATTATTCACTCGCACGACTGGTTGACGTATCCGGCCGGTGTCTTTGCCAAACAGATATCCGGCAAGCCATTGGTTATTCACGTTCACGCGACCGATTTTGACCGCAGTCGCGGTAATGTCAACCCGACGGTATATGCTATTGAGCGTCGTGGTATGGATATGGCAGACCATATCATGTGTGTTAGTAATTTGACTCGTCAGACGGTCATTGAGAAATACGGTCAGGATCCGTCGAAAGTATCGACAGTTCATAACGCGGTAGAGCCATTGGCAAATCCTGATGAGTTTGTCAAGCATAAGCGCAAAGACAAGTTGGTTACTTTCCTCGGTCGTATCACGATGCAGAAAGGTCCGGAGTACTTTGTAGAAGCGGCAGCCCGTGTATTGGACAAGACGGATGGTGTACGTTTTGTGATGGCCGGCAGTGGCGATATGATGAATAAGATGATAGATTTGGTTGCCAAACGCGGTATAGCCGACCGTTTCCATTTTCCGGGTTTCATGCGCGGCAAACAAGTTCAAGAGCTACTAGCGGATTCGGATGTCTATATCATGCCGTCCGTAAGTGAGCCGTTTGGTATATCTCCGTTGGAGGCTATGCAGGTAGGCTGTCCGTCTATCATATCGCATCAATCCGGTTGCGCAGAGATACTGCAACACGCAATCAAGACGGACTACTGGGATATTGACGCGATGGCTGATGCCATTTATGCTATTGTGAAGTATCCGGCTATGTATAAGTCACTCCATGAATTAGGTATGGAGGAAGTAAATAATATCAAGTGGTACGACGCCGGTTTGAAGGTGCGCGCCATCTATGACAAAGTTATTAACCATCGCTAAAATTTATTGTTATGAAAAATATTTGTTTTGTAATCCAAATGCACGCACCTTATCGTTTGAAACGCTATCGTTTCTTCGATATCGGTCAAGACCACTATTACTACGATGACTCTGAGACGGAGGAGCGCATCGGTTGGTTAGTAGAGAACTCGTATATGCCTCTTTGCCAGACGCTGAAAGAGATGGTACGTTTGTCAAAGGGTAAATTCCATTGCGCCTTAGCGATCACCGGTTCCATGCTCGAAGTATTTGAGCAGTTTGCACCTGAGATGATTGATGTACTGCGCGAGTTGGCACAGACGAAATGCGTAGAGTTTCTTGCTGTTCCGTATTCCTATACCCTTGCTGCTGAGTATAACGAGAATGAGTTCCGTGACCAACTGGAGAAACAAGAGCAAGTGATTACGAGCTTGTTTGATGTGAAACCGACCACCGTATGCAACGCAGAACTGCTGTATTCGGATGAGATTGCTTACAATTTACAGAAATGGGGTTATAAAGTAGCCATGGCAGAGGGAGCCAAACATGTACTGAGTTGGAAATCTCCGAACTTCATGTATCAGTCCGCAGCATCGAATAAGCTGAAAGTGCTGCTTCGTAACGTAGCTTTGAGCGATGAGTTAGCATTCCATTTCTCTGACCCGAACTGGGTAAACTTCCCTATGGACGCTGAGAAATATGCTAAGAGTTTGGCTGCACTACCGGAAGATGAAGAGTTAGTGAACATCTGGCTTGGTGCTGAGACTTTTGGTTGCAGACAACATGCAGACACTGGAATCTTCGACTTTCTGAAAGCATTGCCGTACTATGCATTAGAGAACGGTTTAGGTTTTGTTACTCCTGCAGAGGCAGCAAAGAAGATTGCCGCCAAAGATGTTGTTTCCGTCCCATTCCCAATGACATGGGCAGGCGAAGCAAAAGACTTGAGCATCTATGCAGGTAATGATTTGCAACAAGAGGCAATCAATAAACTCTATGCAGTAGCAGAACGTGTACACTTGTGTTCCGACAAACGCCTGAAACGTGACTGGCTCATGCTTCAGGATTTGAACTATCTGCATTTTATGAACCATATAGACCAAGGTGCTACGAACTATGAATCTGCCTATGATGCATTCATCAACTATATGAATGTGCTGGCAGACTTCCTGCAATTGGTAGAGGAACAATATCCAACCACGATAGAGAACGAAGAACTTAACTCCTTGCTCAAGACAATCAATAACCAGGAGAAAGAGATCTCCCGTTTGGAGAAAGAGCTCAAGGAGAGTAAGAAAGCGAAGAAATAAGGCGTGATAAAAAAGATTGGGGTAATAGTCTGTTCGCTGATGCTACTCATCAGCCCGCTTTTTGCTAAGAAAGAAACTGTCAAGACGGTCATCCGCTCTTGGCAGTTGCCTTCCCCTTCCTATCATGCAGACACGGTGCCAATAGACACCAATTTCCTCAATCTGCCGATGCGCGAACCGGTGAACGAATATAGTATATCCAATGTATGGAATGGTTCGCTGATCTCACCAGTCCAGTCAAGACTCTATTTTGTCCGTCCGAACTTAGTGGAAGATATTTTCGGCAAGCAATATACGCCGTATCTGATTACACCGGAGAATGTAAAGTTTTACAACACCACTATTCCATTCTCCAACGTAGCGTACAAAAAAGGGTTCACAACTTACCACGAAGAGAACGAGGTTAATTTTTTGTTTACGGGTAATATCAACAAGCGAATTAACCTGGGTCTCAAACTCAATTACCTTAATGCCGCCGGACACTATCTCAATCAAGAGAATAAGCTTTTCAATGGTGCTGTATTCGGTTCGTATAACGGCGACCATTACTCTCTCCAGTCTGCATTTATGTTTGCCCGGATAAGTAATTTCGAGAACGGTGGAATCAATGACCCTGAGGACTTAAAAGGAACATTGGAGCCTGAAGATATACCGGTACGCATGAAAGGTATGTCTGCTTATCGGTACCTGAGCGGATTTGTCAATCACTACTACTCTATCACAAAAGAACGTGAGTTCCACGACACAATAGAAGTGGTGAATAACTTCGGTGAAAAAGAGAAACGCGATAGTCTGCGCATTGAACATATACCGGTTATCACTTTTGCCCACACGATAGATATCAACAACTCCAACCGTCGATATATAGAGCAAGATGTTCCATCCGGCTACTACTCCAATTCGTATCGCAATTGGTCGGAGACGCGCGATTCATCGGATGTATTAACAATCAAGAATACACTGGCCGTGACCTTTGAGGAAGAGTTTAATACGCTTCTTAAGTTTGGTGCCGTTGTGTATGCGTCTAACGAGTGTCAGCGGTTCTATTATCCGATTGGTGTGAATGCGGTGGATTTACCGACTTTCAATAATCCGACCGATACCATCATGTCCTTTGACATGCATTACCAACGCTTGGATACGGGGCGCTATCAGTGGACGAATAACACATTCGTAGGCGGTTCGATATTTAAGAAACGCGGTAAATACCTGCGTTATAGTGCCGGTGGTGACGTGTGTGTGTTGGGTTATAAATTAGGGCAATTCCAGGTTAACGGAAACGTAACGGGCAATATCCCCGTAGGCAAAGATATGATGTCGTTCTCTGCACAAGTATCTTTTAAGAACGAGACCCCCACCTATTACTTGCAGCACTACACCTCCAACCATTTTATGTGGAATAATGATTTCAGCAAGCCCATGCGTTTCCATGTAGGTGGAGAAATTGCCTATCCGACGACTTGGATTAAGCCTCGCGTGAATATTGATTTTGAGAATGTGACTAATCCTATTTGGTTCGCAGCATCAGACGGGCTGCCTCATCAATATGATGGAAACGTACAATTACTGGCAGCCAATGTACGGTGTGATTTAACAACTCCCTGGGTGAACTTGGAAAATAATGTTGTTTACCAACACTCTTCCTCCTCCATTATTGCCGTACCAACTATCACACTCTACCATAATTTGTACTACCATGGTACTTGGTTTAAAGCATTAGATGCCCAAATAGGTGTGGATCTGCGCTATTTCACCAAATATCACTCACCTATCCTTAACCCCGCTACCGGACAGTTCTGCTCGCAAGATGCAGTTGAAATAGGGAACTACCCGATATTGAACGTGTATGCCAATTTTTTTGTGCGTTACCTGCACCTGAATTTCTTTGCGCATTACACACACTTCAACCACTTGTTTATGCGAGAGAACACCAACTGCCAAATTATGCCTAACTACCCATATAATCCGGATGTTTTCCGTGCAGGATTATGTTGGTACTTTTATAGATAATGAGATATGCCACAAACAGTTCGTTTAAATAAAATACTTATCTACGCCCGAGAAGAGGCCGGTCGTTTACGTAACAAAGAAGTGTTGCCGGAACACCTTCTTCTGGGTATTATCCGACTACAAGAAGGAACTGCGTACGATATACTGATGCGTACAGAATGGTCACCTGAAGATGCAAAACTCAATTTAGATGAAGCATTGAAAGAAGAGTCTACGGATCTGATGCAGCCTGTTACCCGTTCAGTTCAAGTAGAGCGCATACTGCGTATAGCAGACAGTGAAGCTAAATTATACAATGAGGAAGCAACAGGTTCCATCCATCTGTTATTAGCTATTTTACATGAACGCATCAACCGAGCAGCTATCTATCTTGAGTCCGTATGGAACATCACCTACGAGAGTATAGCAGCTCTATATCCTAAGAAGCATAGTGCTCCGCAAGCGGGTATGGACCAGTCTTCCGATGTAGAAGATGAACCGAGGGAATCGAAGTCTTCACGTCCTACGAAAGAGCGTAAATCGCCGCACGGCACGCCATCACTTGATAAATATGGACGTGACCTAACCGCACAAGCGGCAAATGGTAAACTTGATCCGGTAGTGGGACGTGAGCCCGAAATTGAACGCGTTGTCCAGATACTATCCCGCCGGAAAAAGAATAATCCTATTCTTATCGGCGAACCCGGTGTTGGCAAGTCTGCCATTGTAGAAGGTCTTGCACTACGCATTGTTCATGACCAAGTAGAAGCGCTCAAAGGTCGTCGTATCATCACATTAGACATCGCTTCGATGGTGGCGGGAACGACCTACCGCGGACAGTTCGAGGAGCGCATGAAATCCGTCATCCAGGAACTACAATCCCATCCCGAGATTATTCTCTTTATTGATGAGATTCACACCATTATTGGTGCCGGAAATGCCCAAGGCTCACTTGATGCAGCCAATATCCTTAAGCCTGCTTTAGCACGAGGTGAAGTACAATGCATAGGCGCTACTACCACCAACGAATATCGCACTTCTATAGAGAAAGACGGTGCCTTGGAGCGCCGGTTCCAGAAGATCATCGTTCGTCCTACAAATGCAGAGGAAACAATTGAAATTCTACATCGTTTAGCCGAACATTACGAAGATTTTCATCACGTTACATACTTGGATGAAGCCATAGAAGCGTGCGTAATGTTAGCCGATCGTTATATCACAGACCGCGCATTTCCGGATAAGGCTATAGATGTGTTGGACGAAGCAGGTGCTAAGAAACAAGCCGCAGCAACGAGTGAAGGTAAAAAACGCCCCGTTGTCAACAAAGATGACGTAGCTAACGTTGTATCGATGATGTCAGGCGTACCAGTTCAGCGCGTGCAGAAGGCTGAGTCTGAAAGACTGCGCACTATGGCTGACGTGCTCAAGAAACATGTTATTGGACAAGATAATGCAGTTCAGACTGTCGTACGCGCCATACAACGTTCTCGTTTGGGTTTGAGAGACCCCAAACGTCCTATCGGCACATTCTTTTTCCTCGGCCCTACCGGTGTAGGTAAAACCTATCTGGCACAATGTCTGGCAGAAGAGATGTTCGGCTCGAAAGATGCTATCGTGCGATTTGATATGTCGGAATATATGGAGAAGCACACCGTTTCGCTTCTGGTCGGAGCCCCTCCGGGATATATCGCTCACGAAGATGGTGGTAAACTGACAGAGGCCGTTAGGCGCAAACCTTACTCTATTGTTCTTTTTGACGAAATCGAGAAAGCGCATCCCGATATATTCAACGTGCTGTTACAAGTGCTTGATGAAGGTCGGCTAACTGATAGACAAGGACATATCGTAGACTTCAAAAATACGATTATTATCCTCACTTCAAATGTAGGAACCAGACAGCTGAAAGACTTCGGTAGCGGAGTAGGGTTCGCTTCTATGGAGAAAGATGATAAAGATCAGAAACAAACATTGCTTAAGGCGCTGAATAAGACTTTTCCACCGGAATTTGTCAACCGTATTGATAATATCATTACCTTTGACTCCCTCTCCCGCCAAACAATGGAAGTGATTTTGGACAAAGAACTGGACTTGCTGCGTAAACGCCTTAAAGCACAAGGATATACCCTGCAAGTATCCGGCGATGTCAAATCTGCATTGCTGGATAAATCGGACACCAAACAATATGGTGCAAGACCTATCAAACGCGCTATACAAACCTACATCGAGGATAAAATTACGGAATCGATGCTCAATCAACCTGATAAAAAAACAATTAAAATTACATCAATATGACTTATGAAGTAACGGATTCCAACATCCAAGAACTGTTGGCCTCGGCTAATCCCGTTGTAATCGATTTTTGGGCGCCTTGGTGCGGTCCCTGTAAAATGATGTTGCCTATTGTGGACGAACTCGCCAAACAATACGAAGGACGAGTTACGATTGGAAAACTCAATGTGGACGAAAATCCGGACACATGCGAGCAATACGGCATCATGAATATCCCGACAATGCTTTTCTTCAAAAACGGAGAGTTGGTTAATCGCCATGTAGGCGCTTGCCGCAAACCTGACCTGGAGAAAATAGTGGATACTCTGTTGTAATTTTGGGAGAAAAATCACAAAAAAGTGCATTTTAGAATAAAAAATTTGGTTATTCCAAAAAAAAGCAGTACCTTTGCGCGCTTTTTTGTGCACAACTTACAACGATGGTTCGGTAGCTCAGTTGGATAGAGCAACAGCCTTCTAAGCTGTGGGTCGCGGGTTCGACTCCCGCCCGAATCACCCTTTAAAGCATAATATATACAATGCGTCAACTTAAAATTACAAAGTCGATTACTAACCGCGAATCGGCTTCTTTAGACAAGTATTTGCAAGAGATAGGACGAGAAAGTCTCGTTACTGTGGAGGAAGAAGTTGAGTTGGCGGCACGTATCCGTCAAGGTGATCGTGCGGCTCTTGAGAAACTCACTAAATCCAACTTGCGATTTGTCGTTTCTGTAGCTAAGCAATACCAAAACCAAGGACTTAGCTTGCCTGACCTTATCAACGAGGGAAACCTCGGACTCATTAAAGCTGCGGAGAAATTTGATGAGACTCGTGGCTTTAAATTCATCTCTTATGCCGTTTGGTGGATTCGCCAATCTATCCTGCAAGCTCTTGCCGAACAGTCACGTATTGTTCGTCTGCCGCTGAACCAGGTCGGTTCAATGAACAAAATCAATAAAGCCTTCCAACGCTTTGAACAAGAGCATGAACGCAAACCTTCTGCTGAGGAATTAGCGGAACTGCTTGATATTCCTGTAGATAAAATCGCTGATACACTTAAGATGTCCGGACGTCATGTCTCTGTGGACGCTCCGTTTGTTGAGGGAGAAGACAATAGCCTCATCGACGTCATGGTTAATGAAGATTCGCCTAATGCAGACCGCGGTCTTATCAACGAATCGCTGAAGACGGAAATCGATAGGGCACTATCTACACTCGTACCGCGTGAGGCCGAGATTTTACGTAAATTCTTTGGAATAGGCGTACCGGAAAAAACGCTTGAGGAGATTGGCGAAGAACTTGGACTGACCAGAGAGCGTGTGCGTCAGATTAAAGAGAAAGCCCTTAAGAAACTGGCGGAAAATAAACGCTCCAAGATTCTTAAAACTTACCTTGGATAAGTGTGCTCCTTACCCCCTTGGGGTATCGAGTGACTCTAAGGTCCGACGATTGATTTCATCGCGTTCAGAATCCCTGAACCAGCCCCACTTATTAAAGTAACGGCACATATTCTCAATATGTATCCACAAGTAACGCAAAGAATGATATGATTTCTTTGCGTGATTGTGTATTATTGTTACACCTGGCCAAAAAAGCGTCAACCAATCACGATGTATTGTGCGCGTTAAATCAATATCTTCCGGATACATAAAATAGCGCTCGTCAAACAGTCGGGCCTGCAACCCGGCCTCCGTTCTCAGTAGCATAAAACATCCGCTTAGGTAGGGAACATTCATAGGATGCGAATAACCACTGCTGCGTAATTCATATCGTTCGTTGCGTTTTGACATCCAACGCTTAGGCAAAAAACGTCTTCCGAACACATCCAGGGGAGTCGGTAATAATTTAGCCACATACTGCACTTCGCCGGTGGGATAAATAACCCGTGGCATCAATTGCCCTACCTTTTTATGTTTGTCCATAAAAGCAATCATACTGGTGATATCTGCGGACTGCACGATAATATCAGAATTGATTACCAGATGGTAAGTAATCTCGTCATAGACAGATTCGCGTAGCGCGATATTATGGGCGCGACCATAACCTAAATTGGCGTTATTGTATATATATACGACGGGCAAAGGCAAAGCGGCCAATTCAGCTGTTGGTGTAGGAGAATTATCTACCAAATAGATACGATTCAAGCCCGCTACCTGATATAATGTATCCAATAATCGTAGCAGTTCTGCCAAATTAGTCTTATATAATACAATGGATATATTGAGCATCACTGATATATGGTCGTTAACTTCTTAATCTGGTTCTTCAAGAAATGGGTTCGCACCCACTCTTTGGCATTTGCACTATAAATAATGCGTAATTCCTCATCATTTAGCAGCGTGTTGATAGCCTGAGCATACTGAGTAGCATTTTTCTCGCGAACAACAAAGCCTGTCTTCTTGTCCTGATTGACCCACGTCGAGCCCGAACCTTCGATATCGAAAGATACTGCCGGTGTACCGCAATACAATGCCTCTGCAAGAGCTACACCAAAAGCTTCGCGGCGGTCTATTGACGGAAAAGCAAATACCGAAGCAGCACACAGGTAATATTTCATCTCATTATTGGGCAAACGACCTAAAAATTGTACTTTATCGCCTAACGGGGCTGCCTGATGTTGAAGGGCTGTCGTTTGTTCACCGGTTCCACCTATCAGCACCACACAATCATCCGGCAATAAGGAGGCCGCTCTAATCAAATAATCAATACCTTTGTAATGGACGTGACGACCTATAAAAAGGACTATCTTCTTTCCCGCATACAAGGTTCGGATATCTTTTATCTTTTTCTCCTCGCCCTTGAAAAACTGTAGTTTGCTCTCATTAATCGTATTAGGTATAATATCAATCTTGTCTAAAAACGGCTGCAAGGGTGCCGACTTAGATACATATTGTGCACTGGTGGCTATAATTCGGTAGGCACGTTTCAACACCAGACGTTCTATTGGTTTGACGAGATAATACATCATCTTCTTACCTATAATATCGGCATGCCAGTGGACAACAATCTTAGCGCCATGAGTATTAACTAATAGTAGATAAGCGGCCACTAAAGGATTAGGAAAGTGAATATGAACAATATCAGGACAGAAGGTATTCAACTCATGCTGCAGTTTCCATAAAAAAGACAACGAGCAGGCTTGTGATGCTATCGTTATTGGAGCGTTGACGCGCACAATCTCTATGCCATTGTCCATCGAACGGACAAAACCGCGCTCGTGATTAAAACATATCACACGTTGGTCATAATCGCTCTTCAGCTCATTGACTATCGTATATACAACATCCTCAATCCCGCCGTAGTAGGGAGGATAAAACTTGGAAATATGTAAGATCCGCTTTTTAGACATAGAATCAATGGGTCAAACGATACCTTATTATATAATATAACATTTGTATGCGGGCGTATATCTTCACGTACAACGGACGCGGGCTGCGGGTTAATAAGGACTTGCTATTCACTTGTGTTACTGTGCCGGCATGGCGTCTATACAGTAACAGTGGTTCTTCTACAAAACAGACTTTACCCACCATCTGGGCTACGATGCCTATCCACCAATCATGGGCAATCGTCGATGCCGATGGGTATGGACGCGAAGCCTCTAACACGCTACGCTTGAATGCCATCGCCGAGCCGTAGAATGTGCATGCAAACCAGTTCTTCCACAGCCCCGCACCGCTATGCATTATACCAAACAAGGAGTCGGCAACAACATGTAATGCCTCATCCGTCACGCGCGCATCAGTCACAACCAAGTCGCACGACGCCAAATGCAAAAGCGAGCGGCTTACTTTACCCGGCAACCACACATCATCCTGGTCACTGAGAAAAATATAATCACCTTTCGCTTGGTCCAAAGCCGCATAAAAATTACGAGTCGTACCTACATGAGGATGGCTCAAAATCACTATACGGGGGTCGGCTATTCCGCGGATAACTCCTATCGTATCATCCGTCGAACCGTCATCAGACACTATCACTTCGTCCGTAGCAGATAACTGGGATAATATACTCCGTAACTGCGCTTCTACATAGGCGGAGCCGTTATATGTGGCCATACATACTGATATCATCGGAGTACCAAGTATTTTATTCGGTTGTATATAAACGACCACGCACTGCAATTGAGGATATCTTTTGCCTGTAAATAGTTGCGACGGTTGCACTTCCACACACTTCCGACAGTCAGTAATTTAGACCACAAATAGGGCAAACCTTTGCTTACACGAACAGCACCGATCACGTTCCCTGTGTGCTGACGGTATAGGATATCCTTCTCCGGAGATATAAGGATGGGACCTCCTTTGTATAAGCATGTCAACGCTACAACTGCATCGTGCATATAAGCGTGTTCCATAAAAGGCAGAGACAACTCTTTGGCACGGCGATTGAACAGCATCGCACAACCCGTCACATAATTGCAGGTGCCCAACTGTTGGGGAGACTGTAACAGATCCGGACGCAAACGAACCATATGCCAGAAGGACTCATCTATCACAGCCAATTCAGAATCTACAACACGTAAATCCGAGCATACTACTATCGGCGTCTCAGTCGACTCTTGCTTCTCACGTTCCATCAATCGCTTAAGCATATGCTCTAACTTCTTGGGAAGCCAAATATCATCCTGATCCGCAAAACCGATATATTCGGCTGTGGACGCATATAACAAAAACTCATACGAACGAACACAGCCGATATTCCTGCTCTCCTCCAAACGAACAATCTTATTCGGATAAAGAGACACATATTCATCGATAATAGCTATCGTATCATCCGTCGAGCCGTCATCACGAATAAGCAAACGCCAACCACCGTAACTCTGACCTAAAATAGAGTCTATCTGCTCGCGCAACCATCTCGAACCGTTATATGTCGATAGCAAAATATCAATCATTACTTAGCACACTTCCAATAGATTCATTATACTTTTGGTGAGATAGCAATTCGCGGACACGTCGCTCTCCGCACGAAGCCAAAGACTCCCGATAAGCTTCGTCCATACATTTACGTAACTGTTCTTCCAATATGTCAGGACGGGTCGGAGGAAAGAAAAGACAATCTTTTTTATGACGCAATAGCTCGGACATCCCGCTCTGAGTCGTTTGAAGCACACACACGTGCGCTTGCAATGCCTCTAAAACCACTAACGGCATCGTCTCTGCATAGGATGGCAGTACGAATATATCTATCTGAGAATAAAACGATACCACATCATCCGTCGATTCAGTCACATGCAACACCTCTGCCGGAAGAGCACTTAACGAACGTACACGCTCGATTTCATCGGCACTTCTTGCACCGCACAACCACAACTCTGTTTCGGGATACGTAGCATGAAGCCGCTCGAACGTCTTCACTAACATCTCAATATTCTTGCGAGCTGCAAAAGCACCTAAATAGCCGATTCGTACACCCTCATGCGCAACACGATTAGCTGATACAGGACGAATGGGATTATATACCACCTTAGCGCGGAGTCGACAACCCAATACTTCTTCCCAAGCCGATTGCTGATGATGAGAAATACATACAATCCGGTTGCCCTTGTACTTAACCAAACCGCGGTATAGCCCCTTTAATGAACTACGCCAACCAAATAACTTATGAGGTAATTCATGCCAGTGCCACACATGCACAATACGACAGGCACGAGCCGCACAGACACCTATCGTCGTCACTATCGTGTTCGAATATACCACATCTACACCCTCACGCTTGATATAGCGTACCAGACGGTGAAGCGCATAACTGTTATACAACCGAACAAACAGGGTACGTAGCCAACTCTCGCCGGACGGACGATAAGGCAGATACAAAACCTCGTCCGCGATGGAACGAACCGACGCATCCAATCCTCCGTCAGACACATGACTCGGCAATAACACCGACACACGATGACCCGCATCATGAGCGGAGACTAAACTGCTAAGTAGCACCTGCTCGGAGCCGTGCAACTCGCGGGTATGATTGATGAACAGAATATGGCTCATTAGTTCTTACGACTGCCGCGGAAAAACTCATGCGACTGCTGCGCACGCTGTTTGCCCGTACTCGGACGTGGATGGATCTTGTATTCTATGTAATTCTGATACGGATTATACGCTGCCGCCCAGGGCTGCTCCAAAAATACGGCACGGGAAAAACTGAAACAATAAAGAGCTATCACTACCAACGCCGCAAAACGCTGCATAAACAGAGGAAATAACTCCAATATCATAGGCAACAATATAATCACTCCGATAAAGAAAAAGTAACGCGTACGGTTACTTACCTCCACCAATTCATAGCAGTAATAATACAGCACTAAACTCAAAAAGTACATATTCAGCATCACCGTACCGTAACGCTTGCTGTCAATCTGATCGTGGAATATCATCACTACTATCAGAATCAATATATTCAGTATAAATCCGATACTTAGTTTGCGACTCACCGCAAACAACGACTCTTCTACATATAAGTCCGCCTTGTCGGCATAATTCTCACCTAATAGACCCGCTACCGTCAGAAATATGGACTTTATCCACGGAATTCCTAACAACATCAACGCCGCTCCGATTCCTATAACCGCCAGATACATCCACGTCGGGAATTTACGCCCTAATACAAAATACAACGGAATCATCAGAACGGATACTCGGTGAAACAAGCACGCTAAAAAGATGAACGTCATATATTTCCATATGGACTTGCGGTCTATATACTGAAGCGCAAAGAAACACAACGCTACGGCAGTCGCCTGACGGATATATATCATCTCTAATTGCATGTATAATATGCCAAAATAGCACATCAATGCAACCAACGGATACTTCGTGTAACGATACGAGGCTATACTTATCAACGTAATGTTTATCGTCGTCACAACAAAAAACAAGTGCTGGATATTGCCGCCTAATGCCTTGATACCCGTGCATAACAGCACAAAGCCCTCCTCCACATTCTCCGCAAATAGCAAACCCGGATGAACCATTATCTGATCCCAACGGGGAAAATCATTAAATAAATCCGTGTACGAATCCCAGTCTCCACCGGTCTCATAACGCAAACCCGCAACGGCTATTAATATCAACGAGGCAAAGGGAACCAGTACTTGGTTCGTCAACTTGTCTGAAAACTGAATGTTCAGAACCGACAATAATGTCAATATCAGAAATATAACTAAATAGAACATCTTCCTCTATGACAAATCAATAAGGCACCTACTATTATGCACTCTGCCACTTCGGCTATCACCCAACTCCAAGCTGCACCACTTACACCTACGCGCGGAATAAGAAACAGGTTGGACAGCACACATATAACCGACAATACCAAACCCACAAACGGAGCAAAACGTTGAAGCCCCTGACCGTACAAACCCTGAACAGTCAATATCGTCGCGGTCATCACTAAAAACGGTAAAGGAGATAGTACGCGCAATAACGGGACTGACAACGCAAACGAACTGCCCAACATCACGCGGATAATGAATGGCGCAAACACATAGGATACTAACGATACAAACGCACCTAACGCTCCGCCTGTCACTAACGTACGAATGAAAAAACTACGCCATGAACTATACGACTCCGCATAGCGACGGCTCATCTCAGGAAATATCGCCGTACTTATCGGCATCACTACACACATGTTCGCCGCTAATATCAAACGCTGGGCACCCGAAAAATAACCTATCTCCACATCATCCGCAAAAACACCTAAAAGCGTTAAATTCAACGTCGTGTATAAACTCACAAACACATTGTTTAGAAATATAGGAAAACCCGCACCCGCCACTTCCTTTATTACTTTGAGCGACAGCGCGCTTGCACCATCTAACCTTTCAACCCTGCATCCTTTAAATAGTAACCCATAACGCTTCACCACATAACCAAATGCCGCCAAACCCACTAACATGCTCGATAACGACAAAAAAAACGGATATAAATAATACTGGGAAGCACTGCGGATAACGGATAATATCAATATCGCACCTAATAACTTGATTGCCAGATTAAACACAGCCATCTTGGTCATGTCTTGAACACCTTGAAGAAACCACGTCGGGAAAAACACAACTCCTATATTCACCAACGCCGTGCACCAGTACAACAACGGGTCGGAAGATACACGATCTACTGTCATACTCAGTATCCATAACACTACAAACGATACCGCTAACAGCACACACTTCATCACTATCACCGACCAAAACACATCGCGCATACGATTAGCATCATCCTTCGATAACGCAATCTGACGCGTCGCTGAATACTCAAAACCGTAATTCACTATCAACGTCAGATATACAACGATGTTCTGAGCATAACTCACACGACCGAACACTTCCGTACCGAATATGCGTGTGATAAACGGAATGATTATCAAAGGAATAAGGTAATTCGCTACCTGCAACACTCCCAAAGAAGTGATGTTTTTCACTAGCGTCCTATTTACCTTTTCGCACAACATGCCTGTTTAGCGTCCGAGAGTACTACAAAAAGTGCAGAAAGTTGTTGCTTCTGCACTTTTTGTTAATTCGACTCGTTCACGCACACTATGCCAAAGCCTCTTCTGAGTTCTCTTCCCCTGAGGCTTCCTCTGCTGCAGGGGATTCTGCCTCTGCTGCCTCTTTGGCTGCTTCTTGAGCTGCGGCTGCAAGTGCCTCACTCGCTGCCTGACGTTTCTTCAATACCTCGGCGGCTTTTACCTTGTTAGCCTCTACCTCTTGAGCAAATGCTGCTTTCTGAGCGGCTGCCTTCTTGTCGGCTTCTGCCTTCACAATCTTACCGGCTTTAGCTGCCTTCTCTGACTTCCAGGCTGCAAAACGCTTCTCAGCCTCTTCTTGACTGAATGCACCTTTTGCTACACCGCCTTGCAAGTGCTTGCAAAGCAATACGCCTTCTTCAGACAAAAGGTGACGAGCGGTGTCGGTCGGTTGAGCTCCTACACCTACCCAATAAAGAGCACGCTCAAAATTGAGATTAATCGTTGCAGGATTGGTGTTGGGGTTGTAAGAGCCGATACGCTCAATAATCTTGCCGTCACGCGGCGAACGGCTGTCTGCTACTACAATGTGGTAGTAAGCGTAGTCCTTGTGACCATGACGAGCCAAACGAATTTTTGTTGCCATTCTGTTTTGTTGGTTTATGGGCCATGAATTACTCGAATTCTGCCCGGGTTAATAAAATCGTACTTCGTACTGCTGTCCTTAGTACTTCTAATTGGCTTGCTTCTTACTCGAAAAAGCCCGCAAAAGTACTACAATTATTCCATATACACAAATTTTTCAACAAAAAAATGTAGCAAATTGATTTTTTCTATGTAAAATGGAGACGCCACGAGCCGCCGGGTGCTATTTATGGAAGCAATATCGCTGCCGAAATTACCGGACCCGAATATTGATATATGATAGAGTCATGACGAATCATTCATTCATAAATTTGATTATAAAATCGGAAATATATAGTCTCCAGTTGCGCCAATGGTGTGCACCTTCTGTTTCGATATATAAATATTCGACATCTTGTTTTTTCAAATATTTTTCGAAGCGTCTGGCATTATGAACGAATAGGTCGTTTTTTCCCGTATACATATAGTATCGAGCAGTCGAGCTTGTCGGAAGTTGCTTTTTATAAACTACGGGAGAAAACAGACCGACAGCGTCAAATTGATTTGGATACCGTTTTGCCACATCTGCTGAGATACGGGCACCGGATGATATACCTGCAATAGCGCGCTTGTTTGTAACGCGAAAAGTGGTATCTATTTGGGTCATCAGTTCATCAAATGCATTTCTTATAGTGTGGTCATTACATAGTTGCAGGTAATGTGTCACGTTATACCACAAGGTTCGGTGGCAGGAACTCCCCTTAGAACTGCCGATATTACAATCCGGCATAACAACTATAAGTGGCTGAATTACCCCATTGTCTATTAGGTTTTCCACTATTTGAATAACACGGCCTCGCTCCGTCAATGAGCCTTCATAGCCATTGATTCCATGAGTAAATAAAGGACAGGCAGGCTGTCAGCTGTATCCTCATATGCGGCAGGAGTATATACACGTACTTGACGTCTGACTTGCTCTTTTTCACTCCACCACTCTAAGCAATGTATTTTTCCTTGTCGCTTAGACGGTAAGTATAAGTCGGATTGGGGTGTGCCAGTGATACTGATTATATTCCAAATGCGAGTCATCTGCCAAACAGTATCACTATTATATGGATCGGGAACGTGTTTGCCATTTACGCGGTAACTATAAGTGTATGTCTCGGGTACTAATGGTTTGGTCGTAATACGAAAGGAACCATCATCCTGTTTTTTCATTTTCACCTTGCGGCTAAAATCGTTGTAGCGCACTGAGTCTTTTCCGCGATAATGGAAATCTCCACATACACTTACTCTTCTCCCTTCCCCTGTATAGATGAATGAAACACTATTATCCTCATTTATACAATACGATGGCTGTTGTTGGGAAACAACTATATTCAGTGGACAAAGAACTAAAAAAAACAGTATTTCACATTTCATTGGCTAACTATTTGTCACTATATTCCAATCGGATATTATCACACCACACCGTATTTCCCGGGCAACCTGTAAAAGGAGGCATGGAACCGGCTGAAATCATTATAATTAGATGTGTCGGTTCTACGTCTTCACGAAAATCGACTTCTTCGATAAAGACCATTTGTCCCTTACTATTATGTGTTTTATGATCGTCTTTAGATAGTTCTTTATAGACTTTTGCCGTTCTACCATAAACAATAGGAATTCGATAATCATTCCTCCAATCTGTTGTTTGACTGATATATTCCATAGCGGTACCAACACGATATGCATATACATGTCCATTTTCTTCCCAACGATGTTGCAAAAGAAGCGTGATTTCCCCTTTATCATATCCCCCGACTGCTTTTACTTCTGTTTTCGCGGGTGCATAAATAGCAGGACTCTTGTGTATGATAGCTTTGTAGTCAAGTATAAGTGCACTAGGTCTTGCGGAGAACGGTACACCCATATCTATTGCAGAGTTAGGGTCAGTACTCTGCTTCAATCCAACAACATCTATCATATTACCAGTAAAAATGGAACCGGTGGCTAATGCTTTAAAATTGATGCCAATAGCACTTACTTCTTCTATCCTGCATTCCATCTTGCAACAATAACCGATTTCGCGTTTCTCGGGAGAAACGCTTACAGATACTTTATCTACACCAAAGGCTCTTGCATGGGCATTACTGCTACCCCAAATACCACCAATTTTATATAATGTCTTTGTTTGACCGCCAATAAGTTTTGATTCCGCAATCTGCATTTCAGCCCAGTGCTCAAAATCACCATACGGCAACAACTCTACGCGTTCTTGACCTTGCACTCTTATTGATATGAATAGAAATGTTATCAACAAAGACATGATGATAGCAAAAATAATAACACCATTTAGTTCCCTATCTTTTTTATCTTCCAAATCGTTTTCTTTCATAGTAACTCCATATTAATAATATATTCTAAAAGTTATCATTATAGCCGAATTACATTTCGGTGCAGTATGGAGTTCTTCGTATGGACAAGCTGTAGGACTAAACATGGAAAACCATCGGGGTGCTTTGCCTATAACTCCACCCGCATGGGACATACTCATCCCTACATTAATCAACAAATCAGATGTTATCGGAGGTAGAACTATGTCGAAATACATTCTACCCCTCCCCACTTGACAGCCAAATAATCCCTTATCCGTCTTACCAAAGTGCGGCAACGCGACGTAGTCTGTGGCTGAAACGCTCATGGCGATGAGGAGCGACAGGCATACAAGCAACTTCTTCATTGTCTTGAATCTCTTCATTCAACATCTCTTCAAACGCTGTGACAGACGCTGCGAGGCTGTATTTGCGGCCTGCAAGACGGTATTGTTCCTCCATATATCGGCGCTCCTCCGGATGGTCGAGCCAATAGTCAATTGCTCGTGCAAGGTCTTTGGGATTTCCGGGCATGAACAGACTGCGGCCGTCCAGCGCGAACTGCGGTGTAGCACTCACTTCGCTGTTCGCAATCACAGGTACCAGGCCCGTCGAGAACGCTTCGATGCACGAAATAGCCTCACTCTCCATGTCGCTGGCGTGAACGTAGAGGTCTGTCGTCAGCAACTCCTCAATCAGTTCGTCACGCCCCACATAGATAAATTGCGGCTGGTGTTTGAGGTCTTTGCCTAATTCTACGTACTTATCGTACTCCGGTCCGCGGCCGGCAAAAACCAACTGAATCCTGTCAGCGTACTTGCTGTATTTGACCGCATTGATGATTACATCCTGCCGTTTCTCCTGACTCAACCGCCCGATCATCATAATTTTGAAGACCTCTTTTCCGTCTCCTTTGAGGGAAGAAGCTCCCTCGCCTTGGGAGAGGGTTTGAGTGAGGTGTTTCCTCTCTCCTGCCTCCATAAACGCATCCTGAATGCCATTGGAGATGACATGTATTTTCGCAGTATAACCGCGCTCGGCAATCATATTTCCCATAAATTGAGAAGGAACATGTACGTGACGTACACGGTTATAGATATTGCGTCGGAAAGAACGATAAAACATCTCGTTAAACCACTCCACTTTTCCCATGCTGACCGATGAAGTCATATTCTCCGGTTGAATATGAAAGGCCGCAGTCACGGGCTTACCTATGCGATGGCAATAATTAATTGCTTCCATCTCGATACCAAATGGAACGAACACATGTACAATGTCCGCCCAATCGCACGCGTCATGGACGATGTTTTTATTGTTATAGGCAAAACTGAAATCGTGTTTGTCGCATAGCGGTTGGAATACCGGAATATGGAACTTTTTTGTGGTGAAATCACCATCTGTCAAATTGTTCTCAATGTACTCCGGCGTGTCCCAACAGAGAACTTTCACTTCATGACCTCTTTTGCGCAACTCCCCTGCAAAACGCTGTGCGGAGATAGAGGTCCCGTTGTTCGTCGTGTAAAAACTGTCAATTACAAATAAAATCTTCATATTTTTGTTCTTTTTTCGTGAGCATTTTTCAAAAACGGCTGCAAAAGTACTGCTTCATAACGAATTAACGTTTTTCTAATTCATGCGAAGATTGTTCTAAATCTACTATTATGCTTGCACGTGTCAAAAAATTGTTGTACCTTTGCACCCGAATTGTTCTTATTCGTGCATAGCGCACGAAACGATTATTACTAATCCGTATATTAAAATCCTTACAATCATGGCAAAAACAACCTATGACCAGAACGATATAATGACCGATTACTCCGGTTTCAAGTGGATGAGTTTTATTCCCGGTAAGCACGCTCTGGAAGATATTGCCGTCATGGAAATCGCTTCTACGCAAGCCCGCTTTAGCCGCCTTATCCTCCCCGACCAGTATTTCACGCCCACCTATTGCATCCAGATTGTCAAAAGCGGCTGTCTCAAGATAAACATCAACAACACGCACTATGAACTGACCGCCAACCAAGGCTGCCTGGTTACGCCGGAACTGCTGATCGAGAAACCGCAGAGTCTGGGTAACTATGTGGAAATGTTGGTTTTGTCTGCTTCGCGGGAGTTTATACAGGAGCTGAATCTGGACTTCCCTCTTGCTGCGACCGCGTTTATCTACGTCCATCCGGTGTGGAATATCAGCCCGAAAAGGATGGAGCGATTGGAACAGTATTTCTATCTGATGCGCGAAGTGCTCAACGACAAAGACCGCAAAGCGGCTATTCACTTGGTGCGTTCGTTCTTCTATTATCTGGCGGAACCCGAACTGAACCATTTCCCGCAACAGAACCTCTCTACCATGTCCCGCAACGAAGAGATCACAGGCCATTTTATGCAACTGGTGGACGAACATTGCGAGCAACACCACAACCTCGACTGGTACGCCGATCAGTTATGTCTCACTACGCGTTATGTTGCCAATACCGTCAAAGAGACCATCGGTATGACCGCCAGCTCCTGTATCGAGCGTGCCCTCACCCAGCGCGCCCAAACGCTCCTTTATACCACCACCCTCTCTGTTCAGGAGATTGCCGACCAACTGGGGTTCCGTAACCAGAGCCATTTCGGCACGTTCTTCAAACGCCAAACCGGCTTCTCACCGAAGGATTTCCGCAAGAGCCCAAAGGATAAAAAATAAGGAAAAATGCGTGCGCGCTTGCGTATGTCAGAAAAAAGCAGTAATTTTGCAGTGCAAAACCGTTAAACTGTTGAACCGTTAATCCGTTATGGCCAAACAACCGTCTATAGTGATTCCCGAGGGGTGTGAGCGCGTGCTGCTGCATGCGTGCTGTGCGCCGTGCTCAAGTGCGATCGTGGAGTGGCTGCTGGCGCACGGGGTGGAGCCGGTGATCTACTACTACAACCCCAATATCTACCCCTTCGAGGAATACGAGAAACGCAGGAACGAGAGCAAACGGCATGCGGAGTCGCTCGGCATCCGATGGATAGACGACCGGTTTAGAACCGGAGCAAGCCGGCCATGCGGATACCAAGAAGCGCACGAGGCATGGCTGGAGGCGGTGAAGGGACTGGAGAACGAGCCGGAGCGGGGCAAACGCTGCGCCGCATGTTTCTACCACCGGCTGGAGGCGACCGCCCGCAAGGCGCAGGAGTTGGGGATACCGTTCTTCGCAACGACCTTGGCTTCGTCGCGGTGGAAGAACCTGGAGCAGATCAACGAAGCGGGAGAAAAGGCCACACCCCCCGCCCCCCTCTCAGAGGGGGAGAAGGGGGAAAAAGAGGTGCGGTTCTGGGCGCAGAACTGGCGGAAAGACGGGTTGCAGGAACGGCGGAACGAGCTACTCAAAGAATACGGGTTCTATAACCAGACGTACTGCGGATGCGAGTATTCGCGTTCGGCAAATGGGTCGCAAAAGAACTAAACCGCTCCGCTAATTAGTTGGTGCGACCATTGCCTCCGCTCTCCCCACCGGACGCACTCCGTTAGCGCCCGTCGGGGACCCCGATTAAGAAAAATAAATAGGCGAAAGGTGATGAATAGTTTAGGAATCATAGCATTGGTGTCGGGTGCCATACTGGTAGTACCGATGGTGTGCCGCAAGATCCGGATCCCGAGTATCGTCGGGTTTATCTTGGTGGGTGTGCTGGTCGGTCCTTACGGGCTGGAGATCATCGGCAGCGGCAGTACTATTCAGAGTCTGGGTAAGATCGGCATGCTCTATATCATGCTGCAGGCGGGTATCGAGGTGGACGTCAATGATTTTAGGCAGCAACGCACGCACGCGGTCATATTCGGTATATACTCTTTTCTGCTGCCTTTCCTGTTAGGTCTGCTGACGAGCCGGTTGTTAGGTTACGGGTGGGTGACGAGTGCGCTGCTCGGCGCCATGTACGGCAGCCACACCCTGATGACCTACCCTATTGTGAGCCGCTACGGCGTGCAGAAGAATGCGGCGGCGAACATCGCCATCGGCGGTACCATGCTGACGATCACGCTCTCGCTGTTAGTACTGGCTTTTCTACGCAGCAATCATGTCTATACGGACCAACTGAGTGCATGGGGACTGATCGGACGGATTGTGCTGACTTTCGGGGTTGTTCTGTTTGCGTTCCCGTGGATCGCCAAACGGTTCTTCAAGCGCCGCACCGACCCGACGAGCGGTTTCTTAGTCGTGATGACGATGATGGTTCTCTCTGCGCTGCTTGCCGACTGGGCGGGGCTGGAAGGAATCTTGGGCGCGTTCATGTGCGGCGTGGCGCTCAACAAGTTGGTACCGAACCGGAGCCCCGTCATGGGCAGGATCAATTTTGTAGGGAACACGATCTTCGTACCGCTGTTCCTGATCGGCGTGGGAATGATGATCGACGTGTCGCTGCTGTGGGCAAGCTGGGCAACGATTATTGTCGCGGTCGTGATGATCGGTACGAAGTTAGCCGGCAAATGGCTCGCGGCGTGGCTGGCGCAACGGAGTTTCGGTTTACTGGGCGTGGAGCGGCAGCTGATGTTCGGTCTGACGCACGCCACCGCCGCCGGCACCCTCGCCATCGTGACGATCGGTTACGAGACAGGGATCTTTGATCCCGGAATTCTCAACGCCGCAGTGGTGATGATCCTGGTGCTGTGTACAAGCGCTTCCTTTATAACCGAGTATGCCGCCAAACAATTAGCGTTGCAGGAAGAGGCGCGGCTGGAGGCGGAGAAAACGGACAACAGCTGGCAGCTGATGACCGTAGGCGAGAACCGGCATTTCGAGCTCAAGGAACTGAGCGAGTTGGCGGAACTGCACGAGGCGGAGTTCGCAAGCGAGGAGGACTGGGCAGAAGCTGCCAGGCTGATCAACAACCAGCGCCGGGCGTCCATCATCTACCGCCCCGTGCAACCGATCAATACCATCTCCAGGATCCTGGTAGCCGTGCCCCGCTACGCGGAGAAAGAGCACGATTTCATCACGTGCTTCGGTCTTATCCGCCGGCTGAGCAGCCAAATAGGCGCCAAGGTGGTATTCTTCACCAACGAGGACACGCAGCGCGTGTTGCAGGCATTCTGCCGCCGCAAGGGCAAGTACCTGCGGGCGTCGTACCGGGAGATGGAGGACTGGGAGGATTCGCTGATGGTAGCCAAACAGATGGGGCCGGACGACCTGATCGTGCTCATCAACGCACGCCCCTCCACCCCCTCCTACAACCCGCTATTTGAGCAGGTGCCGGAGATGTTGGGCAAGTTCTTTGCCGACCACAGCTACATAGTCGTTTACCCCGAACAGGAGACAGGCGCAGACACGCCGGATATCCTCTCCGGCGACACCCCGCAGGCAAGTAAGACGTGGAAAATCGTCAGCCGGCTGAAACAGAGGATCTTATCTTTTCAACAAAGATGACCCACAAGCCGAACATCATTCCGTAGAACAGGTATTTGAAGATGTAATCATGCAGGATCGGGAACCAGTCCGGGTGGTACTCGATGAAGAGCGTGATGATGAAAATGCGCAGGATATTAAAGGCGTAGCAACAGATCCATCCCAAAGGGATGTACCATAGCTTCGCTAAGGCGAAAGGTGATAGGCGAAAGGCGAAAGGTGAAAAGCGAACTATCCACGGACGGACGGTAGCGATGAGCCAGAACCAGATGAACGCCTGTTTGAGTCCCGTACAGCCCCAGATGATCGTAGTGCCGGAGCCGGAGTCGAAACAGATGGAGTGATCGCCGTGCATATAAACGGTGTCGCGGAAGAGCGATACCAGCCTGTACACCACCCTCGCTATGTGGCACGCCATGAACTCAAAGGGCGCCGTGACGTCCATGCCGAACCACGTGACCGCGTCGCCGTTCTCGTCACCCGTCATGGTCCATTTCCAGAAATAATTGGCAGCAAGGAGCGTAACCATGAAGACGATGACGTCCCTGTAGGGTTTGATATTTGAGATTTGAAGATCCATTATATTTGCGTTTTGGCGAAAGGCACCTCATCGATGGCACAGAAATCGTGGTCCAGGTACTTGAAATACCCCGCCTGGCAGATCATGGCGGCGTTGTCGGTGGTGAAGGAGAAAGGCGGAATAAACACCGTCCAGCGGTATCTCCTGCCGTAATCGACAAAAGCCTGCCTGAGGGCGCTGTTCGCCGACACGCCTCCGGCTACCGCCACCTGGTTGATCTTGAGGTCGGACGCCGCTTTCCTGAGTTTGCGCATGAGGATATCCACGACCGTAGCCTGCAGGGACGCACACATGTCTTCGCGCAGGTTCGGGATACGCTCCGCCAGTTCGTCTATGGTGTCCACTCCGTACTCCTTCAGCAGGTCGCGGAGGGTATAGAGGAACGAGGTCTTGAGCCCCGAGAACGAGTAGTCGTAGCCCGATATATTGGGTTTGGCAAAGGGGTACTTGGACGGGTCACCGAGTTTGGCGAGTTTGTCTATCCACGGCCCGCCGGGGTACGGCAGCCCGAGCACCTTGGCGCACTTGTCGAACGCCTCACCGGCGGCGTCGTCGATGGTCTGACCGATGATCCGCATTTCCGGCAAATGTGCATCGCCTTCGACTTTCGACTTTCTACTTTCTACTAACACAATCTGGCTGTTTCCACCCGAGACGAGCAGGCAGAGGAAGGGGAAAGAGGGGTGTTTGATCTCCACCCCTTGCAGACTCGGCGTCTGAGCAATCAGCTCCGCCGACGGTTCCACGAAATGCGCCAGCACGTGTCCCTGCAGGTGGTTCACGTCAATGAGCGGCACGTTGAGCGCAAGGGCAAGCCCCTTGGCAAACGAAGTGCCGACAAGCAGCGAACCCAGTAATCCCGGACCGCGGGTGAAAGCAATCGCGGAGATCTGTTCCTTGGTTACTCCGGCGCGTTTGAGCGCGGTGTCCACTACCGGCAGAATATTCTGCTGGTGCGCACGGCTGGCTAACTCCGGCACCACGCCTCCGTACTCCTCATGTACCTTCTGGCTCGCAATCACGTTGCTGCGCAGAATACCATCTACGATGACTGCCGACGAAGTATCGTCGCAGCTCGACTCTATAGCTAAAATAACGTTCATTTTATTCAAATCAGCTGCAAAGATACAACAAATAATTAAAAATGAAAAATGAAAAATGAAAAATGAAATAAAAAAGCACACTATTTGGCAAAAAAAAGCGTGCGCGCTTGCGTATATGAAAAAAATTTAGTAACTTTGCGCGCTTTTTGGAAAAATAGATCATGTTTTTTTATTTTCTATTGATACGAATCGCGGCGCTGTGCGGGCATAAGAAGGCGCAGTTGTTGATACAGGGACAGAGCGAAACCCTCAAGCAGCGGACGAAAGAACTGAACGCGCTCCGCGGAAGCGTGTGGTTTCACGCCGCCTCGGTAGGCGAGTTCGAGCAGGCGAGGTCGATGATAGAGCGGCTCAAGCGCGAGCACCCGGAGAAGAAGATCGTCGTCACGTTCTTCTCTCCCTCGGGTTATGAAATGCGGAAGGGTTATGCCCGGGCGGACGGCGTGTTCTACCTGCCCTTCGCTACGCGCAAGAACGCCAGACAGTTCATCGAGGCGCTGCGTCCGTCGATGGCGGTTTTCGTGAAGTACGAGTTCTGGCCGGCTTACCTGAAGGAGCTCAAGAAACGGGGTATTCCCGCCTATTGTATCTCCGCCATCTTCCGTCCGGGTCAGCGTTTCTTCCAATGGTACGGCGGTGCGTCGCGTAAGTTGTTAAAATGTTTCACGCACATCTACGTGCAGGACGAGCGTTCGCGGCAGTTGTTAGAGAAGCACGGGATCACAGCGTGCTCGGTAGCGGGCGACACACGGTTCGACAGAGTGGCGCAGGTACAAAGGGACAATGTGCAAGGCACAAAGGATTTGGGGCTGATTGAGAGATTTGCGGAAGGCTGTGAGCGTGTGGTGGTAGCCGGCAGTACATGGCCGGAGGACGAGAAGCTGCTGGAGCAGTATATACAAGTACAAAGGGACAAAGTACCAAGTACAAAGGGGCAATGCAAGCTGATTCTTGTGCCGCACGAGATCGACGAGGCGCACCTGCATTTTATCTTCAATCTGTTCAAGGGTCGTTTCGTACGCTACACACGTGCTACAGCGACCGCCCTGCTCCACGCCGATGTGCTGGTTGTCGATGCCATGGGACTGCTTAATTCGATCTACCGGTTCGGGCATGTGGCATACGTAGGCGGCGGTTTCGGAGAAGGGATACACAATACGATCGAGCCGGCAGCTTTCGGCAGACCGGTGGTGTTCGGTCCCAACTACCACCATTTCCGTGAGGCACAGGGGCTGATTGACGCCGGCGCCGGAAAGAGCGTGAAGAACAGCACGGAGTTAGCCGCTGCACTGGACTACGCGTTGGACAACCACCGCGAGTTAGGCGAAAAGGCTGCCGAATATGTGCAGTCCGAGACAGGAGCAACGGATAAGATTTATGGAGAGATCTTTTAGTTGACGGTTGACAATTGATAGTTGACAGTTGACAATTGATAGTTGATAGTTTAATATTTTATATTTGATTATGGCACAAAAACCAAGCATACCAAAAGGCACGCGCGACTTCGGTCAAGTAGAAATGGCGCGGCGGAATTATATCTTCGACACCATCAAGGGGGTGTTCTCGCTGTATGGATTCCAGCAGATTGAGACGCCGGCGATGGAGAATATAGGTACCCTGATGGGCAAGTACGGCGAGGAGGGCGACAAGCTGCTCTTCCGTATTCAGAACAGCGGTGAGAAAGCGGCATTGGCTCCGGAGAAGGGACTGAGATACGACCTGACCGTTCCTTTTGCGCGCTACGTGGTTCAACACCGCGAGGAACTGAGTTTTCCGTTCAAGCGGTTCCAGATCCAACCGGTGTGGCGTGCGGACCGCCCGCAGAAAGGGCGTTACCGCGAGTTCTACCAGTGCGACGTGGACGTGATCGGCAGCGACAGTCTGCTCGGCGAACTGGAGCTGATTCAGATTGTGGAGGAGGTTTACAAGCGGTTGGGCATCAACGTGTGCCTGCACATCAACAACCGTAAGATCCTTGCCGGCATCGCCGAGGTGATCGGTGCGCCGGATAAGATCGTGGATATCACGGTAGCCATCGACAAGCTGGACAAGATCGGCGTGGAGGCTGTGAATGCGGAGCTCCTTGAGCGCGGACTGAGCGAGGAACAAGTAGAGGCGTTGCAGCCGATATTGAAGCAGGAGTCAGGAATCAGGAATCAAGACAAGTTAGCCTCGTTGAAAGAATTTCTGGCTTCCAGCGAGACCGGTCTCAAAGGAATCGCGGAGATGGAGGAGATCTTTGAGGAATTGTCAATTGTCAATTGTCAATTATCAATTGAGTTAGACCTGTGCCTGGCACGCGGACTGAACTACTACACGGGTGCCATCTTCGAGGTGAAGGCATTGGACGCGCAGATCGGTTCCATCACCGGCGGCGGCCGATACGACAACCTGACGGGTATCTTCGGTCTGCCGGGTGTGTCGGGCGTAGGTATCTCCTTCGGTGCGGACCGTATATACGATGTATTGACGGAGTTGGACCTCTTCCCGAAAGCCCTGCAATCGACGACGCAGGTGCTCTTTGCGACCTTCGGCAAAGAGGAGTTGCGGTACGCGCTCACTTGGGCGAAAGAGCTACGCGCACAGGGCGTAGCGGTAGAGGTGTACCCCGAGCCGGCGAAGATGAAGAAACAGATGGGTTACGCGGACAGCAAGCAGATTCCGTTCGTAGCCATCGTAGGCGGCGACGAACTGGCGCAAGGCAAAGTAATGCTCAAGAACATGAGCACCGGCGAGCAGCAGTTGATGGAGTTCGGGGAGCTCGTTAAGGCGTTAAAGAGTTAAACTATTACATTGTTATGGCAGATACGAATAAAGATTTCGATAGAGTGACCGCCAAGTGCCGTGCGATCTTCGTGGAGAAGATGCAGGACTACGGTCCGTCGTGGCGGATTTTCCGTCTGCACGGCATTACCGACCAGCTTTATATCAAGGTGTGCAACATACGCCAGGTGCAGACGACGGGTGTAAGCCTCGTGGGCGACGACATTGAGGGAAACCTGCGCGCAATAGTCAACTACGGCATTACCGCCATTATTCAGTCGCGTCACGGGTACGCGGACTCCATAGATATGACGCGCGAGCGTGCTACCGAACTCTACGACAAGATTTTGCATGAGTCCAAGGAGCTGATGATGCGCAAGAACCACGACTACGGCGAGGCGTGGCGCGAGATGAGCAAGGAGGGAATCGTAGATATGATTTTAGCGAAGATCATCCGTATCAAGACCATTCTCGACAACGGTGGCAAGACGATCGCGTCCGAAGGCGTGGAGGGCAATTATTTCGACATTATCAATTATGCCATATTCGATCTGATTCATTATGAAGAATAGACCTTGCTCGGTTCGGACGGCCACAGGCAGTCCTCCGTGCTCAAAGTAGAAAGTAGAAAGTCGAAAGTAGAAAGACAAAAGTAGAAAGACAATAGTCGAAAGACAAAAATGAACAAGACAAAACATATTATTGGAAGCACAGCCCGCACGTTGTTGGCAGTGACGTTCATCTTCTCGGGCTTTGTGAAAGCGGTTGACCCGTTAGGCACAGTATATAAGATCGAGGATTACCTGAAGGCCTTTGGCGGGTTCTTCACGGAGTTGCTGCCGTTGGCTGAAGTAGGAGCGATTGCCCTGATCTCCGTGGAGCTGATCTTGGGCGTGTGTATGTTATTGAACGTACGCACGCAATGGACGAGTTGGCTCTCGTTAGTGTTCTATCTGGTAATGACGCCGCTGACGCTCTGGATTGCGCTGACGAACCCGGTATCCGACTGCGGCTGTTTCGGCGATGCGTTGGTGCTGACCAACTGGCAGACCTTCTGGAAGAACGTTGTTCTTCTCTCGCTGGTGGTTGTATTGCTCGTTTGCCGCAAGGCTATTCCGCAGACCTTCTCATGGAAAGCGGAGCTGGCAATCGCCATCGTCACTTTCTTTGCCGGATTCGGACTCATGGAATATACCTACCAGCATTTGCCTGTCATGGATTTCCGTCCGTACAAGATCGGCAACAACATTCCCAAGCTGATGGCGATACCCGAGAACGCCGAGCCCGACGTCTATGAGACCACGCTGATCTACGAGAAAGACGGCGTGCAGCAGGAGTTCACGCTGGAGAACTACCCGAAGGGCGATCCCGAGTGGAAGTTCGTGGATCAGAAATCCGTGCTCGTCAAGAAAGGTTACGAGCCGCCTATCCACGATTTCGAGATCCTGACCATGGAGTTCGAGGATATAACCTACGACATTTTAGAGTCGGAAGAACCGGTGACACTCGTTGCGATGTACGACCTCAAGAAAACCGACCGCAAGCAGACGGACAAGGTGTTGCGTATTTATACCGAGTGCCTTTTGCGTGGCGAGCAGTGCTATTTTCTGACCGGCTCCGGCGAGGACGAGATATTTGATTTCGGCGAGGAGACCGGCATGGACGAAGAGACGGTAGAAAAAGTGTTCTGTACCATCGACCCCGTGACCCTCAAAACGATAGTACGCGCCAATCCGGGTGTGTTCGTGGTACAGAACGGCACGATTATTGATAAGTATAATGTAAGAAACAGATAAAAATGAAAGATGAAAAATGAAAAGTGAAAAAGGGGAAATAAGATGAGAAAGATTTTTGTAGTAATATTAGCCCTTATGGCGTCGTCGATGACGCTGCGGGCAGAGCGTGTGAGTGAGGAAGAAGCAGCGCTCGTGGCGAACAACTTCATGAATGTCCGCGCGTCTTCCGCCGTGCCGGGCATGAAAAAAGCCGTTCCTGCCAAACGGATGGTACGCAAGCATACAAGCAGTACAGCGGACAACCGGTATTATATATATGAGAACGCGGACAGCGAGGGTTGGGTTATCATCGCCGCCAACGATGCAGTGCACCCTGTTCTCGCCTACTCGGAGACGGGTCATTTCCGCACGGACAGCATGCCGTCCAACATACGCCGCTGGTTAGGCAAGTACGACCGGTTCATCACCCGCCTTGAGGCGGACAGTATAACGGCATCGGAGGAAGCGAAGGCACAATGGGGCGCACTTCGCAAGGCGCCTCGCGCAGCCACCCCCCACACTCCCGTAATAGGTCCGCTGATCCAGACGCAATGGGACCAGGAAGCGCCCTACAATGATTTATGTCCGGGCACGGGAAGCAACAAGGCTTATACCGGCTGCGTAGCAACCGCCATGGCACAGGTGATGAACTACTGGCAGTGGCCCAAGAAGGGAACAGGAAGCAAGTCGTACAGACCTCTCAATCCGGAAAGACCTGAAAACTTCCTCGGATGGCCGAACTATTCCTCCGACTACACGGAGACGCTTTTTGCCGATTTTGAGAACACCACCTACGATTGGGAAAACATGCGCAACAAGTACCTGTTTTTCAGTCCGGCAGCCTCCAAAAAGGCAGTAGCCACGCTGATGTACCACTGCGGCGTGGCGACCGAAATGATGTACGGCAACCAAAACAACGGCGGATCAGGCACGTACACGCTCAACTACAATGACTGGACCTGGGGCACGCCCGAATCGGAGGAGGCCGGCGGCTGTGCCCAGAACGCCTTATGGTACTATTTCGGTTACAAGAAAGACAGTTTGACCGCTTACGCACGGGACGGCTATACACAAACCAGCCGCTCCGGCTATAAGTACACCTATTACGACTCCTGGACGGATAAGGATTGGACCGCCATGGTGAAAGCCGAACTGGACAAAGGACGCCCGATCCTGTACGGAGGAGCAAGTTCCGAAGGCGGGCACAGTTTTATCTGTGACGGGTACGACGAAGATGGCTATTTCCACTTCAACTGGGGCTGGTCCGGTGCCGGCGACGGCTACTACCGGCTCTCCTCCCTCGTTCCGGGCAGCGGAGGAGCAGGCGGCGGCAATTATGATTTCAACGAAGACCAGGACGTGCTCATCGGCATCGTTCCCGACCGGCCGGAAGAGCCCCAGAAGGAAGATACAGAGGCTATTGAGAATAACGAAGTTACGATTCCGGCGAGCAAGATCATTGACGGCAATCAGGTCGTCATCGTCCGTGACGGGAAAAAATATGATTTAATGGGAATACAAATCCAATAAACTATTATCATGAGAAAAGTCTATATAAGCATTATCGCCTTATTGGTATCGGCAACCCTGTTTGCCGGACGCGTCTCGCCAGAGGACGCAGCAGTTGTAGCGAACCATTTTATGAATGTAGCGCCGGCACAGGCTAACGGAATACGCAAAGCCGCTCCAGTCAAACGAATGGTGCGCAAAGCGATTAACACGGCGGAAGAGCCGCAGTATTATCTCTATGAGAACGCCGACGGTGAAGGATGGGTCATCATCGCTGCCAACGATGCGGTCACTCCTGTTCTCGCCTATTCGGAGACAGGCCATTTCCGCACGGATAACATGCCGGCTAACCTGAAGAAATGGATGGGCAAATACGACCGGTTTATCCGACGCGTAGAGAGGGACGGCGTAGTAGCCGCCGAGGAAACGCAAGCCGAATGGAAAGCGCTCCGCCAGAGTGCGCGGAAGGCGAAAGCAACTCCGATAGTCGGTCCGCTGATCCAGACAACATGGGATCAGGACGAGCCCTATAACCAGCTCTGCCCCGGAACAGGAACATTCGGACCTAACTCTACCAAAGCCGCTACCGGCTGCGTGGCAACCGCGATGGCACAGGTGATGAACTACTGGCAATGGCCCAAGAAAGGAACAGGCAGCCACTCGTACCTGCCGTTAGATCCGACCGAGCCTTATGTAACAGACGATGAGGGAAATTTCGTGACGGACGGGGACGGCAATTATATCCCTCAGTATTCCTCCATATACACGGACTCTTTGTCCGCCGATTTCGGCAACACGACGTACGATTGGGCTAACATGAAGAACTCCTACTCCGGTAGTTCAAACACTGCACAAAAGACTGCCGTAGCAACACTGATGTACCATTGCGGTGTAGCCACAGAGATGGCTTACGGCAGTTATGATGACGACGGTTCGGGAACTTATACTACTAACTATCAAGATAGTACAGATACACAGTGCGCAGAGAACGCCTTGTGGAGACATTTCAGATACAACAAAGACAGTATTGTGAGCTACATACGCGACGGTTATGAATACGAAGGCTGGACTTATTACGAAAAATGGAGTGACGAGGATTGGACAGCCATGCTCAAAGCGGAACTGGACAAAGGACGCCCGATCCTGTATGATGGCGCCGGTTATGATGACGAAGGCGAAAGTACCGGCGGTCATAGCTTTATTTGTGACGGCTATGACAGCGATGACAAATTCCACTTCAACTGGGGTTGGTCGGGTACTAACGATGGTTTCTTCGCCCTCGACAAGCTGGTTCCCGAAAGCGGCGGTGCCGGAGGTGGCAGCTACGATTTTAACGATGATCAAGCCGTCATCATCGGTATCGTACCGGACAGCACGGGTTACGTTGAACCTACCGACCCGACGGATCCGGAGGTACAGCCGGGTGATGATCCGACTCCCGGTACAGGCGCATTTACTCTGCTGACAAATATCAACAACCTCGCTGCCGGCGATGAGGTGATTTTAGTTTGCAGTTCCAAGAACCAAGCCGCTGCCGGAGAAGGCTCCAACAATAATTCAAGCTGGTTTAACACAGAGGACATAACGATCACCAATAACCAAGTCATGCTGAGTGCCAATAGCGAAGTAAAAATCATGACTGTCGGCCAATCCGGCAACTATTGGACCTTCACCAACAATGGTCAATTGCTCGTAGCTACCGCTGCAAAGAAAGTCAAGTTTGCCAACAGCGGTGCTTCTACATGGAGCATCTCAATCACAGCCGGAGAGGCAACCATATTAAACAGCGATGAGAATAAGGGTCGTTTCCTCTATAATTATAACCAAGGCAATTCACGTTTCACCACCTACGCTACTACGACGCCGACCAACAAGAGTATGATTCTGCCGAGCCTCTTCGTGCGCAAGGCAACGACTACCGCGATTGAGAACGCAGAAGTGGCAGAGAAGGCTGTGAAGGTGATGGAGAACGGGCAGATTGTTATCATCCGTGACAATGAAAAATATACCGTTCTCGGACAGAAAATCAAGTAAAGTACGAAGGACGGATATACAAAAGATAGATATAAACATTTAAAAACATATACGATTATGAGAACAAAAATGGTTGCAGGTAACTGGAAAATGAACAAGAACCTGCAGGAAGGTGTAGCGCTGGCTACCGAGTTGAAAGCAGCAGTAAAAGACCCCAAGTGCGCCGTAGTGATCGGTACGCCGTTCATTCATCTGGCTACCGTGGCAGAGCTGCTCAAGGGTTCGCCGATCAAAGTGGCAGCCGAGAACTGCGCTGACCATGAGAAAGGTGCGTACACCGGCGAGGTGAGCGCAGAAATGGTTAAATCGACCGGTGCGGAGTACGTGATTTTAGGTCACTCGGAGCGTCGTCAGTACTACGCAGAGAGCTACGAGATGCTGGCAGAGAAAGTACGCCTGGCATTGGCTAACGGTCTGAAAGTGATCTTCTGTATCGGCGAAGTGAAAGAGGAGCGCGAGGCAGGCAAGCAGAACGAGGTGGTTAAAGCACAGTTGGAAGGCTCCGTCTTCGGTTTGAGCGCAGAGGAGTGGAAGAACATCACCCTGGCTTACGAACCGGTTTGGGCTATCGGTACCGGTCTGACCGCTACGCCGGCACAGGCAGAGGAGATCCACGCTTATATCCGTTCGCTCGTAGCCGAGAAATACGGCAAAGAGGCAGCCGAGGACACGACTATCCTCTACGGCGGCAGCTGCAACGAGAAGAACGCAGCCGAGCTGTTCGCATGCCCGGACATCGACGGCGGTCTGATCGGCGGTGCCGCTCTCGTAGCAGAGAAATTCGAAGCAATTATCAACGCACGATAATAGACCGCTGCGCTAAAAGACAAAAGACCGCTTACGCTAAAAGATAAAAGACTAAATGGCATTAGTTAAATCTATTAACCGTAATGGTGAATTGTTAGTACCGCGCATTGCCGACGACGTGTTCATGGCGGAGAACGCCACGGTTGTCGGCGATGTGACGGTGGGCGAGGGAACGAGTCTGTGGTTCAACTCCGTTCTGCGCGGCGACGTGAACACCATCACCATCGGCAAACATTGCAACATTCAGGATGGCGCAGTGCTGCACACGCTCTATAAGAAATCCACCATCACGTTAGGCGACTACGTATCCGTGGGACACAACGTGACGATCCACGGCGCGGATGTCGATGACTACGCGCTCATCGGCATGGGTTCCACCCTACTCGACGGCGCACATGTGGGCGAAGGTGCTATTGTGGCAGCGGGAGCGTTGGTGCTCAAGGGCACACAGATCGGTCCTCATGAGATCTGGGGCGGCGTGCCGGCTAAGTTCATCAAGAAAGCCGACCCCGCGCAGACCGAGGAAATCAACAAGACCATTGCCAACAACTATGCCATGTACGCGAGTTGGTACGATGCGTCGATAGTTGATAATTGATAATTGATAGTTGATAGTTGATAATTCTTAGCCCCAAAGGGGCACGATTATTTGACAAGTCAAATTTTGATAATTGACAATTATGTTTAAGCGAATATTACTGAAATTGTCAGGCGAGAGCTTGGCAGGCGCCAACAAACAAGGTATTGATACCCAGCACCTGGCGGAATACGCCGAGCAGGTGAAAGCCATTGCCGGGAAAGGTGTGCAGATAGGTATCGTCATTGGCGGCGGAAACATCTTCCGCGGTCTAAGCGGCACCCAGAAAGGTTTCGACCGTGTAAAAGGCGACCAGATGGGCATGTTAGCTACTGTTATCAATGCCTTGGCTTTGGCGTCGGCATTGGAGGCTATCGGTCAGCCGGTACGCGTGCTGACCTCCATCCGCATGGAGCCTGTCGGCGATTTCTACAGCCCTGCCAAAGCGATACGTTTGCTGGAGAAAGGCAATGTAGTCATTCTTGCCGGCGGAACGGGAGCACCCTATTTCACGACGGACACCGGTTCGTCTCTCCGCGCGCTGGAGATCAAAGCCGACGTGATGCTCAAGGGCACGCGCGTGGACGGCATCTACACTGCCGACCCCGAGAAAGACCCGACGGCCACCAAGTTCTCCGAGATCACCTACGACGAGGTTATCCGCCGCGGGCTGAAGGTCATGGACCAGACGGCAACCGTGATGTGCAAAGAGAACGGCATGCCCATTTATGTCTTTAACATGGACGTCCCCGGCAATCTCGAAAAAGTTATCAACGGAGAGACTATAGGAACACTGGTTAAACCATAAAACAACACAAAAATGGAAGAAGAACTCGAATTATTTGAGTCTGCAGCCGAAGAGCAGATGCAGAACGCAGTCGCTCACTTAGACGACACCCTTCAGCACATCCGTGCCGGTAAAGCCAACCCGCGTATTCTGGATCCGATCAAGATCGAGTACTACGGCACCCTGTCGCCGCTGAGTTCTTGCGCGACGGTCACCACCCCCGATGCGCGTACCATCGCCATCACTCCGTGGGAGAAGAAACTGATCGGTGAGATCGAGCGCGCCATCATCAACTCGAACATCGGTCTGGCTCCGTCGAACAACGGCGAGACGATCCGTCTGATCCTTCCTCCGCTGACCGAGGAGCGCCGCCGGGACCTGTGCAAGCAGTGCAAAGCCGAAACAGAGAACGCGAAGATGTCGATCCGCAACGCCCGCCGCGACGCTATTGAGGAGTTCAAGAAACTCGTCAAGAACGGTCTGAGCGAGGATGTGGAGAAAGACGCCGAGGAGGATATGCAGAAGACCCACGACAAGTACGTCGCCAAGGTCGAGGCTCTCTACGCCGCCAAGGAAAAAGAGATCATGACTATATAGTCGCGTTCGGCAAATGGATCGCAAGAGCCATACCGCTCCGCTAAATGGCAAGTGCGACCATTGCCTCCGCTCTCCCCACCGGGTGCACTATACGTTAGCACCCGTCGGGGCCCCAATTATGAGAGGATTAGTCATTAAGTCAACGGGTAGCAGTTACATCGTCCGGCTGGACGATGGTACGAGTGTGGAATGCCATATAAAAGGCAATTTCCGCATTCGTGGCATCCGCAGTACCAACCCTGTGGCGGTAGGAGACTGGGTGGTAGTAGAAAGTCAAAAGTCGAAAGTCGAAAGCGGTGAAGCCGGTTTCTGGATTACCGATGTGGAGGAGAGGCGGAACTATATTATCCGGCGATCGACCAACCTGAGCAAAGAAAGTCACATTCTGGCAGCCAACATCGACCAAGTGGCGCTTATCGTGACGGTCAACCACCCGGTGACCTCCACGACGTTCATCGACCGCTTTCTGGCGACCTGCGAGGCTTATCGCGTGCGCGCGATCCTTATATTCAATAAGATAGATCTGCTCCATGAGGCAGAGTTGGCGCATCTGAAGGAACTGCGTGCGCTGTACGAGTCCATCGGGTACGAGACATTTGAGATGTCGGCTATCAGCATTCAACCCTCAGATATTTTACCTCTTTTAGCGGGTAAGACGACCCTACTCTCCGGCAACTCGGGAGTCGGCAAGAGCACGCTTCTGAATGCGCTCTTCGGGCGTGAGATGACGAGGACAGGCAAGATCTCCGATGCCCATGACAAAGGAATGCACACGACGACGTTCAGCGAGATGTATGAGTTAGTCGAAAGTCAAAAGTCGAAAGTCGAAAGTCAAAAGTCGAAAGCAGAAAGCAAAGGTTGGATCATCGACACACCCGGGATCAAGGGGTTCGGTACGATTGATTTCGAGCGGGAGGAAGTGGGGCATTTTTTCCCCGAGATCTTCCGAGCGAGTGCGGAATGCCGGTTCGGTAACTGCACGCACACCAACGAACCGGGCTGCGCTGTGATAGAGGCGGTGGAGCACGGGGAGATCGCCCTGAGCCGGTACGAGTCGTACCTCTCCATTCTCGGTGACTGCTCAGAAAGCAAATACAGATAAAGACCTATACGCAAGGGGAAAGGCATTTTTTTTGCAAAAGAAGCGATATTATCGCGTGTATGAGGGCGCAGAGTGCCTATTGGGAGCTCGCTCACGGATAGGTACTATGGGCACTCATACGTAAGGACGACAGTCCGTCTTTTGCAAAAAAAATGCCTTTCCCCTTGCGTATGGACTACAAGACGCGAACGTATTTTCGGAGGGAACCCACCCCGAAGGGGAAGGGGCGTGCCGAAATACCACGGTACAGACTCCCATATACGTACAGGCATAAAAAAAAGCACCCTGAAGGGTGCCTTCCGATTAACCGTTGTGGGCGGTATCGTACTCCTGCCCGCAGACCTTCCAGAGGTAGGCGCGCATGGTCTTTTTGCCGGTGGCGAGGTCACGCTGCGCCGCGAAAGCCTCCTGGTCCTGCGTCATCTTGTTGAGGTCCTTGGCACGGAGCTTGACAGCCTTTGCCACCTCGGTGAAGCGCAGACGAGCTGCCTCCTCAAGCGCAGACAGCGGCGTGGAACGTTTGTAGGACTCCGCCTCACGAACGTACAGACGCGTGCAGTTCGGATTCTCGGTCGCTGCGGTACGGTGAGTACCAATCAGGTACGTACCACATTGGTGACCGTCTTTTACTTTCGGCTTAGCAAGGCTACCTTGTACGTAGTCGATACCGGTAGCATATTTTACTTTACCCATAATAGTTCGGCGTTTGACGAACAGACCGCCTGTAGGGCTGAAAGTCCGCTTCGCTGATAGACCGTTTACACTGTAAGACCGGCTTCGCCTGAAAGACTGATAATGTCT
>ODAI012021495.1_pt1 | contig 80372 bp, 55 predicted proteins | sample 1539321 | NCBI WGS metagenome assembly ODAI01 (sample SAMN02144231, study PRJEB22623) | gut metagenome | biome: sheep rumen | host: Ovis aries | place: New Zealand | reverse complement strand
GAAAGAAGACTTTCTTTTCAACGAGGATGAGTATTAAGCGGTAGAAATTCTACTAAGTAATTAAATATCAGCGAGATAAGCAAATTTTATTTGTTTGTCTCGCTGGTGTTTTATAGTCTTTAATAGTGTGTTTTGTTTGTCTAAATTGCAATTGTTAACATTCGAAATACGGTTTGTTTGTCTAAAAGTTGGTACTTTTGCGCATCCTCTGGAATAATAAGACAAACAAATAATATATGGGAAGACCAAAAAGATTGTATCTGGAAAAACCGACGCACGCTGACCCCGTGCGCCGTTTTCATTTGCCCCTCGAAACCATTTTCCGGCTGCCCCACACAGCCAAAATAGAATTGACCCTGTCGGCATTTGCTCGGCAGTGATTTTTTTGTATATTATAGACACCGTCCTGGCTGGCGGTATAACTATAACATACAAATTATGACAAGAAAACTTAAAGACATACTGCGATGCTATGCATCTGGTATGAGTATCAGAAGCATCAGTGCCGTATTTGAGATTTCCCGGAACACAGTCCGGGGGTACGTGCGCCAGTTTCAGGAATGTGGCCTGACGATGGAGAAGCTACAGTCCATCCCGGAGCACCATCTTCAAGAGATGTTCTGCTCCGGTATCGAGCACAGCAAGCAACCGTCTGCCCGCCAGAAGGAGCTTGAGGCCTTGCTGCCAGAGTATGCAGCCCGCGTCAAGCGAAAGGGCGTGACAGTGAAGTCCCTCTACGAGGAGTACATCAGGAGTCATCCCGGCGGCTACCAGCGCTCCGCATTTGGCAGATACCTCCAGCGCTACACACTCTCGACACGAGCAGCCGGCCATGTGGAGCATTACGCAGGCGACCAGATGTACATTGGTTATGCCGGTGACAAACTGGAAATTGTGGATGCCGAGACTGGGGATGTGCGCATCGTGGATGTGTTTGTCGCCATTCTTCCGTGCAGCCATTACACCTACTGCGAGGCATCCTGGTCGCAGCGCAAGGAGGACCTGATTAAGTCGTGCGAGAATGCGCTGCACTTTTTCGGCGGCGTGCCTATGGCCATCGTGCTGGACAATCTGAAGTCAGCCGTGACGCGCGGAGATCGCAACGAGCCTGTAATCAACGAAGACTTTTCCGCATTTGCCGAGCACTATGGCTGTGCCGTGTACCCGGCCCGCGTGCGCCATCCCAAGGACAAGGCACTGGTGGCGATCCGTAGAGCCGCTGCAAGCCGATTATCTCAGTTTTCCCTGGCTCTTCAGATAGCCGATGAATTTCTCCCACTGCGGGGCGCGCCTGGAACGATTGGCCTGTACCTGTTCATCGTTGACGAAGTCGGGATAACTGTCGTTCAGGTAATAATGGTTCATGTCAATGGTGTTGCCGTCTATCTTTCCGCAGCAGAGCACGAGGTCGTGGAATACCTGACTGCAGATGAGGCTGACGAAGGTGGCACCGCCCGTGAAGAGCATTTCGCCATCCAGATAGAAGTCAATGCTTCCGAGCACTTGCAGTCTGTCGCGGAGCGGCTCCATGGTGTTGCGGAAGCGCAGTTCGCGCGTGCTGACGTTGAACCACTCGATATCGTCTTCGGTAAACAGGGCACCGCCAGCACCTCTTGTCTCAGTGGGCATGGCGGCATAGATGCAAAGTCGGGGCTCATCCTGCTGCCCGTGGAATGTGGCGCTGTTGTCTGTCTCTTCGTCGCTGCTGCATGCCGCCATGGAGATTGCGGAAATGGCTATTGCCAACATACATACGGTGTTTCTGATGTTCTTTTTCATAAACTCAATCATAATAATAATAAGGTCTCTTTACTTATATAGTCGCGAAAAAGCGAAAAGACTGCACGGCCTACCATGTATATCTGATGCCGAGCGGCAAAGAGAAGGTAAACGGATGCTCTGTGCGGTAGGTCTCGATGTCGCTGTGCGTCGGGATGAAATACTGCAGGCTTGGCTCCACGAAGAAACCAACGCTGGGCGTGAGGTGGATTTGCAGACCGAGACCGAAGGTGGTGGAGAACTGCCACGGCGCGCTGAAGGTGGTCTTTTCGCCAGCCTCATACAGCCCGTTCACATAGAAATCAGAGAGTAGGGTGGAGCGGACGGGTATTTCGGTTGTCAGGCCGATGCTGCCGTAGACGCTCCATCGTTTTCTGTCATGCATATTATATATACCCTTCATGGGGATGCCGAGATAGTGGAGGGTCTGCTGTTCGCGAATGGTATTCCCGTCGGCTCCCATCTCGAAGTCAGAGGCCAGGCGGCTGTAACTGAGACCAGACTCCAGGCTGAAGCGATGGGTCAATCTGTATTTCAAAGCCAACGACCATGTAACGGGCATCAGATGGTGGCTCGTGCGCAGAATCTTATCTTCGCCAGGGCGGTTGGCATTGTTCAAAGCGATGCGCATGATGATACTGCGTGTCTGAGAACTCACATCTTCGGATTTGTTTGCCAGATAAATGGCGTAGTCGCTCCAGTTGTCAATACTGGTAGGGACAGTAGGACTTGGCGACGGGCCGGGCCCAGACGGTGCTTCTGTCAGTATGGGCTTATAACTGAACGGCTGGTTATAGCGATTCTGCTCGTCTAACTGCCCTGCGTATGCCAGTTCTAACGACCATGCCTTTTCGTTATGTGTGCCAGTGGCAGGCTTGTGGGGGAGCAACTCGGCCATGTCGTAAATCGGCATCACCGTCTTGCGAATCATCTTTGCCGTATCAGTTGATGCTGTGTCGGCCTTTACCTGCTCCTGAGCCGCGATATCTGATAAAGAGTCAGCCGTGAGAGAGTTGGCGGTATGGGCCATGGACGGTTGAAGGGTGTCGGCGGCAATAATGGTTGTGCGGTATGCGGGCAGATGAACGGTCACCGGTTGCAGTGGATGTTGTGTCTCTTGGGTAGCAAGCGACCTGCGGTTGAGGTTTCTGGTCGGCAATTCCCTCTGCCAGTCTTCCTGTTTCACAGCAACAGACTTTTCTTCACGGACGGCGGTGTCTGCTTTCTTGAACAGGAAGAATGAAATGGGGACAAGCAGCAACAGCAGCACAGCGGCCCAATACTGTTGCATCATCTTTCGGAGCATCTTCTTAGCCCGTGCCAGTTGCGACGATGACGAATGGGGACCGATGCCCAGCATGTCGGCAATCTGCTTGTGCGACAGACCTTCTAACACCGACAGCCGGAAAACGTTGGCGTAGCCTTCGGGCAGACTGTCAACCGCCTGCATCAGGAAGTCGAGCGAAATGTCGCCCCGGGTGGTCTCCTCTCGCGAATCGGGAACGTGGTCTGCTTCCTCAAGAGGCACGGTGGGGATGCTGTTCAGATGTTCTTTGTATTTCGAAGCCACGTTGCGGGTGATGGCCATCATCCACGCCTCGGCCTTATGGGCATCGCGAAGGCGGTCTATCGAGGTGAAGATGATGAGGAAAGCATCGTGCAGCACATCGTCGACGGTCTGTTCGTTGCCGACATAGCGTCGGCACACGCGCCTCATTCTCTGGGCGTATGCCTTGTACAGTTCGCCGAGGGCCTCCGCATCCCCCTGCCTGCACCGTTCTATCAGTTGTGACACTTCCATCGGAAATATGCGAATAGAGAAGGTTGATGTGCGTAGTACTATCGGACGAAGTCCGAAAGGAGGGCTTCTAAATGCAAAGTACCGAAATGGCGGAAATACTGCGCGGCGGATGCTGATTATTAACTTTTATTTGCTTTTTCGTGGGCTAAGCCTTTTTATATTCAAGGGGAGTGGTGTTGGTCATTCTCTTGAAATACTTACAGAAAAACGAGGGGTTGGGGAAATTCATTTCGTCGGCAATCTGGGCAATGGACTTGTCGGTGTGGCGCAGTTCCACTTTGATGCGGGTGATGAGGGCGCGGTCGATCCACTGCTTGGCGGTGATGCCGCTGGCCTGGCGCACCACGGTGCCCAAATAGCGCTCGGTGAGACACATCCTGTCAGCATAGAACGCCATGCGGTGCTCTTGTGCCGCATGGCGGTTCACCAGATAGATGAAACGGTCGAAGAGGGTCTGCTCTCGTGAGCGGGTGCCCTGCCGGCGCTGGGCATGGCGGCGGAAGAGCGTGTCGTAGTGTTGCATCTGGGCGGCCACCAGACTGCTGACGAGCGGGCGGTCGTAGTAATCCTGATGCACCACGTGCCAGAGCGCCTCGAGAATATGGCGGGCAGTGGCCATGTCGCCTGCCGAAGCGGGCAATTGGAAGTCGCGCTCCTGTCCGCTGAAAGCCGTTGGCAACTGTCCCGGGGCAAAGGGCATGGCGAAGTCGGGTGAGAGCCCGAATCCGTATACTTCCACATCGCTGCTCACGCTGGTGGGGTGGATGATGGTGCCAGGACCGAGAAACACCAGTGTGCCTGCCGTGATGCGCTTTTCCACGAGGTTGATGCTGGCGCGTATCTCGCCGCCCACGAGCATGCCCAGCCGATGGTCGTTGATGCTGAAGGGCGGCTGCTGTTGCATCACAATGCGAAACACGCGGGAGTCACCGTGGAGGACGGCCAGTTCGTTGTTGATGAAGATGCTTTCACGCAATTGTGCGAGATGGGGCGCAAAGATGCTGTGCATGCGCGACAGACTCATCAGTTTGGGTTCCTTGTCCATGTTGCTGTTTGTTGGGTAATGATGATGCAAAGATAATAAAATAATCGTAAAAGGTTCTCTTTTTGTACACAAATCGAACAAAAAGAACATTTCTTCGTTTCTATGGATAGCAGCCCTTTGGCAGAATCATATTATTTTTGCACTGTCAAAAATAATCATTGATCATCGTGTTATGAAGAAACTACTCTTTCTTGTGTTCGTGCCGTTCATGGCACAGGCGCAGACCTTGCAGGAATGTCAGGAGGCAGCAGAGCGGAATTATCCGTTGATACGCCAGTATGACCTGATTGGCCGCACCACTCAGTATACGGTGGAGAACATGGCCAAGAACTGGTTGCCGCAGGTGTCGGCATCGGCGCAGGCCACGCTGCAAAGCGATGTGGCATCGTGGCCCGAGCAACTGCAGACGGTATATCAGCAGATGGGACTGAATCTGAAAGGACTCAGCAAGGACCAATATAGAATAGGTGTGGACGTGAGCCAGACGGTATACGACGGCGGGGCGATTCGCTCACAGCAGCAGATAGCGCGGCAGCAGGGTCTTGTGGAGGAAGCGCAGACGGAGGTGACCCTCTATCAGGTGCGCCGCCGTGTGAACGAAATGTATTTCTCGCTGCTGATGCTGGACGAACAGATAAAACTGAACGGCGATCTGATGGAACTGCTGTCGGCCAACGAGAAGAAACTCTCGTCGATGTTCCGCAGAGGAACGGCTGCCGAGAGCGACTACAACAGCGTGAAGGCCGAGCGACTCAACGCCGCGCAGCAGTCAGAGCGTTTGAAGTCGCAGCGGCACACACTCACCACGATGCTCACCGCCTTCTGCGGAATAGAGGTGAGCAAAGCGGAAAAGCCCGCCGCTGCCACTGCTACCGCGTCGGCTCTTCGCCCAAAACTGAAGGCCATCGATGCCCGGTTGCAACTGGTAGATGCGCAGGAAAAGGCGCTCGACGCGGCGCTGAAACCCAAACTGAGCGTGTTTGCACAAGGATTCTATGGCTATCCCGGACTCAACATGTTTGAAGACATGATGAATCACCGATGGTCGCTGAACGGCATTGTCGGAGCCCGCCTCACCTGGAACATCGGGGCGCTCTACACCCGCAAGAACGACAAGGCGAAACTGCAGTTGCAACGCGACATGGCCGAGACGAGCCGCGATGTGTTCCTGTTTGACAACAACTTGGAACAGATACAGCAAAACGAGCGCATAGGCTGTTACCGCAAGATGATGGCCGACGACGAGGAGATCATCGCCCTGCGTTCTTCTGTGCGCAAGGCTGCCGAGTCGAAACTCTCACACGGCATTATCGACGTAAACGACCTGGTGAGGGAAATCCATGCCGAAAACACGGCGCGGGTGCAGCAGTCAATGCATGAGATTGAAATGCTGAAAGAAATCTATGACTTGAAATTTACGACTAACCATTAAGACGCAAAATATGAAAAAGATAATTGTCATGGCAGGCGCAGCCTTGGTGCTGGCAGCATGCGGGAAGAGGGAGAAGGAATTTGATGCGACCGGCACGTTTGAGGCTACCGAGACCACCGTGTCGGCCGAGCAGAGCGGCACACTGCTGGCTTTCAACGTCAACGAGGGCGACATGATTGAGAGCGGGCGTGAAGTGGGGCTGGTTGACACCACACAGATATGGCTGAAGATACGTCAACTGGCGGCCACGAAGGAAGTCTATCAGAGTCAGAAGCCAGACATGGAGAAACAGATAGCGGCGACGCGCCAGCAGTTGGCCAAAGCCCAGGCCGAGCAGCGCCGGTATCAGGAACTGGTGGCCGACGGGGCAGCCCCGTCGAAGATGCTCGACGATGCCGTCAGTCAGGTGCAGGTGCTACAACGCCAACTCGAAGCCCAGAAATCCTCGCTGGCCACCAGTACGAATTCGCTGAGCAAGCAGATGGCGACCACCGACGTGCAGGTGGGGCTGTTGCGCGACCAGTTGCAGAAGTGTCACATCCTGGCTCCCGTCAGCGGGACGGTGTTGGAGAAATATGTAGAGCGCGGAGAGTTCGTGTCGGCAGGCAAGCCGCTCTTCAAGGTTGCCGACATGGAAAAGATGAACATGCGTGCCTATGTCACATCTTCTCAGTTGCAGCAAATCCGCATCGGTCAGAAGGTGAAAGTGTTTGCCGACTACGGTGCCGGCCAGCGCAAGGAGTATGACGGCACGGTGAGTTGGATTAGCAGCCGCTCCGAGTTTACGCCCAAGACGATTCTCACCGATGATGAGCGGGCCGACTTGGTGTATGCCGTCAAGATAGCCGTCAACAACGACGGGTATATAAAAATAGGTATGTACGGGGAAGTGAAACTATGAATGCCATTGAAGTAAGCGGCCTCTGCAAGCGGTACGGCAGCGTGGAGGCTCTCAGCGATGTGTCGTTCTCCGTCGGCAAAGGAGAGGTGTTCGGGCTGATTGGTCCCGACGGTGCGGGCAAGACCACCTTGTTCCGTATCCTCTGCACGCTGATGCTGCCCGACAAGGGAACGGCTACGGTGGATGGCTTCGACACGGTGAGGCAGATGAAAGACATCCGCCGCCGCGTGGGCTATATGCCCGGTCGCTTTTCGCTCTATCAGGATCTCACGGTGAGAGAGAACCTGGAGTTCTTTGCCACCCTTTTCGGCACCACTGTCGAGGAGGGCTATGACAGCATCAAGGCCATTTATCAGCAGATAGAGCGGTTTGAAAAGCGCAAGGCCGGAGCCCTTTCGGGGGGAATGAAGCAGAAACTGGCCCTCTCGTGTGCGCTGGTGCACAGTCCCAGTGTGCTCTTCCTTGACGAGCCCACCACAGGAGTAGACCCCGTGAGCCGCAAGGAACTATGGGACATGCTTGGCATGCTGAAAGAAAGAGGTATCACCATCGTGGCCTCTACGCCCTATCTTGACGAGGTGAGGCGCTGTGAGCGGGTGGCGTTTCTCGACCATGGCCGCATTCGTGGAATCGATACCCCCGAAATCATCCTTAGCCGTTTCGCCGATGTGTTCAATCCGCCGGGTCTTGAACATGCCCAAGACGATGCCGCCGGCACAGACGACAACGTCATCGAGGTGAGCCATCTGGTCAAGGCCTTCGGCTCGTTCCGTGCCGTCGACGATATCTCGTTCTCTGTGAAGCGCGGAGAAATCTTCGGGTTCCTCGGGGCTAACGGTGCAGGAAAGACAACCGCCATGCACATGCTGACCGGACTGAACCAGCCCACCAGCGGCAGTGGCACCGTTGTGGGCTATGACATCCGCACCCAGCACGAACTGATAAAGCGCCACATCGGCTACATGTCGCAGCGCTTTTCGCTCTACGAGGATTTGACCGTTGCCGAGAACATACGCCTCTTTGCCGGCATCTACGGCATGGGCGACAAGGAGATTGCCCGCAAGACCGACGAACTGCTCGAGCGGTTGCGCTTTGCCGAGCACAAAGACGACCTCGTCGCGTCGCTCCCCCTGGGCTGGAAACAGAAACTCGCCTTCTCCGTATCGATATTCCATGAGCCGGGCGTGGTGTTCCTCGACGAACCAACGGGCGGCGTAGACCCTGCCACGCGACGCCAGTTCTGGCAACTGATTCGCGATGCTGCCCAGCGTGGCATTACCGTCTTTGTGACCACTCACTATATGGACGAGGCCGAATATTGCGACCGAATCTCGATCATGGTGGACGGCCAAATCCGTGCACTCGGCACCCCCGACGAACTGAAACAGCGTTTCCGTCAGCCCGACATGGACCATGTGTTCACCTATCTGGCCAGGCAGGCCACGCGGTCGTCGGATTAGTCAGCGCACTTCTGCCTCCAGATACAAACATCATACAACGTCATACCTACTTCAAACTTCGTCATCATGAGTCTGTTTTTATCTTTCGTCATCAAGGAGGCCCGCCACATCCTGCGCGATAAGCGCACCATGCTCATACTCTTCGGCATGCCCGTGGTGCTGATGCTGCTCTTCGGATTCGCCATCACCACCGATGTGAAAAACGTGCGCACGGTGGTGGTCACGTCTCAGATGGATCATCTTTCCCAGCAGGCTGTGGAGCGGTTGGCACAGTCGGAATATTTCACCATCACAGCCACGGTGGCCACGCCGCAGGAGGCCGAGCAGCATATTCGCAACCAGCAAGCGGATATGGCCGTAGTGTTTGCGCCCAGTTTTGCCAGCAAGAAAAGCGGCCTTCAACTGATTGTCGACGGCTCTGACCCCAACATGGCGCAGCAGTGGACCAATTACGCACAGCAGGTAATCGTCAATTCCCAACAGGCGATAGTCAATTCAAAGATGCTCTATAACCCGCAGATGAGATCGGCCTATAATTTTGTGCCGGCCATCATGGGCATGCTGCTGATGCTCATCTGTGCGATGATGACCTCCATCTCGATAGTGCGCGAAAAAGAAAGAGGCACCATGGAGGTGCTGCTCGTCTCGCCCGTTAAGCCCCTGATGGTCATCATTGCCAAGGCGGTGCCCTATCTGGTGCTCGCCTTCGGCATCCTCGTCACCATCCTGCTCATGGCCCGCTTCGTGCTGGGCGTACCGTTGCAAGGCTCGTTGGTGTGGATTCTCGCGGTCTCCACCTTATATATATTATTGGCCCTCTCGTTGGGGCTGTTCATTTCCAACATCGCCCGGACGCAGTTGGTGGCCCTGCTGCTGTCGGCCATGGTGCTGCTCATGCCCGTAGTGATGCTCTCGGGCATGCTGTTCCCAGTAGAGTCGATGCCCATTGTGCTGCAGTGGGTGTCGGCAGTGGTGCCGCCGCGCTATTACATCAGTGCCATGCGCAAACTGATGATTATGGGTGTGGGCATCGGCGAGGTGTTCACAGAAGTGGTCGTTCTCATCGCCTTCACCGCATTCTTCCTCACCATTGCGCTTAAGAAGTTCAAAGTTCATAGTTATGCTAAAGCATCTCATCCGTAAAGAGTTCTTGCAGTTACGTCGCAACGCCTTTCTGCCTAAACTCATCCTCGTGTTCCCAGTCGTGATTATGTGTGTCATGCCATGGGTGATGCAGATGGAAGTGAAGAATGTGGTGGTGGATGTTGTTGATAACGACCGCTCCGCTCAGTCACAGCAGATTGTCCATAGCGTTGAGGCCAGCAACTATTTCATCTTCAACGGGCAGAAACCCACCTACAAGGCTGCACTCGCTGAGATAGAACATGGCAAAGCCGACATCGTGCTAGTTATTCCACAGCACTTCGGCAAGGATCTCTCCATGGGCAGAATGCCGCAGGTGATGATTGCCGCCAATGCCGTCAACGGCACAAAGGGTGCCATGGGCTCGGCATATCTCTCACAAATCGTCGCCCGCGCGGTTCCGTTTGCTTCGGTACTGTCGCAGCCCTCAGTGCTCACGCTCTATAACAAACATCAGAACTACAAACTCTATATGATTCCCGCCCTGCTGGCCATTGTGATGATGCTGCTAACGGGATTCCTGCCCGCACTCAACATCGTTGGTGAGAAAGAGAGTGGCACCATCGAGCAGATCAATGTCACACCCGTTTCCAAGTGGGCCTTCATCCTCTCCAAACTCATTCCCTATTGGCTCGTAGCCCTGTTCGTGGTCACTGTCAGTCTCGTGCTGGCCGCGCTTGTCTATGGCATTACGCCCGCTGGCCCCCTATGGCTTGTCTATGTCCTTGCCATGTTGCTGGCCCTGTTCTTCTCTTCTTTCGGACTCATCGTTTCCAACTATAGCGACACCATGCAGCAGGCTGTCTTTGTGATGTGGTTCTTCGTAGTATGTATTATGTTGCTCAGCGGCCTCTTTACACCAACACGTTCCATGCCCGACTGGGCGTATACCACCACCTACATCAATCCGATGCACTATTTCATCGATGCCATCCGCACCGTGTTCATACGTGGCGGCGGCTTCTCGTCGATAGCCCATCAAGTGGCGGCTCTGGGCGGCCTGTCGGCGGTGATGGCTGTCTGGGCTGTGGGGAGTTATAAGAAGAATCAGTAGCATGAGGCAGAGGGACTGCTTCCGTTGCGGGTGATAGAAGGGGAAGGCGTTCCTTGGCAAATGTCCTTTTCCTTTGGTTTAAATGATGAAGCAGGTAAGGATTTCTCTGCCAGGAACGCCTTTTTCTTTACAGTCGGCTCTTCTCTGCATTACCGGCACCCGTACCTTTGTATTTCGACGGGGTGACGTTGAAGCGGTAACGCAGGGAGAGCGACACGTAGCGCGTGTCGTTGTCGTCGGTCTTGCGGAAAATCATGTGGTCGAAGTAGAACGTGCCCAGACCCTTGCCTTGGTTGAAGAGGTCGTTGCCCGTGAGACTCGCGTTCAGACGGCGCTTGAAGAAGTCTTTGCTGACGCTGAGCGAGAGCATGGCGTTGGTGGTTTCGACCCTGAAGTTAGAGCCCGTGTAGCCGTGGGTGTGCATGTTGAAGTCGGCCTGCAAGATCCAGTCGTGGGGCAGCGTGACGATGTTGCCCATCTGTAGCGAGAGCATCGGCCTGTTGAGATGCTTGTCTTGGCCATTGAAGGTGGTGGTGAGCCATTGCTTCATGAAGGTCACGTTGTATTGCGGTGTCCACGTGATGCCGCTGCCGAGGCTGACGCTCTTCTGTGCGCCGAGCGTGACGACAAGCCAGTTGGCGTGGTTGTAGTTCTTGATGGTGGCCACGTTCACCTTGCTGTCTTCTTCGCTGCTCTCCATGATGCGTATGAAGGGATTGACGCAGTGGACGAAGTTGGTCGTCAGATAGAGCCACTTCCACATGACCATAGCGTTGAAGTTGTGGTACTTAACAGGTCGCAGATAGGGATTGCCCACCTGCCTGTTCAGACGGTTCTCGTAGACCACGTCGTTGCTCAGCAGCCAGTAGGCCGGTCGGTTGGTGCGCTTGGCATAGCTCAGGGAGAGTTGAACTTTCTGGATGGCGGTGGAAAGGGCGATGGACGGGAACAGGTCGTTGTAGGTGCGGCACTGGTCGGCGCGTCGCTCGCCACTGACGAAGTAGTCGGTTTCTACGTGTTCAAAGCGCAGACCACCCTGCAGTTGGAAGCGGCCAAACTGCTGTTGCATTTCCACAAACGGAGCGATGTTGCTTTCGTGCTGCTCGTTGTTGCTGTTGGCAATGTAGCCCTGAGGGTTCTCGAAACTGCTGCGCCAGCGTGTGTTGGTGTATTCCTCGCCTACCGATATTTGGCCCTTCCACAGCGGATGGCTCACGATGAGCTTCTCGGCCAGCATGCGGCCGCGCGTCTGTGTTTCGGTGTTCACGTCGCGGTTCTCGTAGTTGCGGCTCAGTTCCTGCTGCTCGTTGCGACTAACGTTCTTGTAGGCCGTGTAGTCGGCGTTGAAGTCAACGCCAAACTGTCCCAACTTGCCCGTGTAGTAGAGGTTGGCCTGATGCTTGGGCGCATTGGTGTCGCGACGGGTGCTGCTGTTGTGTAGGTGGTCGTACGTTGCGCCGTTGGCCAGCAGGTCGTCGTCGTGGTCGTCGTGGGTTTTCACGTAGTCGTAGTTGTTCTGATAGAAGCCGCCGAAGGAATTGTTGTCGTCGATTTGGTAGTTGAAGCCAATGCGCCCTTCCAGATAGGGATTGTTGGCTGTCGACTGGTGGCGGTTGCTGACGGTCCACAGCGTGTCGGAGTAGACGGTCTGTTCAAATCCGCTTCGGTTCCATCGCTTATTGTAGGCTCCAAAGAGATTGGCAAACAGCTCCAGACGGCCCGTGCGGTAGGTCAGGTTGATACGCTCGTTGTTCACCCATCCGTGGCCCTTGCGGCTCCACGACGTCAGTTCCACGCCAAGGCCTTCGCCTGCCGACCGACGGGTGCGGATGACGATGACGGCCTGAACAGTAGCATCGTAGCGGGCACCCGGATTCTGTACCACTTCAATGTTGCGGATTTGGTCCGACTGGATATTGCGTAATTCATTTAAGTTTGTCAACTTTCGGTTGTTCAGGTAGATCAGCGGCGTGCCCTTTCCGAGAATCTCGTAGCCCTCCCCATTCTTTGAGATGGTAGGCACTCGCGACAGCACATCTTCGGCTGTTCCCATTTGTTCCATCACCGTTCCTTCCACATTCATGACGAGCGTATTGCCTTGCAGTTGCACCTTGGGGCGTTCGCCATGCACCACTACGCCATTGATGGTATAGTTGTCTGGCCGCATCCTGACGATGCCCACTTCGGGCTTATCGCAAAGTCTGAAAACGGTCTTGTATCCTACATAGGAGATGCGGGCCAACACTTTGGCTCGCATTCCCGACATTGCGTCGCCTATCCGTGGATTTTCAATGGGAATGGCGAAATAGCCGCTCTCGTTAGAAACGCCGCCGCTGAGCAGCGTGGAGTCAGCAGGACTCAGCACGGCGATGTTGGCATACGCCACGGGCAGTCCCTGCTCGTCGATGATGGTTCCCGTGAGACGGTAGTCGGTCTTGTGGGTGCACTCCACGAATATTTGTTTCCGTTGTTTGCCCATTGCTTCTGGAGCATCGTCGGTGACTATGCTCATGCGGATAGGGTAGAAGCCCATCATCTGCTGGATGGCGTCGGGCAGGCTTTTGTTTTTTATCGTTGTGGTGATGCGGAAGTCTTCGAGTTCGTTGTATAGAAACTGGATGGTGTATTCTGTAGACTGCTCGTTCAGTTGGCGCAGGGCATCGGCGATGGACACATTATTATATGTCTGGGTAATGCGTTGCGCCTGTAGAGGAGAATGGTAAAAAGGTGAAAAGGTAAAAAGGAGAAAGAGAAGAAAGCACGGAATCCTTTCACCAATTATACTTTTCAATTCTTCATCGATTATGCTTTTCGAATATTCGTTGTTTCGTTGCTTCATCTTACAATCAGTTTGTTGTCGTTAATAAGAATGTCAACATGCTCAAAGTGGTTGAGGCTCTCCACGACCTTGCCGAGCGACTGCTCGCGGTACCATACGAAGTGGAAACGCAACCGTCGGGCTTCTTCATTCTCGAAGACAGTCTCTGCATGGTGGTGTTCGGCTATCTCGGTGAGAATCTTTTCAAGTGTCACATTGTCAAACGTGACGGGCTCGGAGAGTGAAACGTCAGCACTCTGTGATGCCGTCTTCGATGCCGGAAGAACTTCTGTGGCACTGTCTTTGCTCTTCACTTCTGCTTGATGGCCGTTCATGCTGTTTCTTTCTCCCGCAAAATGAATGGCAGCCAGGGCAATGCCCGACATCAAGAGCAGACCGATGAACATGGCTGCATATTTCAGCATGAATCTTTCCCGCTTCGCCTTTGTTTCTTCGCAGAGTTTCTGCCATTCGCTTTCGATGGTTTCGTCGGTAATCAGTTCGTCGGTACGAGCGGCATCGATGGCACTACGAGTCTTGGACATCATGGTATATAACTCGCGGCATTCTTCGTCGTGCAGCATCTGCTGCCATTCTCCGTCGGTATATTCATGGGGGTGCTCCATCATGTGGAGCAGTTGTTCGGTTTTGTTCATACCTCTTTCTGGTTTTTAAGTTGATCACGTAATGATTGTAGCGCTTGACGCAGATGCTTGTAAACGGTGGTCTCGCTGACCTGAAGGTGGCGGGCAATTTCGCTGAAAGTGAACCCGTCGCGAAAGTGCTTCAGGATAATGTCGCGGCATACGGGCGGTTGCAGTCTCAGAATGGCTTCGTTCAAGACTTCCGCTTCCTCGTGGAGTTGACGCTCGGAGAGGATGGATGTCTCCACATCAAGCAGATAGAGCCGCTGTATGCGCTCTTGTATCTGTCGGTTGCGTATCACGTTCAGGCATCTGTTTCTTACGCAGGTGAGTAGGAATGCTTCGGTGGTGCCGGTCTCCTGCGGTGTGTCGTCTCTGCCTTGCTTTTGGCGGAGCAATTGCGGACTGCTGAGCAGTTTGGCAAAGACATCGTGCACTACGTCTTTGCTCTCTGCTTCATCGTGCAGGAGCATGACGGCCAGCCGAAACATCGGTCGGTAGTGTTGTTGAAACAACTGAAGGATATGTTCTTTTCCGTCTGTCATACGCTCATTATACACATGAGAAGAGGATTTACTAAACCTATTTGTTGCAAAATTAATAAAAAACTTTCAAAATAATCCATGTTTCGACAGTTCACTATGCATGTTTTCCAATGCGGCAGAATCACAGAGGGCGATTAAGCGTCGGGCAGATGATTCATAGGTGGAGATGGATGCTTTTTCCTGTCTGAACCCTCCGAAGAGGGCGCGTCGATACAATAAAAAGGAAAAAAGCGCGTTATTTATTCGTGTTCAAGCGAATAGTGATAGGGTTGATGGCTGCCGCGCTGGTCTCTGTGGAGGCCGACGCGCAGTATGACGCGTCGTTTAGCCACTACTGGGACATGGATACGTGGTTTAATCCCGCTTCGGCAGGAAAACAGGAGAAACTGAACGTGGTGGGCGCGTATAACATGAGTTTCGTGGGCTTCGAGCACAACCCACGCACCATGTGGGTGAGCGGCGATATGCCCTTCTATGCCCTGAACAGTTATCACGGAGTAGGACTGAACCTGATGAACGACCAGTTGGGCGTGTTCACCCACCAGCGCATAGCGGCGCAGTATGCCTTTAAGAAAAAACTGCTGGGCGGCGTGCTCAGCGTGGGCGTGCAGGTGGGCATGCTTTCAGAGGATATGGACGGCAGCAAACTGGATTTCGTGGAGACCGATGACGATGATGCTTTCTCGAAGTCGCAGCAGCAGGGAAACGCCGTTGACCTGGGCGCGGGACTCTATTATGTGCACGGCCGATGGTATGCCGGGGCCTCTGTTGCCCATGTGAATGCGCCGCTGGTAGAACTGGGCGAGACCAACGAGTTGCAGATAGACAGAACATATTATTTCACGGGCGGATACAATATTAGGCTGAGAAATCCGTTCTTATCTATACCGGCCTCTGTGCTGGTGCGCACCGACGGACTGGCTTGGCGCGCCGACGTGACCGGCCGACTGGTTTACACCAACGAGCAGAAATGCTTGTCGCTCGGCGTTACCTACAGCCCCGACCACTCGGTAACGCTGTTGGTGGGCGGCCGTTTCCACGGGTTCAACGTGGGGTATAGTTATGAGGTGTACACGTCGAACATCAGCATCGGGAACGGAAGCCATGAACTGTCCGTGGGCTATCAGGTTGACTTGAACCTTTACAAGAAGGGGAGAAACCGCCATCAGAGCGTGAGAATTTTGTAGGAAAAGATAATTTGACACATTAGAATAATGACTGATAAAGTGAAGATGAAGAAATTGTTGTTCATATTGATATGGGCTGCATCAGCGGCATTGACTACGGGCTGTCTGGGAAGCAAGATGGCCTCGTCGGTGAGCCGCGGCGGCGAAGTGACGGGCGTGGGCGGCGGAAAGAGTTTCGTGGAGCCTACTCCCTATGGCATGGCGCTGGTGAAGCGTGGCTATCTGAAGATGGGCATTGAGCAGCAAGACAGTCTGTGGGGAACGCAGGCTCCGCTGAAAGACATCTCTGTGGACGGCTTCTGGATGGACGAGACGGAGGTGACCAACTCTGAGTATAAGCAGTTTGTATACTGGGTGCGCGACTCTATTCTGCGCACGCGTCTGGCTGATCCTTCCTATGGCGGCGACGAGTCGTATATGATCACCGAAGACAAGAACGGCGACCCCGTGACACCGCATGTGAACTGGAAGAAGGCACTGCCCAAGAAACCCAACGAGGACGAGGCACGAGCCATAGAGAGTCTCTATGAGGTGAACCCCGTGACAGGCGAGAAACTGCTTGACTGGCGGCAGATGAACTATCGCTATGAGGTTTACGACTATACGGCGGCTGCCCTGCGACGCAACCGTCTGAACCCCGAGGAGCGCAACCTGAACACGGACATCACCGTGGATCCCAACGAGGTGGTGATGATTTCCAAGGATACAGCCTATATCGACGACGAGGGCAGAATCGTGCGCGAGACCATAGACCGTCCGCTGTCGGGACCGTGGGATTTCCTCAACACTTATATTGTGAACATCTATCCCGACACCACTTGCTGGGTGAACGACTTCAAGAATTCTGACAACGAGATGTACATGCGCTTCTATTTCAGCAATCCTGCCTACAACGATTATCCCGTGGTGGGCGTGACATGGGAGCAGGCCAACGCTTTCTGTGCCTGGCGCACCGACTATCTGCTGAAAGGACTGGGCGGCGAGGCCCGCTACATACAGCGCTACCGACTGCCCACCGAGGCTGAATGGGAGTATGCTGCCCGTGGAAAGCAGGGCAACGAATTCCCCTGGGACAATGAAGACATGAAAAACGAGCGCGGCTGTTTCTATGCCAACTTCAAGCCCGACCGTGGCAATTACACCGAAGACGGTAACCTGATAACAAGCAAGGTGGGCATCTACGGGGCCAATTCAAACGGATTGTTCGACATGGCCGGCAACGTGGCAGAGTGGACCAGCACCATCTTCACCGAGGCGGGCGTGGAGGCCATGAACGATCTGAACCCGACGCTTCAATACAATGCTGCTAAGGAAGACCCCTATCGGCTGAAGAAGAAGAGTGTGCGCGGCGGCTCGTGGAAAGATCCCGAAAGCCATATCCGCTCGGCATGGCGCTCATGGGAATACCAAAACCAGCCCCGCTCGTATATCGGATTCCGCTGTGTGCGCTCGCTGGCCAACTCGCAGAGCGTGAGACAGAAAAACACAAAGAAGAAATAAGGCTACACATATTTATATATTATCCAAACAAACGACATTGCATTATGACACAGTATAGCAAACTGAATATCATATACCGACTGCAAAAGTGGATGGACAGCGTGCCTGGACAGACATTCCTGAACTATGCCTATAGTTGGGGTGCTGCCATCGTAATTCTGGGTACGCTCTTCAAACTGACACATATTCCCGGCGCCAACTTCTGGCTGTTCCTGGGTATGGGTACCGAGGTGTTCGTGTTCTTCCTTTCTGCCTTCGACCGTCCCTTTGACAAAACGGCCGACGGAATGGATCTGCCCACTCATCTTCGTCTTGACGAGAGCGAGGATGCTGAGGAAGAGCCCACGGAAGAAGAAGAAAACAAGGTGGCCGTGAGGGGCGGAAACACCGTCGGCGGAACCATCATTATCGGCGGTAGTCCCGCTGTGGCTGCTGCCGGCACTGTTGCGGCAGGGGTTGGCGACGGTTCTGTGGCTGCTGCGGCGATGCCTGGTGCCGCCATGTCTGGTGCGGCAGAGACTGCTGCGCAGCCGCCAGTGATACCTCCGCTCACTCCCGACATGACAGAGGCCACCAATGCTTATGTGGATGAACTGAAGAAACTGACCGAGGTGCTTGAGCGCGTGTCTGAACAGAGCCGCCGCCTGACCACCGACTCGGAGGAGATGGAGAATCTCAACCGCACGCTTACTGGCATCTGCAAGGTTTACGAGATGCAGTTGAAGAGTGCCAGTTCGCAGATTGGCACCATTGACGAAATCAATGAGCAGACCAAGAAGATGGCTGGGCAGATTGAGCAACTCAACAATATCTATGCCCGGATGATCGAGGCTATGACCATGAAGATGAAAGTAGAATAATGGCAATCAAGAAAAGACCCGTTTCTCCCCGCCAGAAGATGATCAACCTGATGTATGTCGTCTTGATGGCTATGCTTGCGTTGAACGTGTCAACGGAGGTGCTCGAGGGATTCTCTCTCGTTGAGGAGAGCATCAACCGCACCACGATGAACTCGACGAAGGAGAATCTTTCCATATACAGCGACTTCGAATCGCAGATGAAACAGAACCCGGCCAAGGTGAAAGCCTGGTTCGACAAGGCGACGGAGGTGAAGCGCATGAGCGACTCCATCTATCATCTGGCTCAAGACCTGAAAGAGGCTATAGTGAAAGAGGCCGACGGCAAGAACGGCGACGTGTTGAATATCAAGAACAAGGAAGACCTGGAGGCTGCCAGTCAGGTAATCCTGGCTCCCGGTAAAGGTCGCGGACGCGAATTGTATAATGCCATCAACTCTTTCCGTGAGCGCATCCTGACAATGGTCACCGATGCCAAGCAGCGTGAAATTATCAAGAGCAATCTTACGACGGAACTGCCGAAACATGCACATGCCATGGGCAAGAACTGGCAGGAGTATATGTTTGAAGACATGCCGGTGGCCGCTGCCGTCACGCTCTTGTCGAAACTGCAGAGCGATGTGCGCTATGCCGAGGGCGAAGTGCTGCATGCCTTGGTGGCGAACATCGACGTGAAGGACATCCGCGTGAACAAGTTGGATGCTTTCGTGATTCCCGAGAAAACCGTGCTCTATCCCGGCGAGCAGTTTGCCGCAAACATCGTCATGGCGGCCGTGGATACAACCATGCAGCCTGAAATCTATGTGAACGGCACCAGAATCAATACCAGCAGCGGACGCTATTCGTTCACCGCAGGAAGCGTTGGCGAACATTCGTTCAGCGGATACCTGCTGACAAGGAATGCTGCCGGCGAGACCATCCGGCGCAATTTCCTCCAGAAATACAGCGTGATACCCGCACCCAACAGCGCCACCGTGGCTGCCGACCTGATGAACGTGCTGTATGCAGGCTATCAGAACCCCATGACCGTCAGTGTGCCAGGCGTTCCCGACAATGCCGTTTCGGTGTCGATGAGCGGCGGTTCGCTCAGTGCCAAGGGCAGCGGCCATTATGTGGCAGTGCCGTCTGCCGTGGGACACGATGTGGCCTTCACCGTGACCGTGAACGACAAGGGCACGGTTCGCAAGATGGCTCCCGTGACATTCAAGGTGCGCAAACTGCCCGATCCTACGGCCTACATGGTGGTTGGCGACAACCGCTTCAAGGGCGGAGGCCTGGCCAAGGCATCGCTGATGAATCTGTCGGGCATCAAGGCAGCCATCGACGACGGTCTGCTCGACATAGAATTCAAGGTAACTGGTTTCGAAACCGTATTCTTCGACAACATGGGCAATGCCATGCCGATGGTGAGTAGCGGCGCATCTTTCTCTGAGCGTCAGCGTGATGCCTTCCGCAAACTGTCGCGCAACCGCCGATTCTATATTTCCCGCGTCACGGCCATCGGTCCCGACGGCATCACGCGAACACTGCCCGGTGCCATGGAAATCATCGTGAAATAAGACAGACAGAAAAAAGAGTAAACAGAATCCCTTCAAGGGTATAATATAAATAAGGTATGAACAAGAACAGCAGATATATTGCGGATTCCAGCAAGCATTGGCTGGCGAAGACAATGATAGTGGCCGTTGTCAGTGTGGTGTCGATTTCCTCCACGGCCCAGCCCGTTGCCCGCCGCCAGGCTCAGCAGCAGCAAAAGCAGTCGCAGGCCAACAACATGACCAACCGCGCACGCATCATGTTTCCCACTTCGCAGACCATGTCCGACGATGTGGTGTGGCGGCGTGACATCTACCGCGAACTGAATCTTGAAGATGGTGCCAATGCCGGACTCTACTATCCCGTGGAGCCGATGGGGCAGCAGATGAACCTCTTCACCTATCTCTTCAAACTCATGCTCAGCGGTCAGGTGAAAGCCTACGAGTATCGCCTTGACGGCAACGAAGTGTTCAGCGACTCTGCCCGAGTGAAGCCCAAGGCCTTCATCGACAATTATCACATCTACTACGAGAAGACCGACAACGGAAAAATACGTATTGACGACAGCGACATCCCGTCACGCGAAGTGAAATCCTATTACATCAAGGAGAGTTCCTTCTACGACCAGAAGTCGGCCACCTTCCATACCAAGGTGATTGCCCTTTGCCCGATCATGAGCAGAGAAGACGACTTCGGCGACGGTGCCACCAAGTATCCGCTCTTTTGGGTGAAATACGAAGACCTGGCTCCCTTCCTCGCCAAACAAACCATCATGACGAGCAACCTGAACAATGCCGCCGTGATGAGCATCGACGACTATTTCACCAAGAACATGTATCGCGGCAAGATATACAAGACCAACAACATGCTCGGCAAGACACTCGCCCAGTATTGCCCCAACGATTCGGCCATGGCCAAGGAGCAGAAACGCATTGAGAAAGAACTGGCCGACTTTGAAAAGAGCATCTGGGGCAACCCCGCCAAGAAAGACTCGCTCGACAGCATTGCCAAGACTGCACCCAACGTGAAGGTGAAGAAGAAGGCCGACAAAACCAACCGCCGCGCCACCGCCAAGCAGAAAGAAACCAAGGTGAAGACGAAATCCTCGTCATCCTCCTCTTCCGGCTCTTCGTCGGGTGGCAGTGCACGCGTCACGGTTCGCCGCCAGCGTCATTAATGAAGAATTTCTTTTGTATGCGGGTCGCCGGAGTGTGTGATCCGCATCTTTATAATTAATTGATAAAAAACAAGAGCGTATGAAAAGAATCATGATGTTAATGATGAGTCTTGCCCTCTTCGGCATTACCGGCATACAGGCTCAGACACAGACATTCCGCATCGGCGTGAAGGGCGGAGTGAACCTGACAGAGTTTACCTTCAAGAACGACGACTTCAAGGCCGACAACCGCACAGGCTTTTTCATCGGCCCCATCGTGCATGTCAACCTGCCGCTTGTGGGGCTCGGCTTGAACATCGCAGGACTGTATAATCAGAAAGAGGCCAAGGTGAACGGCGCGGAGACCATTAAGCACAAGACCTTTGACGTGCCCCTCAACCTGCGCTATGCCATCCATTTCACGGGCAATGCCGGCATCTTTTTCGAGGCAGGACCGCAGATAGCCTTCACCCTGGGCGACCGGGCACTGAAATACCACGACAACGACCTGGCCGATGTCAACTGGCGGTTCAACGACTCCGACATCAGCGCCAACGTGGGCGGCGGCCTCACCCTCGGCCATCTGCAGTTGGGTGTCAACTATAACCTGCCCCTTGGCAAGACAGGCGAGTTTGAATGGAACGGCACCACCGAGCACCAGTTGCTCCACACCTCCAGCAAGGCCAAGACCTGGCAGGTGTCGGCTGCATGGTTTTTCTGACATGCCCTTTTCCTTCCGCAGCAGCATCCGTCCCTGAGCGAGCGAAAAGAAAAATCGTCAGAAAAAACGACAATTATTTTGATAATTAACGGGAATCAGTTACTTTTGCACCCGTAATGACAGGCGAGAGAGAAAAGACAAGAGCCTTTGAGGAATTCTTCAAGGAGAATTATTCGTTTTTCTATTTCACGGCTTATCACTTGTTAGACAACGAGGAGTTAAGCCGTGATATGGTGAGCGAATGCGTGCAACTCGTCTGGGAGCACTGCCGCAACGGCGACGTCCGTGAGTGGAAGGCCTACATGTACCACGCCATCCGAAACCGCTGCGTAGACCATATCCGCCATCAGGCCGTGAAAAAGCGCTATGTCGAATTCTACAAGGCCGTCACCCCCGAATCATACGAAGAATACCATGAAGACGATGAGCGAGTACAGATGATTCTCAGCAAGATGGAAACCCTGCCACCGCTGGCGCGGCAGGTGCTCCACATGTGTTACTTCCAGAAGAAGAAATACCGCGAAGTGGCCCTCGAGTTGGGCATCAGCATGAGTTACGTGAAAAAACTCATCATCACCGCCCTCACTCAACTGCGGAAAAGCACGCTGGCGGATAATAATGAAAAAAATATATAATAACGAGTGCCTTTTTTTCAGACGAACACGTCTAATAAGAAAAAGTAGAAAATGAGCAACAACGAAACAGTAGACGAATCCCTCATCGTCGGCGACAAACTGAATCCTGCCATGGAGCAGGCTTTGCGCCTGATGGAGCAATCCGACGAACTCACTGAGCAAGACATTGCCCAGTTGCTCGCCGACGATGACACCTTGCGCCTCACTCAAGAATTATGGACGGTGAAACAGGCTATAGACAGAACACACGCTAAACTGCCAGACATCGAACAAGAATGGCAACGGGTGAACCCCGCCGCCACCGCCCGCCGCCGGGCAAACATTAAGCCCTACGTCAGATACATCGTAGCGGCCGCCGCAGCCATTCTGCTGCTGGTGGTCTTCACCCTCCACCGCCACCCTTCAGCCATCCGCCCAGATTCAGGCGAATACGTGGCCTACAAGGCAAGCCCAGCCCAGCGCGACATCGTCATCACGTCCGACCAGGGCAACAGCGTGGTGGTCAACAAGCAGAGCGTGTCGGCACTGGGCAGCGAAGTGTCGCAGACCGACGAACTCACCATTGCCTACCAGCAGTTGAACACAAACATCGTGGAGTCGCACACCGCCACCATTCCCGAGGGCAAGACCTTCAAAGTGGTGCTCAGCGACGGCTCCGAGGTATGGCTCAACGCAGGCAGCCGCCTGGTCTACCCCACGCAGTTCATCGGCAGCAGCCGCGAAGTGCAACTCGAGGGCGAAGCCTATTTCAAGGTGGCCCACGATGCCCGTCACCCCTTCATCGTGAAAGCCGGCGATGTCTACACCCGCGTGCTCGGCACCGAGTTCAACATCCGCATGAAGCAGCAGCCGCCCGCCTCTGCATCCGGTTCTCAGCCTTCCGCTTGCCCATACTCCTATGAGATAACCCTTGTCAGCGGCAAGATATCACTCACCACGGGCAGCCCCGAACCATCCACCGGCAGCCGTCCCGTTGTGCTTACCCCCGGCATGCAGGCCGTGATGGAGACCGGCAGCAGCGCTTTCGACCTGAAAGAAGTAGACACCGACCTGTATTCCTATTGGAAAGAAGGCTTCTTCTTCTTCGACGACGAGCCGCTCGAGACCATCATGAAGCAGATAGGCAGTTGGTATAACGTGAACGTAGTGTTCCGCAACCCCAAGAACTGCAACATCCGCATGCACTTCTTCTGCGACCACAACGGCAGCGTGGCCCAAGTGGTTGAGCAACTCAACATGCTGCAGAAAGTCAGCGTAACGTTCAGCAAAGACACCATCTATATAGACTAACCAGTAAGAAAAACATAGGAACGGAGCCAGCAAGTCAACAGTTTGCAGGCTCCGTTTCGTCGTTTTATAAAAGCAAATCAATATAATTTACCGTGCAAATCAATATGAATTACTTTTCAAATTAATTTGATTTACCGCGCAAATTAATTTAATTTACCGTGCAAATTGCGTTATTCTGCTCATCCATACCAACCGAATGCCTCCTCGAAAAGCCTTATACGATGCGCCCAAACAGCCCGTTTGGCAACATCAAAGCATAGTTTCCCGGCAACGCAGCCGCCTTCATCTTTCATCCTTGCAAAACTATGAACTATGAACCATGAACTATGAACTCCCTCATCCTTTATCTTTTAAAAACATACAAAAAGCAGTGCCCGATTTCGTCCCCATCACGTCTTGTAAGCAAACGCTATTAATCCTAATCATACGAATATGGAAAAAACTAAATGTAAACACAGGCTTCTGCAGGCCGTCATCATCCTGCTATGTCTCCTGATGGGGCAAGGAGCCCACGCGCAGTCGAAAACCATTGTGGTGAAAGTCCAAAACGAACCCCTTCCCAAGGTGCTGCGCATGATTGAAAAAAACACTGACTACAAGTTCATGTTCACCAACGACGACCTCAACCGGTTCAGGGTGACCAAGAACATCAATGAGAGAGACATTCACACCGTAGTCAAGAAACTCATCAGCGGGCTCCCGCTTACCTATTCGGTCAACAAGAACTTCATCTACATCACCCCCGATAAGTCGGCTCCCCAAGCGGGAAAGTCGCAGGGAAGGCCCAACCGCGTCACCGGTCAGGTGGTTGACGAGAACGGAGACCCGCTCATGGGAGCCACCGTGCAAGTGGTGGGCAAGAATCTCGTTGCCGTGGCCGATGCTGATGGCCGTTTCATCATCGACGGCGTTTCTGCGAGCGACAAACTCCAGATTTCCTATCTCGGCATGAAGCCCGCCACCGTTTCCGCCAAGGACGGTGTGATTTCCATGGTGAGCGACAACATGATCGACGATGTCATCGTGACAGGTTATGGATCGTATAACCGTGGCCAGTATGTTGGTGCTGTCACACAAATCAAAGCCGATGACATCAAGATCGCCAACGAGTCTACAATTGACCAGATGTTGCAAGGCGTAATACCTGGTATGTCTGTCATCAACAAGACTGGAAAGGTGGGAGGAACTCCGAAGATTCGCATTCGTGGAACGAGCACCCTTTTGGGTAATCAAGAGCCACTTTGGGTCGTTGATGGAGTAATCCAGACTAATCCTACTCCAATACCCAATGACGCAAGTCCTCTTTCCAGCGATATGGATCAGATGATGGAGACTGCCGGTAATGCCATTTCTTGGTTAAACCCCGCCGATATAGAAACCATTACTGTATTGAAGGATGCTTCTGCAACCGCCATTTATGGAACTCAGGCATCAAATGGTGTGATTGTAATCACAACCAAAAAAGCAAAAGCAGGAAGTGGCTTTAGTATCAACTATAGTGGAAGTATGTCTGTGACTCAGAAGCCTCATTATGGTCTTTATGACATGATGAATTCGCAGGAAAACATGCAATTCCAGCAGGAGATGTGGGAGGATAGGAACAGTTACACGCGTGAAGTGCTCCCCATTAGTTATGCCGGACTAGTTCAGAAACTTCAGTCGAAGCAAATTTCTAAGGATGAGTTTGATCGCCAGTTCCGCATCATGGAGAGCATGAACACCGATTGGTTCGATATTCTGTTCCGAACCCCTGTTAGTACTCAGCAGAACATCAGTGTTTCAAGCAGTGGTAACAAACTGTCTAGCCGCTTCTCCGTTGGCTTCAATACTACTCCGGGTGAGGCCAAGGGAAACAGTATGCAGTCACTCACTGCCAGTTCGAATACCACTTATCGGTTCAACAACAGACTCTCCATCGACCTCTCTATGAACGGCAGTTACCGTAAATCAGAGAACTTCGCCTTTGGTGTCAGTCCGTATGAATATGCAATGAGCACTACGCGAACTATACCTGCTTATAATGATAACGGCACGTATTTCTATCATGAGAAGTTCGGTGCAACCAGTTATTCCATCCCTGGTAAACTTTATTACAATTACAATATTCTGAACGAAAGAGACAATACGGGTACCACTACAATTGCAAATACATTCCAGGGAGCGTTGAGTCTCAGGTGGGATGTGATGAAACATCTCCAGTTCCAAGGTGATGCCACGTTGAGTCTGGCTTCAAACACCATAAAGACCTATGCAACGGAATTTTCTAACTATGTCAGTGTGATTCGTGGTTACGAAATCGGTGAGGTTCTGCCTAATTCTGTTGAGGAAAACGCCAGTGTGTTGCCAAGTGGAGGTGTGCTGAACAATCAGAATTCTAACACAGTCAACTACAGTTTCCGTGGTGCCTTCGTGTATGATAACACCTTTAACAAACTGCATCGTTTAACTTTCAACCTTGGAATGCAACTGACTTCCAACAAGGTTGATGGAAACGCTGAATTGCGATACGGCTATCTCAGATATCGTGGTGAGACGTTTGCGCCTGTGCCAAATCGCCTGAGTTTGGAATTGGTTCCTGGCATCAGCACGCAGAATCAGTATAAAACAGATCTCTATGAACTGATGCGTCAGGGCGCGAGTGTTACCAATACTAAAGCCAACACCCTCAGCGAGTATCTTACGGCTGTCTATAGTTTCGACAATCGCTATGTCTTGAACTTCAATGCGCGTCTGGATGCCTCCAACCGTTTCGGACAGGACGAGAACAAACGTTTCAATCCGTCATTCTCCCTCGGAGGAAAGTGGCGTATCGGTGAGGAGCATTTCATGGATTGGGCCAAGGACTGGTATGATATGTTTGACATTTCATTTGCCTACGGATGGCGCGGAAACGCTGTAACGGCTGTATCGCCATATCTGATTGCCAGAGACGGCGGTATGCACTATACATTCCATCAGTATTATCTGTCAATAGTGTCTTTGCCCTATCCAGGACTGGGTTGGGAAAAAACGCGTGATTGGAACCTTGGCGTTGACTTCTCGTTCTTCGATGGTCGCCTAAGTGCTGGCTTCAATTATTACAACAAGCGCAGTGAAGTGCTTTCGTCGCGTGAAGTGGCTGCTGAATATGGTGTTGATGCTGCCTATATCGACGGAACGGTTATGAAAAACCGAGGATATGAGTTAATCATCAGCGCCACCCCGATTCGTACGAAAGACTGGACACTGTCGTTCTCTTTTAACACGAGCAAAGATAAGAACACCGTGGAGAACAATAAGCGCCACAATACAGCAGTGGACTATCTGAACGGAACAGCCATTCTGGATGATGAGCCGTATGGAACATTCTATGCATGGGACTTCAAAGGCCTTGACCCAGAGACTGGTTACCCCACCTTCAATAAGATGGACGTGGAGAATCCCTACGATTTCAGGGAATATCTTGTAAAGGCAGGATGCACGGAGCCGGATATTTCGGGTGGTGTGAGTGCCTCGCTGCGTTATAAACATTTGCATCTACGTGCTCAGTTTGCCATGTCTTTCGGAGCCCAGTCTTGGTTGCCAGAATACTATGCCTCTTCAGGCGCACCCCGCCCAGAGGTGAATGTTCCAAAGTATATGCTTGACAGATGGAGAAAACCAGGAGATGAACTTAACACGGACATCCCGTCCATACCTGCTGGTAATCCGAATGCCACTGCCGGACTATGGCGTTCATTCTATTACAACAACCGTACGGAAATTTATTCTCCAGACACTTATCAGATGTACAACAGATCAACGGCTCGCATTGCTGATTCTGATTTCATCCGTTGCCGTTCCCTGTCTTTGCAATATGACCTTCCGAAAAAGTGGATTAATACTATTGGGATTAGGAATGCTTACGTAACGGGCAGTCTTACTAATCCGTTCTTCATTGCCTTTGATAAGAAGTGGGAGGGTCGTGACCCAGAGACCTCAACATGGCCGGCACGTAAATCGTTTACCCTTTCATTAAATTTAAATTTCTAATTGCTCACACCATAAAAAGATTACTTATGAGAAAATACATCTATATATTGTTCATTGCAGTAGTGATGACAGGCTGCGGTGACTTCTTGGAAGAGGAATCTCAGAGTGAGGTGATACCCAAAACCACGAGCGACTTCTCAGAACTGCTCATTGGCAATGGGTATCCCGACGGATCGGGACCTAATTTGGGCATATTGTATATGCTTGATGATGACTGCGAGATGGATCTTGTTACCAGAAACTGGGACGGTAGCGATGGCATCTCTGGTAATACTACCACAGTTAGGTATTCATCATACTATCAGTGGCAGCCCACGATGTGTGATGTCGATGGAGAAGGCGAAAACTGGAACACCACCATTTCTTCCACCTTCTATTCTTATTTCTATAAGAAAATCATGGGATGTAATGCAGTACTTGATTTGATTGACGAAGCACTTGGAACACAAGAAGACCGCGACCGCATCAAAGCAGAGGCTCTCGCTGTTCGCAGTTATCTTTATTTCCAACTTGTCAATATTTTCGGCGAACCCTATAATTACAATAAGAGTGCTTTGGGTGTGCCTTTGAAACTGAATTCAAACTTGTCAGATGAAAGTATACCAAGGGCTACCGTGCAAGAAGTTTATGAGAATGTAATTGTTCCAGGTCTTGTTGAGGCAGCACGCCTGCTTGACCCGCAACCGATTATGCGGAAGAACTATCGCATTAATCAGCCCGCCATTCACATTATCTTGTCAAGGGTGTATCTGTTCATGGAACGCTATGAAGAGTGCATTGCCGAAGCCAATAAGGCTATTGCCCAGGGAGCATATCTGAGCAATATCATCACAGAAGGGTATGCTTCTTCTTCGCTCGACAGGTTCGCATACGCAAATCCTGAAGTGGAGTGGCTTACAGGCAGTGAAACTTATTTCAACACCGTGGTCAATTACTATCGGCCTGGAATGTGTTCGGCTTTCAGAGCACTTTGGGATTGGGACAATGATGTCCGCGTGGATATGTTTGGCCTCCGTCTTGCTAACAGTTGGGACATGATAGCAAAGCCTTCAGGTTCGATAAATCTCAGTCAGAGCATACGTGGCAGTGAGGCCTATATGAACCGTATGGAGGCAGAGGCTCTGTCGGGTAACAGCGCATCAGCCCTCAACGACCTTAACCTGTTCCGTCGCAACAGGATTAGAAATTACGTTGACGAAACCCTTTCAGGCGATGCTTTGTTGACTGCAATACGCACGGAACGCCGTAAAGAGTATTGTTTTGAGGGGTTCCGTTGGTTCGACCTTCGCCGTTATGGTATGCCTGAAATTACCCACTTGTATCGTGCAGAGGCAGGGGGACCGTTGTTTAAGTACACGTTAAAGGAAAAAGACCCCATGTATACCATTCCTTTCCCTTCGATTCTCTTTGAGAAAAACACGGCTTTGATTCAAAATGAAAGTCGTAATGGGGCTGCGCGTATTGGTGAGATTGTTAATGAATAAAAAGTGGAGTATTATGATGACAAATTTTAAATATGTATGGATGCTGGCCTTTGCTTGTTTGACACTTGCATCGTGCAGCGATTCCGATGAAATCGGTGATCCAATAGAGATAAAGCCAGACTATGTGTTACCACAGCAAGGAGCCTCTTCTTCTGCAAACCAGCGTATTCAGGAACTTTACAATAAGTATGGTTCTTATTTCCTTTATCGCTTTGATGCGAAGGATGCTTTCTGGGTGCAATATACTGGAAATGCAAATCAGCGTGGTTCCAATTTCGTTACTGAGGGTGACCCTGCCAATGTTGACGCGATGCTTGACTTCCTTACAGATAACTGGCTTTCATATTTCCCAGATGATTTTTTGAAAAACGGGGGTATTCCATACCGTGTGTTCTTAGCCAATGAATATTATAATTATATTGACTGGGGGGGAGGCAATGGCCACCGTTCTAATTACACCCATCAAATACTTGGCAATGCTATCATCATCGCAGGATTGAATGATGTCAAGAACTTGGATGAAGCGGCAAAGAAGGCAAAGAAACTGGACCTCATCAATGTCTTGTGGAATTATTATATTGCTCAAGGACTCGTGACAATTCCTGATGAGTTCTATAGCGTTACCGACTATGTAACAGTTCCTTCATCATCAGGTTATTATGGTTGGACTGCAGCAGAAGTGGAGGCTTTCCGCCAAAGGGGTTTCCTTCCTGTGTATAGTACGAAGCAAGACAGTTGGTATTGGGGAAGTTATTATTGGAATGAGTCTACGGCAAAAACTCAAGATGTAGCCAATTACATGGACTTCATTTTCAATGCTACAGATGCGGAGATAGAGTCATATTTTACATACCCGCTCATTAAGCAGAAGTATGAGACCTTAATCAATCATTTCAAGAACAACTATGGTCTTGACCTGAGGGCGATAGCCAATTAAAACGCTATGAAGGGGACTGTGTCAGATGATAAAAATATTTTTTGATATGGATATCATATTGACACGGTCTCTTCGTTATATAAACAAATAGTTTGATTTTATGAAACGTATACATTTTTTGTTGACGGCATGGATGCTCATCGTGCCAGCAACTTTTTTTGCACAGCAGGCCAGCCGTTTGACCTTGTCTGCTGATCCGTTGGAAGCAGGACAAACCATCACCGTGACCTATGATGCCAAGGGCGGCCCCCTGGGCGGTGAGTCGCACGTCTACGGATTTGCTTACACCTATGATGATTATAAGTGGCACATCCATGATGTGGCATTGAGCAACGGGGGCGACAATACGTGGAAAGGCTCTTTCAATGTGCCTGCCGACTGCGGATTGGTGGCTTTTAAGTTTCAGGCTTCGCTGTCGGAATATCCCGACACGGTGGATAACAATGACAATCAGGGCTATATCTACATGGTGGGCGATGCTGAGAAAAAGCCTGCAAGAGGGGCTCAACTGGCATGGGGCCTGCTGCGCAAGCCGTCGCTGCACTGCGGTGTGGAAGGTTATTTCGGCCAAGGCTTTCAGGAGATTTCCGACGAGGCCGTCATGATGTGGCTCGACAAGGAAACGAAGATGTTTCCCGCTGAGGGGCATAAGTTCTTCAATGCCATGAAAGCGGTGTTCCGCCATCTGTATGGCGAAAAGGCGGAGGGTGGCATTCGTTACCTGGTGGGCGTACTGGAGGCTGAGCCGAACAAGACAGACGAGGATGTATATAATATCTGGTCTACTTATCAGTTTGATCTGAAAGACAAGGCCAAGGCCGACAGCGTGATGAAGGCCTTTGCGGCCGTGAAACCCTACAGCATGCTGAACCGGCGCGAAAATGCCGGCAAACTCTATCAGTTGCAGGGGGAGGAGTTCTACAGGGCTGCCGATGAGTTCCGCAAGAATTATCCTTTCCGCGAGTGGCTCAAGAATCCTGATCCGCAGGGTTTTGCCTATGCCAATTTCTATTCTGCCCTTGAGCGCAATCTGTATAAGGACAAGCAGTATGACAAGATGCTGGAGGTAATGGACGAGGGGGCTTTCTCTACCATTGCCGATGTGTATATGCACGGCCCGCTGTGGCTGATTCAGAAGGCTCCCACTGATCCCAAGGAGTATGTGGACATCAGCAGAAAGATGATTGACCGTATGTTGGGAAAGGTAGGAGAGAACATCGACTACTATGGGCGTAGCAGAACGGACGCTCAGATGCGCGAGGCGCAGCAGAAGACGCTGGATTATTACCTGTGTGTGCAGGCAGAGATTTTCCAGCGCAGCGAGCGGTGGCAGGATGCCGTGGACTATATGGACAAGGTGGCCGAGGGCGAGCGCTTCAAGCAGTATCCTGCGGGAAATCAGGCTTACGTGGTGAGTCTGGAACGGCTGGGACGCGGCGACGATGCCATTCGTGCCCTGAAGAGTGCGGCGGCTGCTGCCCAGATGACTCCGCTGCTCATTGAGAAACTGCAAGGTTATTACAACGCGCTGACCGACAAGCCGGCAAAGAGTTTCGACGAGTATCTGTCGTCGCTGAAATCGGAAGAGGCCAAGGCCATGATGATGGCGCATGTGAGAGAGGGGCTGGTGGACGAGCCGTTCACACCTTTCAACCTGCAGAAGCACAACGAAAAGGGTACAGTTAGTTCGGCATCGTTCCATAAGGACGACATCGTGGTGCTCGATTTCTGGGCCACGTGGTGCGCCCCTTGCATTGCCGCACTGGCAGGCATGCAGTTGGCCGTGGACAAATATGCTGACGATGAGCATGTGAAATTCTATTTCGTGCAGACGCAGGACACGCCCGGCGGTGCTGTAGACCGTGTATGGGCTCGTGGCAAGTATCACAACATGCAGGTGCTGTACGACCAGAACAAGTCGGCCAGCAGCAAGGGATACAACAAGGTGTACAGCGATATGTTCAAGGGCACTTCGGGCATTCCGCAGAAGGCCGTGCTGAAGGGCGGGCGCATCCGCTACCGTGCTGAGGGATACGGAGGCAGTCCGAGCGGACTGATGGATGAGATTTCGGCAGTGATAGAAATCTTGAAAAAGGAGAAATAGGGGATTTTTGTGATGACAGAAACCATACTTAACAGAATCATAAAGATATGGCTGGCGGTTGCTGGGCTGGCCATGGCGTGTCCGTTGTGGGCGCAGGGGCAGGCGGTGACGCTGAACGCTCCGGCCATGGTGGCTGGCGAGACGGTCACGATTCAGTATGACTGCGGCGAAACGTCATTGGCAGGCGAGCAGGCGGTTTACGGGTTTGCCTATGTCTATGAGAACTATCAGTGGAGAGTCTATGACATCGATATGCGCAGCGCGGGAGAAAATCTTTGGCAGGGAGCCTTCGACGTTCCCCGGCAGGCAGGCTTTGTGGCTTTTAAGTTTCAGGAGACACTGGATACTCGTCCGGAGAAGACCGACTGCAATGGCAGCCAGGGATATCTCTATCAGGTGTATGCCCAGAAGAAAGGGTTGATGCCGGGGGCTGACATCGGCAAGGCGGCGTTCCTGTCGCATGCGGTGATGACGGCTCCGGGATACCAGGGCGTGGGCGGCTATTTCGACCAGGATGAACCGTTGGCAGACAAGGAGATGTTGAAAGCGCTGATAGCGGCAGAGAGGAAACATTACGCCAAAAATCTACAGAAGTATTTCTATGAAGAGGTGAACCTCTACAGACAAATCTATGGCACCGAAGCCGACGCGTATATACGGACGACGCTGAAAGAGGTGGAAGGGGGCAAGAACCTGGATGAGAATGCGTTGTACAACCTGAGTTATGCCTATCTGTTCCTGATGCAAGACAAGGAGAGGTCGCACCAGTGGGACGAGCAGATGTTGGCGCGCTTCCCCCATGGCCGGCTGGCCCGCCTGAAGGCGATCGGGGCACTCAACTCGCTGAAAGGCGACGACTATATGCAAGCCGCTATGCAGGTGAGGCGCGACTTCCCTGTGGAGATCTATTACCGGAACATGGATTTCCAGGGCTATATATACCGCAATTTCTATCGCAGGCTTTCACAGGAACTCTTCGATGCAGGGCAATACGACCAGTTGGAGGAGGTGATGAAAGAGATGAACTCTGGCATGCTGGAAGATGCTTTTACGCATCAGCCCAAACAGTGGATGAAGTTTCCTGACAGGGATCCCAATCAGTATTATGGCATTGCAAAGAAATACATCGAGGAGATGCAGAAGAAATATGCTTTCCATGGCAATATGGACGGCACGGGCGCTTCGGCGAAGCAGCGGGAGCGGTATCACCTGCAATATCTGGAATACTGCAAAACGATATTCACCGAACTGGCATACAGAACAGGGCATTACGGGGAGGGCGTGGCCATGATGGAGAGCATTCCTTTGGAGAGACGCTTCAACTATGATCCCAACAACAACGAGACGTTTGTGCGCTGTCTGGAACAACTGGGAAGAAACGCAGAAATACCTGCCGCACTTCAGTCGGCGGCATCGCACAGCAAACTGACACCTGATTTGCTGGAGCGGTTGAAGAACTATTATGCCGGTTTAGAGGAGAAACCGTCATCGGGTTTTGATGAATATCTCTATTCGCTGAAGACGGAAGAGGCGAAGAAGGAGATATTGAGAAGTGTGCGACGGGGGCTGGTGTCTGATCCGTATACACCGTTCAGCGTCGAGGATGTCAATGGAGGACGGGTGAGTTCGGCGGATTTTGGCAAGGATGATATCATTGTGCTCGACTTCTGGGCGATGTGGTGTGCGCCGTGCTGTGCTGCGCTTGTTGGTATGCAGATGGCCGTGGAGAAATATCTTGACGATGAGCATGTGAAGTTCTTCTTTGTGGATACGCAAGACAGGGCAACAAAAGAGCAACTGAATCGCTACTGGAAAGACAAGGGGTATCATGACATGCTCGTGGTGTTCGACCAGGATCGTCCGGGAACCCACGACGGCGCTCTGCTCTATGGCGACATGTTCCCCGGCACTTCGGGCATTCCGCAGAAGGCCATCCTGAAAGGCGGCAAGGTGCGCTATCGTGCCAGCGGCTATATGGGGAGCCCAAGCGGGCTGATGGACGAGATATCGGCAGTGATAGAAATCTTGAAGAAAGAATAAACTAATATAATGATATGGATATGAAAAGAGTATTGTTAATCTTTGGTTTTGCCTTGTCAATGGCAGTGGCATTGGCTCAAGAAGGCAGAAAATGTGAATGGACACCAGAACAACTCTCTCCTGGGGCCACGGTTACGATTACTTATCAGCCGGGACAGGGCTTGTTTAAAAACCTGAACGATGTGAAGGGTGTGTATTATTGTTGGCGCGACTATCAGTGGGAGGCGTTTGACATGCAACTGAGCAAGGAGCAGAACACGATGAAGGCTTCTTTCCGACTTCCCGAAAACACGGCGTTGGTGGTATGGAAATTCTATGACCGCGACACGGTGGACGTGGGCGGCAACGAGTGGACCTATGCCAGTTATGTGCTCAAGGACGGTAGAAGTATGCCGTCGGCCAATATCGGTTGGGCCATGCTGCGCGGAGAGAAAACGCAAGACATAGGAGGAATACCCACGGTGCAGAAGGCTCCGTTCAGGAGACTTGATAATGATGTTGTGGCATTCTGGATTAATAATGAGTTGCGCGACCATCCGGAGCAGTTCCCGGAAGTGACATGGTTTGCAACCAAAGCCATGGCTGGTGACGAGGGTACGGATAAGGATGCTTTGAAGAAGAATCTTTGGCAGGTTCTTGAGATGGATAAGAAGACACCACTTACTGAAAACCAACTGCTCAGGGGCTACAATGCATGTGAAACTTTATGGGATTCAGTACTGATAAAGGCATTCGGTGACAGACTGCGTGAGCGATATCCAAAGGGTGAGTTTGCACGCGAACAAGCGATAACCACACTGCACCGTAACAGTCAGAAAGCGGATTTCGCGCAGAAATTTGTCGAAACGCTTAAACTTTACCCGGCTGAGAAATATCAGAATTGCTTTACAGGTATGGATATGATGTGGCGTGCATGGCCGGAAATTTTCAGAATCTATGTCTACACGGCTGCGATGAACAAAGACTATTCCCGACTGTTTGACTGCATCAAGACTTCTCCAGATGGTATGTTGTGGACTTACTTCTGGCATCTCGTACAAATTCCTTATGACAGAAAAGATGAAACGGCGCAGCAGTTGTTTGAACGTGCCAAGGCCATCCGCGATGAGGTGATGGCTCGTCCACGTAGCGGTTACACGCTGATATATTCGCCAAACGAATGGAAAGAAATGATGTATCGTGATCATCTGGATCCGCAATTCGTCTATGCCAAAATACTCAACGACATGGGATATACGCAGCAGGCCATGGCGCTCGCAGACACGCTGGAAACCTATTACGGTGCAAAGGATGCGGATTTCACCACTTTCTATGTGGCCATGCTCGACAAATGCGGAAGAAACAATGAAATCCTGCCATTGGTAAAAGACGGGTTGCGCAGAAACGCTGCCTCGCCGGAGATGCTTGCCTATGTGGAAAGAGAGTATAACGGCAATGCGCTGCTGAAACGCCAGTATGTCACGTTTGCCGAATATGCCAACTCCCTGAAATCAGACGAACAGTTGGAGAGCCTGAAGAAGCGGGTGCTGTCAAAACTGATCAATGTGCCGGTGCAGTATTTCTCTATGGAGAAGATGCAGGGCGGACGGCTTGACATGAACAGCCTGAAGGGCAAGATCGTGGTGATCGACTTCTGGGCAACATGGTGCGGACCCTGCAAGGCGGCCATGCCCGGCATGCAGATGACCGTTGACAAGTATAAAGACGACAAGGGCGTGCAGTTCTTGTTTATCGCCACCATGGAGACAGACAAGAACTACAAGCAGAAGATTCAGAATTTCATCAAGGAGAAGGGATACAACTTCCAGGTTTGCTATGACGAGCCTACTGCTCAGGGAAAGAAAGAGAAAATTTATAGCACCTATGCTTCGCAGTTCCATTCTTCGGGCATCCCGATGAAGATGGTTATCGACCAGAAGGGCAATGCCCGTTGGTTCTCAAACGGCTATTATGGCAGTCCTACGGCCTTGGTGGACGAACTGAGTTTCGTGATTGATTATCTGGAGAAAGAACAATGAAGAGACACGCTTTGCTGGCGATAGCCATGACGGTTGCTCTCGCTGTCTATTCGCAGAGGGAGGAGAATGTTGTCTTCAGCGGACAAGATACCTTGCATTACGGGGCAACGCTCACTTTCCCCCAGGGCGTGAAGAAGGCACCGGCGGTGGTAATCATGTCTGGCACCAATCCCCAGGACCGTGACGGGACGATGGCGGGACACAAGGTGTTCAAGGAAATTGCCGACTATCTGACTGCCCACGGCATCGCCGTGCTGCGCATGGATGACCGCGGAGTGGGAGAAACCAACGGTAATTATGCGGATGCCACCACGGCAGATTTTGCCGACGACTGCTTGGCTGCGGTCAGTTACCTGAAATCGCGTAAAGACATCGACAAACGGAGGATCGGGGCGATGGGGCATAGTGAAGGCGGAGCAACCATCTCTATTGCTGCCTCTATGTGTAAGGATATCCGCTTTCTGATTTCACTGGCTGGACTGATGACCGACGGACTCTCTTCGCTCATCAGGCAGAATTATGACATTGTGCATTCGTCGCCGATTCCACAACACGACATGAAACGTTACGACGAAATCAATGACATCATGTTCCATAAGGTGTATGAACATGCTGAGGCCGACAGCGCCACGCTGGCAAAGATTCTTTGGGATGCCTATGATGAGTGGAAGGTGAAGGATGATGCCTATTTCAAGACGTTGAACATAGAGTTCGACCATTTCCGCTTCCCCATCTATATGTACACCATGCAAGCCACTTCTCGCTGGTATCGCTTCTTCATCCGCTATAATCCTGCCGACTATCTCTGCCATGTGAATGTGCCGGTGCTGGCCATCAACGGCACCAAGGACATCATGGTGAACTGCGAGCAGAATCTGGCGAATGCCAGGAGGTTTCTTGCCCATAACAAGAATGTCACAACGGTTGCCGTGGACAATGTGAACCATCTTCTGCTGCCATGCGAGAAGGGAACGCAGGATGAATATAAGGATATCAAGGAGCCGGTTTCCGAGGAAGTGCTGAGCACGATTGTTGACTGGTTACGTAAAAATCGTATAATCAAATGATGAAGTGGTTGATTTCATTATTGCTGGCAATCGTGCCAGGCATCGTCTGTGCGCAGATGTTCAGTCTTACTGGCAATACGCACAGCAACGACTATGACGGCCTTCCCATTTATCTCTATCAAATAGGGGTGGGCGACCGCAGCCTTACTGTCTGCATTGACAGTGCCGTGATCTCTGAGGGTGTCTATCACTTCGACATCCCGGCACCCGAGCAGCCCTTTATGGCCCTGTTGGCGCTGCCGATGAAAAACCGCTATTTTGCATACGGCCTTCCCGAGGCGGAATGTATTGTGGAAAACGGTGCGGTGCAGGTTGACTACGACGGTCAGGATATTTATTTGCATGGAGGGAAGATGAACCAGGAGTACGACCGCCGTATACTGCAACCCAACCGCATGACACGCCAACGGGTAAGCAGTAGGCTGGACAGTCTCAACAAGGCGGGCATCACCGACAACAATGATTATATCAGGGAGCAGTATGAAGCCCTCAACCCGGCCATCAATCAGTATATTGCCGACAACATCACGAATCCCATCGGGGCATATATGTTCCTTGGCCGGCCGAAGAGTCTTTTCGCCGACGAACAGTATCGCCAACTGTATCAGCAAGTAGACAGCACGTCGCGTGCCCACTACGAGCAGCGCATAGCCAGAGAGAAAAACCATCAGGCACGTATCGCCCAGTCGCAGCAACTCACCCATCAGGGCAATCCCTATCGTGATTTCGCTTCGAAAACCGCCGACGGCAAGGATGTGCGCTTTTCCCGCTATGTGAAAGCCGGCCAGGTAACGCTTCTCGATTTCTGGGCTTCCTGGTGCGGTCCCTGCCGGGCAGAAGCACCAGAGATGATTCGTCTGTATGAGAAATACCACGACAAGGGGCTCAACATCGTGGGATTGTCGTTAGACAACAACCGTGATGCATGGCTGAAGGCCATTGCCGATCTCGCGCTTCCCTGGCCGCAACTCTCCTCCTTGCAGGCATGGAAAGACGAGGCTGTGACCAACTATGCCGTGCAGTCAGTGCCCTTCGTTGTCTTGATTGACAAGCGGGGGAGGTTGGCTGAGAAAAATGTGCACGGCGAGAAACTGGAGGCTTTGATTGTGAAACTACTGAACGAAGAATAATAGTCATTTTAATCTTACGTAATCATTTCTATGAAGAAAGCAAGAAGAGTATGGATGCTACTCTCCCTGGCGGCAGTCTTATCCGTCGAGCCGCTCACGCTCTCGGCTCAGAATACCCCCGAGGAGAAACTCAGCATGGCCATGTATGCCATTATGAATATGTATGTCGATTCGGTGGACAAGTCGCGGTTTGTCGACCAGCAGATAGACCGCATGCTCCAGCAGTTAGACCCTTTCTCAATGTATCTGCCCGCCCAGCAGGCATCGGCGAAGGAGCAGGCCGTGCTGGCTCTGCCCATGGACGGAGCCAACTCCGGCAGTGCGAATGCCAGTCAGCAGGGCGAGCGTGGCAAACCAACAGACAATCCGAAGACCACTCTCCGTCATTATATGCTCGACGGGCAGACAGGCTATATCCAGTTGCCCATCTTCTCCCAGACGGCAGCCCGCGATTTCCGCAACAGTGTGGCCGCACTGAAGAGCAGTGGTATGAAAAACCTGGTGCTGGACCTACGCAACAATCACGGCGGACTGACTGATGCGGCCGTGGCCGTGGCCGATGAACTGCTCGACGGAGAGAAAACCGTTTTCACGGCCGTTGGAGCCCACATAGAGAAGCAGGTCTTCAAGACGCAGCACGACGGATGCTTTGAGCATGGGCAACTGGCCGTGCTCACCAACGGCGAAACCATGTCGGCCGCCGAACTGTTTGCCGGAGCCATCCAAGACTGGGACCGAGGCATCGTGGTGGGCGAGTCCACTTTCGGCAAAGGGCTCATCCAGGAAACACTGCCCCTCGCCGACGGTTCCGCCATTCAGATCAGCGTGGCGCGCTATCTTACTCCAGCAGGGCGGTCGTTGCAAAAGCCCTACCAGCAGCAGGCACCCGACAGCACTATGCACCACACTCTCCTCAGCCATCGGCCGCTCAAGTCGGCATGCGGCATAGAACCCGACGTGCCCCTCGTTTCGTTTCCAGCCCCCTACGACTCGCCGTGGTACGTCCGTTTCCTCTTGTCGAGAGCCTCGCAGAGCGTGGCCGCTGAGTTTGTGGATAAGCATGGACGTGAGTTGCTCGAGCGGTATCAGTCGCCCAGTGATTTTGTCAGCCGCTTCCCCGCTCACGAATTGCAAGAGGCGGTGATGACCCAGTCTGCCTCCATGTCGATGCCCCCCACTGACGACGATCTCCGCAAAAGTATGGAGCGCGTGCTTCTTGAGACAAAAGCCTATGTGGGGCGCGCCCTGTTTCAGTCAGACCAGTGCTATTATCAGGTGATAGCCACGAACAGTAATCCCGCCGCCGAGCACTTTGCCAACCGGGTGTTGCGCACGGCATGGCAACTCGTCTGCCATCCCGCAGAGTATAAGAAGATACTCGAGCCATAGCGCCCTTCCCCATACAGCAAAAGAATCCCCGCCAGTCTTTTCTGAGTGGCGGGGGTTCGTGTGCTTTTTGCTAATTCGTCATGCCCTCAATCAGATGGGCACACCCAACTTGGCGGCTTCCTTGGCTGTCTTCTCTGCCTTTTCCTCAGCCTTCTTCAAGTCCTTGCGAGCCTTCTCCACAGCCTCACGAGCCTTGAGGGCATCGTTGTGAGCCTTCACCTTTTTCTTAGCCTCTTTTTCGGCTTTCTTAGCTTCCTTGGCAATGGCCTTTGCGTCTTTGGCCTGCTGCTTGGCAGCATCCACACCTTCAACCACCTGCCCGTTTTCCTGCTGGGCGGTGATCACATCCTGAGCATTCACGCTCTGTGCGCTAAGCAGACATGCTGCCAGAGCACCGGCAAAAATCAGTTTCTTCATATTGTTTCTTGTTTTTTAATGATAGTTTCAAGATTATCCAGATGCAAAAGTAATGATTTTTATTCAAAAAGAAAAGATTTTAAAGTTTTTTTCATTACAACGCGGGAAAAATATGACATAATGGGCGAAGATAAAGAAAAATGTAAAACTTTGCCAAGAAGAAATACGAGTGCTTTCATTTGATTATTTGTTTTTTTATATTACCTTTGCAATCGATGAAATATGCCGACGTCATACTGCCATTGCCATTAGAGGGCTGTTTCACCTATGCCGTTCCCGTCAAGTTAGCGGCAGGGGTGAGGCGAGGCGTGCGTGTGCTTGTGCCGTTGGGCAAGAGCAAACGATATATCGCCCTCGTGGCAAGGGTTCACGACGAGAAACCCTCTTTTGAGCAGATCAAGGAAATCATGCAGGTGATGGATGCCGAGCCCGTGCTGATTGAAGAGCAGTTCCGTCTTTGGCAATGGATTTCCGACTATTATCTTTCGCCCCTTGGCGAGGTGATGAACGCCGCGTTTCCTGCGGGGATGAAGACTGTGGGCAGTTACAAGCCGAAGATGGAGACGTATGTGGAACTGGGCGAGCCATTCCGCAGCGAGCAAGCCCTGCACATGGCGCTCGACATGCTTTCGCGTGCAGCGAGCCAGCAGAAAGTGTTTATTGCATTCCTGCAGATGTCCCACTGGGACAAGATTTCAGCAACGCAGCAGCCAGCCCTGAACGAGGTGGCCCGTGACGAACTGCTGAATGCCTCCCACAGCACTGCCGCTGCGCTGAAACAATTGACCGACAAGGGTTTCTTGCGATTGTATGAAAAAGAAGTGGGGCGGCTGAATCATGGCGGTGAGCCCCATTTCGAAAACATCAAGCCTCTCAACATCGCCCAGCAAGAGGCATATAATCAGATTTTGTTTCAGTTTCTCCACAAGAATGTAGTGCTGCTTCATGGTGTCACCTCGAGTGGCAAGACAGAGATGTATATCCATCTCATCAGGCAGGCGATAGATCGGAAAGAGCAAGTACTCTATCTGTTGCCCGAGATAGCGCTCACCGTGCAGATCCGTGAGCGGTTGCAGCGCGTGTTTGGCAACCAACTGGGCATCTATCACTCCAAGTACAGCGATGCCGAGCGCGTGGAGATTTGGAAAAAACAACTGTCGCCGAATCCCTACGATGTCATCCTGGGAGCACGCTCAGCCGTGTTCCTGCCTTTCCAGCGCCTGGGACTGGTCATCATCGACGAGGAGCACGAAACCTCTTTCAAACAGCAGGATCCCGCACCGCGATACCATGCCCGCAGCGCAGCCATCATCATGGCGCAGATGTGCGGAGCCAAGGTGCTGCTCGGCACCGCCACCCCCTCGATGGAGAGTTATTACAACACCACGGTGGGCAAATACGGTCTGGTAACACTCGAAAAACGATACCAGGACATACTCTTGCCCGAGATCCGTGTGGTGGACGTGAAAGACATGCAGCGGCGCAAGATGATGAACGGCCCCTTCTCGCCCCTTTTGCTGTCGAGCATGCGCCAGGCACTCGAGCGGGGCGAGCAGGTGATACTCTTCCAGAACCGCCGCGGCTTTGCGCCTATGGTGGAGTGCCGCGTATGCGGATGGGTGCCCCATTGCCAGCACTGCGATGTGTCGCTCACCTATCATAAACGACTGGGGCAGTTGACATGCCATTATTGCGGCTATACTTATCAGGTGCCGCAGGCCTGTCCCAATTGCGGCAATACCAACCTCACGGGCCGTGGTTTCGGCACAGAGAAGATTGAAGACCAGGTGATGGACATCTTCCCCGAGGCGCGTGTGGCAAGGATGGACCTCGATACCACCCGCACCCGCCTTGCCTATGAGCGGCTGATTGCCGACTTCTCTGCCGGGCGCACCCACATACTGATTGGCACGCAGATGGTGACCAAGGGGCTTGACTTCGACCGCGTTTCGGTGGTGGGAATCCTGAATGCCGACTCCATGCTCAACTATCCCGACTTCCGCGCCTACGAGCATGCCTTTATGATGATGGCTCAGGTGGCGGGCCGTGCCGGCCGAAAGGGACAGCGCGGGCTGGTGGTGCTGCAGACCAAGAACCCCCAGTTGCCCGTCATTCAGCAGGTGGTGAGCAACGACTATCGGGGCTTTTTCAGCGATTTGCTCTCTGAGCGGCGCGCTTTCCGCTATCCCCCCTTCTATCATCTGGTGTATGTCTTTCTGAAGCACCGCAACGATTCAACTGTCAATCTGGCCGGTATGGAGATGGGGCGGCTCTTGCGCCAATGGTTTGGCGAGCGCGTGTTGGGTCCCGACAAACCAGCCATTGCCAAGATGAAGTCGATGTATATCCGCAAACTCGTATTGAAACTGGAGAATGGAATCAATATGAAAAAAGTGCGCGAATGCCTGCATTTGGTGCACCGCCAGTTGTTGCAGGATTCGCGCTTTGGTTTAGTTCAGGTCTATTTTGATGTAGATCCCTTATAGATCGTTTCTTGTTACAGAGTGATGTCCACGCCCACGCCGAACACCTTGTTCGTGCGTGTGAAGTCGTTGTGTGTGGTGTTGTTGGTGGCAACGGGCATCACGTCTTGCTTGTAAGTGTCATAGTTGGTCTGGAAATAGGCCACGTTCACTTTCACCTTGTCAGTTACCTTGTATCCCAGTCCGAAGCCAAACGTGTAACTGCTCACCACAAACGACATGTCATTCATGTATTCGTCGGAAAGGCCGTAGTTGGTTTTCTGCAGTCCACCGCTCACTTGCAGTTTGTCGGTGATATCCCATTCGGCACCGCCGTTGATCTCCCATGTGTTGCCGTCCAGTTTCTTCTCCTCGTGGTTATACCAGTGGGCATCCTTGTCGAAAAACAGGTGATAGCCCGCGTTCACGCGCACCGTGGGGCATACCTCCCATTGCGCGCCCACGGTGAACAGCGCCGGCTGGTCCTCGGACACGCTGCTGCCGTCGCGGTATTTGTTCACGGCCTCAATCTGGTGAGCCTCTTTCACGGTGCTGCTGTTCTTCATGCGCATGCGCGTCTTAAACTCATATTTGGCTGCAAAGTTGAATGCCCCCACCTTATAGTCGATGCCCACGATGGGTGCAATGCCCACGCCGCTCTGGTCCGACATCAGGTTCACGCCCTCACGATAAGTCTCCAGCGCCAGCAGACTCTTCTGCGTTTCCTCCAACTGAGCCTTCTGAGCCTCCGTTCCTGCCAGTCGGGCTGTAAGGTCGGCCGGTGCTGACGTGGCCGGATACTGTGCTATGTAGCCCTGCAGCAGGGCGATGCCCTCGTTGCATTGCGCGATGCCGCCGGCGATGGTTGTGTTGGCGTTGTCCAGGAACGTGCCGAAGGGCACAGCCCCAGCCGCCGTGTTCACCATGATGTTGTTCAGGCGCGCCTTATACGAGGCCGAGCCGTAGAGTACGCGCGCACCTCCATATACCGATAGGTTGTCGGAGAGTTTGTAGGCGGCACCCAGCGTGAATCCGAAGTAATACTGCTTGCCGCGCATATACCCTTCCACGTCATATCCTGTGGCTCCCAGCGGCTGCAACCGCGCTGCAATGGCTCCCACGGCACTCTCAAACGATCCGATACCGTTTTTGAATTCACATTTTCCGCCGCCGCCCGTCACGCCGAAGTTGAACTGTAGGCTCCATCTGTCCTTGTTATAGGCGGCCTGCAGCGACGGTATGAACGGCGCATTGGCCACGCCCTCAAACTCCTTGGTCGTTCTGCCCTCGTTGCGCATGCCCAGGGCGAAGTGGGGGTTGGTGGTCAGTATGGTGCGCGTCTGGTGAGCCACCTGCCAGTTGAACGACAAGTGCAGTCCGTCGTTGAGGAATGCTACGCCTGCGGGGTTGCTATACACTCCGTCTATGCCGATGGCCGCGTCGCGTGCCGGATTGCGCAGAAACGATATGCTTTGGTTTGTGTTGGTCAGAATGCCACCGGCCTGAGCGGTGGAGAGCGACATCATTGCAAGTGCAATGTTCATCAATTTCAGTTTATTCATCTTAAATACCTTTAAAAAATATGGCTGCAAAGGTATCTAAATTGTTCCAAATTTCCTATATTTGTTCTTTATTATTAACAAAAATTAATCAGACATATGGGTACAAATGCACAAAAAGAAAAAAATGTGCAGGGAGAACCCATTATCTGGGTGCCCTGCACATTTCGCTTTGTTAGTTCTGTATGACCTTGTCACTGCTGGCATTGATGGTCACTGTTCCCACCGTGCTATCTGCATTACCATGGCCGATAGACTCGGCAGCGCCCTCTCCCTTCGTGGCTGTCACCTTCGTCACATACTGACTGATGGTGATGTTGCCGCATACGCTACCAGAACTGCTGCCCGTACCGATACCTGCAGCACCGCTACCGCCGATAGCCGTTACGGTGCCACGAGTGATTTCTATGTCACCGCATGTGTATCTATCTCCAATGCCTGGACTGTTCATCGCACCTTTGGCAGTAACCATACCACCACTGATACGTAGTTTCCCACCGGCACTCAAGCCCGAATTGTAGCCACTGTAATCACCGCTGCCTGTAGCATTGATGATACCACTATTGATGGTCATATTACCGTCGGCGCGCATTCCGTGATTACCATTGGCCTCAATGGTGCCGCCTTCTATCAGAATGTTGCCAGAGGCATAGATAGCATTGTTGCGGTTCTCGCTGTAATAATAGTTGTTGCCACCCCAAGCCGACACTTTGCCGCTGAGCAGCGTGAAGTTGCGCACGCTGATTCCCGGGGCAGTTCCGCCCCTTTCTACGTCGTTGCCGTTCATGGTGATGGTAGGCCCGTCAACAATCAGCGTGCCATCGCCCGTAAGACCGCCAGCGCCACTCGACCATTTCGTGTTGCTGGTGAGCGAGCCGGTTCCTTTGAAGGTTACTGTGCTTCCAGATGCAATGGTAACGGCAGATCCGCTGGCATCGAAATTCAGTTTGTTGGTGCCCGTCACATTGATGGTGGCATCGCCGTTTACGATAAGCCGGTTGAACGATGCATCGCTCAGCGTTACGGTTGCACCTGCTCCCACGGTGATGTTTCGGCTGGTGGAGGTGCCTGTAATCTTGGCTGCAAGTCCGTTTTCAATTTGCACGTCCTGATAGGTATCATTCAAATTGATTTCTCTTTCTCCGGCAATGCGGTTCACTGTGTATACCTTTCCGAGGTTGAGTTGTATGATTCTTCCTGCATAATTTCCGTTATTCAGGACTGTATCGTCAAGTTCCTTGTCGGATACAAACCATGCTTTTTGATCGGAATACAACATCAGAAAACATCTTTTTGGGCCTTCACTCTTGTTAGAGATAGTTATCCACACCTTGGGCACACAGTAATATCCCGGCTCAAATGCCACGACGAATGAGAACGAGTTGTTTGCGATATCGAAACAGGGATGGCTTGATCCAGTTGTTACTAAAGCGTTCTCTTCCCTGCTTATTGAATTTGCGTCTTCATCGTAAAGATAACCATCGAACATGATTCCAAGTCTACGCTCTGAGTCTTTGCTGGTGATGGTTGTTCCGTCTCTGAGGAGAACGTTGAACCTTACAAAAGCGCATTGTTGTTTCAAAGAGAATGACTTACTTGCAAATGTACCCATGCCAATGAGCAGACTGTATTTCTGAACAGCCTCTTCCAGTGTCGCTGATATGTTCTTCTTGTCGGTGGAAGCATTCACGCCGATGAGTTTGGCTGATAGTTCCAGATCGTCGGCAGGTGTTCCTTCGCCCGTATAGGTGAGTTCGCCAGAGAATGTGCCGCTTTCGGTGCCTGCTCCGCTCTTCAGCGTAAGTGTTCCGCTGATGTCGGTGCCTGTGATTTGCAGTTTGTCACCCTCTTGGAAAACCAGTTTCAGTTCGTTGTCTTCGGCGATGGTGGCTCGCGTTTCGGTGCCGTTGTATCCAGCAGTCACCGTGAAGGCTATCTTCTTACCTTCGTTAGAGACCAGTGCATTGTCTTTTTCTGCGATGCGCTCTTCATTGTTGCATGAAAAGAGCAACGATGCGGCTGCTATCGGAAGCAGAGCCGTAATATAGTGTTTGATTGCTTTCATTGTTTCGTCTCCTTTTTCTTTCATTCATTGCTCATTTCTTCCCACATACTGTTTGGCTTGGCCAGTTCACCACCGTCTTCCAATGGCTGCAACGATGTGTCCGTCTCGTCGCTGCCCGTCATGATACTCGTGTCTTCAAATACTTGCAGCCTGCTGATATGCGGCCGCAGATAAAGTTTCTTTTTTTTCATAAGATGCTTTCAGTGATATTGATGAATAAATAATGATTCTGATGATAATGCTGACTGTTTGATTCTTTTGCAAAGATATGGGTATTGGCTCAGTATGTTCTCCATCATTCGGAAAATAGATTCCAATATTCGGAAAAACTAATCTCAAACGTTATTCCATCATAGAATTGTTACCGTTTGGCTTGGGCGTTCTGCTAGAATATATTATCTTTGCAGCATATATTATAAAGTGGATTTACTTAATAGTATCGTGGTGATGCTGCCCTTGCTTGTTTGTTCATTTTGGGCGGTGGTGCTGTTGGTTGACTGGCAACGGCAAAGCGGCTGTGCGGCATGCGGACATCTGTGTCTATGGGCAGCCGCTGCTGCTGTGCTGTATGGCTGCCATGTTGTTTTTTTCAGCCGGAGCATGAATTGGGTGGTTGGGGCCGATATGGTATATGTCGCTGTCAACTTAGCGGTATTCCCTCTTTATTTGGACTATCTGAGCCGGCTTACGCGTGGAAGTTCCCTTCTTCGGAGTGAGAGAACCTTGTTCTTGCCACCTGTGCTAATCGGCCTTCTTGTTGCAACGCTCTATGTCTTGATGGATGTTGCCGAAAGGCAGCAGTTTGTCTACACCTATTTATATAATAACTCATTCAGCGGGCTTTCTGGCTTGATGCTGATGCAGGCTTGGCTGCACCATGCTGCCAAACTGATATTTGCCTTGGGTGTATTCGTCGTGTTGATTAAAGGCCGGCACATGGTTGCCGATTATCACCGTATGGTGGATAATCTCTATGCCGATACTGAAGAGAAGTCTCTACATGGCATCTCCACGCTGTTTATGCTTGTTGTTGCAGTGTCGTTGGCTTCGCTGATCGCTAATGTGGTTGGCCGACATGTTTTTGTGGGTAGCCATCTGCTTGCACTGCCTTCTTTGTTGTTCTCAGCATTGTTGTTTGCGCTGGCTTATATGGGGAGCCGTCAACAGTTTGGCTATGATAATATTGCGGAGTCTGAAAAACTCTCCGTTCCGGAAACGGATGAAAATGTGCAGTGTCAGATGCGTTCCGATGATGGTCTTGATGGCCAGAATAGTGATGCGGGAGAGAGTAAAGCAGAATGTTGCTCCGGTGTTGATTCCTCAAACAAAGAATACCAGCGCAAGCAGTTGCTCGCCAATGAGTTTGAACAGTTGATGACTGATGAGCAACTTTATCTCATGCCAGGATTGAAAGTGGCAGATGTCGCCGTCAAACTAAACACTAACGTGCGTTATGTGCAGCAGGCCACTAACGAAATACTTGGCGTTAGTTTCGCAGAGTATGTAAACCGTCGCCGCATAGATTATGCAAAACAGATTATGAAGACATCTCCTGACCTCAGTGCGGTGGAAGTGGCACTGAGGTCGGGATTTGCTTCTTCTTCCTCCTATTATTCAAACTTGAAACGATATGGTGGCGGCAAAAAGAACAAGGGGTAAGCGTATGCATGAAGTGAACCCCTTGCTCTTTTCACATGAATAAATCTCCTTTCATTTCTTCAACTCAGGATAACTGATGCGGGTGTGATAGATGCCCTTGAGGCGCTCGGTGAGCACTTGCTTGGCCACGCGGATGTCGTGGAAGGTGATGGGGCAGTCGGTGAAGTAACCCTCGCTCACCTGGCCATCGATGAGGCGGTTGACCAACTGGCCGATAGACTCCTCGGTGTACTCGGGCAGCGAGCGCGAGGCGGCCTCCACGGTGTCGGCCATCATGAGGATGGCTTGTTCGCGCGTGAAGGGGTTGGGGCCGGGATAGGTGAACGGCCTGGGGTCTACGGCCTCCTTGGGGTGCTCGTTCTGATAGGTGATATAGAAATATTTGGTGAGACCCGTGCCATGGTGGGTGGCAATGAAGTCCTTGATGATGCCGGGCAGGTCGTATTTGTCGGCCAGCCGCAAGCCTTCGCTCACATGGCTGATTACGATCTTTGCCGCATCGGGGCGCGTCATTTTCTCCAGCGGGTTCTTGCCAGCCTGGTTCTCGGTGAAGAAGGCGGCATTGGGCATCTTGCCGATGTCGTGATAGAGAGCGCCCGTTCTCACCTCTTGCGCGCGGGCACCGATCTTGTTGGCGATGGCCACGGCCAGATTGCTCACCATGATGGAGTGCTGGAAGGTGCCGGGGGCCACCTCGCTGAGTTCGCGCAGCAGGTCTTTACTGGTGTTGGAGAGTTCGATGAGCGTTACGTCGGAGATGAAACCGAATGTCTTTTCCACCACCAGCATCAGGGGATAGGCAAAGAGCAGGAACACGCCGTTCATGGCGAAATAGGTGTACATGCTGTGGTCCATGGCGAGCACGCTGTTGTCTTGCATCAGTTGCAGGGCGAAATAGATGGCGCACGAGGCGAGGAAGATGAGCAGGGCGGCGCGCAGCACCTGGACGCGCTGAGACAGTTCGCGCAGCGAATAGATGGCCACGAGGCCTGCCACCAACTGGATGATGATGAATTCGTACTGGTATTTCACGGCGGCGGCGCAGATGAGCACCATTACGGCGTGGGCGATGAAGGCGGTGCGCGAGTCCATGAACACGCGGATGAAGATGGGGGCGATGGCGAAGGGCAGGATGTATACGCTGAGCATGTTGTGGGTAACCATGAGCGACACCATCACGGGGAACAGCGTGATCATGACATAGAGCATGAGCATGGAGCGCAACTTGTTGAAATAGTCGCGACGGAAGAGCACCAGATAGCAGGTGAAGAGCACCATCATGATTGTTACGAAGAGTGTCTGGCCGGCCACAGTGGACGATATCTCGCTGCTGGCGGCGCTGCGGCGTGTCATCTCGCGCTCAAAACTGCTCAGCACGCGATAGGTGTGGTCATCCACAATCTCGCCGCGGTCGATGATTTTCTGTCCGGTGAGCACCATGCCGCTGGCGATGGCGATGCTGCTGAGCAGGTCGTTGCGCTCGGTTTCGCTGCGTTCTTTGTCGTAGGTGATGTTGGCCGCGATGTATTCGTTGAGGTTGCAGCGCTGCAAGGCCTGGCGGTGGGGACTGAGTTTCTCGTCGGCAAAGAGTTGCTCGTAGGCCGTCATGGTGGAATAGATGCAGTTCACCTGTATGCTCGAGGCGTTCTTGCCGCTGATAACGCGTATGAGTCTGGTGGAGTCCTTGCTGATTTCCGAATATTGGTTGGGGTCCATGATGCCTGCCTGATAGAGGCGGTGGAGCCTGTCGGTGATAATGCCTACGTATTCGGGGGGCAGTCCGCTGATGCCTTCGGCGAAGGCGTTCTTGAACTTGGCTATCTGCAGTTTCTCCTGTTCGGCGTTGTAACTGTAGTAGGGTTCGAAATTGTTCAGGATGCTGTCTTGCTCGGTCTTGATGGCCTCGTCGGTTTTGTAGATGGGGAAATCGAAGCGCGCAATGAGCGAGCCATACATCCAGGGTTTTCCCACGTCGTATCTGAACTGCGGCCCGCTCTCGCGCGGCAGGAACCACACGATGAGCATCACGGCGGCGGCGATGATGGCTGTGCGCGTAAGGATGTTTCGCCAGCGTCGTTTGTCGGAAGAGTTGTATTTTTCTGTCATAATCGTCGGTTGGTATTGGGGTGTCTGGGTGCAAAGATAATGAAAAAAATCGGTATTGCACTCGAAAAGAATAATTATTCAGTGTGTTTTCACCTTATTTCGGATAAAATGTTGTACCTTTGCACGAAATTTTAATGAGATTATGTCAGAAAGAAGAGTTAGGGTGCGCTTTGCACCCAGTCCTACAGGTGCTTTGCACATCGGTGGTGTGCGCACGGCATTATATAATTATCTGTTCGCTCGCCAGCACGGCGGCGATTTGATTTTCCGCATCGAGGATACCGACAGCAACCGCTTTGTGCCGGGTGCCGAGGAGTATATCATCGAGTCGTTCCGCTGGCTGGGCATCAAGTTCGACGAAGGCGTAAGTTTCGGAGGCACTTTCGGTCCTTACCGACAGAGTGAGCGCCGCCGCATCTATAAGAAATATGTGGATCAGTTGCTCGACAACGGCAAGGCATACATAGCCTTCGACACCCCAGAGGAACTGGAGGCCAAACGCTCGGAAATCAAGAATTTCCAGTATGATGCCCATACGCGCGGCATGATGCGCAATTCGCTCACCATGTCGCAAGAAGAGGTGGAGCAGTTGATTGCCGACGGCAACCAGTATGTGGTGCGCTTCAAGGTGGAGCCGGGCGAGGATGTGCACGTGCTTGACCTGATTCGCGGCGACGTGGTCATCAAGAGCGACATCCTCGACGACAAGGTGCTTTTCAAGAGTGCCGACGAACTGCCCACCTATCATCTTGCCAACATCGTTGACGACCACCTGATGGAGGTGTCGCATGTGATACGCGGCGAGGAGTGGCTGCCCAGTGCTCCGCTGCACGTGCTCTTGTATCGTGCCTTTGGATGGGAAGACACCATGCCGCAGTTTGCCCATCTGCCCCTTTTGCTGAAACCCGACGGAAAGGGAAAACTGTCGAAGCGCGACGGCGATAGGCTGGGCTTCCCCGTGTTCCCCTTGGAATGGCACGACCCCAAGACGGGCGAAGTGTCGAACGGTTTCCGCGAGCAGGGCTATTTCCCAGAGGCGGTCATCAACTTCCTGGCTCTCTTGGGATGGAATCCCGGCACGGAGCAGGAGATGTTCACGCTCGACGAACTGGTTGAGCAGTTTGACATCTCGAAGTGCTCGAAGGCAGGGGCGAAGTTTGATTTCCAGAAAGGCATCTGGTTCAACCATGAGTATATGCTGCAGAAGAGCGACGAGGAGATAGCCCAGTTGTTTGCGCCCATCGTTGTGGGCAACGGGGTGGAAGAGAGTATGGACCGCATTACACAGGTGGTTCATATGATGAAAGACCGTGTTAGTTTTGTCAAGGAACTGTGGCCGCTGTGCTCGTTCTTCTTCATTCCGCCAACCGAGTATGACGAGAAGACGGTGAAGAAACGCTGGAAGGAAGACTCCGCCCGCGTGATGGGCGAACTGGCAGAGGTGCTGGAAGGCATCGACGACTTCAGTGTGGAAGGTCAAGAGCCCGTGGTCTTTGCCTGGGTGGAAAAGCAGGGCTATAAACTGGGCGACGTGATGAATGCGTTCCGATTGGCACTTGTTGGCATCGGCAAGGGACCGGGCATGTTTGACATCTCTGCTTTCCTCGGCAAAGAGGAGACCTTAAGACGACTGAGAAAGGCAATTGAAGTTTTGAAATAGGCATGTATCATTTCATTATGTATCTCATCCAGGCTGGTGTGGCCATAGCCAGCCTGTTCAATGAGAAGGTGCGCAAGATGTGGAAGGGCGAGCGCGAATGTTTCAGCATATTGAAACAGAAGGTGGACCCTGCTGCCAAGTATGCGTGGTTTCATGCCGCCTCGCTGGGTGAGTTTGAACAGGGACGGCCCATCATGGAGCGTTTGCGCAGAGAGCATCCCGAATACAAAATCCTGCTCACCTTCTTTTCTCCCTCGGGATATGAGGTGAGGAAAAACTATGAGGGTGCCGATATCATCTGCTACATGCCCATCGACACCGTGGGCAATGCGCGGCGGTTCTTGCGGCTGGTGCGTCCCTCGGTGGCATTCTTTATCAAATACGAGTTCTGGTATAATTTCCTGCATATCCTGAAACACAGGAATGTGCCCACCTATAGCGTGAGTTCCATTTTCCGACCCAACCAGGTGTTCTTCCGCTGGTATGGCCGCAACTATGGCAGGGTGCTCCGCTGCTTCACCAAGTTCTTTGTGCAGAACGAAGTGAGTATGCAACTTCTGGAGAGCATTGGCATCACCGATGCGGAGATTACGGGTGATACGCGTTTCGATCGTGTTTTGCAGATTAAAGAGGCGGCCAGGCAACTTCCTGTTGTGGAGCGTTTCATCGGAACGGCCCCTCATGTCTTCGTGGCAGGCAGCAGTTGGCCGCCCGATGAGGATATCTTCCTGCGCTATTTCAACGGTGAGCATGCCGGCTGGAAGTTGATCATTGCCCCGCATGTAATCGGCGAGGACCATCTGAAAACCATTCTGCAAGCGGCGGGCGGCCTCAAGGCGGTGCGCTATACCGATTGCGAGAAAGATATGGCCAAGGCCGATGGTGCCGATATCCTGATTGTAGACTGCTTTGGTCTGCTCAGCAGCATCTATCGCTATGGCACGGTGGCGTATGTCGGCGGAGGCTTTGGTGTGGGCATCCACAATCTTCCCGAAGCCGCCGTATGGGACATCCCCGTGTTCTTCGGTCCCAACAACCATCGTTTCCAAGAGGCTCAGGAACTGAAGAAGAACGGTGGCGGTATGGAAATCAGCAGTTATGATGATTTTGCCGAAATGATGGACCATCTTGCCGCCCATACCGAAGAGTTGGCGCAGCGCGGACATGCCGCAGGCCAATATGTGAAGGGCAGTGCGGGTGCCACGGAAAAGATTCTGTCAACTGTGGATTTCAACTGATGGGTTGCTGCCATTTTCAATGGTAGAATTCAACTGATGGATTGTTACAAATTACGATTGTTGACGTCATTTCATTGTAGAACAAATCTTTATTTGTTATGAAGTCAAATCGTTTTCATTCATGGATTGTTTCGTTGTTCCTGCTAATGGCGGGGTCAACGAGTTTTGCACAACCTGGACAGATGGTCAGGATTGTGGTGGATAACCAGGTGAAAGGACCTGCCGTTCCTTCCAATTATGTGGGGTTGAGTTATGAAATAGCGATGCTGAAGCCCAATGCGCAGGGCAAGCATTATTTCAGCAAAGACAACCTGCCACTCGTTAGACTCTATCATGCGCTGGGAATCAAAAGCCTTCGGCTGGGAGGAAACTCCGTCGACGTGAAAGGCGGTTATACGCCCACCGCTGAAGATCTTGATGAATTGTTCGGCTTTGCCCGTGTGGCTGGCATCAAGGTCATCTATTCTGTCAGGCTGCAAGACAAGATGGTGAACGGAAAACCGTCGCCAAACGACAACGTCTCTGATGCCGTGGCGCAGGCCAAGCATATCTACGACCATTATTCCGACCTGCTCGACTACTTCGCCATTGGCAACGAACCTGGCTATTACAAAGATTACGAGCACGATATGCAGCCTCGATGGAATGCCATCATGCAGGCCATGCGAAAGGTGGCTCCCAAGGCTCGTTTCTGTGCACCCGACGATAATCCCAATCCCACGCTGTGCAACAAACTGTGGAGCGACTTCGGCGTGACCAATCCGCAGGCCAAGGACCCTGTTTTGGGACTGCTCACCATGCACAGTTACTCAGCCGGCTGCTCTTACAAAAACCCTGGTCAGGCCAAGAACCACAGCGAACTGATTCCCTTTGACTATAAGGAGCGAAGCCGCTATCTGCTTTCCGACGAACTGGTGGAGGAAAACCAGCGCGTTTACAATCAGATGGAGCAGGTGTTCGGCATACAAAACCTGCCCGGTTTCCGCCTTTCTGAAACCAACAGTTACTGGTTCAGCGGCCTTAACGGTGCCAGCAACGCTCATGCTGCCGCTCTCTGGGCTTTGGATTATATGTACTGGTGGGCCATGCGTGGCAACCAGGGCGTGAATTTCCATACTGGCGACCGTGTGGGCGGCGACGGCATGGTGCCTTATTATGCCGCTTTTGTTTCTGAAGGCGACGGTTTCAACATCATGCCGCTCAGTTATGCGCTGAAGGCTTTTGGCATCGGCGCGGTGAACAGCAGAGAGGAGGATGGTCTGCGCAGGCTCGCTCAGGTGCACCTTTCTGGACGCAGCGAGCATCTCACCGCATATGCCACCAACGACGGACACGGCTTCACCTATATCACGGTGGTGAACAAAGACGTGAGAAACGGTGCCGGCATGCGCCAGTTGATGATTAGTCTGGCCGACGGAGGGCAGCCGATAAACAGTGCCTGTTACACCCTTCTCACCAATGAGAATTCAATGAAGGACGTGGCGGCAGAGGAGAAGTATCTTGCCAAGAAAGGACAACTCATTGGCGGTCATACCATCATGGCCGACGGCACGCTCGATGCTCCTGTGTGGATCAAGGCGCAGGTTGGCGAGAAAGGGCGCATCCGCGTGGAGTTGCCGCCGCTCAGTGCTGTTATCATCAAAGTGAATACGGGCAATTACCACATCGTTGACAGTCAGGTGGAGCCCATGCAGTTTGGCAAATACAAGCCCACCTGGAGTTCGCTCAAGAAATTTGAAACGCCAGAGTGGTTCCGCGATGCCAAGTTCGGCATCTGGGCGCACTGGGGACCGCAGAGTGTTCCCGAGTATGGAGACTGGTATGCGCATTATATGTATAAACAAGGTTCGCGCGAGAACAAATATCATCTCCAGCATTTCGACCATCCTTCGAAAGTGGGATTCAAAGACTTGGCCCATCAGTGGAAAGCCGAGAACTGGAATCCGGAGCGGCTTATCAGTCTCTATAAGCGTGCTGGTGCGCAGTATTTCGTAACACTGGCCAATCATCACGACAACTTCGACCTCTGGGACAGCAAGTACCATCCATGGAACGCCACGGTGGAAGGCCCGCACAAGAACATTGTGGCTGGGTGGGAGCGTGCTGCGCGGAAGGCAGGCCTCCGCTTCGGCGTGAGCATTCATTCCTCGAGAGCATGGATTTGGTATGACCGCACCGAGGATGCCGATACCAGTGGTGTCTTTAAGGGCGTTCCCTATGACGGCGTGCTCACCAAGGCCGATGGCAAGGGACAGTGGTGGGAAGGCAAGGACCCGCAAGTGCTCTATGCGCGTGGCCATGCACTGAAGAATACGGGCTATACCAATGCTGCCGGTCGTGCCATGTCGATTCCCGATGCCGACTATGTGGAGAATTATTACGACCGCACCCTGGACGTTATCAACAAGTACAAACCCGACCTGGTGTACTTCGACGACTCCGAACTGCCGCTTTGGCCCGAGAGCGATGCCGGCTTGAAAATCGCTGCACATTATTATAATAGTAATGCGCTGTGGCATGACGGAAAGCAGGACGGCGTGATTACTACGAAGAAACTCAACCGCGAGCAGCAAGACTGTCTGGTGTGGGATGTGGAGCGCGGTGCCTTGAACGACATCAACCCCTATCCCTGGCAGACCTGTACCTGCTTAGGCTCTTGGCACTACGACCGTACGCGTTTCACCAAGAATACCTACAAGAGCGCCTTGCGCGTGGTGCGCATGCTCTCCGACATCGTGAGCAAGAACGGCAACATGCTCTTGAGCGTGCCGGTGCGTTCCGACGGAACCATCGACGAGCGCGAAGAGGCTATCCTCGACAGCATAGGCAACTGGATGACCGTGAACCGTGAGTGCATCTTCGGCACTCGTCCGTGGGTGAAATACGGCGAAGGCCCCGATATGGAGCAAGTGGTTGAAATGCAGAACGGACTCGGATTCAACGAGGCCAACAAGGATTACACCTCTGCCGACATGCGCTTCACCAAGAAGGGCAATGTGCTCTATGCCATCGTGCTGCAGCGTCCCGCCGACGGCCGTTTCGAAATCAAGTCGCTCGCCGGAAAGAAGGCTTCCGTCCGTAAGGTGGAAGTGCTCGGCGTGGGCAAGGTGGCATTCACGTGCGACGACACATCCCTGCGTCTCTCCACGGCCAAGCCCCTCTCCTTTGTCCCCGTTGTCAAAATCACCCTGAAGGAATAACAGAACATCTATTAAAAAACCGACAATATGAAAAAGAACATGCTAACCATGATGGTGTGCACAGCACTGACGATGCACACCGCAACAGTGTCTGCCCAGCAGATGCCCGAAGAAATAGCACCCATTCAGGCACCTTTCGACATGCCCCAGTTGCAGCGTCCGGCATTTCCCGCCCGCACACTGAGCATCACCAAGACGGGTGCCAAGCAGAAAAAACTCAGCACGGCAGCCATCCAGAAAGCCATAGACCAACTGGCCAAGAAAGGGGGAGGCACCGTGATTGTGCCGGCTGGCAGTTGGCTCACCGGTCGCATTGAACTGAAAAGCAACATCAACCTGAGGCTGGAAGAAGGGGCAGAACTCAACTTCAGCGGTGACATCAAAGACTATCTGCCTTGCGTGCCAACGCGCAATGAGGGCGTGGATGTTATCTCCATGGGTGCCATGGTCTATGCCAACGGCGCTGAGAACATTGCTCTCACAGGCAAAGGAAAACTCATTGCTCCCGCCCGCGACTGCCAGATGATGAAGCAGGCCATGGGCGGTGTGAAGGAAGAATTGCAGCAACTGCCACTGGAACAGCGCGTCTTCGACGGCAGCAACGGCGGTCAGGTGTGCCTGCCCCAGTTCTTCGGTCCCATCAACTGCAAGAACATCCTCGTGGAGGGTGTCACTTTCATGAAGAGTATTTTCTGGAACATCGTGCCAGTTTATTGTGAGAACATCATCATCCGCGGCGTAGAGGTGTGGAGCCACGGCATGGGCCGCACCGACGGCATCGACATCGACTCGTCGGTCAACGCGCTGATAGAATATACCACGCTCGATTGCGGTGACGACTGTTTCACCCTGAAGTCGGGCCGCGGCATGGACGGCAAACTCAAGAACCGTCCCACCGAGAACGTTGTGGTGCGCCACTGTACGGTAAAGCGCGGCGTGGGCGGCATGACCATCGGCAGCGAGACGGCCGCCGTGGTGCGCAATGTCTACATGCACGACTGCGTGATGGAGAACCCGCGCTCTGGTTTCTATTTCAAGACGCGCCGTCCGCGCGGTGGAGGAGGCGAGAACATGTGGTTCGAGCGCATCCATATCGTCAACACACCGGGCAGCGCCATCAGTTGGGACATGCTGGGCAGTGCCATGTATGTGGGCAAGATGGCACAGCGCCATCCCACGCCTGCCGTCAACGAACTCACGCCTTTCTACCGCAACATGCATTTCAAGGACATTCGCGTGGACAACTGCAAGACACTCATCAAGGCCACCGGACTGCCCGAGTCGCCCGTTGAGGATGTCACCTTCGAGAACATCCAGTCAGACAATCGTCTCATCCTGCTGCAAGACGTAGGAAAAATGTCCTTTAAATAAAAAACGCTCCCCTCAAGTTGAGCCCCGCTCGGCCAACATCAACGACCAGTATCTCTGATCGGTGCCCATGCGAAGCGTGCAAGACTTCAAACAAATGATAAACGATGAACTATCAGAATATCCTGGAAAACATCTGGCGAGAGATACAGCCTTACGCCCATGAGGGCAAACAGGCTGACTACATTCCCGCTTTGGCCGAGGTAGATCCCGACCAGTTTGGTATTTGCATACAGACACTCGGAGGCAGTACCCACTCGTTGGGTGCTGCCACCACGCGTTTCTCCATACAGAGTATCTCAAAAGTGTTCACCCTCGCCATGGGGCTTTCGCTCGAAGGCGACAACGTATGGAAGCGCATGGGCAAGGAGCCGTCGGGCAATGCCTTCAACTCGCTTGTGCAACTGGAATACGAGCACGGCATCCCGCGCAATCCTTTTATCAATGCTGGTGCCATCGTGATGTGCGACATCCTGCTGTCGCGCCTCCCCGATGCCCCTGCCGCATTCCTCGATTTCATCCGTCTTCTTACTGGTAGCGACGAGGTGGACTATAACGAGTCATTGGCTCGCTCCGAGCAGAGCAATGCCTATATGAATGCCGCCATTGCCAATCTGCTGAAATACCACCATAACATCGACAACCACATTGCCGATGTGCTCCATTTCTATTTCCTCACCTGTTCCGTGATGATGACCTGCGAGGAACTGGCTCATGCCTTCCTGCCCTTTGCCGACCATCGCAAACCGTTCTCATTCGGCAGCGTTCAACTGACGGCATCTCAGGTGAAGCGCATGAATGCCATCATGCAGACCTGCGGTTTCTATGATGAGGCTGGCGAGTTCTCCTATCTGGTGGGACTTCCCGGCAAGAGTGGGGTAGGGGGAGGCATTGCCGCCGTGTGTCCTGCGCGCTATGCTGTGGCGGTATGGAGTCCGCGTCTCAATGCCAAAGGCAACAGCGTGATGGGGCTGAAAGCCCTCGAACTGCTCACCACCGAGACATCGGAATCCATTTTCTGAATGAATAAAGAGGCATTTTAGAGGTGAGAGGATTAGAAATGAGTGATAAGAACTATGCGATGGGCTTTGGTTATGAGATGCCTGTATCTCTGTACATTTTTCTCACCTCTAATCCCCTCACTTCTTACCACCAAAACTTTAACAAACGTTAAATTGTTATTATAAAGGTGAGAAATGTGTTAATCGTTTTTTTTTTTTTTAAAGTTGTGTAACTTTGCAGCGATAATTATATTTCTTCGTCAAAAAAGCGGCGGAGAAATAGTAAGTGCAGTTTCTGTCTGTGAAGATAACTGCACACGCTATTAAAAGTTAATTGATTATATGTATTTAAAAGTTGTCAAGTCGTGAGGTCTCGTGCCTTTTTTCACACGATTCAACAAAGGGAATGCCGACATGCTATGAATTAACCACAGTTGAGCACGCTCCCATTCCCCTTATTACATACAAGCAAACATTCCTGGTGCGCATTTGGGAACGGTGCGCCGACAAATCAAAAAGAAAAAACAATAACAAAATATTTATTTAATGTAAAATGAAAAAACTATTTATCATTGTATTATTGTCGGTCGTTGCCATTGTCGGGGCAAAGGCGGATATAACTTTAAACCATATTTGGAAAGGTGATAACAGCCTTCTAAAAATCACTACAACAAGTGCTGGTGATATCTCTAAAGAAACAGATTTGAACACAAAGATTTCGGATTTCTTGACGGACAAAACCTTTAACCAATGGGGTAATGGTGAAGTGCGCATAGTCATCGAAGGGCCTGTGTCAAAGGCTGATGTAGCGGCCCTTTCGGTGTTGCAGCAAAATACATTCAAAAATGCAAAGGGTATAGAATGCGTGAAGAATGCCGACAAGTTCAATTTCGAAAAGGCCACATTTGTTGATGACAGTTCTAATGAGATTGATTACAAAACCTTTTTTAGTGGTTTGGATTCAAATGTCAGCAATATCAAGTATCTGACACTTCCTCCTCAGGTTGATTCAGATGGGAACATTGTGCCAATTGATGTAACGCAATTGTCAAAACTGAATAATCTGAAGTCGGTTGTGGCTTTGGACAACACGAACCACAATAGCATTAAGAAACTGAATGCATACGTATTGGAAGAAGGATCGCTTGTCTATGCCATGCAGGCTCTCGGTGCTACTGATGGAGAAAACTCATTTGTAGGTAATTACGCTTCAAAAGTTGATGAGGCGTATATTGCCGGTAATGTGAATGCGGTTGACTTAGGAAATGGAGGAAACGGTTCAATGACTATCGGCGAAAATGGCCATCTCCAGTTCTGGGAAGAGATAAACGAACGTCAACAAAACCAGCAACGCACCTTGAAAGGCACGGCGACAGACGTAGCCTTAGGATATATGCAGTTTAAGAAATTAGACTTGAGCAATGCCCATTTCTCTGACATCAACGACCTTACCTTGTCTAAATACAGTATTGTCGGATCTAAAACGAAAGAAGTTGTCATCCCTACCAGTGTAAACACATTGCCTGCCGATTTTCTCAATGGTTGTGGAAACCTCACGGATATTTGTATTCCATCAAACATTGAATACATCAAGACACGCGCTTTTCACGGAACAAGGCTGGATCATGTATGGACTACAGCATCGGCCGGGGATGCTGCCGACACTAAATACGACAACGGAAAATATGACGGACATGGCAATTACTACGAAGGGAATGACAATCCCGATTGGCATGATGCCGCCACAAATCCTGCTTCGTATGGAACAATCACGCTGTCGAGCAATCTGAAGTTGATAGAAAGTAATGCTTTTTCTTCCTCCACCCACGTGAAAGACGTGTATGTGATGGCCCTACAAGCCCCCGAATGCCATATCGATGCATTTAATTCCATGATGTATTGTGCTAATAACACACTTGACAAAACTAAAATTAAGGACGGATATATTGACCGTAACGCATATCAGAAAGACGAAACTCAGGGGATGTGGTGTGCAATGCTTCATTTCCCAGAAAATGCTGTGACACCTTCTATTCAGCGTTATACTGATGTAACGCGTGACTATTCTATCCCCTCGAACCTCACAGATGCCAAGGGTAACACCATTATGTTCCCCACGCAACAGGAATTCCTGCGCGCCTATGGTCAGGGAACCACCGGATATCTTTGGAATGCATGGGATCCCAATCGCCAGGGGCGTGAATTATCTCCTGGTAATCCCAACGCCTTTGTTAACAACGGTGCCGTAAACACATATCCTGTTCTGCAGAAAGATGCAAATAAACTATACAACGACAATACGGATACTAATGCAGGCACCCATTATGACAAGACTCTAACAACGTTTTATGACGTAACGAAGGAGCCGAATGGTACAACTGCTACAACACAAGCCACTACACCCTCTGCTCCTGCTGACTACCAGACAGTAAAATGGGATGAGAATTCGTATACTCTTGGTACAACGTCGGGAACTCAACTCTATGATGCTGACTACAGAGGATGGCATCAATTCGTACTGACTGCATACACAGACTTCTCGAATGACCCACCAAACACATGGAGATTTACACAAAGTGACAACGACTGGTGGACGATTTGTCTTCCTTTCGACATGACAAAACGTGAGTTGAGGAAGTTCTTTGGCGACGAAAGCAAGGGAGAAGAAGCCAACGCATTCCCTGTATTGAGCAAACTTGTGAAGGTATATCGTCAGGAGAACGACAGACCGAAAGAGAACACTATTACGTTGGTGTTCGGTCCTGACCTGCTTCAGAACAAGGAAGTGGTTGAATCTGGCGAGGTTCACGGAACGGTTTCTGAAGGTGTTGCTCCTGCTCTCGATGATGTTGTACTGCATCAGGGCGTTCCGTATATGATTCGTCCACGCCGCGCAGGAAACGGAACAACGTTATGGGAAGCCCAGAAAGATACCCCGGAAGGCCAGAAGATAGCAGCGAAGAGTGGAGCAGAATGGAATGCAATGTTGCTGAAAGGTTTGTATACAGTGAATTCTTACAAAAAGGACGAAACACTTCGCACCGACTTTACTTACACGTTTGTAGGCTCATTCTATCGTTATTATCTGCCCAAGTATTCTTATTATCTCGGCTATAACAACACAGAAAACAAAGTCTGCTTCTATTGGCAGAGCGAAGAAGCATACAACGCAAATAAGAACTACAGTTGGAACACATTCACAGGTATCATTTGCCCCAATTGGGAGAGCAGGACAAAGAAAGGCTCAGGTGATTTCTATCAGGCAACTTCTTTCGATGAGGGTATGCATTGGAACGTGGAAGGATTCCCGGATGATACGCAGGGATTTGATCCCGTTTATCCTAATAATGAATTCCCTGGACATCCTGTATCTGCCAAAATGGTGTTCATGTTTGAGGACAACTACAATGATGCAACTAGCATCAGTGAAGTTGGAACATCTTCTTTGTCAACAGAAGAAATGAAAGTGTACAACCTCAATGGCTTGTATGTAGGAAAAACGCTTAAGGGATTGCCGAAAGGTGTTTATATTGTGAATGGTAAGAAATATGTTGTTAAGTAAGGAGAGGGAGGACAAGATGATGAAAAAAACATATTGCAAGCCTGTAACAGAGAATTTCTCTGTAGAATTGAAGAGCATGGTTGCTGCAAGTGTCGTCGTAGAAAAGACCACTCGCTGGGACACTGGAGTGCCTACTGAGGTTGGAGGTGATAATTATGGAACCGTGAAGCCTCAAATATATAATGGTTCCGACTTTGATCATTTCAATGGAAGAGGTGGAGGAGAGAATGGTTCTGGTAACCGCTCCAAGGGCGGTCTCTGGTATGATGATGAGGAAGACTGGTGAAAAAGACTGAGAATTATTAGTTAATTAATGAGCGCGGGGTGTGGCGATAGTTCGTAGCATCCCGTTTTTCGTTTCCTTTGGGTAGCAGTCTTGCAACGGAAAGAATGGTTTCGGTAGTTTTGGGGTGCGAAATGCAGGTTTCTTTTTGGCGGTTTCGGGCTGTGAAAGTGGCACTTTGCTTCAGCAAATTAATTTAATTTACCGTGCAAATTAAATTGATTTACTTTTCAAATTAAATTGATTTACTCGGCAAATTAAATTGATTTACTTTTCCAACCCGCAGGTTTGAAGGCTCGAAAGCATTACTTTTGAGCGTCCATTTGTTAAATTTGTGTTAAACAAACGGCCGTTCATGGGGGTATTTTCTTATTTTCTGTCTTAAAGGCAGATAAACGCATATACGATGAGAAGAAAGATTCTATTATTGACAACGATGATCCTGCTGCCGATGGGGGTGCTTGCACAGCGCGCCACCCTGAAGCAGCAGATGGAAATGCTGCGTAAAGAGAAGATGGTGAACTTTGTTTACGACAGTTCCTTGGAGCAACTGCTACAGCAGAAGACTGCCCCTGCCGCCAGCGAGAAGACTTTGAGAGAGACGCTGCAGGCGCTTTTCGCCAATTCAGGCATTGAGTGGCAGTTGCAAGGCAACTATGTGACACTGCGCAGACAGCAGCAAAAGGCTCAGCCGACGGAAGCCGGATGCCAGACGGAGAACACCAAGCAGCGGCATACGCTGAGCGGCTATGTGCGCGATGAGAACGGAGAAAGTCTGATCAATGCCACGGTGCATGCCCGCAATGTCGGTGCCACCACCACCAATAACTATGGTTTCTTCAGCATGACGCTGCCTGCCGGCAACTACGACGTGGAAGCCTCTTACGTGGGTTTTGAGAGCAAGCACCTGCGGGTGGTGCTCGACAAGAACAGCCACGTTACCTTTCAACTGAAAGAGAACAACGTGCTGGGCGAGGTGGTGGTGACGGGCGACCTGAACTCCAGGGTGCTCACCACGCAGACGGGCAAGAAAACGCTCACCCACGACGACCTGAACACAGAGTTCTCGCTGCTATCCTCGCCCGACCTCATCAAGACGCTGCAGCGCACATCGGGTGTGAGCGAGGGCATTGACGTGGCATCGGGACTGTATGTGCACGGCGGCAACGACGATGAGAACCTGTATCTGCTGGACGGCACGTCGATGTATACCGTGAACCATGCCCTGGGCCTGTTTTCGGCTTTCAACACCGGGGTGGTGAAAAACGTGGACTTCTACAAGAGCGGATTCCCCGCACGCTACGGCGGCCGACTCTCCTCGGTGACCGACGTGCGCACCTCCGACGGCGACATGCTGAACTATCACGGTTCGTACAGCATCGGCCTGATCGACGGCCGGTTCCAGTTGGAAGGCCCCATCAAGACACGGCGCGAGCGGCAACTGGTGGAAAGCGGCAAGATGGCGCACTACAGCACCAGTTTCAACTTCGGCATCCGCCGCTCGTGGGTGGACGTGGTGAGCGAGCCGGTGTTCTATTTCGTCAACAAGAAGGTGGACGAGAAAATCAAGGTGCACTATTTCCTGCACGACATCAACGGCAAGATTACCCACGTGTTCAACGACCGCAGCCGCGCCTATTTCAGCATCTATTCCTCGAAGGATATGCTGAAAAACACCTATAACTGGGACGATAAGAGTGAGTCTGACAACGACTGGCACGACATTGAAGACGACAAAAACTACCTGACGTGGGGCAACCTGAACATGGCGCTCAACTGGAACTATCAACTGCAACCCAACCTCTTTGCCAATTTCAGTGCCGTTTACACCCATAACCGGAGCATCTATGAATACTTCGAAGACTGGCGCTACGGGCGGGATGGCAGTATGAACATCGACCACATGGAGAGGAAATACCGCTCCACCATCTACGACGGCACGCTGCGCGCCGACTTCGATTTCCGTCCGAACACCAAGAACCACATTCGCTTTGGCGGCGATATGACGTGGCACGAATTCCGTCCGCAGACGCAGAGCCGGCACGATTTCTCGGGCAGCGAAGACGAGAAGATGGACTCGGTGAGAACCGACAGCCACTACCACCAGCATGCACAGGAGGTGAACCTCTATGCCGAGGACGAGGTGAGGCTGAGCCGTCGATGGAGCCTGAACGCCGGTCTGCATGCCACGTTCTTCCACATCACGGGCAAGTCGTTCCTGCTTGTTGACCCGCGCACCGCCTTGAAATACCAGGCAAGCGCCACCACTTCCGTCAAGTTGTCGTTCACAGAGATGACGCAGACCATCCACCGCATGGGCAGCACCTATCTGAGCATGCCCACCGACTACTGGGTGCCCACCACCAAGCGCCTGCATCCCATGCACTCTTACCAGTGGGCAGCCGGTGTCTACACGCAGTTGGGCCGCCGGTGGTTCGCCTCGGTGGAAGGCTATTACAAACTGACGAGCCACATGCTGCAATATGTCAACTTCAACTCGCTCACCCCTCCGGCCAAGAACTGGGACAATTTCGTGATGGACGGAAAGGGCCGTTTCTATGGCGCAGAGGCCGACCTGCAATACAGAGACAGCCGGTTGAGCGTGGACGTGTCCTATACCCTGTCGTGGAACAAGCGCAAGTTCGACGAGTTCTACCCCCGATGGTTCTACGACAAATTCGACAACCGCCACAAACTGAATGTCACTGGCAGAATGAAACTGGGCAGCAATGCGGAGATGTATGCAGGGTGGACCTTCCACACTGGCTATCGCACCACCATGCCCACACAGTATACGCTGATGCCGGTAACGCCCGACGGACGCGGCGGCAGTTATCAATACCTGTCCACTAACTACAACTATGAGCAGCCCAACAACGTGACGCTGCCCGACTATCACCGCCTGGACGTGGGCTTCAACCTGCACCATACCACGAAGGCAGGCCATGAGCGCGTGTGGAACATCAGCGTGTATAACGCCTATTGCCGCTTCAATGCCATGTATGCGGAGATCAAGACGCGCAAGGACGGCACACCCTACATCCGTAGCCGCGGCTTCATCCCGATTATCCCGACGGCCAGTTACACGATTAAGTTTTAGCGGTGCAGGGTAATACGTTTTAGCGTTCATGGTGAAGAGTTTATGGTTTATCACAAATTGATTTGAATGGAAATGAAAAAGACAATACAGATAATCGTCAGTGCGGCACTGCTGCTTTGTGCCTGCAACAACGAAGTGGACGTGGAGGTGCTGAAAGGGGAACCCAAACTGGTGCTCTACTGTTTTCCCAATACGGAGCACGACACCACCATTATCGACTTGAGCAGAAGCCTTCCGGCAAGCGCCAACGTGCGAGACCTTGCAGAAGGGAATTTCAGCGTGAGCCGTGCCCGTGTGACCTACCGCGTGAACGGCACGGAGCGGCCCGTTATGTTTGCAGAAGAGAGCAACGGCTATGTGCCTGCCGGGAAATACTATACGGTGGGGAAACATCAGTGCGGCGACGTGGTCAGCATCTCGGCATCGGCCGAAGGATATCCCGACATCCATGCCGAGACCACCATCCCCGACATGCCCGAGATAAAAGACGTGAAGTCGGCAGAGGTGCGTCGCGACGGAAGCAACTACATACAAAAGCAGATTACCGTTGGTGACAATCCGCAAACCGACGACTTCTATGCCATCACTGTCGACGATGCCATCTGCCGGGAAGTTCCCCTTTATGACGAGCAGGGCCTCTGCCGGTTTGACACCGTATGGACCGTGACGAGCACTTATGTTGACATCAACGACGAACCGGCACTCACTCCCGGCAGCACACTCGACGAGTTTTTTGAATACGACAACACGTTCTATCGCAACTTCTTTATCTTCAACGACCATGTGTTCAGAGGAAATGAATATACGCTGAGGCTGAACACGCAGAATGCCTATTATAATACTAGTGACGAAAACTCGCTGGTGGCCAGCGGAATGGTGTACAAACTGTACAGGATAGCCCCGGGCTACTACCGTTTCATCAAGTCGGTGAACGACATCGCCAACAACTACCTGGGCGAATACGGAATGGCTCCGCTGTCGCCAAACATCAACAACGTTGCAGGCGGACTGGGATGCGTGGGCGGATACAGCATGGCCGAGTATCGCGACATAAAGCCTTTGTATAACATCAGGATGAGCCAGGACTATATAGAGTGCGACGAGAATGCCCACAGTTTCGACGTTCAGTTGCTGAACTACGACAGTTGGCAGATTCATGCCGTTATCGGCTGGGGGGGCAATTACGTGTATTCGTTTGACAGCATGAAGTTCGACGGCGGGTGGTGCACGGCGGAGATTCCCGCCGACAATCCGCGGGTTCTGCACATTGAGATGAAAGCCATGGACGGCAGTCAGGAATATAGCAGGATGTACGTACTGGAGATGCAGGCCGGCCAGCGGACGGGCAACCTTTATATCAAACAGTATAGAAAAGATTAATCATTCACCATACATGAGCAAAGACATGAAAGACAAAGGACTTGAGTTCGTTCTCAGGTATTACGAACAAGGAAAAATCGACACGAAGCGCGCCCTGTGCAAAGTGAAAGCGCGCACCGGACTGCCCGTTGCCCGCACTGTGACCATGTATCGCCGCGTTGCCATTGCTGCCTCGCTGCTGGTGCTGCTGGCCGTGGGAGCCACCTATTTCTATATGAGCAGTGAACGCGAAACGCTGTTGGCGGCGGGAGACAGCACGCAGACCTTTATCCTGAGCGACCAGACACGCGTCACGCTGTCGCCCCATTCCACACTGGCCTACAAGAAAGCGAGCCCGCGCAGCGTCACCCTCCACGGCAATGCCTTCTTCGAGGTGACACACGACGAGCAGCACCCCTTCACCGTGACCAACGAACTGTCGCTCGTAAGGGTGCTGGGCACGCGGTTCATGGTGTCGTCGCAGGCCGTTGCCTCGCAACGCGGGAGGCATTCCACCGATGTCTACGTGGTGGAGGGAAAGGTGGGATTCTCCTCAAAAGACAACGAAGCGGAGCGGCTGGTGCTCACGCGCGGCATGAAGGCGCGGCTTGAAGAGGGCGAGCAAAAGCCCAGACTTGTGGCGGCCGGGTCGGTGAATCAGACGGCATGGGCAACGGGCGTGTTCCATTTCTACAATACGCCCATCGACAGCGTGCTCCACGACCTGTCTCTCTTCTATGCCGTGCCGCTCCACTGCGACAACGCTGCCAAGCGGCTCAGCGGTGACTTCACGGCCGAGAGCAGCCGCCAAAACCTGAACGAAATCATCTCCCTCATTGAGCATACGCTCGGTGTGGACATTACTATCAATGAATAAGAGAAAAGCATTATCAGTCATGAGAAAAGAAAAAACAACGATGAAAAAGACGGCCGTCATACTCTTCCTGTGCGCATGCTGTCTTTCTGCCACGGCCCAGGGCGAAGAAAACTGGCGCAACAACGGACATCTGGAATTGGGATTCTCGGCCGATGGCTGGGATCTGGAAGTGGGATATGCACGCATGTTTACCCGCTGGATGGGTATCGGTGCCAGCGTGATGATGGACAACGAGGAGAACGGCAAGTCGCTGATAGAGTACATGGTTGAAAGCCATAGCGACTATTCAGATTACGATGACGACGACATCATGCGCGTCAGCCTGATTCCCGCGCTCGTCTTGCGCACGCCAACCCTGCCCCTGAGCAAGAAGACCGACCGCACCGACGGACTGTTGCTGCAGGTGGAGCCGGGCGCGATGTTCAGTGTGCCTGTCAACGAGTCGGTGGACGTTCCCGACATGGACTATATCCGTCAGATTCCAGTACAGAAAGACGGCATCCACGCCTACCGCGTTCCTACGATCAGAGTGAAGAACACGGGCGGCAAATGGTGCTATTGGCGCATGAAAGCCTCGCTGGGCTACAAACTGGGAGCCGGTTTCTTCTATGCCGCCTATAGTATGTCCAACTACAGCGTATATGACAGCCGTCGCAACATCCAGGTGAATGGCCGTAGGGTGAACGATTTTCCCAATCGCAAACTGTGCCATAACGTGTCTATCGGTGTTAATATCTCGTTTTAGTGCGAATAAATTGCCTCAATTGTTTCTCTGTATCAAAGAATATTTGTACCTTTGTAGGCAAAAGTTAGCAACACTATGAAGAAAGTCTTTTTGATGGCAGTAGCCGCTATATTGGCTACAACGAGCGTAAACGCACAGAATGGTTACAACGACAATGATGGACAGGTGAAATCAGAAGCAGAGTCGATGGTGCATGTCAACTGGCAGGTGTCGCTTATCGGCATCGAGGCCGGCAGCCCCACGGTGCGCGGTTTCGCTGAACTGGGTACAGGCGAGCAGGGTATTATTCTCGCTGGCGTGCGCTACAAGTTCTGATGCTTTTTTTTCCTATCGTGTTTGTAACTTTTCAGACAAAAGAGAGATATGGCATTAATAAAAGAAGTGAACGGCCTGAAGCCGGTATGGGGAAAGAACTGCTATTTCAGTGAGAATGCCACCATCGTGGGCGAGGTGGTGATGGGCGACGAATGCTCCGTGTGGTTCAACGCCGTGGTGCGCGGCGATGTGTGTCACATACATATCGGCGACCGTACCAATGTGCAAGACGGAGCCGTGCTGCACACCACCTTCAAGACAGGTCCGTTGCATATCGGCAGCGATGTCACCATTGGCCATAATGCCACTGTGCATGCCTGCACCATCCACGACCATGCGCTCATTGGCATGGGCAGCACCCTGCTCGACCACTGCGAGGTGGGCGAAGGCTCCATTGTGGCTGCCGGTGCTTTGGTGGTGGGCGGCACCCAGATTGGCCCAGGCGAGATATGGGGCGGTGTTCCTGCCAAGTTTATCAAGAAGGTGCGTCCCGGCCAGACCGACAATGCCGCTCACTATGTGGCCTATATGGACTGGTATCGCGAGCGCGAGGAGTAATCGCGGAATCGTTTCTCCGAGAATCGGTTTTTGAAAAAGAAATCGTCACCGTGCTTTTTATGAATCAGATAAAGAGCACGGTGATTAGTATCTGCATTAAGTTGTTTTCCTTAAACTTGTCGCGCAGCAAACTAATCATTTTTGCCTTGCGCTTGTTGAAACCGTTGATGGAGATGTTGAGCAGTTGGGCTGCCTCTTCGTTTTTCAGTCCCTGCTCAAAACTCAAGTCAAACACCTGTTGGTATTTTTCGGGCAGTTCGCGAATGGCTGCTTGCAGCATGTCGATTGTTTCCTGCTCAATCATGGCTGCTGATATCTCCGGCTCAACCGTGTTTTCCGGCAGGTGGGCCAGATATTTTGCCTGCGTGCCGCTTTTTCTCAAGAAGGATATGCACCGGTTGTGCACGCAAGTGAAGAGAAATGCCTTCATTTGGAAGGGAGAGGTGAACGTATGGCGGGGGTTATAGGCTTTCACGATGGCTTCCTGCACGCAGTCTTCGGCCATCATGGCAAAGTTGTCGCCCAGGGTTCGGGCGGCATAGGTCATTAGCGATGACCATGCCTCGGCATACAGGCTGTCGATAAATCCGCTTTTAAAATCTGTGTAGATTTGTTCTGTAATATTCATCTCTCGTCTTAATCGTGCGACAAAAATAATCATTTTTTCGTCAAAAAAGAAGAAAAACGAAAAAAATGTGCTATTTTTGTTACATACTTAGCCATTGTCTGCGTATTAGCGGTTAAAACGATTCATTTATATTATTTAACCCATTCATTAACATGAAACAATCAAAACTGATCAGGTTAGCGACAGCGGCATGTCTCTTGGCTATGCCGTTGCTGGCGCAGGCACAGTTGCTGAAAGGCAAACTGGTAGGAGTACAGGACGAAGATGTGGCCGTTGCCTATTCGCCCGACGGCTATCTGCTTAACCAGCAGGTGAAAGAAATGAATATTGCGCAAGACGGTACCTTTACTTTTGACGTTCAACTGGAGAAGCCTTTTGCCGACGTGGAGATTTATATCGGAGAGAGTGGCATCTTCGGTGCTCATCTGCAGAAGGATAAAACGTTGGAGGTTACCATCACGAAGACGGCCAACGGCTTGGACATTGCCTTCAAGGGCCCCGGTGCTGATTTGAGCAGGTTTGTCAATCTCTCGTCGAAAGCCTTCGACAGCATGAAATACTCTTCCATGGATCCGTCGCAAAGCCGTCCCAACGCAGAATACCGAGCATTGCTGGAAGAGGAATATAATAAGGTGAAGGCCGCACTGCCCCGTATCAAGGACAAGCAGATGCGCGATTACTACACCCGTCTGTCGGAAGGCAACTACAAATGGACCAAGGCACGCCTGATTATGGATGACTGCGAGAACAAGAAAGTGAGCACGAAGACGAACCCTGAGATGCTGGAACTGCTGAAAGACATTGACGTGAACGACGATATCAACTACCAGACCAATATGTCGCTCACCGCACTTAACCAGTCCGCAAAGACGGAGTTCGGCGGCAGCAACGAGGCTTTGTGCTATGAATTGATGGATATCGTTAACAGCAGAGTTACAAACCCCAAGTTGCGCAACGTGATGGTGCGTATCATTGCACAGGATTATTACCTTTATGGCGACGGTTCAGGCAACTATGAGGAGTTCACCAAGCGCTTCCGAGAGTTTGCCGGCAGCGATGCAGGTATTGTTGACGGTATGTATAAGAACTTCCTTGAGGTGCTGAAATCGAAAGAAAAGACGGCTGCAGGTACTCCGGCACCAGACATTACGCTTGACACACCCGATGGTAAGCAGGTGCAACTGAAGGACATTGCCCGTGGCAAGTTCACCTATATCGACGTGTGGGCCACTTGGTGCGGACCGTGCAAGCGCGAGATTCCGTTCATGGCAAAACTGGTGGAGCGTTTCAAGGGCAACGACAAGGTGATGTTCATCAGCATCTCGGTTGATGAGAATGTAGATGCATGGAAGAAAATGATTGATGCAGACAAACCGGCATGGCCGCAGTATAATATTAACGGCAAGGTGAACGCACAGTTCTCTGCCGACTGGGGCATCACGGGCATCCCGCGCTTCATCATGATTGATAAAGAGGGCAACATCTTTGCTGCCGATGCTACAAGACCGTCAAACGAGGAGACGGCAAAGACTATAGAGGAACAAACCAAATAATCATGATTGGAATGAAAAAGAAAACACTGTTATTGCTTTCCACACTGGCTGTTTCTTCCCAGTTTGCTCAGGCGCAACTGCTGAAAGGCAAGGTGGTGGGAACGGATTTGAAGACCGTCACCATTGAATATTCCCCTAACAAAGATGTGATGGAGACGGAGTATAAGGAAATCCCTGTGAAAGACGGCATGTTTGCCTTCGATGCAGAACTTCCTGTGGAAACGGTTGATGTGGGTGTCATCGTAGAGAGACGGAATAACCTTGGCGCACATCTGACTAAAGGGAAAACCTTGGAGATGACCATCACAGAAAAAGATAAGCGGCTTGTAGCCTCTTTCAAAGGAGTCGGCAGTGATGTTAGTCCAGTGGTGTCCCGTATGAGTGAGGCATATGATATCATGCGCTACTTCTCTCTCGATCCCTCTGATAAAAAGACAGCAAAGGATTACATGCAACTCCTCGACAATGAGTATGCCGCAGTAAAACCACTTTTGAAGAAGATCAAGAATAAGCAGCAACGTAACTACTACTCGCTGTTGAACGATGCCCAACATAAAGAGCAGAAATGCCGTATCCTGAGCAACGATTTCTATGAGAAGAAGCTCAACCCCAAGGAGGATGCCGAATACAAAGCTCTATTAGGGGATGTGGATATCAACGATGAAATCAGTCGCATATCCGGACTGTCACTCACAAAACTGTTGTCGATGATGAACGGCAGTGTGGATTTTAAGGGTGATATGGGTCCGTATTGCACAGAACTCATGCAGTTGACCGAGAAGCATGTCACCAACCCAGCCCTTCGCCGACAAGTCGTGAATACCGTGGGTTACAACTACTTCACTTTCGGTGACGACTCTGGCGATTATCATGCTTTCTTTGAGAACTACAAGAGGTTTGCAGGCAGTGAGAATGCCGATATCCCCAAGAAGTACGAGAGTAAGATTGCTGCATGGGACAAGACACATAGCGGAGTTCCTGCTCCAGACATCACACTGAACGACAAGGAAGGAAACACCATCCAATTAAGCGATTTGAAAGGCAAGTTCACCTATATCGACGTGTGGGCCACCTGGTGCGGTCCCTGCAAGAAGGAGATTCCTTTCATGGAGAAAACCGTGGAGCGTTTCAAAGGCAACGACAAAGTGCAGTTCATCAGTATCTCTGTCGATGAGGACGTGAAAGCATGGAAGGCCATGATTGAAAAAGACCAGCCACAGTGGCCTCAGTATAACGTCAACGGAGAGACCGCCAAGAAGTTTATGGCCGACTGGGGTATTACGGGCATACCACGCTTCATCATGATTGACAAGAACGGCAATATCTTTGCTGCCGATGCTTCGCGTCCGTCAGAGGAGAATACCGCGCAGACCATAGAGGAGCAAACAAAATAATCCTATAATATAATAAGGTAATGGCACAGATGGAAGAGCAAAACCTGATCTCATGGCTGATATGCAAGCAGATGATCGGAACGATTACGGAAGAGGAACTGCAAGTGCTCGATGAATGGCGCAAGCAGAGCGAGTATAACGAAGCCGCCTATCAGCGACTCCGGGATACCGACCGCCAGACGTTGGAGTACCGGCGCAGTAAGTTGATTAACTATCAGCGACCGCTTGAAGACATGAAGCGAAGACTCGGTTTGGAAGAGTCTGTTGCAGAGAAGCCGCGTGCTCATAGTGCCGTTGTTTATAAACTCATATCGGTAGCAGCGGTACTGCTCTTGATTTTCGGTGCTACTTACTATTTCAGGCAATCTGACGTGAAGTCGGAGAAGGAGCAGACCACTGTTGTCGCCAAGACGGAAATTCTTCCTGGACGCACACAGGCGGTGCTGACACTCGACAACGGCAAGCAGGTGGAACTGGGTGCCGACGTGCAAAGCAACACCAAGGCCATTGCCGAGATTACAGATGGCGAGGCCATTGCCTTCAACAATCTGAAAACCCCGCGCGGCGGAGAATTCAAAGTAACTCTGGAAGACGGCACGGAGGTGTGGCTCAATGCAGACAGCCGACTGCGCTATCCGGAGACCTTCGAAGGCGGCGAGCGCCGTGTGGAAGTGTCGGGCGAGGCATACTTTAAGGTGGCCAAGAATGCTGAGAAACCTTTCTATGTGGTGAGTGGCGGACAGGAAGTGCGTGTCTATGGCACAGAATTCAATGTTCATGCCTATGATGATGAGCCCACCATCTTCACCACGTTGGTGGAAGGAAGCATCTCGCTGCGCCCTGTCGGTGGCAACAAGAGTGAACTGATGCTTACACCTGGCAAGCAGGCTTTGTTCAATAAAGGCGATGCGTCGGCCACGGTTCGCAAGGTGGACACCGAGGTGGTTACCAGTTGGCTCAATGGCATCTTTGTTTTCGAAGATCAGAGCCTTGAACAAATCATGCGCACTTTGAGCCGTTGGTACGATTTTGAATACGAGTTTGCCGATCAGCAAGTCGCTTCCACCGTCTTCATGGGCAGCATTCCCCGTTATGGCAGTTTCGGCGAGGTGGTGGAAATCTTCCAGAAGTTGGGTGGCGTCCGTTTGCACCAGCGTGGTCGCAAGGTGGTGATATCCTCTTCTCAAAAACATTAAACCCTATAACAATAACAATTATAATTATCACATTTATGAAAAAACTACAAGTCATGATCACGTTGATGGCCATGATGCTGCTTACATCGTTGTCGGCAGCCGCGCAGACCTACGACGTGGATTACAAAGACCTTCCCATCGAACAGGTTATCAAAGACCTGCGTAAGCAAACTGGGTATCAGTTTGTCTACAAGAAAGAGACCGTGGCGGGAGTCAGTCCTGTCACATGTACACTGAAAAACGCTACGTTAGAACAGGTGCTCAACCGAGTATTCTTCTTCGTAGGACTGGATTATGAGATAGCCAAAGGCAAGACTGTTATTCTGAAGAAAGCCGACAAGAACCGTCCTTACTTCAAGAAGCAGGTGTCTGGATTGGTAACCGATGAGAATGATGATCCGCTGCCCGGCGTTACCGTCATGGTGAAAGGAACCAACAATGGTGCCTCCACTGATATTGATGGTGCTTTCTCTCTCTTCGTAGAAGGCAATAGCCCAGAGTTGGAATTCACTTATGTCGGTATGAAGAACAAGAATGTGCGCCTTACTCCCAAGACCGAGAAATTTATCATGGTGAAACTCGAAAGCGATGAGAATATCCTTGACGAAGTGCTCGTAACGGGTTACCAGAACATCAAGCGTGAGAATGCTACCGGTTCTTATCAACTCATCTCTTCCAAGAAACTTGATGAGCGCCACACGGGTACTATCGTGGAAAACCTGGAAGGTCAAATCCCTGGTTTGATGAGCTACAACAACGGTTTGAACGGTGGTGGTGAGAATGCCCTTACCATCCGTGGTATCAGCTCGTTCCAAGCTAAGACCAACCCATTGGTCGTTGTTGACGGACTGCCCATTGAGGGAAGTATCGAGACCATCAACCCCTACAACATCGAGAATATCACCGTGTTGAAGGATGCCTCCGCTGCCGCTATCTATGGTGCTCGCGCCTCTAACGGTGTGATCGTTGTTACCACCAAGCGCGCCCATCAGGAGAAATTGGAAGTAGATTTCAGCACAGACATCACCGTCAGTGAGAAGCAGAACTACGATAACTATAAATGGGCCAATGCCGCACAATATATTGAGTTGGAGAAATACAACTTCAACAGCATGAAGAGCAATGCCGACCAGACGGCCTTCGAAACAGTTCTAAGCAAATATGACAGTGACCGAAGATCGCTTTCTCCTATTTTGCGCATGTTGGTTGCCAACCATCTTGGCACACTGAGTAGCAGTGAGATGGAGTCTCAATTGAGTCGTTTGGCACAAAACGATTACCGTAAAGAGTGGCAGGATGTCTATGAGCGTACAAAGGTGCTACAACAGTATAACCTGGCACTGCGCACTCGTGGCAAGTATCTGAACTCTAGCATTGTACTGAACTATAAAGGCGACAATCTGGGATTGGTGAAAGAACACAATAATGCGCTTACATTCAGTTATCGCGGCGATTTGGATGCAACGAAATGGTTGAAACTCTCTTTTGGAGCGAACATCATCAGTGAGCGTGGAAAGACACATGCAACAGGCATACTCTCAGAACTGACTGGCCTCAACGGATTCCATCCCTACCAAAGCATGTTTAATGCAGACGGTTCAGCTGCCGGATTAGAGGCTTACATCGCACTTGATGAGCCAACGCTGTCAGATCCTACTTTAGGACTGAAAGATGCTGCCTACTATCCGCTCAATGAGTTGAACATGAACTTTAGCAACAGTCGTCGCACCAACATTCGCTCGTTTGCCAGTGCTACGGCTACCATTCTTCCAGGTTGGACAGCCAGTGCCCACTTCCAATATGAGGATATCTATTACAAGAGAAACATATTGTTGGAAGCCGGTTCTCACGAGATGAACTATCTGTACGACCTCTACACACAGAGTACCATAGAGATGGTGGAAGACTATGATGAGAACTGGGAGCCCATCATGGTGCCCGTGACCGTTATTAAACACCACCTCCCCGAGGGAGGACAGTTAAAGACAGACACCAGCGAGGGTGCCTATTATACTTTCCGTGCACAGACAGCGTATTCACATACCTTTGCTGGGAAACATGCCGTTGAGGCATTGGCAGGATTTGAGTTCCGTCAGTCAAATACTAAGACATCTGCCAACCTTCTCATGGGTTATGACGAACAGACGCAAACCAACCGTTCCGGTCTGATGAACTATGCAGAACTCAAGGATTTGTTTGGTGCTGGTTCTGCAGTAGGTAACCTCTATACCATGTCAGGTGCTCCTGACAGTGACGACTTCAATACCTCAGATGTCCTTCACCGTTTCTACTCCCTGTATTTTACAGGTAACTATGTTTATGACAGTCGTTACTCCGCATCGTTCTCCTACCGTGTAGATAAGACCGACCTGTTTGGTGCCGACCCGAAGTTCCGCGGTCGTCCGCTATGGTCTGTCGGTGCCAGTTGGAACATCCACAACGAAGACTTCATGAAACAATATACATGGATTGATGCTTTGAAATTGCGCGCCAGTTACGGTCTGACTGGTAATATCGACTCCTCGGTATCATCTTATCTTACTGCAACACTCGCCAATGAGTTTATCTATGGTAACCTGGGCGCAACCCTCGACACTCCTCCAAACGATCAGTTACGTTGGGAGAAGACAGCATCCTATAACCTTGGTCTTGACTTCTCTTTATGGAGCAACCGTTTAAGTGGATCATTAGACTATTATCTGAAGAAGGGTAGCGATCTGCTTACTGTTACCGATCTTGATCCGACCACAGGTTGGAATCAACTCACCATCAACAATGGCAAGATGACCAACCGAGGTATAGAGTTGCAGTTGAACGGTGAGATTATCAAACCACAGACACGCAATAGCTTAGGACTCAATGCCGCATTTAATATTTCCTATAACAAGAACGAAGTGACAAAAATAGACCATGAGGTAAGTTCTGGATTTGAATATCTGAATGTACGGACACTGCATAAAGGCTACCCTGTTCACTCGCTATTCTCTTACAAGTATGCAGGTATTACGAAAGAAGAAGGTTCCAACATACAGACAATCAACTGGTATGGAGCCGACGGTGAGAAGCATGCATCAGAGGTATATAGCAGCGACTTCAAAATTGAGGATGCGGTATATAGCGGTTCACTTGATCCCAAAGTTATGTCAAGCTTCACGCCTGAGATTACCTATGCAGGTTTCTCTCTCTCTGCAATGTTCAGCTACTATGGCGGTCATGTGATGAGAGCCAAGGCTGACGAATGGAGTGGTTGGATTGGTAGTCAATATGGTTATAAAGGTGCCGTCCCTGCCAGCGCCTTGAATTATTGGAAATCTGGAAGTGAGACTGAATATCTGGCAAACGGATATTTGGGAGGCTCAAATATTATTGGTGGAACTTATACACAATACATGGATATCAATGTCGTGCCAGCAGATTACCTGAAACTGCGCAACCTGGTTCTGGGCTATAGTTTCCCGAAGAACTGGTGCCGCAAGATGGGTATGAACGCTATCCGCCTGCGCCTGCAGATGAACAACGTATGTACGTGGGTTCGCAACAAGTATGATATTGACCCGGAGGCTAACAGTCCTACAGGAGGAACACCACTGAACAAAGCCCCTCGCAGTTACACCATGAGTTTGCATGTGAACTTCTAAATCATTGAAAATTGACAATTGATAATTGAATATTATGAATACAAATAATAATAATTGGACATTGGGTGTTGTTGTATGCCTTATGATCCTTGTATCCTGTTCTTTCACGTCCTGCGATGATGAACTTGATATCATCCCGAAAGGAAAGACCACGCTTGAGAATGTGACCGATCTTGAAGCACTGCTCAACACAGAGTACCACTTGGGTGCTGATCCCAACCAGGACATCGCCATCATCTGTAACGAAGTTCTTGGCCAATGGAGTTCTGTGCCCGAAGTGATTTCACAGAAGAACACTGTCGAGTATGCTAATATGGCATACGACGAAAGTGTTGACCGTGCTGCCCTGACTACCGAAGACACCCGGTACAACGATGCCTATAAGCATATTAATGCCATGAACGTGATTATCTCGAAAATGCCTGATGCTACTGGTGATGGTACCAGGAAAGATCAGTATATCGCAGAGGCCCGCATGCTGCGTGCTTATTTCCACTGGCTGATGGTTTGCATCTATGCCAAGCAGTACGACGATGCCACTGCCGAGAATGAAGGTGGTATCGCTTACGTTGACAACACCAATGTGGGTGAGACCAAAGAGAAACTGTCGCTGGCAGAAACCTACCGCCGTATTCTTGACGACTGTTCAGATGAGGTGATTGCCCAGTTGCCACAGAAGAACCCCAATGTGGAACGTGTCGACCAGGCTTTCGGCAATGCCTTCCGCGCCAAAGTGCTCATGCAGATGAAGCACTATAGCGAAGCTCTGCCGTACGCCCAGGCCTCACTGCGCATTAACAGCCTCATTCAAGACCGCTCGGAAATCATCAACACAATGAGCTGGTCACTGACTCAGGATATGGAAAACAACCTACTCTATGTCGGTGGCTCCACACGTGCTTGTCCTACGTTTATCAACTTGTCTCTCGAGAGTGGTACGCTGTTCGAAGATGGAGACTATGTGGTGAACTACGACTTGATGGGCGGTTGGAATCCCTCATGGACAGCCGGTATCCCCGGTGTGCTACAGTATCAAGGTTGGGGCACAATGGGAAATGTCTGGGGTATCATCAGCGACCATGTTTATTATGACGCAGCAGAGTGTCTCATCCGCACAGGCAAGATTATGGAAGGTCTGCAGCAGGTTGACAAAGTACGCGCCAAGCGAGTGGAGAACTACGTGCCGTTCGCTCAGGGAAATCCTTCAGAACAAGAGGCCATGGCCATGTTGCAAAGAGCCAAGTGGATCGAGTGTATCGGCACTTATGAGAATTTCTTCGACTGCAAGCGTTGGAACACCGAGGCTAACTATAAGCGCACCATCACTCGTAGTTTAGGTGATTATGGTACTTTCAGTATCAAACCGGAATCTCCTCTTTGGGTATTACCATTCCCTGCTAACGCTACACGCTATAATCCTACGTTGACGCAAAACTATTAATAGTTCATAGTTTAGAGATCATAGTTATGATGAAAAACGTATTTAAGAAAATAAGTATGATGCTTGTCGGGGCAGCCTTCGTGCTGCCCTCACAGGCACAGTTGCTGAAGGTAACGGTTAAGGATAAGGCTTTGCAGAAGCAGGCCATGTTCATCAACCACGGTGAGTTCCTCAATATGGAATTTGATGAGAAAGGGGTGTGGACTTACAATAATACCGAGAAGGTGAAGGCCCCCACCGAGGTGAACATGATGCTGGGCTCAGCTGGATTTATCCCTGCATTAGTGGAACCCGGGAAAACGATCTCGGTAGAGGTCCTGATGAAGAATGACAAACCTCAAGCCAAGTATAAGGGCGACAACGTAGCCGAGTCAAGATTTCTCTTTGAAGAGGGCAAGTTTACTCCCGAGCGTATGGCACCCCGCTCTTTCGATCCGGAAGATTTTGAGGATTTAAGCGAGGAAGAGATTAATGAACATAAAGCATATTTGGAGAAGCAGAGACGTGACACCATTACCTTTGATGAGGCCTACCGCCGTCTGGATCAACACTATGCCGCTACTAAGAAAGCTGCCAATGCCGTGAAAGATGCCGACCGCCGTGCCGACTATCTACATCGTACTGAGGTGCGCAGTCTCTCCAACCTGCTCGACCTCACCGAGACCAAGGCACACGCATGGAAGATGGATCTGAAGAAAGACAACTATTACAAAGAGTTGCTCGGCCGCATCAACCCCAACGACGAACTGGGTGTGGATCAACTCTATCGTCTGCCACAGCGCATCCTCGATAGTCAGCTCACCACCAGCAGGAGGGATATGGATCAGACAGCCTACGCTCTCGACTATATCAATATCGTAGATAAGAATTTCTCTAATGAAAATATTCGTCACCATCTGCTCAGCGACTTAGGTATGTTGGTGTTCAATAGCAGTTATAACGGTCAGGTATTCGAGATGGATAAGTTCTGGCAGGCCTTCAAGAAGGCATCACCCAAGCGCACCCTCGATTATTTCCAGCCCATCTATGAGTCGCGCAAGGCTACTAAGGCTGGACAACCTTGCCCGGATGTCTCATTCTCTGACCCGCAAGGCAATCCACACAAACTGTCAGAGTATTTCGGAAAGGTACTTTACATCGACATCTGGGCTACCTGGTGCGGCCCCTGCTGCGCCGAGATCCCTCATATCGAGAAGCATGTGGCTCACTATAAGGATAATCCGAAGATACAGTTTATCAGCATCAGCATCGACAGCAACAAACAGGCATGGCATAACAAACTGGAGAAGGACAAGCCCGAATGG